>BNJS01001442.1_pt1 | contig 123070 bp, 137 predicted proteins | sample 8540461 | NCBI WGS metagenome assembly BNJS01 (sample SAMD00202454, study PRJDB9452) | human saliva metagenome | isolation source: human saliva | place: Japan | reverse complement strand
CAAGTTATCCTGTAGGTCAATGTACATGGGGTGCTAAGACCTTGGCTCCATGGGCCGGTGATTATTGGGGTAATGGCGGTCAGTGGGCAGCTAGTGCAGCGGCAGCTGGATTCCGTACAGGTTCTACCCCACAAGTTGGTGCAATTGCTTCATGGGATGATGGAGGATACGGACATGTAGCAGTTGTTACGGCTGTTGAGTCCCCAACTCGCATTCAAGTTTCAGAATGTAACTATGATGGTAGCGGAACTCAACCAATCGGAAATTATCGTGGATGGTTTAATCCCACAGCATCACGTGGTACAGTAAGATATATTTACCCAAACTAACATATTAATTATTATTAAAAAATTTAGGGTGAGGTTTTATTAATCTCACCCTTTGTATAGTATTAATAAAAAATTTTCATCAGAATGTTTTTGTCATTATGGGATTAAAGATTGGATGAAAATTATCAGATATATAGCTAGAATAAGTATGTTTATCTAACGAAAGAATAACAAGGTTTTAAGAGAGTTGGTACTGGAATTATGTTTACTTATAAAATGAATGTTGATGTTCATGAGTGGGATTTATTTTTACAAAATCATCCTCAAGGAAATTTATTGCAGAGTAGTGATTGGGCCAAGATAAAGGATACTTGGGGGAATGAGAGAGTTGGATTTTATAAAGAAAATCAACTAGTTGGAGTAGCGAATATCTTAATTCAACCTCTTCCATTGGGACTTTCTATGTTTTATATTCCACGCGGGCCGGTTGTTGATTATGAGGATAAAGAACTTCTGAAATTTGTACTTTTAACGATTAAAAAACTTGCTAAAAAAAGCCGAGCAATAATGGTTAAATTTGACCCAAGTCTGTTTGTCAGTCGAGGCCTAATTGGTCAAGAAACTGTCCAAAATTCTAGGACTTTAGAAATTGTTGAAGAACTGAAAAAAAATAAAGTCTATTGGACAGGACTAACAAAGGATATGGCAGAAAATATACAACCGCGTTTTCAAGCTAATATTCATAAAGAAAATTTCTCACTGGATCAACTTTCTAAGTCCACTAGACAGGCAATCCGAACTGCAAGAAATAAAGGATTGGAAGTAAAATTTGGTGGACTCGATTTATTAGATGAATTTTCATTTTTAATGAAGAAAACAGAGTCTCGTAAGAACATCAGTTTACGAGGTAAAGATTATTATCAGAAGTTACTGACTACTTATCCTAACCACTGCTTTATTACAATGAGCTATTTAGATTTACCTAATAGACTGAAAGAAGTTGAGAAGCAACTTGAAAAGAATCTAAAAATAGCGCAGAAGTTTACAGATAAAACGAAAGAAGGCAAAGTAAAAGATAATCATCAAGAAAGAAAACGATTAGAGGAAGAGATTTCTTTTCTTAAGAGCTATATTGATAGAGGAGATAGTGTCGTCCCATTGTCTGGAACTTTGACCGTCGAATTTGGGGAAACTTCTGAAAACTTATATGCTGGAATGAATGAAGAGTTTAGACACTATCAACCTGCTATTCCTACATGGTTTGAGACTGCGCAACATTCTTTTGAACGTGGTGCAGAGACTCATAATATGGGTGGACTTGAAAATAATTTAGATGGGGGATTGTTTAATTTTAAATCTAAGTTTAATCCCACAATTGAAGAATTTGTTGGCGAGTTTAATTATCCAACTAGTTCTTTGTACTTCTTATTTAATATAGCCTATAAAATCCGCAAGAAACTTCGAAGTAGGAATTAGATAGGTAAAAGACTTATTGACAAGTTTAATCTCCTAAATTGTCAAATTAAGTTAGACTTTTCAAGTAACTCAGAAAAACTTGGTAGGGTGATTGATAATTTAAAGATTTCCTAGGAATTCTATTTCTTTTATCAGCTATAGCTGATAAATAATTTTGAGAAATATTCGTAAAATCCATTTGTTTCGGTAATCCATTTCGTCTTAATAAGCCATTAGAATGTTCATTGAGACCTCGTTGACCAGGACATCCTGGATCCGCAAAGAAAATATCAATGTCATGTGCATTGGAAATAGATCAAAAATTTGACTTATAGAATGTTAAATGATAGTATAGTTTAAGTGAAGGCAATCTTCGATTTATATTATTTTTCAAGGAGGAAAAATGAAAATTTCACCATTTACAGTAACAGAGACAGGGGTTTCTTTTAGAAAATCAGTTAAAAAGGTTGTTCCTTTTTTAGCAGTAGGATTGATGCTAGTAGCGGGTGATAGTGTATATGCCTATTCTGGAGGGAATGGATCGTTTGCGCGTGGAGATGACTATCCGCTTCACTACAAAAATGGCAGTGTGGAAATTGACCAGTGGCGGATGTATTCTCGCCAATGTACGTCTTTCGTGGCCTTTCGTTTGAGTAGTGTAAATGGCTTTGAAATTCCGCCTGGCTACGGTAATGCGAATGAATGGGGGTATCGGGCAAGGCGAGAAGGATACCGTGTTGATAGCAAGCCAGAAGTTGGGTCTATTGCTTGGTCTACAGAAGATTATTATGGTCATGTTGCCTGGGTTTCAAATGTAATGGGAGATCAGATTGAGATTGAAGAGTACAACTATGGAGTTCGAGAGAGGTATAACCGTCGAATAGTTAAAGCTAGCTCTATGACAGGGTTTATCCATTTTAAGGACTTGGTAGGGAATGATGGTAGAACTGGAAGTCCTATAGAATCAGGGTTGGCGTCTAGTGGGACTCATACGTTTACTCAAAAATCTGCCATTCGAAACCAGCCGTCAAGTACAGCACAAGTTATTGACTACTACTATCCTGGTGAAAATGTTAGCTACGACCAAATCGTAGAAAAGGACGGTTATAAATGGCTTAGCTACCTATCCTATAGTGGATCGAGAAGATATGTCCAGTATACGGAAACAGAATCGGTGGAGAATGGTTGGAGGAAGCAAAACGGTATTTGGAATTACCTTGAGAACGGGAAACTCGCAACTGGTTGGAAGAAAATAAATGGCAGTTGGTACCACTTTAAAGACAATGGGACCATGTCAACTGGCTGGGTTAAGGATGGCTCTTACTGGTATTACCTGAAGGCTTCGGGTGAGATGCAGACAGGATGGCTCAATGAAAACGGGACATGGTATTATTTGGAGAGTTCAGGGGCTATGAAGTCTAGTCAGTGGTTCCAAGTAGGAGGAAAGTATTACTACGTCAATGCTTCAGGGGCTTTAGCAGTGAATACCACTGTGGATGGCTATCGAGTAGATAGTAACGGAGCTAGAATCTAGAAAGAACCTAAATTGTCAAATTAAGTTAGACTTTTCAAGTAACTCAGAAAAACTTGGTATGGTGATTGATAATTTAAAGACTTCCTAGGAATTCTATTTCTTTTATCAGCTATAGCTGATAAATAATTTTGAGGAATATTCGTAAAATCCATTTGTTTTGGAAGTCCATTTCGTCTTAACAAACCATTAGAATGTTCATTGAGACCTCGTTGACCAGGACATCCTGGATCCGCAAAGAAAATATCAATGTCATGTGCATTCGAAATAGACCACTAATTGTCAAGTCAAGTGCAACAAAGTTGTTCCTCTGATTAAGTGAGTATCTTTCAAGTTGTTTGAGCTAACTCAAACAACTTTTTTGCGGACTGATAGCCATGAATTCGTCTAGGTCTTTCATTGATAGCCTTTGTATAGTCCTCTAAAAGATTCTGGCTTAGTTCTTTTAACGAAGCGCCCTTCGGAATGAACTCTCTTAGCAGTCCATTGAAATTCTCATTTGTACCTCGTTCATAAGATGAATAGGCATGTGCAAAATAAACATCTAATCCCTCTATCTTACTTAATGATGAAAATTCATTTCCATTATCTGCAGTTATGGACTTAATGGGATAAAGTTTCATACACTCTAAGACTGCTTGATTGACATACTCTGCTTTTTTTTCCACGAGTTTCTTTGTTACAGCATAGCGTGTTTGTCGTTCTACCAAGGTTAGAATAGAAGGCTCTCCTATTGTTTTTCCACCTAGAACAGAATCGATTTCCCAATCTCCAAAACGGGAACGTTTATTAATCTCTTCTGACCTTTCTTCAATTGACTTTCCTAGATGTTTCTTGGTAGAGGGGCGCTTGGTAAATTTCTTACGGATCCGCACCGCTCTTAGCAAATCAATGACCTTAATCTCTAACAATCCTTGATGGATATAGTTATAGAGCGTCTTGGTTGAAGGAACAACTGCATCTACATGTTGGAGTCTATAGGTATGAACAAAGGTATCCACGCTATGCACCCTTGGTTTCTCTCTCATTGCTTCTGTAAATTCTCTCAGAAAGTCATCCGATACCCCCAATCCAGTTTCAGATAATAGCTGGCTTCTCTAGCATGACGATAACGGTTATGAGCAGCATCTGCATAATAGTGTTGGTAATAGACTTTCTGCCCATTTACTTTTTTCACTTGTGTTATGGAACCACGATTAATTTCACGAGTAATAGTAGAGCGATTTCTCCCCAGACGACGAGCAATCTCAGCAGGTTTTAGTCCTACGCTTAAATAAGCTTCAATTTCCCCTCGCTCAGCTTCAGATAAGTGTTTGTATGATTGATTTGTGGTAGAATAATTAGTGGACATGTTCATCTTCCTTTATACTGTTTTTCGCTACTCTAGTATATCAGATGAACATGCCTTTTGTGTTGCACTTCATTTTACAACAGAGCATTCGAAATAGACTTCCAGTTAGAAAATTCTTTCCCACAATCAAACGTTATCGACTTAAAGAGATGGCTGGGGACTTGAGACAACCATTGATTGATGGAAGTCTCAATATCACTTGCTTTCCGTCCATTGGTTTTCAGTGTGATGATGGTTTTTGAGAGGCGTTCTACTAAGGTAATGACAGCACTTTTGTGCTTTACCCCCACAATTGTATCCCCTTCTAGATGACCGAACTCTGTCTTAAAATTAGGATAACTGTCTGCTCTCTCACGTAAATCTCTGCGAAAAGCTTGTTTTCCTCGTTTTTCGCTATGACCATTTGGTTTTCTTTTGCCTTTCCAAGGGAGATCCTCTTTCTTTAGAATACCACGGTCTGCTAGTCGATAGAGAGTTCTCATGGAACAAGAAATCCTATCTGGATAAGCTCCCTTAATGACATCAAGGCTCCAATTTTGTTCTAAATGAGTTTGGATAAAATCTTTTTCTGCTTGCGTAAGACTGGTTTTATTCCTGCCACAGCGTTTCTTATTGATTTTATATCGGTTATAGTAATCATAAGCAGGGTGCCCCTCTTTCAGATAGTTGATGACATTGTAGATTGTCTGTTTTGATCTGCCAAGTGAAGTCACAATATCTGAAACTTTTCTGTTTTCTTGATAGTAATCCTCTATCATTACAAGCTCGTTTGTGGTAAGATGTGTATAGGTCATTAATGTTAGTTCCTTTCAGACAAATGTGGTAGTTTATCTGAGCCTAACATAAATGGCTTTTTCTGTCTAGCTTAATTTTACAAATTGGGTCTTTAAGAATTGTTCTTTGCTAACATAAAGTATGAGGATATGATGTTTGCTATATAGTTATTTAGTTTTAAAAAAGCACTCTAAACATTCAAAGATAGTTGGGACTTCTCTTAATAAATCTGTCACTTTCTTTTTCAAGATAGTCCAAGCTTGCTCAATAGGATTCAAATCAGGTGAATAAGGTGGTAGAGGTAAGAAAAAGTGTCTATCTTGGATGCAGAGTTCATCCAAAATATTCTTGGGATGAAAACTAGCATTGTCCATTACAATGACATGAGGTGTCTTCAAAGCAGGCAGGAGTTGCGTTTTGAACCACTCTACAAAGAAGTCGCTCGTCATACTTTCCTTATAAATCATGGGAGCTATAAACTTCCCGTCTACTTGTCCTGCAATAATCGAAGTCCAATCAAAACGCCGTCCGCTAATCTTTTCATAGACTTTTTCCCCTATAGGAGCTCGCGCAGAAGGACGGTAATAGAGGTAGCGGTCAATTCCCGTTTCATCAATATATATGACTGGTAAATCTTTCAGGCTATCCAAAATATCAAGAAATTCAGCTACTTTCTCTGGATCTTGTTCCTTAAAGCTAGTCGTCTTTTTTTAAAGTGACATTAATCTGCTTTAAAGCTGCCCATACTGAAGGGACGGCACAATCAAAATATGCCGCAATTTCCCGTAAAAAAGCATCTGGATGAGAGACTACAAAGGCCTTCAACTCCTCCAAAGGGATCTTTCGGCTTTTGGCAACTCGCTTTTTCCGCTCTAAGTGCCCTTGTTCACGTAATTTCTTTTCCCACGTGAAAAGAGTTCGGACGCTAACGTCGAAAACTTTGGGCACCTCGACATGGCTGTGCCTCTTTTTGATGCAATTTAATGCTCGTTGTTTAAAATCTGTACTATATGCCATAGCTATATTATAACATGTATTTTATAAACTAAGCTACTATAAAGGAAAAACTAATAAAATTACTTGAAAAAAAGCTTAAACTGTGGTAAAATGAAACTTGTCGTGTAAACGATAATACTCATTCTTGATGAATTGTGAAACTGTTGCCCTCGGGTCGTTTTGCAAGTTGAAGTCGAGGAGAGGAAAAAAACAAAAAGGAGAAATACTCATGGCAGTAATTTCAATGAAACAACTTCTTGAGGCTGGTGTACACTTTGGTCACCAAACTCGTCGCTGGAACCCTAAGATGGCTAAGTACATCTTTACTGAGCGTAACGGAATCCACGTTATCGACTTGCAACAAACTGTAAAATACGCTGACCAAGCATACGACTTTATGCGTGATGCTGCAGCTAACGATGCAGTTGTATTGTTTGTTGGTACTAAAAAACAAGCTGCTGACGCTGTTAAAGAAGAAGCAGAACGTTCAGGTCAATACTACATCAACCACCGTTGGTTGGGTGGAACTCTTACTAACTGGGGAACGATCCAAAAACGTATTGCTCGTTTGAAAGAAATCAAACGTATGGAAGAAGAAGGAATCTTCGACGTTCTTCCTAAGAAAGAAGTTGCACTTCTTAACAAACAACGTGCACGTCTTGAAAAATTCTTGGGTGGTATCGAAGACATGCCTCGTATCCCTGATGTAATGTACGTAGTTGACCCACATAAAGAACAAATCGCTGTTAAAGAAGCTAAAAAATTGGGTATCCCAGTTGTAGCGATGGTTGACACAAACACTGATCCAGACGATATCGATGTAATCATCCCAGCTAACGATGACGCTATCCGCGCTGTTAAATTGATCACAGCTAAATTGGCTGATGCTATCATCGAAGGACGTCAAGGTGAGGACGCAACAGCAGTTGAAGCTGAATTTGCAGCTTCAGAAGCTCAAGCTGACTCAATCGAAGAAATCGTTGAAGTTGTAGAAGGCGACAACGCTTAATTCATATAAATAGTAATTACCTAGGAGGGCGGGGCCTAGCCCAGCTCTCCTATTTTTAAAAAATATAGGAGAATCAAAATGGCAGAAATTACAGCTAAACTTGTAAAAGAGTTGCGTGAAAAATCTGGTGCCGGTGTTATGGACGCTAAAAAAGCGCTTGTAGAAACAGACGGTGATATCGAAAAAGCGATCGAATTGCTTCGCGAAAAAGGTATGGCGAAGGCAGCTAAGAAAGCTGACCGTGTTGCTGCAGAAGGTTTGACTGGTGTATTTGTTAACGGTAACGTTGCAGCAGTAGTTGAAGTAAATGCTGAAACTGACTTCGTTGCGAAAAACGCTCAATTCGTTGACTTGGTAAACGCAACAGCTAAAGTAATTGCTGAAGGAAAACCAGCGAACAACGAAGAGGCTCTTGCTTTGACAATGCCTTCAGGTGAAACTCTTGAAGCTGCATATGTATCTGCAACAGCTACAATCGGTGAAAAAATCTCATTCCGTCGTTTTGCTTTGCTTGAAAAAACAGATGCACAACACTTCGGAGCATACCAACACAATGGTGGACGTATCGGTGTTATCTCTGTAATCGAAGGTGGAGACGAAGCGCTTGCTAAACAAATCTCAATGCACATTGCTGCGATGAAACCAACAGTTCTTTCTTACAAAGAATTGGATGAGCAATTCGTTAAAGATGAGTTGGCACAATTGAACCACGTAATCGACCAAGATAACGAAAGCCGTGCAATGGTTGGTAAACCAGCTCTTCCACACTTGAAGTATGGATCAAAAGCACAATTGTCTGATGAAGTGATTGCTCAAGCTGAAGCTGACATCAAAGCTGAGTTGGCTGCAGAAGGCAAACCAGAAAAAATCTGGGACAAAATCATCCCAGGTAAAATGGACCGCTTCATGCTTGACAACACTAAAGTTGACCAAGCATACACACTTCTTGCACAAGTATACATCATGGATGACAGCAAGACAGTTGAAGCTTACCTTGAATCAGTAAATGCTTCAGTAGTTGAGTTCGCTCGCTTTGAAGTTGGTGAAGGTATTGAGAAAGCTGCAAACGACTTTGAAGCAGAAGTTGCAGCTACAATGGCAGCAGCTTTGAATAACTAATAGAAAAGGAAGCAAATTGCTTCCTTTTTCTTTTTGTCTAGAGAGTAGGCTCTATATGAGTAAACAAAAAGCCCTTTAATAAGGGCTAAGTGCATTTAGGAGGCTACACTTCAAATTCATAGAGTGCTGTAGATAAATAACGTTCGCCGTTATCTGGTGCTAAAGCAAGGACTTTCTTCCCTGTACCTAATTTCTTGGCAACTTCAATTGCCCCGTAAATCGCTGCAGCTGAAGAAATCCCAACAAGGAAGCCTTCTTTTCCACCAATTTCACGGCCAAGCGCTAGAGCATCATCTGACGTTACGCGGACGATACCATCATAGGCTTTTGTATCAAGTGTTTCAGGAATAAATCCAGCTGAGATGCCTTGAATTTTGTGAGGTCCTGGTTTTTCACCAGACAAGATAGCTGACTCGTCTGCCTCAACTGCATAAACTTGAATGTTTGGATTTGCTGCTTTAAGAGCGTGAGAAACACCTGAGATCGTTCCACCGGTGCCAACACCACCCACAAAAGCATCTAAACCATCAGAACCGAAAGCAGCCAGTATTTCAGCTCCTGTTGTTCTTTCGTGTACTTCTGGATTAGCTGGATTATTAAATTGGAGTGGAAGGAAGCCGTCACGTTCAGCAGCGATTTCCTGAGCTTTAGCAATGGCCCCTTTCATTCCTTCGCTACCAGGAGTGAGGACGAGTTCAGCACCATAGGCTTGGATAATTTTACGGCGTTCCACACTCATCGTTTCAGGCATGACGATAACAACTTTATATCCTTTAGCAGCACCGACCCATGAAAGACCGATACCAGTGTTTCCACTCGTTGCTTCAACAATAGTAGCACCCGGTTTTAGAATACCATCTTGTTCTGCTTTTTCAATCATGCTAAGGGCAATACGGTCTTTTACTGACGAACCAGGGTTAAAAGCTTCTAGTTTAACATAGACGTCTGCAGCACCCTCTGGGACAATGTTGTTGAGTTTAACAATCGGTGTTTGTCCAATTAGTTCAGTGATATTATTATAAGTAGTCATAGATATACCTCTTTGTATAAGATGATACTAGTATAACGCGCTCAAGGCTATTTGTAAAATATAGAAATCCTATCAAAGTGATAGGATTTTTTTATATCAAAGGTCTAAGTCATTAATTTTTAATCGATTGTGATAAGCCAATTCTAATAAATAGGTGTAAAGCGGAAGGATGTCCGTTTTTTTAGGGAATTCAAATTTATGGAAACTCAGGTGCTCATTGTGTGCTTTTAGAAAGATATTTTCTAAATAAGTGATCGTAATCTCACTATCATCTATACCTGCTCCAGCAGTTTCCATTTCAACGTTTACAATGTTCATCAAAAAGAGTGACTTAACAGACGTCTTGCGACCAGTAGCACCTTGCTTATCTGTAAAAATAATACGGATATTTGTAAAGATGATTGAATCTCGAATAAGTTTATACCCGCTTTGAATTTCTTCATTCTCTAGTAGATATTGACCATATTCTTTAATAAGAGTCTCTTTGTTTTCCTCGCTGAAGTTACCAGCAAGTCCTTGAATAAATTTTCCAAACGCCATGTATTTCTCCTTCGTTTACACTATGTTAACAGGAACTTCAACTTCCCGTAAGCCTTGATCAGTTAAAGTGACCTTTCCATTAAAGAACTCAACAAGAGCAGCTTTGATATTTTCTTTCTCTTCCTTATCAACATAGATCATTGTAGCAATTTGATCTGTAAAGTTTGTATCCAGCTCCATGAGATGATGCTCTCTAAGGAAATTGCCATATTCTTGATACTGAGCGTAAGACATCTGAATGGCTATGCCAGCCTGTTCTTTGATTTCAATAATGCCAATTTCTTTGACAGCCAAGGCTACGCTACCTGCATAAGCACGAATCAAACCACCAGCTCCAAGTTTGATGCCACCAAAGTAGCGTGTCACTACCACACAGAGATTGGTTAGATTATGATTTTCTAAGACACCCAGCATAGGGACTCCAGCAGTACCACTAGGCTCTCCATCATCACTCGTGCGCTTGATTTCACTTCGTTCCCCTACAATAAAAGCAGAGCAGTTATGGGTGGCTTTATAGTGTTCTTTTTTGATGGTAGTGATGAAGTCACGAGCCTCTTCTTCACTATAGACACGCTTGACATGACAGATAAATCGAGATTTTTTGATTTCTTCTTGGACCTGCCCATCCTCTTTAATTGTTCTAAATTCCATGATTTAATTGTACTAAAAAAACACCTAAAGTGCTAGATTTTTACGAATATTAAAGTATGAAAGTAAATCCAAATTATCTCGGTCGCTTGTTTACTGAGAAAGAATTAACTGAAGAAGAACGACAGGAAGCAGTGAGACTGCCAGCAATGAGAAAAGAGAAGGGGAAACTGTTTTGTCAACGTTGTAATAGTTTGATTCTAGAAGAATGGTATTTGCCTATCGGCGTCTACTATTGTAGGGAGTGTTTGCTGATGAAGCGAGTCAGGAGTGATCAAGCCTTATACTATTTTTCGCAGGAAGATTTTCCAAAGCAAGATGTTCTCAAATGGCGTGGTCAGTTAACCCCTTTTCAGGAAAAGGTATCAGAGGGGTTGGTTCGAGCAGTCGAAAAGAAAGAACCGACTTTAGTTCATGCTGTGACAGGAGCTGGAAAGACAGAGATGATCTATCAAGTTGTAGCTAAAGTGATTGATGATGGTGGTGCAGTTTGTTTGGCCAGTCCTCGAATTGATGTATGTTTAGAACTGTATAAGCGACTGCAGAATGACTTTGCTTGCGATATAGCGCTACTCCATGGCGAATCAGAGCCCTATTTTCGAACTCCCTTAGTAATTGCAACAACTCATCAGTTATTAAAATTTTATCATGCTTTTGATTTGTTGATAGTGGATGAGGTAGATGCCTTTCCTTATGTTGACAACACTATGCTTTACTATGCTGTAAAGAATAGTGTAAAGGAGGATGGATTGAGGATATTCCTTACAGCAACTTCTACAGATGAGTTAGATAGGAAGGTTCGCACAGGAGAATTAAAACGATTAAGCTTGCCGAGACGGTTTCATGGAAATCCTTTGATTATTCCTAAACCAGTCTGGTTATCGGATTTTAATCGCTGTTTAGAGAAAAGCCAGTTATCAACCAAGTTAAAGACTTATATTGAGAAACAGAGAAGAACAGGTTATCCATTGCTAATTTTTACATCAGAGATTAAGAAAGGCGAAAAACTAAAAGAAACACTACAGGTGTATTTCCCAGATGAGAAAATTGGTTTTGTATCTTCTGTCACAGAAAATCGATTAGAGCAGGTGCAAGCTTTTCGAGATGGAGAGTTGACGATACTGATCAGTACGACAATATTGGAACGCGGAGTTACCTTCCCTTGTGTAGATGTTTTCGTAGTAGAAGCTAATCATCGTCTCTTTACCAAGTCTAGTTTGATTCAGATTGGAGGGCGAGTTGGACGCAGTATGGATAGACCAACTGGTGAGTTGCTCTTCTTTCATGATGGATTAAATGCTTCCATCAAAAAGGCAATCAAGGAAATCAAGCAGATGAACAAGGAGGCAGGGTTATGAACTGTTTACTATGTGACCAGACTACAAAGAGTGAACTGACTTTTAGCAGTCTCTTCATTTTAAAAGATGACTGCAGTTATCTTTGCTCAGCTTGTGCTTCTAGTTTTGAGAAGATTGGTGAGAATTATTGCCCAAACTGTATGAAAAAAGGCATGTCAACTAAGTGTCAAGATTGTAAACTTTGGTGTAAAGAAGGAATTCAGGTTGATCATAAGGCAATCTTTACCTATAATCAAGCTATGAAAGACTTTTTCAGTCGATATAAGTTTGATGGCGATTTTTTGCTTAGAAAAGTTTTTGCTTCTGTTCTTGCTGAGGAGTTGAAAAAGTATAGAGGTTATCAATTTGTTTTGATTCCCCTAAGCCCTGAAAGATTGCTTGAGAGGGGGTTTAACCAAGTCGAGGGTTTGGTTGAGGCAGCAGGCTTTTTCTTTTTAAAGATATATTAGGAAAAAGAGAAGAGAGCGCTAGTTCTTCTAAAAGCCGTTTAGAAAGGTTAGCTACTGAAATTCCATTTTTTATTAAAGATGGAATCTCACTTCCTAAGAAGATTTTGCTGATTGATGACATCTATACAACAGGGGCAACTGTGAATCGTGTGAAACGACTTTTGGAAGAAGCAGGTGCTTTGGAAGTTAAAACTTTTTCCCTTGTAAGATGAGGAAAAAATTTGCAAAATGAAAATGAAAGCGTTATAATATAGTTAGAAAAACAAAAATGTTTAGAAAGAAGGTACTTATATGATTAAATATAGTATCCGTGGTGAAAACCTAGAAGTAACAGAAGCAATTCGTGATTATGTAGTTTCTAAACTCGAAAAGATCGAAAAGTATTTCCAACCTGAGCAGGAGTTGGATGCACGTGTGAACTTGAAAGTTTACCGTGAAAAAACAGCAAAGGTTGAGGTAACAATTCCACTTGGATCTATCACTCTTCGTGCTGAAGATATTTCCCAAGATATGTATGGTTCTATCGATCTTGTAACAGATAAAATTGAACGTCAGATTCGTAAAAATAAAACTAAAATCGAACGTAAGAATAAAAGTAAAGTTGCGACAAGTCAACTCTTTACAGATGCTCTAGTTGAAGATGCAGATGTTGTGCAACCCAAAGTCGTTCGTTCAAAACAAATTGATTTGAAGCCAATGGATTTAGAAGAAGCCCTTCTTCAAATGGATTTATTGGGACATGATTTCTTTATTTATGTAGATGTAGAAGATCAAACAACTAATGTTTTGTATCGCCGTGAAGATGGTGAAGTTGGTTTGTTAGAAGTGAAAGAATCATAAAATAGAATGTTTAAAGTGGTTTACACCAGTGTAAACCACTTTTGTATTGCAATATTATAAAAGGTATAAATGGGGGCAGTTATGAAAGACGTGGTGATTGTTTCAGCAGTGCGAACTCCAATAGGCTCCTTTGGAGGAAGTTTGAAGAATGTTTCAGCTGTTGATTTGGGAGCTTTGGTTATTAAGAGTGCTTTGGAAAAAGCCAATGTCAAACCAGAGCAGGTAGACGAAGTGATTATGGGGAATGTCCTAGGCGCAGGTTTAGGTCAAAACGTAGCTCGTCAAATGAGCGTTCATGCAGGACTCCCTGAATTTACACCAGCCTTTGCCATCAATAAGGTTTGTGGTTCCGGTTTGAAGGCCGTGCAGTTGGCTGCTCAAGCGATTCGATGTGGCGATGCAGATATTATCGTAGCTGGTGGTGCAGAAAACATGAGTCAGGCTCCATACGTTTTGCCAAGTTTCCGTTGGGGTGGTCGTATGGGAGATTCGAAAGTGGTAGATACCATGATTAAGGATGGTTTGTCTGATGCCTTTAACGAATACCATATGGGAATTACAGCCGAGAATGTGGCTGAAGAATATGGCATCAGTCGAGAAGAGCAAGATGCTCTTGCTTTAGAGTCACAAAAACGAGCAGTTGCAGCTATAGAATCTGGCCGCTTTAAAGAAGAGATTATTCCAGTTGTCATTCCTCAACGCAAAGGCGATCCTATCGTTTTTGATACAGATGAATATCCTAGAAAAGATGCTAGCTTGGAGAGTTTGTCTAAGCTAGGTCCTATTTTCAAAAAAGACGGTTCTGTCACAGCGGGAAATGCTTCAGGAATCAATGACGGGGCAGCAGCTGTCTTAATCATGAGTGCTGAAAAAGCTGAAGAATTAGGACTTTCAGTGATTGCCCGCATTCGTTCGTATGCAAGTGCAGGTTTGGATCCTAAGATGATGGGATGTGGACCGATTTATGCGACTCGCAAGGCTCTTGAAAGGCAATTTGACAGTTGAAGATCTCGACTTGATTGAGTCAAATGAAGCTTTTGCTGCCCAGGCTTGTGCAGTTGGTAAAACACTTGGTTTCAACACAGATATTGTCAACGTCAATGGTGGCGCCATTGCTCTTGGTCACCCAATTGGGGCCTCCGGTTGCCGTATCCTAGTAACGCTGGTACATGAGATGATGAAACGAGATGCTAAAACTGGGTTAGCAACTCTCTGTATCGGAGGAGGGATGGGGACTGCCCTTATCGTGGAACGTTAGGTGTTAGTGATCTGAACACGTGGGTAGGAGGGTGATGATCCCCCTCCTCCTTTTGTGTCTGAAGTTAGAGAAATCAATCATGAAAGAAGGGCTTGCATCTTTTAAAGGGTCGCTTTTTAAGGGCATTTGTGATATAATAATGCGCAAGAGGTTTAGAATGAAAAAAAATAATTTAATCCCGTTTTCTGCAGTCTTGCTAGGACTTGCAACTTTCGGAATCTTAACTTTGCTGATTATTTTTTCACATAATCTTGCTGTAACAATCACTGTTTTGTTTTTATTTGTACTGCTTTATTTGCTTTTATTCGTTTGGCAAAAAAAACAGTATGAAAAGAGCGAAATTGAACAAATCCAATATGTAAATCACCAAGCCGAAAATAGCTTGAGTACTTTGCTTGATCAAATGCCGGTGGGAGTACTGAAATTAGACTTATCAAGTGGAGAAGTGGAATGGTTTAATCCCTATGCTGAGCTGATTTTAACTACTGAAGAAGGCGAAATTGATGTTGAGTTAATTCAAACCATCATCAGGCTTCTGTTGGGAATCCAGGTTCGTATGCTACCTTGGGCGAAACACGATATGCTGTTCATATGGACAAGGCTTCGGGTGTTTTGTATTTCTTTGATGTTTCTGGGGAGTACGAAGCAACTGTCGAATTGGTAACTAGCCGTCCAGTCATTGGAGTCATCTCAGTAGATAACTATGATGATTTGGAGGATGCGACATCTGACTCTGATATCAGCCATATCAATAGCTTTGTAGCTAATTTTGTTTCAGAATTTGCTAGTAAGTATGCTATGTTTTCTCGCCGTGTGGGGATGGATCGTTTTTATGTATTCACAGATTACACGGTACTAGAGGAATTGATGAATGATAAATTCTCCGTTATTGATACTTTCCGAGAAGAATCAAAACAGAGGCAGCTAGCCCTAACTTTAAGTATGGGATTTTCTTATGGTGATGGAAACCATGAAGAGATAGGGAAAATTGCCTTGCTCAACTTGAACTTAGCAGAAGTTCGCGGTGGTGACCAGGTGGTGGTCAAGGAAAATAACGAAACCAAGAATCCTGTCTACTTTGGTGGAGGAACTGCTGCATCTATCAAACGTACTCGTACACGTACCAGAGCCATGATGACAGCCATTTCTGATAAGATTCGAAGTGTTGACCAAGTTTTTGTAGTCGGTCATAAAAATCTAGATATGGATGCTTTGGGATCTGCTGTCGGTATGCAGTTGTTTGCAAGTAATATTATTGAGAACAGTTATGCTGTCTATGATGCAGAACATATGCCAGCAGATATCAAACGTGCTATTCAGTTCTTGAAGAAGGAAGATGTCACGAAACTTTTATCTCTTACAGATGCGATGAAGTTAGTTACAAACCGTTCATTATTGATTCTGGTGGATCATTCCAAGACGGCTTTGACTTTGTCAAAAGATTTTTATGATTTGTTCACTCAAACTATTGTTATTGACCATCATAGACGTGATCAGGATTTCCCTGAGAATGCAGTCATCACCTATATTGAAAGTGGGGCAAGTAGTGCCAGTGAGCTGGTCACAGAATTGATTCAGTTCCAAAATTCTAAGAAAAATCGTTTGAGTCGTATGCAGGCCAGTGTTTTGATGGCTGGTATGATGCTGGATACCAAGAATTTCACATCTCGCGTGACGAGCCGAACCTTTGATGTGGCTAGCTATCTGAGAACACGGGGAAGTGACAGTATTGCTATCCAGGAGATCGCTGCGACAGATTTTTGAAGAGTACCGTGAGGTAAATGAACTCATTTTACAAGGTCGTAAGTTAGGTTCAGATATCTTGATTGCCCAAGCTAAGGACTCAATGTCTTATGACACAGTTGTTATCAGTAAGGCTGCCGATGCTATGCTGGCTATGTCTGGTATTGAGGCTAGTTTCGTTCTGGCAAAAAATACACAAGGATTTATCTCTATCTCGGCTCGAAGTCGTAGTAAAATCAATGTCCAACGCATTATGGAAGAGTTGGGTGGTGGAGGTCACTTTAATCTAGCTGCCGCGCAAATCGAGGATATGAGTTTGTCGGAAGCAGGAGAAAAATTGACTCAACTAATCTTGGAAGAACTAAAGGAAAAGGAGAAAGAAGAATGAAAGTAATCTTTTTAGCAGATGTTAAAGGAAAAGGGAAGAAAGGCGAAATCAAGGAAGTACCAACTGGCTACGCTCAAAACTTCCTGATTAAAAAGAATTTGGCCAAGGAAGCAACTGCTCAAGCAGTGGGTGAGTTGCGTGGAAAACAAAAATCAGAAGAAAAAGGCTCATGCTGAAATGATTGCTGAAGCAAAAAGCCATCAAGGCTAAGCTTGAAGCAGAAGAAACAGTTGTAGAGTTTGTTGAAAAAGGTTGGACCAGATGGCCGTACATTTGGCTCCATCACTAACAAGAAAATTGCAGAAGAATTGCAAAAAAGCAGTTTGGTATTAAGATTGACAAACGCAATATTCAAGTGCAAGCACCAATTCGAGCAGTAGGTTTGATTGATGTACCAGTGAAGATCTATCAAGATGTTACAAGTGTCATCAATCTTCGTGTAAAAGAAGGTTAAGTTTACAACTTCTTGACAAGATTGTAAAAGGAAGGAAAGTCGGATGGCAGAAGTAGAGGAACTGCGAGTTCAACCTCAGGATATTTTAGCAGAACAATCTGTTCTGGGGGCTATTTTTATAGATGAGAGTAAGCTCGTTTTTGTCCGAGAATACATTGATTCTCGTGACTTCTTTAAGTATGCTCATCGGTTGATTTTCCAAGCGATGGTAGATTTGTCGGATCGTGGGGAAGCAATTGATGCGACGACAGTTCGGACGATTTTGGATAGTCAAGGGGATCTCCAAAATATTGGTGGCTTGTCTTACCTTGTTGAAATTGTCAACTCTGTACCAACTTCAGCCAATGCGGAGTATTATGCTAAAATTGTTGCCGAAAAGGCTATGCTACGTCGCTTGATTTCCAAGTTGACAGAGTCTGTCAACCAAGCTTATAAGGCTTCTAAGCCTGCAGATGAAATCATCGCTCAGGCTGAAAAGGGACTCATTGATGTTAGCGAAAACGCCAATCGTAGTGGTTTCAAGAACATCCGTGATATTCTAAATATCAACTTTGGGAACCTAGAAGTTCGGTCACAACAAACTACGGATATCACAGGTATTGCTACAGGCTATCGTGATTTGGACCATATGACGACAGGTCTCCACGAGGAGGAGTTGATTATCCTAGCGGCGCGTCCAGCGGTTGGTAAGACAGCCTTTGCCTTAAATATTGCTCAGAACATCGGTACCAAGTTGGATAAAACTGTAGCTATTTTTTCACTGGAAATGGGTGCAGAAAGCCTAGTAGACCGTATGCTGGCAGCAGAAGGTTTGGTGGAGTCTCATTCTATCCGTACTGGTCAATTGACTGATGAGGAATGGCAAAAGTATACCATTGCTCAAGGGAACCTAGCCAACGCGAGTATCTATATCGATGATACGCCAGGGATTCGAATTACGGAAATTCGTTCGCGCTCACGCAAATTGGCTCAAGAAACAGGCAATCTAGGCTTGATTTTGATCGACTACCTACAGCTTATCACAGGTACTGGTCGTGAGAACCGCCAACAAGAAGTCTCTGAAATTTCTCGTCAGTTGAAAATTCTAGCTAAGGAGCTAAAAGTTCCAGTCATTGCTCTTAGTCAGTTATCCCGTGGAGTGGAACAGCGTCAGGATAAGAGACCAGTCTTGTCTGATATTCGTGAATCGGGTTCTATCGAGCAGGATGCGGATATCGTAGCCTTTCTATACCGTGACGACTATTACGATCGTGCGGGTGAAGAAGAGGAAGGAATTCCAAATAACAAGGTTGAGGTTATTATCGAGAAAAACCGTAGTGGGGCTCGTGGAACGGTGGAATTGATTTTCCAAAAAGAATACAATAAATTTTCAAGTATCTCAAAGAGGGAGGCATAAGATGTCAGATGCATTTACAGATGTAGCCAAGATGAAAAAAATCAAAGAAGAAATCAAGGCACATGAGGGACAAGTCGTTGAAATGACTTTGGAGAATGGCCGTAAGCGCCAAAAAAATAGATTGGGTAAGCTAATTGAGGGTGTATCCGTCTCTATTTATCGTTGAATTTGGGGATGTTGAAGGAGACAAACAAGCCAATGTCTATGTTGAATCCTTCACCTACTCAGATATCTTGACAGAAAAAGAACTTGATTCGCTATCTAGACTAAGAATCCTAAAAATGAAGTGAGCTTTTGCTCACTTTTTTTCTTTTTCTCCCGAATAGTATAAACGAGGGTAACCTCGGAAATTTATATTATTAAGGAGAATGAATGACGTTTTTTAAATCAGGAGTTAAGAAGAGTAGATATACTCAGTTGGGTTTAGGGCTGGCTACTTTGTTTGTTACAAGTACCTTTTTTTGTTTGGTGGAGAATCAGTTCAGGCCGATAGTGTAGCGCGTGGAGATGACTATCCGCTTCACTACAAAAAAATGGTAGTGTTGAAATCGATCAGTGGCGGATGTATTCTCGCCAGTGTACCTCTTTTGCGGCCTTTCGTTTGAGTAGTGTAAATGGCTTTGAGATTCCTCCTGCCTATGGAAATGCAAATGAATGGGGACATCGTGCAAGGCGAGAAGGCTACCGTGTGGATACTAAGCCAGAAGTTGGGGCTATTGCTTGGTCGACAGAAGGTTATTATGGGCACGTGGCCTGGGTATCAAATGTGTCAGGGGGATACGATTGAAATCGAAGAGTATAACTATGGGGTTCGAGAAAAGTATAACCGTCGAAAAGTCAAGGCTAGTTCGATGACAGGTTTTATTCATTTCAAGGATTTATCTACTAGCCATAGTGCGGGTGAGAATGCTCGTAGCTCAGAGCTTCCGTCTAGTGGGACAATGGTATTCACGGGGAAATCGCCTATTATGGACCAACCATCAAGCACAGGACAGGTTATTGACTACTATTATGCTGGTGAGAGTGTGAGTTATGATCAAGTTCTTGAAAAGGACGGTTATAAGTGGCTCGGTTATTTGTCTTATAGCGGTTCTAGAAGATATGTGAAGTATGAAAAGTTAAGCAATACAGAGAATGGGTGGAAAAAAGAAGGAGGGAGTTGGTATTACCAAGAGAATGGTAAGCTAGCAACAGGATGGAAAAAAGTTAACAGCAATTGGTATCATTTAAAAGAAAATGGGGCCATGTCAACTGGCTGGATTAAGGATGGCTCTCACTGGTATTATCTAAAGGCTTCGGGTGAGATGCAGACGGGCTGGCTTAAAGACAAGGGAACTTGGTATTACTTAGAGGAATCTGGCCGGATGAAAGCTAGTCAATGGTTCCAAGTCTCGGGGAAACATTACTATGTCGATGCTTCGGGAGCCTTAGCTGTTAATACGATTATTGATGGCTACAGACTAGACAGAAATGGGGCAAGAATAGGAAGTGTCTCTTAAACATCATACAGGCTTTCTTCTTGTTCATAAAATTTTAAAATGGATATCGAATTAGTTGACGTTCTTTGAATAGTATAATATAATAATATCAAAAACCATAAAGGGGCATTGTCTAATGGACAAGAGGAAAGTTATTTTAACAAGTTTAGCAAGTGCAGCTGTATTGGGTGCTAGTGTACTCGTTTCACAGCCTTCAGTAGTTAAGGCAGATGAAGGGAAAGCAGAAGAGCAGGCAGTTGCTCCTGCACAACCACAAGCTGGAACAGAAGGGGAGAGCGGTGCTCAAACTGAAAAGGGATCAGAAAACGCTAGTCCAGCTAATCCTGGTGCGACAAATCCAGCTAAAATGACCAAAGAAGAGTTGATGAAGGCTTTGGATGAACTTGAGGAACAGGCTATTAGTGATATTAAGGATAAGGAAGCGATTGAGGACAAAGAGGATGCAGCTGAAGCTGTGAAGGAATATATCGGTAAGATGTATATTTCAGATACTCTTGAGTCTGGAGAGCTTAGCTTAGATAATATCATCGCTGAATTGCCAGAAGGTGCAGAAGATAAGGCTGTGGTAACAGGTCCTGAAGTTCAAACTAATAAAAAATTATCTACTGAGGAGAAGGCTCTACTAGACCAGGCTGAAAAAGATGCCAAAGAACAAGTGTCTCAAGCGACGGATGCTCTGGTTCAAGCCCTAGAATCTCTTGAAAATGCTGTAATTGAAGATATTAAAAAAGATGCTTCAATAACCGATAAAGAAGCGGCTATCAAAGAAGCCAAAGAAGAGATTGGTAAAGAAGATCTTTTGAAGGCTATCGCAGATGAGGATTTGGAGATTGGTGATGTTATTGTAGACTGGCCAGCAGATACGAGCGAGCACAAAACAGTAGCTGAACCTGTATCAGAATTCACAGATGAAGACCAAGCTAAGTTAGATGAAGCTGATAAAGAGGCTCAGGTTGATGCAGCAAAAGTTCGCTCAGATCTAATCGCTACCCTAGAAAAAATTGAAAAGATAGACCATCGACGACATCAACAAGGATGCCACTATCACTGATAAGGAAGCAGCCATCAAGGCGGCTAAAGAAGTGATTGGCAAGGACGGCATCTTGAAAGCCATCGAAGAAGGTGACCTTGATGCGTCAGACTTGTTAGCTGATTTCCTAGCAGAAGAGAGCGATCAGGTAACCCCCAGCTGAAGCGAAGACTCATTCTCAACTTTCTAGCCAAAGACCAAGCTACACTTGCTGCAGCAGACAAGGAAGCAGCCGAGGAGGCTAAGAAAGAGGAAGAAGCTAAAGAAGGCGGCAGAAGAAAAAGCCCACAGCGAATTGGTGACAACCCTTGAGGGTATCGAACAATCAACCATCGACGACATCAACAAGGATGCTTCTATCACTGATAAGGAAGCAGCTATTAAGGCAGCTAAAGAAGTGATTGGCAAGGACGCTATCTTGAAAGCCATTGAAGAAGGTGACCTTGATGCGTCAGACTTGTTAGCTGATTTCCTAGCAGAAGAGAGCGATCAGGTAACCCCAGCTGAAGCGAAGACTCATTCTCAACTTTCTAGCCAAGACCAAGCTACACTTGCTGCAGCAGACAAGGAAGCAGCCGAGGAGGCTAAGAAAGAGGAAGAAGCTAAGAAGGCGGCAGAAGAAAAAGCCCACAGCGAATTGGTGACAACCCTTGAGGGTATCGAACAATCAACCATCGACGACATCAACAAGGATGCTTCTATCACTGATAAGGAAGCGGCGATTAAGGCAGCTAAAGAAGTGATTGGCAAGGACGGCATCTTGAAAGCCATCGAAGAAGGTGACATTGATGCGTCAGATTTGTTAGATGATTTCTTGGCAGAAGAGAGCGATCAGGTGACACCGGCCGAAGTCAAAGAGCTCAATCTCAGACTTTCTCGAGTCAAGATCAAGCTAAACTGGCTGCAGCCGACAAGGAAGCAGCAGAAGAGGCAGCCAAAGTTCGCTCAGAATTGCTTTCAACTCTTGAAGGAATCGAAAAATCAACCATCGACGACATCAACAAAGATGCTACTATCACTGATAAGGAAGCGGCGATCAAAGCAGCTAAAGAAGTGATTGGCAAGGATGCTATCTTGAAAGCCATCGAAGAGGGTGAGCTCGACGCCTCAGACTTGTTAGCAGACTTCTTGGCAGAGGATAGCGATCAGGTGACACCAGCTGAAGCGAAGAGCCAATCTCAACTTTCAAGCCAAGACCAAGCTAAACTCGCTGCAGCAGATAAGGAAGCAGTAGAAGAAGCTAAGAAAGAAGAAGAGGCTAAACAAGCTGCAGAAGCTAAGGCTCACAGCGAATTGTTGACTGCCCTTGAAGGTATCGAAAAATCAACCATTGATGACATCAACAAGGATGCCACTATCACTGATAAGGAAGCAGCGATCAAGGCAGCTAAAGAAGTGATTGGCAAAGATGCTATCTTGAAAGCCATCGAAGATGGCGACATTGATGCCTCCGACTTATTGGCAGATTTCTTGGCAGAAGACAGCGATCAAGTAACACCGGCCGAATCAAAAACTCAATCTCAACTTTCTGGTCAAGATCAAGCTAAACTGGCTGCAGCAGACAAGGAAGCGGCGGAAGAAGCAGCAAAAGTTCGCTCAGATTTAATCGCTACCTTAGAAAAAATTGAAAAAGAGACAATCGACGACATCAACAAGGATGCCACTATCACTGATAAGGAAGCTGCGATTAAGGCAGCTAAAGAAGTGATTGGCAAGGATGCTATCTTGAAAGCCATTGAAGAAGGCGACATTGATGCCTCAGACTTGTTGGCAGATTTTTTGGCAGAAGATAGTGATCAGGTGACACCGGCCGAAGCAAAAACTCAATCTCAACTTTCTGACCAGGACCAAGCAAAAACTCGCTGCGGCAGATAAGGAAGCGGCAGAAGAAAATAGTAATGCGAAAAAACTTGAGCTAAGTAAATTAGAAGAGCAAGTTGCTAAGATTAAAGCGCAATTATCAAGTTTACAAGTTTCTGGTGACAAGAATAGTCAAGTAAAAGACTTGCAACAAGCTTTAGTAGACTATGAGGATGCTATTAAGTCTCTAAGTAGTGTCATGTCGGCTGTTCTTGAAATTGAAGACTTTAAAGGTGGGGTGAACGCAGTGGAAGCTGCAACTGCAGAGTTGCCAGAATACAACAAAGGTGCAAATGCGGTAGAAGCTGCTGTAAATGAACTCCCAGCCTATGCAGAAAGTGGCGCACCAGTCGTAGCGAACGTTCCAGCTTACGGAGAAAGCGGTGCCCCAATAGTAAACAATGCTCTGCCTTATGCAGAAAGTGGCGCACCAGCCGTAGCGAATGTTCCAGCCTATGCAGAAAGCGGTGCCCCAGCCCTAGCAAATGTTCCAGTTTATGCAGAAAGTGGTGCTCCGGCAGTAGCGACTGTTCCAGTTTATGCAGAAAGCGGTGCTCCAGCAGTAGCGAATGTCCCAGTTTATGCAGAAAGTGGTGCTCCAGCAGTAGCCAATATTCCAGCCTACGCTGAAAAGATTGAACCAGCAGTAAACGAAGTTCCAGAATACACTGGCAGTGTAGCTCCTTTGGCTACAAGCCCTACTTTTGGAACTGAACAAGATCGTACCTACAAAGCGCCTGCAGCAACAGATGAGCAACTCCTTCCAAATACAGGAAGCCAAGATGCTTCAGCAGTTGCATCGCTAGGATTTATTGGTCTCCTTCTTGGTTTGCTACCATTTGCAAAGAGAAAATTGAACAAATAAATCGCATGAAATCAATAAAAGAAAAGGATTTGAATAGTCCTTTTCTTTTTTATGGTGAAATAGGGACAAGTCCACGTTTTTCAGCTCTTTCCGATGGTATTTTTCCTTGCTTTCCTTTATAATGGGTGTATGAACAAGAAAAAATTATTATTAATTGATGGATCTTCTGTTGCTTTTCGAGCTTTTTTTGCGCTCTATCAGCAGTTGGATCGTTTTAAAAATGCTAATGGCCTTCATACCAATGCAATCTATGGCTTTCAACTCATGTTGAATCATGTCTTGGAGCGGGTTGAGCCCAGTCATGTTTTGGTAGCCTTTGATGCAGGCAAGACGACTTTCCGAACAGAGATGTATGCAGACTACAAGGGTGGCCGTGCTAAAACTCCAGATGAGTTTCGTGAGCAATTTCCCTTCATTCGTGAGTTGTTAGACCACCTTGGGATTCGCCATTATGAGTTGGCCCAGTATGAAGCCGATGATATCATCGGGACCCTAGGTCGCTTGGCTGAGCAGGATTCTTTTGATGTGACTATCGTCAGTGGAGACAAGGATTTGATCCAGTTGACGGATGAGCATACGGTGGTTGAGATTTCCAAGAAAGGTGTGGCTGAGTTTGAGGCTTTTACGCCAGACTATCTCATGGAAAGATGGGCCTCACACCAGCTCAGTTCATTGATCTTAAGGCTCTTATGGGGGATAAGTCTGATAATATCCCTGGCGTCACGAAAATCGGTGAAAAGACGGGTATCAAGCTCTTGCTGGAGCATGGTTCGCTTGAGGGTATTTATGAAAATATTGATGGGATGAAGGCTTCTAAGATGAAGGAAAATCTCATCAATGACAAGGAACAGGCCTTTTTATCGAAAACACTAGCGACCATTGAGACTCAGGCACCAATTGAGATTGGACTAGACGATTTGGTCTATAATGGCCCAGATGTGGAAAATCTTGGGAAATTCTACGATGAGATGGGCTTCAAACAGCTCAAACAAGCTTTAAATATTTCATCGACAGATGTGCCTGAAAGTTTGGATTTCGCCATCGTTGACCACGTCAGTCAAGACATGCTGAGTGCCGACTCTATCTTCCACTTTGAACTCTTTGGTGAAAATTACCATACAGATGATTTGGTTGGTTTTGCCTGGTCCTGTGGGGATAAACTTTACACTACAGATAAACTTGAGCTCTTGCAGGAGCCGATTCTCAAGGATTTTCTAGAAAAAACACCTCTGAAAGTGTATGACTTTAAAAAAGCTAAGGTTCTCTTAAATCGCTTGGGCTTGAACCTGCAGGCCCCTGCTTTTGACAGCCGTTTGGCAAAATACTTACTCTCAACAGTTGAGAACAATGAAATCTCAACCATTGCGAGTCTCTATGGCCAGACTTATCTGGCTGATGATGAGACTTTCTACGGTAAGGGGGTCAAGAAAGCTATCCCTGAGAGAGAGAAATTCTTGGAGCATTTGGCTCGCAAGGTTGCGGTATTGGTTGAGACGGAGCCGGTTTTACTTGAAAAACTCAGTGAACATGGACAGTTAGACCTTCTCTATGACATGGAGCAACCTCTGGCTTTCGTCCTTGCTAAGATGGAAATTGCTGGAATCAAGGTCAAAAAAGAAACCCTACTTGAGATGCAGGCTGAAAATGAGGTCGTCATTGAGCAACTCACTCAAGAGATTTATGAGCTAGCTGGTGAGGAGTTTAATATCAACTCCCCTAAGCAGTTGGGCGTGCTTCTCTTTGAAAAACTGGGTCTTCCTCTAGAATACACCAAGAAAACCAAAACAGGTTACTCGACAGCCGTGGATGTGCTAGAGCGACTAGCTCCTATTGCTCCGATTGTTAAAAAAATCCTCGATTACCGTCAGATTGCTAAGATTCAATCCACTTATGTGATTGGTTTGCAAGACTGGATTTTGGCTGATGGCAAGATCCACACGCGCTACGTGCAGGATTTGACTCAGACTGGGCGTCTGTCTAGTGTAGATCCAAACTTGCAAAATATTCCTGTGCGTTTGGAACAAGGCCGTCTCATTCGTAAGGCTTTTGTGCCTGAGTGGGAGGATAGTGTGCTGCTCAGCTCGGACTATTCACAGATTGAATTGCGCGTTTTGGCGCATATCTCTAAGGATGAGCACTTGATTAAGGCCTTTCAAGAGGGGGCAGATATCCATACCTCGACGGCCATGCGGGTCTTTGGAATTGAACGTCCTGAGGATGTGACTCCAAACGACCGTCGTAATGCCAAGGCGGTAAACTTTGGAGTGGTTTACGGGATTTCCGACTTTGGTTTGTCTAATAATCTGGGCATCAGCCGTAAAGAGGCTAAAGTCTACATCGACACTTACTTTGAACGCTTCCCAGGTATTAAAAACTACATGGATGAAGTGGTGCGTGAGGCGCGTGATAAGGGTTATGTAGAGACTCTCTTCAAGCGTCGTCGTGAGTTGCCAGATATTAATTCACGCAACTTCAACATTCGTGGTTTTGCAGAGCGGACAGCCATCAACTCTCCTATCCAGGGCTCAGCAGCAGATATTCTTAAGATTGCTATGATTCAGCTAGATAAGGCTCTAGTTGAAGGTGGCTATCAGACCAAGATGCTGTTGCAAGTGCATGATGAAATCGTCCTTGAGGTTCCGAAATCAGAACTAGCAGTCGTTAAAGTTTTAGTGAAACAAACCATGGAAGAAGCCATCCAGCTCAGTGTTCCACTCATTGCTGATGAGAATGAAGGAGCAACCTGGTACGAGGCTAAATAAGAAAGTTATGAAAGAGTTTGAAGCATTTGCCTTCAAACTCTTTTTCATAGGTTTCTGTAAGCAGTTTCCTTGACTTTTACTAGTATTTGCGTTACTATATTTCCATATAAGATATGGGAGTCTGTGTACAGTCTGAGAGGAAGTGTTAAACTTCGACCGCACCTGATCTGGGTAATGCCAGCGTAGGGAACGATACTTAGCCGAATTCTGCACCTTTTCCATATATGGAAGAGGTTTTCTTTTTGTCAAAGGGAAACCTGAGAAAAGGAGGTTTTTATGAAAGCAAGCATTGCCTTGCAAGTCTTGCCCCTATCACAGGGGATTAATCGAATTGCTATTATCGATCAGGTTATTGCTTATCTGCAGGCGCAGTCCGTGACCATGGTGGTGACACCTTTTGAAACGGTCTTGGAAGGGGAGTTTGATGAGCTCATGCGTATTCTCAAAGACGCGCTAGAAGTGGCAGGGCAGGAAGCAGATAATGTCTTTGCCAATGTCAAAATAAATGTAGGAGAAATTTTAAGTATTGATGAGAAACTTGAAAAGTATACTGAGACGACATATTAGTCTATTGGGTTTTCTAGGAGTCTTGTCAATCTGGCAGTTAGCAGGAATATTCAAACTTTTACCCAAGTTTATCCTACCAACTCCCTTTGAAATTCTCCAGGCCTTTGTTCGTGACAGAGAATTTCTCTGGCACCATAGCTGGGCGACCTTGAGAGTGGCTTTGCTAGGTCTAGTCTTGGGAGTCTTGATTGCCTGTATCATGGCGGTGCTTATGGACAGTCTGACTTGGCTCAATGATCTTATCTACCCTATGATGGTGGTTGTTCAGACCATTCCGACCATTGCTATAGCCCCTATCCTGGTCTTGTGGCTAGGCTATGGAATTTTGCCCAAGATTGTCTTGATTATCCTGACGACAACCTTCCCTATCATCGTCAGTATTTTGGATGGATTTAGGCATTGTGACAAGGATATGCTGACCTTGTTTAGTCTGATGCGAGCCAAGCCCTGGCAAATCCTGTGGCATTTTAAAATCCCGGTCAGCCTGCCTTACTTTTATGCAGGTCTGAGGGTCAGTGTCTCCTACGCCTTTATCACAACCGTGGTGTCCGAGTGGCTAGGAGGTTTTGAAGGTCTTGGTGTTTATATGATTCAGTCTAAAAAACTGTTTCAGTATGATACCATGTTTGCCATTATTATTCTGGTGTCGATTATCAGCCTTTTGGGTATGAAGTTGGTCGATATTAGTGAAAAATATGTGATTAAATGGAAACGTCCCTAAGATAAGGATGTTTTAGAAAAAGAAAAGAGGAAATGAAGATGAAGAAAACATGGAAAGTGTTTTTAACGCTTGTGACAGCTCTTGTAGCTGTCGTGCTGGTGGCTTGTGGTCAAGGGACTGCTTCTAAGGACAATAAAGAAGCAGAACTCAAGAAGATTGACTTTATCCTAGACTGGACGCCAAATACTAACCACACAGGGCTTTATGTTGCTAAGGAAAAAGGTTATTTCAAAGAAGCTGGAGTGGATGTTGACTTGAAATTGCCACCAGAAGAAAGCTCATCTGACTTGGTGATCAATGGCAAGGCACCATTTGCCATCTATTTCCAAGACTACATGGCTAAAAAATTGGAAAAAGGAGCAGGAATCACTGCCGTTGCTGCTATCGTAGAACATAATACATCAGGAATCATCTCTCGTAAATCTGACAATGTTAGCAGTCCAAAGGACTTGGTTGGGAAGAAATACGGTACTTGGAATGATCCAACGGAGCTAGCTATGTTGAAAACATTAGTAGAATCACAAGGTGGAGACTTTGAGAAGGTCGAAAAAGTACCAAACAACGACTCAAACTCGATCACACCGATTGCCAATGGCGTCTTTGACACTGCTTGGATCTACTACGGTTGGGATGGTATCCTTGCCAAATCGCAAGGCGTAGATGCTAACTTCATGTACTTGAAAGACTATGTCAAGGAGTTTGACTACTACTCACCAGTTATCATCGCAAATAACGACTATCTAAAAGACAACAAAGAAGAAGCTCGCAAAGTCATCCAAGCTATCAAAAAAGGCTACCAATATGCTATGGAACACCCAGAAGAAGCTGCAGATATTCTCATCAAGAATGCACCTGAACTCAAGGAAAAACGTGACTTTGTCATCGAATCTCAAAAATACTTGTCAAAAGAATATGCAAGCGACAAGGAGAAGTGGGGACAATTTGACGCAGAACGCTGGAATGCCTTCTACAAGTGGGATAAAGAAAATGGTATCCTCAAAGAAGACTTGACTGATAAAGGTTTCACCAACGAATTTGTAAAATAATGACAGAAATTAGACTAGAACACGTAAGCTATGCCTATGGCGATGAAAAGATTTTAGAGGACATCAACCTGCAGGTGACTTCGGGTGAAGTAGTTTCTATCCTGGGACCTAGTGGTGTTGGAAAGACCACCCTCTTTAACCTAATCGCTGGAATTTTAGAAGTCCAGTCTGGGCGAATTATCCTTGATGGCGAGGCAAATCCTAAGGGGCGCGTGAGTTATATGTTACAAAAGGATCTCCTCTTGGAGCATAAGACGGTGCTTGGCAATATCATCCTGCCCCTCTTGATTCAAAAGGTGGATAAGGCAGAAGCCATTGCCCAAGCAGACGAAATCCTTGCGACCTTCCAGCTGACTGCTATACGGGATAAGTATCCTCATGAACTCAGTGGTGGGATGCGGCAACGTGTGGCCTTACTCCGCACCTACCTTTTCGGGCACAAGCTCTTTCTCTTGGATGAGGCCTTTAGCGCCTTGGATGAAATGACCAAGATGGAGCTCCATGCTTGGTATCTGGAGATTCACAAACAGTTGCAACTGACGACCCTCATCATAACGCATAGTATCGAAGAGGCCCTCAATCTCAGCGACCGCATCTATATCTTGAAAAATCGTCCTGGGCAGATTGTTTCAGAAATTAAACTAGATTGGTCTGGAGACGAGGACAAGGAAGTCCAAAAGATTGCCTACAAACGACAAATATTAGCAGAATTGGGATTAAATACGTAGCCTTTTAAGAAATTAGTATATATTAAATACAAGCGAAATCCTTGCTTGTATTTTTTGTTTCAAAGCTGATGAACATGCATGATTAGGCTTATTATTTAAAGAAATGGTAAGTTAATATAAAAATAAATAAATTTTAGTTGACATTTTGTAATGGAACTGTATAATATAATTGAACCATTATAGACAATAAGGAGGATAATGTGGTGAAAAAGAGAACTAGTAAACTCTTTCGTGGCTTGATGGCCTTGCTACTGGTTGTGTCGGTCTTTTTGCCTGCACTAAGACTTAATGGAGTAGTTAGTGCTGCCGAAAAAACTGAATCAGAGTACACTTTGACTACAGAACCGACGATTAATACGAACCGATTAGTCGATCATGCCAAATATGGTGAAGGTAAGTTCTATCTTAAAACAACTTACGCATTCCCAGACAATGTAACTCTGAAAAACGGTGATTTCATGGTTTATCACGTTCCAAATGAGTTCAAAATCGAAGTAGATTCTACTACAGATTTGAAAGCTCCGAACGGTGATACGATTGCAACGCTGACAACAGAGAAGGCAACGAATACTGCTAAGATTACAGTAACAAACGAAGAGTACTTTAAGAAGTTTAATGAGAACAAGCAAATTGTTGCATCATTTACTGTAGTATGGGCAGACCATGTTGAAAAGAATAAGGAATATGAAATCAACATTCCTGGTGCAGGAGTTTATCATCTGACTCGTATCGTTCCAGACGTTGACCCAACTGGATTTACTAAATGGGGAGTTCAAGATTCAGACGACCCTAACTATGTAAACTGGCGTATCCGTGTTAACCGCTATGCAAAATCTTACACTGGTGTAAACATCCAAGATACTATTCCTGATGGACAAGTTCTTGCAAGTGAAATCACTGGTTACTACTTCCCAGACTGGGAAAATGGTTACGGAAGAACAAAATTGGATAGTGCTCATGTCCAAGTAACAGATAAGAACCATTTCTCAATTACACCTAATGGTGATGGAACTCTTGATCATAAAGGTTTGTTCATCCTATACCGTACTCGTTTGACTAAACCAGTTGACCAAGTTACTAAACGTGTACTAAATAACGTGTCGGTAACTACAAACGAGGAAGCTCAACCAATTGATTTTGAAGGTTTTGCACCAATTACCACAACAGACGGTATTGGTGGAGGTGCCAAATCGGATGAGGTTGCTCTAGAAGTAACCAAGAAACTTGAAGGTAAAGCTCTTGAAAAAGATGCATTTAGTTTCCAACTTCTAGATGACAAAGGTAATGTTTTACAAACTGTCAAAAATGATGAGAATGGTAAAGTGAAGTTCGAGGCAATCAAATACAAAGAAGCAGGAACTTTTAAATATACCATTAAAGAAGTTAATGATAACAAACCTGGATACACTTATGATGCGAACGTCCTTAAAGCGACTGTAACAGTAGAAGATGTTTTGGGTGAAAAATTAGCAAGCGTCAAATTTGAAGATTCTAAGAAAGAATTTACAAACTCATACGCTGCTACAGAAGCAAAACTTCAACTTGAAGCTAAGAAAGTCTTGAACGGTAAAGCTATTGAGGCTGGCCAATTTGAATTTGAGTTGAAAGAAAACGGAACAGTTCTCCACACTGTTTCAAACGATGCAAACGGTAAGATTCAATTCCCAGAACTTACGTTCACAAAAGAAGAAACTCGTACATTCACTATTACTGAAAAAGCAGGTGATGTAGCCGGAGTTGAATACGATCCAAATGCTTATGAAGTAACAGTAGTCGTTAAAGATAACGGCCAAGGTCAACTTGTTGCAACTGCAACAGGTGCAGACAACCTTGCTTTCACGAACGTTTATAAAGCTAAACCAGCAAAAGCTACCATCACAGCTACTAAAGTCTTGAACGGTAAAGATCTTGAAGCTGATAAATACGAATTCGAACTTAAAGAAGGTGACAAAGTCGTTGCGACAGCTAAAAACGCTGCAGACGGTACTGTGACTTTCAAAGAAATTGAGTACGCAGCAGTAGAAAACCACACTTACACTATCTTAGAAAAAGCAGGTAGTGAAGGAGGTGTGACATATGACACTGCTAAACACGAAGTTAAGGTAGCAGTTACAGATAACGGTCAAGGACAACTTGTTGCGGCTGTTACAGGTAACAACCCAACTTTCACCAACACTTATAAAGCAACTCCAGCAAAAGCTACCATCACAGCTACTAAAGTCTTGAATGGTAAAGAGCTTGAAGCTGACAAATACGAATTCGAACTTAAAGAAGGTGACAAAGTCGTTGCGACAGCTAAAAACGCTGCAGACGGTACTGTGACTTTCAAAGAAATTGAGTACGCAGCAGCAGGTAAGCACACTTACACTATCTCTGAAAAAGCAGGTAGTGAAGGAGGTGTGACATACGACACTGCTACACATGAAGTGACAGTAAATGTTACAGATAACGGTCAAGGTCAACTTGAGGCGGCTGTTACAGGTAACAACCCAACCTTCACTAACGCTTATAAAGCTGCTTCAACAACTGTAAACATCACGGCTAAGAAAGTCTTGAATGGTAAGGTCCTTGAAGCTGGTAAATACGAATTCGAACTTAAAGAAGGTGACAAGGTCGTTGACACAGCTACAAACGCAGCAGACGGAACTGTTACTTTCAAAGAAATTGAGTACGCAGCAGTAGAAAACCACACTTACACTATCTCTGAAAAAGCAGGTAGTGAAGGAGGTGTGACATACGACACTGCTAAACACGAAGTTAAGGTAGCAGTTACAGATAACGGTCAAGGCCAACTTGTTGCGGCTGTTACAGGCAACAATCCAACCTTCACCAACACTTATAAAACAACTCCAGCAAAAGCTACCATCACAGCTACTAAAGTCTTGGATGGTAAAGCTCTTGAAGCTGATAAATACGAATTCGAGCTTAAAGAAGGTGACAAAGTCGTTGCAACAGCTAAAAACGCAGCAGACGGTACTGTGACTTTCAAAGATATTGAGTACGCAGCAGTAGAAAACCACACTTACACTATCTCTGAAAAAGCAGGTAGCGAAGGAGGTGTGACATACGACACTGCTACACATGAAGTGACAGTAAACGTTACAGATAACGGTCAAGGTCAACTTGTTGCGGCTGTTACAGGTAACAACCCAACTTTCACCAACACTTATAAAGCATCTTCAGCAACTGTAAACATCACGGCTACTAAAGTCTTGAATGGTAAAGCTCTTGAAGCCGGTAAATATGAGTTTGAACTTAAAGAAGGTGACAAAGTAATCGGAACAGCGACAAACGCTGCAGACGGTACAGTTGCTTTCGCAGGTATTGAGTACAAAGAAGCAGGCGACCACACATACACTATCTCTGAAAAAGCAGGTAGCGAAGCAGGTGTAACTTACGATAAATCTACTCACAATGTAACAGTAAAAGTTACAGATAATGGACAAGGTAAACTTGTTGCAGATGTAAAAGACAACAACCCAACCTTCACCAACACATATAAAGCAACTCCAGCAAAAGCTACTATCACGGCTAGGAAAGTCTTGGATGGTAAAGCTCTTGAAGCTGATAAATACGAATTCGAGCTTAAAGAAGGTGACAAAGTCGTTGCAACAGCTAAAAACGCTGCAGACGGTACTGTGACTTTCGAAGCTATCGAATACGCAGTAGAAGGTGAGCACACTTACACTATGACTGAAAAAGCAGGTAGCGAAGCAGGTGTGACTTACGATACTGCTAAACACGAAGTTAGGGTAAACGTTACAGATGATGGTGCAGGTCAACTTGTTGCAACTGTTACAGGTAACAACCAAACCTTCACCAACACATATAAAGCAGCTTCAACAACTGTAAATATTACCGCTAAGAAAGTCTTAGAAGGTAAAGCCCTTGAAGCAGGCAAATATGAGTTTGAACTTAAAGAAGGTGACAAAGTAATCGGAACAGCTACAAACGCTGTAGACGGTACAGTTGCTTTCGCAGGTATCGAGTACAAAGAGGCTGGTGAGCACACTTACACTATCTCTGAAAAAGCAGGTAGCGAAGCAGGTGTGACATACGATAAATCTACTCACAATGTAACAGTTAAAGTTGTTGATAACGGTGCAGGCAAACTTGTTGCGACTGTAACTGACAACAACCCAACCTTCACAAACACTTATGTTGCGTCTTCAACACAAGTAACTTTCTCAGCTAAGAAAGTCTTGAAAGGTGATAAAGAGCTTGTAAAAGGTCAATTTAAGTTTGAACTTAAAGAAGGTGACAAAGTCGTTGAGACAGCTACAAACGCTGCAGACGGTACTGTTACTTTCACAGCAATTGAGTACAAAGAAGCAGGTGAGCACACTTACACTATTACTGAAGTAAAAGGTGACGATAAGAATATCAAATATGATGAGAATTCTTACAAAGTGACAGTAACAGTGACAGATAATGGTGCGGGTCAACTTGTAACAGAAGTTACAGGTAACAACCCAACAATCACTAACACGTATACTGAACCGAAAAAAGAAGAACCTAAGGAAGGTCCTAAGGGTGAACAGCCTAAGGGAGATTTGCCAAACACTGGTGGAGCAGACTTTACAGCATTCTCTACTATTCTTGGTCTAGTTCTTGCAGCTTTGGCAGGACTTGTATACCGTGCTAAAAAAGTTGACTAATCTTAACTTTGAATAACTAAAAAAGATGGCGACTGTTTTACAGTCCCATCTTTTTGTTTTGGATAGTTTATAATAATCTTCGCAACTCGTTCCCTTTTCCTTTAAAAAAATCAAAAATTTCGGTATAATAGTCAAAGATAGTCAAGGTTCAAAGAAGGAGTTTGATTTACTATGAGATTTAAAAATACATCAGATCATATCGAAGCCTATATCAAGGCGATTTTAGACCAGTCTGGTATCGTGGAATTGCAGCGGAGCCAGTTGGCAGATACCTTCCAGGTTGTACCGAGCCAGATCAACTATGTCATCAAGACTCGCTTTACGGAAAGTAGAGGTTACTTAGTTGAGAGCAAGCGTGGTGGTGGAGGCTACATTCGCATAGGGCGTATTGAGTTTTCCAATCATCACGAGATGCTACGCGATTTGCTTTATTCAATCGGAGAGCGATTAGTCAGGAGATTTATGAGGATATTCTCCAGCTTTTGGTGGAGCAGGACTTGATGACCAAGCAAGAGATGACCTTGCTGACTTCTGTAGCAACAGATCGTGTCCTAGGGGAAGAATCTTCAGTTGTCCGTGCCAATATGCTCCGACAGCTATTACAAGAGGTAGATAGAAAAGAGAAGTAAGATGAACTATTCAAAAGCATTGAATGAATGTATCGAAAGTGCCTACATGGTTGCGAGCCATTTTGGAGCCCGTTATCTAGAGTCATGGCATTTGTTGATTGCCATGTCCAATCACAGTTACAGTGTGGCAGGTGCAACTCTAAATGATTATCCTTATGAAATGGATCGTTTAGAAGAGGTTGCGTTGGAACTGACTGAAACGGACTATAGCCAAGACGAAACCTTTACGGAATTACCCTTTTCCCATCGTTTGGAGGTTCTCTTTGCAGAAGCAGAGTATGTGGCCTCAGTGGTCCATGCAAAGGTGCTAGGGACAGAGCATGTATTATATGCAATCTTGCATGATGGCAATGCCTTGGCGACTCGCATCTTGGAGAGAGCAGGCTTTTCTTATGAAGACCAGAAAGATCAGGTCAGAATTGCTGCTCTTCGTCGCAATCTAGAAGAGCGTGCAGGATGGACAAGAGAAGATCTCAAGGCTTTGCGTCAACGTCATCGCACAGTAACTGACAAGCAAAATTCCATGGCCAATATGATGGGCATGCCTCAAGCTCAAAGTGGTGGTCTAGAGGACTACACGCATGACCTGACGGAGCAAGCGCGCTCTGGCAAGTTAGAGCCAGTTATAGGTCGAGACAAGGAAATCTCACGTATGATTCAGATTTTGAGTCGGAAGACCAAGAACAATCCGGTCTTGGTTGGAGATGCGGGTGTCGGGAAAACAGCTCTAGCACTTGGACTTGCTCAGCGTATTGCTAGTGGGGATGTGCCTGCGGAAATGGCCAAGATGCGTGTTCTAGAGCTTGATTTGATGAATGTTGTTGCGGGGACACGTTTCCGTGGAGATTTTGAAGAGCGCATGAACAATATCATCAAGGATATAGAGGAAGATGGCAAAGTGATCCTCTTTATCGATGAACTCCACACCATCATGGGTTCTGGTAGCGGTATTGACTCGACTCTGGATGCGGCTAATATCTTGAAGCCAGCCTTGGCTCGTGGAACTTTGAGAACGGTTGGTGCAACCACTCAGGAAGAATACCAAAAACACATCGAAAAAGATGCTGCCCTTTCTCGTCGGTTTGCCAAAGTGACGATTGAAGAGCCAAGTTTAGCTGACAGCATGATCATTTTGCAAGGTTTGAAGGCTACCTATGAGAAACACCATCGTGTGCAAATCACAGATGAAGCTGTTGAAACAGCTGTTAAGATGGCGCATCGTTACTTGACCAGTCGTCACTTGCCAGACTCTGCTATCGACCTCTTAGATGAAGCAGCAGCAACAGTGCAAAACAAATCCAAGCATGTGAAAACAGACGAATCCGACTTGACTCCAGCTGACAAGGCCTTGATGGATGGCAAGTGGAAACAAGCTGCTCAGCTAATCGCAAAAGAGCAGGAAGTCCCTGTCTATAAAGACTTGGTAACAGAATCTGAAATTTTGACTACCTTGAGTCGCTTGTCAGGTATCCCAGTCCAAAAACTGACGCAAACGGATGCCAAGAAATACCTTAATTTGGAAGCGGAATTGCACAAACGTGTCATTGGCCAAGATCAAGCTGTTTCAAGCATTAGCCGTGCCATTCGCCGCAACCAGTCAGGTATTCGTAGTCACAAGCGTCCGATTGGTTCCTTTATGTTCCTAGGGCCGACAGGAGTCGGTAAGACCGAATTGGCCAAGGCTCTGGCAGAAGTCCTCTTTGATGACGAATCAGCCCTTATCCGCTTTGATATGAGTGAGTATATGGAGAAATTTGCGGCTAGCCGTCTCAATGGAGCACCTCCTGGCTATGTGGGCTACGAGGAAGGTGGGGAGTTGACCGAGAAGGTTCGCAACAAACCTTACTCAGTACTTCTCTTTGACGAGGTAGAAAAGGCCCATCCAGACATCTTTAATGTCCTCTTGCAGGTTTTGGACGACGGTGTCTTGACAGATAGCAAGGGGCGCAAGGTTGATTTTTCAAATACCATTATCATCATGACGTCAAACCTTGGTGCGACGGCTCTTCGTGATGACAAGACGGTCGGCTTTGGGGCCAAGGATATTCGTTTTGACCAGGAAAATATGGAAAAACGAATCTTTGAAGAGTTGAAAAAAGCTTATCGACCAGAGTTTATCAACCGTATTGATGAAAAGGTGGTCTTCCATAGCTTAGATAGCAAACACATGCAAGAAATTGTTAAGATTATGGTGAAACCATTGATTGCTAGCCTCGCTGAGAAGGGCATCGATTTGAAACTGCAAGCTTCAGCCCTGAAGTTGCTGGCAAGCCAAGGTTATGATCCAGAAATGGGAGCTCGCCCACTTCGCAGAACCCTGCAAACAGAAGTGGAAGACAAGTTGGCAGAACTTCTTCTCAAGGGAGAATTGGTAGCAGGCAAGACCCTCAAGATTGGTGTCAAAGCTGGTCAATTAAAATTTGATATTGCTTAAAAATGAAGAATCAGGAGTGGTCCTGATTCTTTTTTCTACTTTTTTATAAAAAATGATAAAAAACTATTGACAAAACAAAAATATAGTATATAATAAAAACACAGAAAACAAAAATATCAAAAACAATAAAAAGGTAAAACGTTTATGAAAAAGAAAACAGCAGTGGTATTTGGGACCTTTGCCCCTCTTCATCAAGGGCATATCGATCTGATTCAGCGAGCGAAGCGTCAGTGTGACCAGGTCTGGGTAGTCGTGTCAGGCTATGAGGGAGACCGAGGTGAGCAGGTAGGTTTAAGTCTGCAAAAAAGATTTCGCTATATCAGAGAGGCTTTTCGTGATGACGAGTTGACCTCTGTCTGCAAGTTAGATGAAACCAAGCTTCCTCGTTACCCTATGGGCTGGCAGGAGTGGTTGGATCAGATGTTATCGGAGATTTCCTACGATGAAGCCCAGCAAGAACTGATCTTTTTGTGGGAGAACGTGACTATCAGCAAGAATTATCTAATCGTGGATTTGGCACTGTCTTACAAGAAAGAAAGTTTGGTATCTCAGCGACTATGATTCGAGAAAATCCAAGCAAATATTGGAAATATATTGCTCAACCCTTCCGTCGTCAGTTTACCAAGAAAGTGTTGATTATGGGAAGTGCCAGCAATGGGAAGACCACTCTAGCCAAGGATTTGGCAAGGTATTACGATGCGCCGGTCAGCCTGGAATACGCACGTGAGTACCAGATCAAAAACAATGTCCGCGACGATGAATTGACTCCAAAGGATTACTACTATCTCCTTTTAGGGCAGTATGACCAGACCTCTAAGTTAATTGACAGTAATGTCAATCGAGGCCTAGTGATAGCTGACACCAACTCCTTAGTAACCAAGGGCTACTATGATTATTACATGGAGGCTGAGGCTCAAGAGGACTTATCAGGAGAAACCTTTGACAATCTCTTTGCCTCTATCTTGGCCAAGGAAAAATGGGACTTGATTCTCTTTGTGCAACCTGTTGGTTCCTATGTCAATGACGGATTTAGAGATATGAGCATGGCAGAAGACCATATTCGTCACAGTTTTTCCCAGTATTTGGACCAGATGAGAGAGCGATATTTAACCACCATCCCACTAGTTTATCTAGCTGAGGATTACCTAGGAAATTATGAAGCAGCCAAAGTGGCTATCGATACAATTTACCAAGCAGATTAGGAGAAAATTATGAAAACAGTAACTAAAAAAATCACACAATTTATCGAAAACTTTAAAAACGTCCATGCGGAAGCTCGCAAGATCGGTTTTGCAGGAATCATGCGTTTGCTCTGGCAAGATCTCTTTGTCGGCCGTAGCCTTGTCCAGTGGTTGTATCTCATCGCCTTGTCAAGTGTTCCCTTGATCTTAGAGTTCACACAAAATGCAGAAAGCCATGACTGGTTGAGCTTGTTTGCATCTTGGACTGGGATTGTCTGTGTTATCTTGGTAGCAGAAGGGCGTGCAAGCAATTATCTCTTTGGGGCCATTAACTCGGCTATCTATTTGATTTTGGCCATGAATGCGACTTTTTATGGCGAAGTCTTGACGACCGTTTACTTCTTTGTCATGCAGCCGATTGGTCTCTATGCTTGGTTGTCCAATCGTATCAATGAACAGGAAAAACCAGAAGAATCCCACTTTGAAGCTAAGAAATTATCTGTTCTTGACTGGCTCAAGTACTTAGCCTTGACCGCCATTATCTGGATTGGTATGGGCTTGGCTTACCAAAGTATCAATAGCGCTCGCCCTTTCCGTGATAGTGTTACCGATGCGACCAATGGTGTTGGTCAGCTCTTGATGACACGTCTCTACCGTGAGCAATGGATTTTCTGGATTGCCACCAATCTCTTTAGTATTTATCTCTGGTGGGGTGAAAATATCCACATCCAAGGGATGTACTGGGTTTACACACTCAATAGTCTAGTGGGATGGTACCAATGGACCAAGGCAGTTCGAAAGGAGGCTTAAAATGGTAGATACGAAGATTTCAACAGGGATGACGGAAAAAGAATATTTTGAAATCCATGCCAGTCAGGAGGAGTTTTTAGACTGGTACTACAGTCAGGAACTCCCTCAATATGAAAAGCCAAGCGTGACGGTGGATATGGTAGCTTACTGCTTTGTCGAAGGAAAGATCAAGCTCTTACTGATCCGTCGCAAAGCCCACCCTTATCAAAACTGTTTGGCCTTAGTTGGAGGCTTTATGGACAAGGGAGAAGATGCTGCACATGCCTGTCAGCGCGAGGTGAGAGAAGAAGTCAATCTCGATCTTCCTTTGGAAAAATCGAGCAATTGATGACCGTATCGACCCCCGGTCGTGATCCACGGGGCTGGACGGTGACCATTGCCCACTTAGTGTACCTACCTAGTTGTGCCTTAGACCTCGTTCAGGCAGGTGACGATGCCAAGGATGTGGTTTTTGTAGATGTCGATTTTCAGACGGGCAAGTGCTTCTTAGAGGGAGTAGAGTTGGAGGAGAGTGCCTTCGCCTTTGACCATTATGCCATTATTCAAGAGTCCATCAAACGCATCCAAGGCCGTCTCGACTGGAATCCGACCTTCCTTTATCTGCTGGAAGAGGAGTTCACTGTCTACGAAGGAACTGAACTGGTCAATCTCATCAACCCAGGTCGGCCCATCGTCAGCAATAACTTTCTCGTAAAATACGGCGAATATGTAGAAGAAGTCGGACTCAAACGAGTTCCTAAAAAGAAACCAAGAAAAACCTATCGATTGAAATAAAAAGCGAGGTCGGAACAAAGTTCCCGACCTCTTTATTTGCTGTTATTAGGTTACTTTGCTGTTGCGACTGTTTTTATTTTAGAACAACGCAAGCGACTATAAAAGTAGGATGTAAAAAAATAGTTCTAATCTAGGAAATTTTCCTATTTTTTCGTTTCGATTACGAATAGAGATAGTAGAGATAATAATTTTTAAAATAGTTTCTCTAAATAGTTGACAGATTCAAGGCCTAATGTTACAATTATATTACAAAAAGATTTCTTAACATTTCAAAAATGTTACAAAGGAGTAGAAAAATGAAAAAGAAAACCTATATCAAATTGATGGCAGCGACTGTATTGGCTTCTACCTTGCTACTAGGAGCTTGTGGAAATAAAAACGAAACCACTCAAAGCAGCAGCTCTGCAAAGACAAGTCAATCATCAAGCTCTAAAGCAGCTTCTTCTAGCAAAGAAAGCAAGACACAAAAATCTTCAAGCTCAGCTTCATCTGAAAAGGCTCAGGCATCTTCTGGTCAGTCTTCTACAACGGCAGATCAGTCACAAGCGAAACCAGCACCTGAATCAAGACAAGAACAAGCAGCTTCTAGTCAACAAGCCCCATCTCAGGCACCTTCAACTCAGCAAGGTTCTCAAGCTCAGTCTAACCAGTCAGGCTATGATCCAACAACTGACCGCAAACTTCAAGACAAGCAAGCAGAACACAACAAACGCTACAAGGGTGTTTTAACCATGGTCGATGGTGACTTCTCAGCAGCTGCAGGCAACTGGAAGGGAGCGAATGGCGAAACTATTACAGTTTCATCAGGAGGCCAATTTACAGTAGAAACTGCAGATGGAAAGAAAGAAAACTATTCTATCAGAGGCTACTCTTACACCCTTGATGATGGCAAGTATAATGCCAAAATCGGTGGAGGAAAAATCATCCAAATTACAACAGGTGCGGATGGTAAAGTTTCAAGCGTTGCCTTGATTCAATAATAGTATCTAGGTTTTCCTAGAATCTAAAAAATCGTAAACTCAAGCGAGTTACGGTTTTTTTGTGTATTATGCTTTGTCTAATTGCAAGAGGGCTTCAATCTCTGCTAGGGTGCTAGCTTGTGAAATGGCTCCACGAAGTTTGGCAGCGCCAGATGTTCCCCGGAGGTAGTGAGGAGCGAGGCCACGGAATTCACGAACGGCTACGTTTTCCCCTTTGAGGTTAATCAAGCGTTTCAAGTGCTCGTAGGCGATTTTCATCTTGTCTTCAAAGTCAAATCAGGGAGAATTTCTCCAGTTTCAAAGTAGTGGTTGATCTGGTTGAAGAGGTAGGGATTACCCATGGCTGCGCGACCAATCATGACAGCGTCAGCCCCGATTTCTTCGATACGCTGTTTGGCTTCTTGGACCGTACGGATGTCACCATTTGCGATAAATGGAATCTTGGTCAAAGCTTGAGCAACCTTGTGAAGGGTCTCGAGGTCTGCGTGACCTGTGTACATTTGTTCACGGGTACGGCCATGCATGGCAAGGGCAGACACACCTGCAGCCTCAGCTGCGAGGGCATTCTCCACGGCTAGGGATGGATCAGACCAGCCTGTACGCATTTTGACAGTGAGGGGTATATCAAGGACAGATTGGACCTTATTGATAATAGAGTAGATCTTGTCTGGGTCCTTGAGCCACATAGCGCCAGCTTCATTCTTCACGATTTTGTTAACTGGGCAGCCCATGTTGATATCGACGATATCGGTCTTAGTATTTTCTTGGATGAATTCTGCTGCGCGTGCTAGGCTATCTTCATCGCTACCAAAGAGTTGGATAGAAACGGGGTTTTCGCCTTCATCGATGTGAAGCATGTGTAGAGTTTTTTCGTTGTTGTATTGGATTCCCTTGTCAGAGACCATTTCCATTACAACGAGTCCAGCTCCGAGCTCTTTGCGATGGTACGAAAGGCTGAGTTTGTCACGCCAGCCATGGGTGCTAAAACAGTACGATTGGGAATCTCAACATTGCCAATCATAAAAGGTGTATTAAGATTTGTCACGAATGAGTTCCTCCAGGTCGTTTTCATCAAAGTTATAAGTTGTTTGGCAGAATTGACAAGTGATTTCTGCCCCGTGGTCTTCCTCTTTCATTTCTTCAAGGTCTGAATTTGGAAGGCTGGCAAGAGCGTTCATAAAACGGTCTTTGCTGCAGTCACATTGGAAACGAATTTCTTCTTCAGATAGACGTTTGTAGGATTCGTCACCATAGATGGCCTTGAGAAGGGCTTCGATATGGTCATCGCTTTCCAGAAGGGTTGAGATGGCTGGCATTTCTTGGATGCGTTTTTCAAAGCGGGCAATCTCTTCTTCCTTGGCCCCTGGCAATACTTGGAGAAGGAAACCTCCGGCAACTTTGACCTTGTCGTCTTTATCCAAAAGAACATTGAGGCCGACTGCTGAAGGGGTTTGTTGGCTTTCAGTAAGGTAATAGGCCAAGTCTTCACCGATTTCCCCAGAAATGAGAGGAGTCATGGAGTTGTAAGGATTTCCAGTACCGTAGTCTGTGATAACGAGAAATTGACCGTTTCCAACAAAAGGTCCGACTAGGACTTCACCCGTTGCAGTCTTTTTGATGTCAACACCTGGATTTGAACGTAGCCCTTGACGTTGCCTTTGGTATCTGCGACCGTGATGATGGCACCGAGAGAGCTTGTTCCAAGAACTTTAACCGTTAGTTTGGTATTTCCTTTTTCATTAGCTGCGAGAATCTGGCTAGCGATAAGGGTGCGACCAAGTGCAACGGTTGAACTGGCTTGAGTTTGATGTTTTTCTTGAGCAGTGCGGACGGTTTCCGTGCTATCAAGGACAAAAGCACGAAAGGCTCCGCTTTCTGATATAGTTTTAATAATTTTATCCATAGCTACTATTTTAGCATAAAAATGCCCAAAGGGGGAGCCGTGTGTTTGCTGTTTCCGAGGAATAATGACGAGGAAATCAACTTTAAAATAAAATGAGAAACAGATTATTTCAGCATTTGAAAGATTTATGCTATGCTTGTAGGAGAAAATGAAAGGGGTAACAAATGTATTTAGGTGATTTGATGGAAAAAGCCGAATCTGGCCAATTTTTAGTCCTTTCCTTTCTATTACAAGATTCGCAGACAACAGTCAAGGAAGCCATGGAAGAAACAGGCTTTTCAAAGGCGACTCTAACCAAGTACATTTCTCTGATTAACGAAAATGCCTTGGAAATAGGACTAGAGCTGACCATCCACTTGGAAGATGAAAATCTGCGTTTGTCGATTGGTGCAGCCACAAAGGGGGAGAGAGATTCGGAGCTTGTTTCTAGACAATGCCATTAAGTACCAAATTTTGGTTTACCTTCTCTATCACCAACAGTTTCTAGCTCATCAGTTGGCTCAAGAAATGATGATTAGCGAGGCCACGCTTGGTCGCCACTTAGCTAGTCTAAATCAGATTTTGTCAGAGTTTGACTTATCCATCCAAAATGGCCGTTGGCGAGGTCCGGAGCATCAGATTCGTTACTTTTATTTCTGCCTTTTCCGCAAGGTTTGGTCCAGTCAGGAGTGGGAAGGTCACATGCAGAAAGCTGAGAGAAAACAAGAGATTGCTACCCTAGAAGAAATCTGCGGTGCTAGCTTGTCTTCAGGTCAGAAATTGGACTTGGTTCTCTGGGCTCACATCAGTCAACAGCGTCTTCGGGTCAATGCCTGTCAGTTTCAAGTCATAGAAGAAAAAATGCGAGGATATTTTGACAATATTTTCTATCTTCGTTTGCTTCGAAAGGCTCCGTCCTTTTTTGCTGGGCAACATATCCCTCTAGGAACTGAGGATGGTGAGATGATGGTATTCTTTTCATTTCTCCTTTCCCATCGTATTTTGCCCCTTCATACTATGGAGTATATCCTTGGTTTTGGAGGGCAATTAGCTGATTTGCTGACGCAATTGATTCAAGAGATGAAGAAGGAGGAGCTGCTGGGGGACTACACAGAGGACCATGTCACCTATGAACTCAGCCAGCTCTGTGGTCAAATTTATCTATACAAGGGCTATATTTTACAAGATCAGTACAGATACCAGACAGAGAATCGCCATCCCTATTTGCTGATGGAGCATGACTTTCGAAATATTGCTCAGAAAATTTTTGCCACCTTGCCAGCCTTTCATCAGGGGACGGATTTGGATAAGAAAATCCTCTGGGAATGGCTTCAGTTGATGGAGTATATGGCAGAAAATATAGGAAAACATCTGAGAATAGGGCTAGATCTAACAGCAGGCTTCCTTGTTTTTTCGAGAATGTCGGCCCTTTTAAAACGATATTTGGAATACAATCGTTTTATTGCTATTGAAGCCTATGACCCCAGTCGACATTATGATTTATTGGTTACCAACAACCCGATTCATAAGAAAGAACAGACTCCGGTCTATTATTTAAAAAATGATTTGGATATGGAAGATTTGGCGAAGATTCGTCAGATGCTCTTTGCTTAAAAGGCCTGAGTTTTCAGGTCTTTTTTGTGAAATTCGCACAATCTCCTCACTTTTTTTTAAAATTTTAAAAAAATTGATAAACGAGAAAGCGCTTTATTTTGTATACTAGTTACTGTAAAGAGGAACCCCCTCAAGATTTTATCAGGAGGACAGCACATGTCACAAGAAAAATACATCATGGCTATTGACCAAGGAACTACTAGTTCTCGCGCCATCATTTTTAACAAAAAAGGAGAAAAGGTCAGCTCTAGTCAAAAAGAGTTCACTCAGATTTTCCCTCAAGCAGGTTGGGTTGAGCACAATGCCAATGAAATTTGGAACTCTGTTCAGTCAGTTATTGCGGGTGCTTTCATCGAAAGTGGTGTGAAACCAAGTCAAATCGAGGCAATCGGAATTACCAACCAACGTGAAACTACTGTTGTCTGGGATAAGAAAACAGGGCTCCCTATCTACAATGCTATCGTTTGGCAATCACGCCAAACTGCTCCTTTGGCTGAGCAACTGAAAAGCCAAGGTTATGTGGAAAAATTCCATGAAAAGACTGGTTTGATCATTGACGCTTACTTCTCAGCGACTAAGGTTCGTTGGATTTTAGACCATGTAGAAGGTGCTCAAGAGAGAGCTGAAAAGGGTGAATTGCTCTTTGGTACCATTGATACTTGGCTGGTTTGGAAATTGACTGACGGCGCAGCTCACGTGACTGATTACTCCAACGCAGCCCGTACCATGCTCTACAACATCAAGGATCTTAAATGGGATGATGAGATTTTAGAAATCCTCAACATTCCTAAGGCTATGCTTCCAGAAGTTCGTTCTAACTCTGAAATCTATGGCAAGACAGCTCCATTCCATTTCTACGGTGGAGAAGTACCAATCTCTGGTATGGCTGGTGACCAACAAGCAGCCCTCTTTGGTCAGTTGGCTTTTGATCCTGGTATGGTTAAAAATACCTACGGAACTGGTTCCTTCATCATCATGAACACTGGTGAAGAGATGCAGTTGTCTGAGAACAATCTCTTGACAACGATTGGTTATGGTATTAACGGCAAGGTTTACTATGCTTTGGAAGGTTCTATCTTCATCGCAGGAAGTGCCATTCAATGGCTTCGTGACGGTCTTCGCATGGTGGAAAACTCACCAGAGTCTGAAAAATATGCTCTTAATTCTCACAATAATGACGAAGTCTATGTCGTACCTGCCTTTACAGGTCTAGGGGCACCATACTGGAACCAAAACGCTCGAGGATCTGTCTTTGGCTTGACTCGTGGAACAACTAAAGAAGACTTTATCAAGGCGACTTTGCAATCTATCGCTTATCAAGTACGTGACATCATCGACACCATGCAAGTGGATGCTCAGACAGCTATCCAAGTCTTGAAGGTAGATGGTGGTGCAGCCATGAACAACTTCCTCATGCAGTTCCAAGCTGACATCTTGGGAATTGATATCGCACGCGCTAAAAACTTGGAAACAACTGCCCTAGGGGCAGCCTTCCTGGCAGGATTGTCAGTAGGCTACTGGAAGGACTTGGATGAGTTGAAACTCTTGAACGAGACAGGAGAACTTTTCGAACCATCGATGAACGAATCGCGTAAGGAACAACTCTATAAGGGCTGGAAGAAGGCTGTGAAAGCAACGCAAGTCTTTGCGGAAATCGACGACTAATACTGTTTCTTGATGCAATTATCAGTTTAAGAATGAAGCGACTCAGTTAGAAAGTGTGTAAATATGGAATTTTCAAAGAAAACACGTGAATTGTCAATTAAAAAAATGCAGGAACGCACCTTGGACCTTTTGATTATCGGTGGGGGGATTACAGGAGCTGGTGTAGCCTTGCAGGCGGCAGCTAGTGGTCTTGACACTGGTTTGATTGAAATGCAGGATTTCGCAGAAGGAACATCTAGCCGTTCAACAAAAATTGGTCCACGGAGGTCTGCGTTACCTCAAACAATTTGACGTGGAGGTGGTCTCAGATACAGTTTCTGAGCGCGCGGTGGTTCAACAAATCGCTCCACACATTCCAAAACCAGATCCAATGCTCTTGCCAGTTTACGATGAGGATGGAGCGACCTTTAGCCTTTTCCGTCTCAAAGTAGCCATGGACTTGTACGACCTTTTGGCAGGTGTTAGCAATACGCCAGCTGCTAACAAGGTCTTGAGCAAGGAAGAAGTCTTGGAACGCCAGCCAAACTTGAAGAAAGAAGGCTTGGTAGGAGGTGGGGTTTACCTTGACTTCCGTAATAACGATGCGCGTCTCGTGATTGAAAATATCAAACGTGCTAACCAAGACGGTGCCCTTATTGCCAACCACGTTAAGGCAGAAGGCTTCCTCTTTGACGAAAGTGGCAAGATTACAGGTGTTGTAGCTCGTGATTTGTTGACAGACCAAGTCTTTGAAATCAAGGCTCGTCTGGTTATCAACACGACAGGTCCTTGGAGCGATAAGGTACGTAATTTGTCTAATAAGGGAACCCAATTCTCACAAATGCGTCCAACTAAGGGAGTTCACTTGGTAGTGGATTCAAGCAAGATCAAGGTTTCACAGCCAGTTTACTTTGACACAGGTTTGGGTGACGGTCGTATGGTCTTTGTTCTCCCACGAGAAAACAAGACTTACTTTGGTACAACGGATACAGACTACACAGGCGATTTGGAACATCCAAAAGTGACGCAGGAAGATGTGGATTATCTACTTGGCATTGTCAACAACCGTTTCCCAGAAGCCAACATTACCATTGATGATATCGAAAGTAGCTGGGCTGGTCTTCGTCCATTGATCGCAGGCAATAGCGCTTCTGACTACAATGGCGGAAATAACGGAACCATTAGTGATGAGAGCTTCAATAGCTTGATTGCGACTGTCGAGGCTTATCTTTCGAAAGAAAAAACGCGTGAAGATGTTGAATCTGCTGTCAGCAAGCTTGAAAGCAGCACATCTGAGAAACATTTGGACCCATCTGCAGTTTCTCGTGGTTCGAGCTTGGATCGTGATGATAATGGTCTTTTAACCCTTGCTGGTGGTAAAATCACAGACTACCGTAAGATGGCTGAAGGGGCTATGGAGCGCGTGGTTGACATCCTCAAAGCAGAATTTGACCGTAGCTTTAAACTGATCAACTCGAAGACTTATCCTGTTTCAGGTGGAGAATTGAACCCAGCAAATGTGGACTCAGAAATTGAAGCCTTTGCTCAACTTGGAGTTTCACGTGGTTTGGATAGCAAGGAAGCACAGTATCTCGCAAATCTTTACGGTTCAAATGCACCGAAGGTCTTTGCCCTTGCTCATAGCTTGGAACAAGCGCCAGGACTCAGCTTGGCAGATACTTTGTCACTTCACTATGCAATGCGCAATGAGTTGGCTCTGAGCCCAGTTGACTTCCTCCTTCGTCGTACCAATCACATGCTCTTTATGCGTGATAGTTTAGATAGCATCGTTGAGCCAGTTCTGGATGAAATGGGACGATTCTATGACTGGTCTGATGAAGAAAAAACAGCCTACCGCGCGGGTGTCGAAGCAGCTCTTGCTCAAAACGATTTGGCAGAACTAAAAAATTAAGAAAAACTAGAAGAGAGGGAGGGCAGCATTCCTTGTCGCCCGCCCCTTCTTTTAAATGGAGACAAAGATATGATGAAAGAATTATTTGGAGAATTTGGGGACCTTAATCCTCATCCTTCTAGGAAATGGTGTTGTTGCAGGTGTGGTTCTTCCCAAAACCAAAAGCAACAATTCAGGATGGATTGTGATTACTATGGGATGGGGAATTGCTGTAGCCGTTGCGGCCTTTGTATCTGGCACGCTTAGCCCAGCCCACCTAAATCCAGCTGTGACGTTTGCGATGGCCTTAAAAGGAACGCTCTCTTGGGCTTCTGTTTTCCCTTATATCCTAGCCCAATTCGCTGGAGCGATGGTGGCGCAGATTCTGGTTTGGTTGCAATTCAAACCACACTATGAGGCAGAAGAAAATGCAGGCAATATCCTAGCGACCTTTAGTACTGGACCAGCAATCAAGAACACAGTATCCAACTTGGTTAGCGAAATCCTTGGAACCTTTGTTTTGCTCTTGACAATCTTTGCCTTGGGGCTCTATGACCTTCAAGCCGGTTTAGGGACCTTTGCAGTGGGGACCTTGATTGTTGGTATCGGTCTTTCACTAGGTGGGACAACGGGTTATGCCTTGAACCCAGCCCGTGACCTTGGACCTCGTATCATGCACAGCATCTTGCCAATTCCAAACAAGGGAGATGGAGACTGGTCTTATGCTTGGATTCCTGTTGTAGGACCTATCCTCGGAGCGGCCCTAGCAGTTCTCGTATTTTCACTTTTCTAAGATAAAAGAGTTATTGGCAACAGAGTTTGAGATGAAAATCTCAGGCTCTTTTTTGATGGCCAAAACGTTAATATTTTAACTTATCTTAAAATAAGCTAAAACCAATTTTTAAGTTATGGTAAACAGTTGAAAAAAAGGTTGATAAAGTGGTAAAATGTTAGGAAGATAAGATGCTAACAATACATACTGATAGCTAATAGAAATAATATATTAATGGATAGCTTATGAAAAAACAACGAAATTTACATGTATTCTTAGGCCGGACGGCTCTATATTTTGTAATCTTGCTTGGTTTGCTTTATTTTTTTAGTTACCTTGGTCAGAGCCAAGGCACCTTTATTTATAATGAGTTCTAGTTTAAAGGAGAAGAGGAACAGTGTTTAATAAACCGATAAAAGATATGATTGAAACGATTGAGCACTTTGCTCAAACGCAACCAACATATCCTGTCTACAATGTTTTAGGTCAAGAACATACTTATGGTGATCTGAAGGCTGATTCGGATAGTTTGGCTGCAACCATCGATCAACTAGGCTTGCCTGAGAAATCTCCAGTCGTCGTTTTTGGCGGACAGGAATATGAGATGTTGGCTACCTTTGTAGCGCTAACTAAGTCAGGTCATGCCTACATTCCAATTGATAGCCATTCGGCCTTGGAACGGGTAGCTGCTATCGTAGAAGTTGCAGAGCCAAGCTTGATTATTGCCATCTCAGATTTTCCATTAGAGCAAACTAGCACAGCGATGCTGAATTTGGAGCAAGTCCATGAAGCTTTTGCTCAAGCTTCCAGCTACGAGATGACCCATCCAGTCAAGGGGGATGACAACTACTACATCATCTTTACTTCTGGTACGACTGGTAAGCCTAAGGGAGTGCAGATTTCCCAGGATAATCTCCTCAGCTTTACCAACTGGATGATTACAGATAAGGAATTTGCGACGCCAAGTCGTCCACAAATGCTGGCTCAGCCCCCCTTATTCTTTTGACCTATCTGTCATGTATTGGGCGCCAACCTTGGCACTGGGTGGTACGCTTTTCGCTCTTCCTTCAGCCATTACTCAGGACTTCAAAAAACTCTTTGCGACAATTTTTTCCTTGCCCATTGCTATCTGGACCTCAACACCGTCCTTTGCAGATATGGCCATGTTGTCAGAAGACTTTAATAGTGAGAAAATGCCAGGAATCACGCATTTCTACTTTGATGGTGAAGAATTGACGGTCAAAACTGCTCAAAAACTGCGCGAGCGATTCCCAAATGCCCGTATTATCAATGCCTACGGACCAACAGAAGCGACGGTAGCTTTGTCAGCAGTTGCCGTCACTGATGAGATGTTGGCGACTCTCAAACGCCTGCCAATCGGCTATACCAAGGCGGATTCTCCGACCTTTATCATTGATGGGGAAGGTAAGAAAGTTCCAAATGGTGAACAGGGAGAAATCATCATTTCTGGACCAGCTGTTTCAAAAGGCTATATGAATAATCCTGAAAAAACGGCAGAAGCTTTCTTTGAGTTCGAAGGTCTTCCAGCCTACCACACAGGGGATGTAGGAACCATGACAGATGAGGGCTTGCTTCTCTATGGTGGACGAATGGATTTCCAGATTAAGTTTAATGGTTATCGCATTGAGCTGGAAGATGTCTCTCAAAACCTCAACAAGTCTCGCTTTATCGAGTCGGCTGTTGCTGTCCCACGTTATAACAAGGACCACAAGGTACAAATCTACTGGCCTATGTCATCCTAAAAGACGGTGTCCGTCAGCAGTTTGAGCGTGATATCGATATTACCAAGGCTATCAAGGAAGACCTAGCAGATATCATGATGTCCTATATGATGCCGTCTAAGTTTCTCTATCGAGACAGTTTACCACTAACGCCTAATGGTAAAATTGATATCAAGGGCTTGATTAACGAGGTAAACAGTAGATGATGGAGCTTTATAAACAGCTACCTCATTTGGAACCTTATGGTGATCTTCAGTACTTTTTATACGTAATTGCTGCGACTTTACCTATCTTTATTGGTCTTTTTTTCAAGAAACGTTTTGCCTTGTACGAGGTGCTCGTTAGTCTCTTCTTTATCGTCACCATGTTGGTCGGTGGAAAGACGAATCAAATAATCGCTCTCATCCTTTATGTTATCTGGCAAGTACTTCTTGTATCTTTCTACAAAAGGTACAGGAAACAACGGGATAGTAAATGGATATTTTACCTGGTTAGCTTTTTATCCCTATTGCCAATCGTCTTTGTGAAAGTATCTCCTGCTATTCATGGACCTCAATCTTTGTTTGGATTTTTAGGGATTTCTTACTTGACCTTTCGTGCAGTTGGGGTTATCGTTGAGTTGAGAGACGGTGTCATCAAGGAATTAACGATCTGGCAATTCTTACGTTTTCTTCTCTTTATGCCGACTTTCTCAAGTGGTCCCATTGATCGTTTTAAACGCTTCAATGAAAATTACGAGACCATTCCTGAGCGGGATGAGCTGATGGATATGCTAGAAGAGGCTGTCAAATATATCATGCTTGGCTTCCTCTACAAGTTTATCTTGGCTCACATTTTAGGAGAGACATTATTGCCTCCGCTGAAATTTGGCCTTGCAGACAGGTGGTTTCTTTAACCTCTACGCTTTAGCGGTCATGTACACCTTTGGTCTGGAGCTCTTCTTTGACTTTGCGGGCTACTCTATGTTTGCCTTAGCCATTTCAAACTTGATGGGTATTCATAGTCCTATCAACTTTAACAAGCCCTTTTTGTCAAGGGATTTAAAAGAATTTTGGAATCGCTGGCACATGAGTTTGTCTTTCTGGTTCCGTGACTTTGTCTTTATGCGGATGGTCATGGTGTTGACCAGAAAGAAGGTCTTTAAAAATCGCAATGTGACCTCAAGTGTAGCCTATATTCTCAATATGCTGATTATGGGATTTTGGCATGGTGTGACCTGGTACTATATCGCCTACGGACTTTTTCATGGGATTGGGCTGGTCATCAATGACGCTTGGGTTCGTAAGAAAAAAGCGCTCAATAAAGAACGGAAAAAAGCTGGAAAGGGTTCCTTACCTGAGAATCGCTGGATTCAGTTGCTTGGCATGGTTGTCACCTTCCATGTCGTGATGGTTTCATTCTTAATCTTTTCTGGATTTTTGAATGATTTATGGTTTAAAAAATAAAAGGATATAAAAAATGGATATCAAATCAGAAGTTATTGAAATTATTGATGAGTTGTTTATGGAAGATGTTTCTGACATGATGGATGAAGATCTTTTTGATGCCGGTGTCTTGGATAGCATGGGAACGGTTGAATTGATTGTTGAGATTGAAAACCGTTTTGACATTCGTGTTCCAGTGACGGAGTTCGGTCGTGATGACTGGAATACGGCTAATAAAATCGTAGAAGGTATTACGGAGTTGAAGAATGCTTAAACGCTTGCTGCTGATCTTCGGGCCTATCTTCATTGCTGGATTTTTGGTTCTTCTACTCATCTTTTTTTATCCAAGTACAACAAGCCATAATTTGACGGAGGAAAAATACTCGGCGGCTTCTGTTAGTGCAGAGAGTTTTAAAGAGAGAAGCCAAAAAGTAAGGGCTCTTACGGATCCAAATATGCGTTTTATTCCTTTTCTAGGGTCTAGTGAATGGATTCGATTTGATAGTGTCCATCCAGCTGTTTTAGCAGAAAAATATCATCGTCCCTATCGTCCTTACTTTCTAGGACAAGCAGGAGCAGCCTCTCTCAATCAATATTTTGGTCTACAGCAAATTTTGCCAGAAATAGAGAATAAGCAGGCTGTATTTGTGATTTCGCCTCAGTGGTTTACGGAGACAGATTATGAACCCGCAGCGTTTCAGAGATTTTTTAACAGCGACCAATTGACAGCTTTTTTGGGAAATCAATCTGGTGATACTGCTGCAAAGCATGCGGCTATTCGATTGTTAAAGCAGAATCCTAATGTTGCATTAAAAAAAGCATTGTTCAAAAAAACTGTCAAAGGGTGAAGAATTATCAGATGTTGATCAGGTTGCTATTGATATTTTTTTGCGCGATTCAACGAAAAAAACAATCCGCTCTCTTTGGACAATTCTCCATTCGAGGACAACTCAAGTACAAGGAACACGTGGAGAACTATTTAAAAGATCTTCCGGATCAATTTTCTTATGATGAGTTAGAAAAAATTGTTCGTAAGGACGCAGAAGCAAATACGACCAATAACGATATGGGGATGGAAAATCATTTCTATACGAGAGAGATTCAAAAGGATTTAAAAAAATGGGAAGGGTATCAAAAAAATTACAACTTCCTCAAGTCCTCCGAGTACAATGATTTGCAGCTGGTCCTCAATCAATTTGCTAAGTCAAATGTCAATGTGCTCTTTGTCATTCAGCCGGTTAACAAGAAGTGGATGGAGTACACAGGACTCAGCGAAGAGATGTACCAGCATGCAGTGGAGAAAATTCGTTACCAATTAGAAAGTCAGGGTTTTACCAATATTGCTGATTTTTCAAAAAATGGAGGGGACCCTTATTTTGTTAAGGATACCATTCATCTAGGATGGTTAGGTTGGCTGGCTTTTGATAAGGTTGTCAATCCTTTCTTGACGGATCCGAAACCAGCTCCAGACTACAAGATGAATGACCGCTTCTTTAGCAAGGACTGGGCGACCTATGATGGGAATATCAAAGATTTCCAATAAAATGAGTTAAAAGTTTGGGGTTTGAACCCAAGCTTTTTTGTTTAAATGGCGAATATTTAAGATGAAAATAGGTCAAAAGTTTCAAAATTTTTAGAAATAGCGTATAATATAAAAGAGAAAAAGAAAAGAAAGGGATTTTAAAATGAACAAACGTTCTTTATTACCTGTCTTATCGACAGCCCTGTTAGCTCCAGCCTTCTTAGCTGGACAAGTATACGCTGAAGAAGCAACAACTCCTGCAGAAAGTTCAGCTGTCGTAGCGACTCCTGCTACGTCGGCGACTCCAGCTCCTGTTGAGAGCCCTGTGGTACCGGAAACTTCGGCAACTTCAGAAGCGGTTGTACCTGCAGAAACTCCGTCAGCTCCTGCTGAATCTACTAAAAGCGAAGAAAAGGACACCGTTATCTTACACACCAATGATGTCCATGGTCGTATTGTAGAGGAAAAGGGAGTAATTGGAGATGCCAAGTTAGCGACTGTCATTGAACAGGAGCGTGCGAAATCAAATCAAAATACTCTAGTAGTTGATGCGGGAGACGCTTTTCAAGGTTTACCGATTTCCAACTCTACTAAGGGTGAAGCGCGTGCTGAAATTCTCAATCAGATGCAGTATGATGCCATGGCAGTAGGAAACCATGAGTTTGACTTTGGTCTTGATGAAGTTAAAAAATACAAGGAAATCTTGAAATTCCCATTACTTAGCTCAAATACCTACGTCAATGGTGCTCGTCTCTTTGAAGCTTCTACAATCGTTGATAAAGATAAGACTGTGGAAGGTGATGAGTTTGTTGTAATCGGGGTGACAACACCTGAAACAGCAACCAAAACTCACCCTAAAAATGTCAAAGGGGTAACTTTTACAGATCCAATCTCTGAAGTCAATAAGGTCATCGAAGAAGTTCAAGCTAAGGCTCGTGCAGAAGGTAAGGACTACAAACACTATGTTGTGTTGGCTCACTTGGGTGTGGATACCACAACCCCAGTTGAGTGGCGTGGTTCAACCTTGGCAGAAGCCTTGTCTAAAAATCCTCGTTTGAAAGGGAAACGCGTAACAGTAATCGACGGTCACTCTCATACAGTAGAATCAACGACTTATGGCGACAATGTTACCTATAACCAGACAGGAAGCTACCTTCATAATGTAGGGAAAATCACCTACAAATCACGTCAGCTTTTGGGCAATCCAACTCAGATTCCGGCTGCAGATGCTAAAAAATTACCAGCCAATCCAACAGTTGAAAAACTAGTCAAAGACATTAAACAAAAATACGATGCTGAAAATGCTGTTGAAGTCGTTTCAAACAGCCCTGTAGAACTAAACGGTGATCGTGAAATGTTCGGGTTCGTGAAACCAACCTCGGAAACGTCGTAGCGGACTCCCTCTATCAGTATGGTCAAACAGGATTTAGCCATCCGACAGACATCGCTGTGACAAATGGTGGTGGCTTGCGTGAAACTATTGCAAAAGGCAAACCAATCACTAAAGGAAATGTCATAGCTGTTCTTCCGTTTGGAAATACCATCTCACAAATCCAAGTGACGGGGCAACAAGTCTTGGATATGTTTGAAAAGTCACTCGGTTCTATCTTGCAGGTCGATAAAGATGGCAAGAAGGTCTTGGATGAGAACGGACAACCATTGCTAGAACCAAGTGGTGGCTTCTTGCAAGTTTCAGGTGTGAAGGTTTACTATGATACCAACCTACCATCAGGTAAACGTGTCTTGGCCATCCAGGTCAAAAACCGCACAACTGGTCGTTATGAACTACTGGACCTCGCAAAAACCTACTATCTTGCAACCAATGATTTCCTAGCTGCGGGTGGTGATGGCTACACTATGTTGGGTGGCGCGCGTGAAGAAGGCCCGTCTATGGATGCAGCCTTTGAAGAGTATCTTAAAACCGCTGACTTGACCCAGTATGAAAAGATCAACCCGAACTCACGGACAATTTCTGTGGATTCTAAAAACTTTAGTCTACCAGTAGAAACGCCTCAAACGAATGCAGCTGCTAACGATGCGACTACGAATGTGCCACTTACTTATGAGGTGGCAGGTCAATTTAGCAAGAAGGCGGTTGTCTCAGAAAAAGCTCTCCCAAATACAGGAAGTGAACAGTCCATCTTCTTGCTCTTGATGGGAATGGTAGCTGGTTTGGCAGGTATCTTATCGAGTCGAAAACCAAAGCAAAAATAGGTTAAATTTCACATCTAAAAGAGTCTAGGGAAACGTTTTTACGCCTTTTCCCCTTGACTCTTTTTTGGTTTATGATATAATTAACCAGTAAAGAATCGGTGGCTATCTCTATTTTTTACGAAAAGATAGCTAGGGAAGGAGTAACACATGAGACAGCTTGCACAGGAAATCGATAACTTTTTAAACGAGGTGATCTTGAGATCTGAGAACCAGCATGAAATTCTAATCGGGCATTGCACGAGTGATGTTGCCTTGACCAATACTCAGGAACACATCCTCATGCTCTTGTCAGAAGAATCCCTAACCAACTCGGAGTTGGCCCGTCGCCTTAATGTCAGTCAGGCGGCAGTGACCAAGGCTATCAAATCTTTGGTCAAAGAGGGCATGTTAGAGACATCCAGAGATCCAAAGGATGCGCGTGTGATTTTTACCAACTGACAGAACTAGCTCGACCAGTGGCAGAGGAACACCACCATCATCATGAACACACGCTCTTAGCCTATGAACAAGTAGCAAGTCAGTTTACTCCAAATGAACAAGAAGTTATCCAGCGGTTTTTAACTGCTTTAGTAGGAGAAATCAAATAATGCGGTATATTACAGTAGAGGACTTGTCTTTCTATTATGACAAAGAGCCTGTCCTCGAGCACATCAACTACAGTGTTGATAGCGGGGAGTTTGTCACCCTGACTGGTGAAAATGGAGCTGCCAAGACGACGCTTATCAAGGCGAGTCTAGGCATCTTGCAGCCAAGATTTGGCAAGGTAACCATCTCAAAGACAAATACTCATGGGAAAAAACTTAGGATAGCCTATCTTCCCCAGCAGATAGCCAGTTTTAATGCTGGTTTTCCAAGTACGGTTTATGAATTTGTCAAGTCGGGCCGCTATCCTCGAAAGGGCTGGTTTCGTCGTTTGAACGCCCATGATGAGGAGCATATCAAGGCCAGTCTAGACTCAGTTGGTATGTGGGAACACCGTGACAAACGAATTGGCTCCCTTTCGGGAGGGCAAAAGCAACGAGCAGTGATTGCTCGGATGTTTGCTTCTGACCCAGATATCTTTGTCCTGGATGAGCCGACAACAGGGATGGATGCTGGAAGCAAAAATGAATTTTACGAACTCATGCACCATAGTGCCCACCATCATGGCAAGGCTGTTTTGATGATTACCCATGACCCTGAGGAGGTCAAGGACTATGCGGATCGCAATATTCATCTAGTTCGTAACCAAGATTCGCCATGGCGTTGTTTTAACGTTCACGAAAGCGACCAGGAGGTGGACCATGCTTAGTTTGTTATCCTATGACTTTATGCAGCGTGCCTTCTTGGCGGTCATTGCCATGAGTCTCTTTTCTCCAGTTCTTGGGACCTTCCTTATCTTACGTCGTCAGAGTCTCATGAGCGATACCCTCAGTCACGTTTCTCTATCAGGGGTAGCCTTTGGTCTGGTTTGGGGATTTCTCCAACTATTTCAACCATTGCTATTGTCTTGATCGCTGCTGTCTTTCTGGAGTATCTCCGTACAGTCTATAAGAACTTTATGGAAATCGGGACTGCCATCCTCATGTCAACAGGACTTGCAGTGTCTCTTATCGTGATGAGTAAGGGCAAAAGTTCGAGCTCCATGAGTTTAGACCAGTATCTCTTTGGGTCTATTGTGACTATTAGCCAGGAGCAGGTGATGTTCCTCTTTGCCATTGCGGCGGTCGTTTTACTCTTGACTTTCTTGTTCTTGCGACCAATGTATATCCTGACTTTTGATGAAGACACGGCTTTTGTGGATGGTTTGCCCGTTCGTACTATGTCTATCCTCTTTAACATGGTGACAGGGGTGGCGATTGCTCTCATGATTCCAGCAGCAGGAGCCCTATTGGTGTCGACCATTATGGTCTTGCCAGCTAGTATTGCCCTTCGTCTGGGGAAAAACTTTAAATCCGTTATGTTGCTTGCCAGTGCTATTGGATTTTTGGGAATGGTAGCAGGACTTTACATTTCCTACTATGCAGAAACCCCTGCCAGCGCTAGTATCACCATTATCTTTGTAGCTGTCTTTTTGTTAGTCAGCCTACTGAAACGTTTTATCAAATAGGAGAATGAAATGAAAAAAATTAGCTTACTACTAGCTAGTCTATGTGCCTTGTTTTTAGTGGCTTGTTCCAATCAAAAACAGGCAGATGGGAAGCTAAATATCGTGACAACCTTTTACCCTGTCTACGAATTTACCAAACAAGTCACAGGAGATACTGCTAATGTAGAACTTCTAATCGGTGCTGGTACAGAACCCCATGAGTATGAACCGTCTGCCAAGGCAGTTGCCAAAATCCAAGATGCAGATACCTTTGTCTATGAAAATGAAAACATGGAAACTTGGGTTCCAAAATTGTTAGAATCCTTGGATAAGAAAAAGGTGAAAACCATTAAGGCGACAGGCGATATGCTCCTCTTGCCAGGTGGTGAGGAAGAAGAGGAAGGGCATGATCATGGTGGTGAAGGTCACCATCACGACTACGATCCCCACGTTTGGCTTTCACCAGCACGCGCCATCAAACTGGTAGAGCATATCCGTGACAGCTTGTCAGCAGATTATCCTGATAAAAAAAGAGACTTTTGAGAAGAATGCAGCTGCCTATATTGAAAAAAATTGCAAGCATTGGATAAGGCCTACACAGATGGCTTGTCTCAAGCCAAACAAAAAGAGCTTTGTGACTCAGCACGCTGCCTTTAACTATCTTGCCTTAGACTACGGTCTCAAGCAAGTATCCATCTCAGGTCTTTCACCAGATGCAGAGCCATCAGCAGCACGTTTGGCAGAATTGACCGAGTATATCAAGAAAAAAACAAGATTTCTTATATCTACTTTGAAGAAAAATGCCTCACAAGCCCTTGCCAATACACTTTCAAAAGAAACAGGTGTCAAAACTAGACGTGCTCAATCCGCTAGAAAGTCTGACAGAAGAAGCAACTAAGGCTGGTGAGGACTATATCTCCGTGATGGAGAAAAACCTCAAGGCTTTGAAACAAACAACAGACCAAGAAGGATCAGAAATTGAGCCAGAAAAGGAAGAAAACACCAAGACAGTTCACAATGGTTACTTTGAGGATGGAGATGTCAAAGATCGTACCTTGAGTGACTATGCTGGTAACTGGCAGTCGGTTTATCCTTTCCTTGAAGATGGGACCTTTGATCAAGTCTTTGACTACAAGGCTAAGTTGACTGGCAAGATGACCAAGGATGAGTACAAGGCTTACTATAGAAAAGGCTATCAGACAGATGTGACTAAAATCAACATTACAGATAATACTATGGAATTTGTTCAAGGTGGCCAAAGCAAGAAATTCACCTACAAGTATGTCGGCAAGAAAATCTTGACATATAAGAAAGGCAATCGTGGCGTGCGCTTCCTCTTTGAAGCGACAGATGCGGACGCTGGACAGTTCAAGTATGTTCAGTTTAGTGACCACAATATTGCCCCAGTTAAGGCAGAACATTTCCATATCTTCTTTGGAGGTACTAGCCAAGAAGCTCTCTTTGAAGAGATGGATAACTGGCCAACCTACTACCCAGATAACCTATCTGGCCAAGAAATTGCCCAAGAAATGTTGGCGCATTGATGCAAGAGAGAATCCCGCAAATCTGCGGGATTTTTTGCTGGAAACGATTAGGTTGTTAGGTATTATAGTATCACAGATGTACTGTTCACAATGTGATAAAGAAGTCATTTTCTACTGACAGATTCTAACTAGCTGGCGAATGCAAAAGCTACGATTGTACAAATTATAGAATCTTTTCAGGGGATTTAGGAAGGAATCTTAGTCATATTGACGCTGCTATCGCTTTTTGTTATAGTCAAAGAGAGAGCGGTCTGGAACACTAGTTTATTCACAGTCTGTGGATAAGTCTAGGGGAAACAGGACATTTAGCTAATATCCTAGAGGGGGCTTGAGAATTGCCTCGGAAACTAGTAACGGGCTAGCTTTCTAGTAGAAATCTTAGTCTAGTAGGGATTTGAGCAGGTCTGCCTGAGGGTGACAGGTTCAAAGTCTAAGAGCTAACTTCTGGAGAAGCTGATTTTTAGGCATGCTTTCTTATCCACAAGTTGTGGATAACTGTAGAGAGTCAGCTTGTGAATCAACTTCAAGTCCAAGTTTCATAAAAGAAGAACCTTTGCGCGATGCAAAGGTTCTTTGGGTTAGGAGTGGTTTGGTAGCCAGCTGAGGGTGAAGGTCAGTTGCTCAGCTTTCAAGAGGTCTTGGTGTTGAATGCTAGATACTATGGTCTTGTCCAATCGACATTCTTTGACAAAGTTGAAGTGGCTGTGGTTTTGTTCAGCATGGATATCCAACCATTTATTTTCCTTAGCCAGGTAGATACGGAGATGGTCAAAGAGAGGAATTCCGAGATCGTAACTTGGTTGCCCGGACAGGTCGGGTAGAATCCAAGAGCTGACCAGATATACCAAGCAGAGAGACTGCCATTGTCCTCATCGCCAGGATAGGCTTGCCAGCTTGGGTGAAAGGCCTTCTGACGTAGCGTCTTGATGAGAAGAGCTGTATAGTCAGGGTAGTCGCTGTAGCGGAAGAGATAAGGAATGTGGAAGCTAGGCTGGTTGGAAATGGCGATTTGCCCAAAAGGAGCGGTAGCCATCTCGCTCATCTCGTGAATCTCGTAACCATAGCCAGTCGTCTCAAAGAGGGGAGCATCTTGACAGGCTTTCAAAAGATAGTGGCTAAAGGTTTCCTTTCCACCCATAAGCTGGATTAAGCCTGGGATGTCGTGGAGGACGCCTAAGGTCGCTTGAATGGCAGAGCATTCGGCGTAGTCGCGTCCCCAACTATAAGGAGAGAAGTCGGGGCGGAAGTTGCCTTGGCTATCTCGCGCACGCATGTAGCCCGTCGCAGTGTCAAATAGATGGTGGTAATTTTGTGACGAAGTTCTATAAGTTTCCGCGATGTCATTCTGACCAAGCTTTTCGGCACAGCTGGCGATACAAAAGTCGCTATAGGCATAGTCAAGGGTGTGGCTGACGCTTTCGTGGTGGTCGGTAGAGAGATAACCTAATTCTTGGTATTGTGCCAAACCGTGACGGCCATTGATGCCGAGAGGGTCGGACTTGCTGGCTGTTTCAAGCATGGCTTGGAGGAGTTTTTCTTCCAAATCGATAGCCATGTCCTTGCAGGCGCTATCTGCGATAATGCCGTCTAAAAGAGTACCAGGCATCATGCCATGCTCGTCTGGGGCCAGCCATTTTGGCAGGAAACCAGTATTGCGGTAGCTATTGAGGAAACCTTCTAAAAAGCGGTGATAGTGTTCTGGTATGACAAGGGCAAAGAGGGGGAAGGTGGTGCGGAAGGTATCCCAGAAACCATTGTTGCTAAAGAGGACGCCGGGCTTGACAGTACCAGTAGCCAGATCCATGTGGATGGCTTGCCCTGATTCGTTCACCTCATAAAAAGTCTGTGGGAAGAGGAAGAGTCTGTAGAGGCAGTGGTCAAAGAAGGTTCGGTCAGCTTCTCCTGTCTCCATGATATCAAAACGATGGAGGAGATTTTCCCAGTCCGCTTTCGCATTTACTTTACAGCTGTCAAAGTCCTTTTGAGGTAGATTAAGCAGAGCTTGAGAAGGCGATATGAAAGAAGTTGCTAGTTGAATCTCGGCTTGACTGCTTGCTAAGTCAATTCGCCAGTCTCTCTCTTCTTGTGTGATAGCAAGAATATCCGTATTCATTTGTAAAGCAGTAAACAGTATCAGAGGATTTTTGGTAGTCTCAGTTTTACCTTCTTGTCTTAGGGCAAGAGTCCGCTTATCTAATTGCTCTACGGTCAGTTCATCTGCTGCGTGAAGATAGAGGGAGAGGTCTTTGCCTTGCTTTTGCTCCAAACGAATAGAAGCGCCATAGCAAGTCGGTGTGAGCTGGGTTTCAATCTGATAGCGCAGGGAGAAAATCTTCAGATAGTGAGGTTGGAAGGAGGCCTTATCTAGTCATAGGAAGACTGACGATGGAAGAGGCTGTCTCCACCTAGCTGGCCTGTAACAGGTGTCAGAAGGAGCCAAGAGTAGTCGCCAATCCAAGGACTGGGTTGGTGGGTTAATCGAATCCCTTGAAAGACGGGCAGATGCGGATCGAAGAACCAAGCTCCCTCCTGGTCACTGGTCTGGGGAACAAAATAATTCATCCCAAAAGGAACGCCCGTGTAGGGCAGGGTATTTCCTCGAGAAAAGGCATGCTTGCTAGCAGTCCCAAAGCGGGTATCGATGGTTTCAAGTAGTGGTTTCATAGTATTTCCTTTAGCTGTTTTTCTACATTATATCAGAAAAATGAGACCTTTAGATACGGGGTTCGAAAGTAAGCAATTTTGTAGAGAAAAGACTAACATTTGTGTATGTATTTTCTAGCATAAAAACTATATACTGAACATGAAACTTGTTTGAAAGAGGAAACTGCACGATGATTTATTCGAAAGAAATTGTTAGAAAATGGCTGGATGAAGTAGCGGAGCGGGCTAAGGACCATCCGGAGTGGGTGGATGTCTTTGAGCGTTGCTATACAGACACCTTGGACAATACGGTCGAGATCCTAGAAGATGGCTCAACCTTTGTATTGACTGGGGATATTCCTGCCATGTGGCTTCGGGATTCGACGGCCCAACTCAGACCCTACCTTCATGTGGCTAAAAGAGATCCTCTCTTGCGCCAGACCATTGCAGGTTTGGTCAAGCGTCAGATGACCTTGGTGCTCAAGGATCCGTATGCCAACTCCTTTAACATTGAGGAAAACTGGAAGGGCCACCACGAGACTGACCATACCGACCTTAATGGTTGGATTTGGGAACGCAAGTATGAAGTGGACTCGCTTTGCTATCCTTTGCAGTTGGCTTATCTCCTTTGGAAAGAGACTGGCGAGACCAGTCAGTTTGATGAGACTTTTGTCACAGCGACCAAGGAAATTCTTCACCTCTGGACTGTGGAGCAAGACCACAACAATTCTCCTTATCGTTTTGTCCGTGATACAGACCGCAAGGAAGATACTCTGGTAAATGATGGCTTTGGACCTGACTTTGCGGTGACAGGCATGACCTGGTCAGCTTTCCGACCGAGTGATGATTGCTGCCAGTATAGCTACTTGATTCCGTCTAATATGTTTGCCGTAGTAGTCTTGGGCTATGTGCAAGAAATCTTTGCAGAACTAGACCTAGCTGATAGCCAAAACATCGTGGCAGACGCTAAACGTCTGCAAGCAGAGATCCAAGAAGGAATCGAAAATTACGCTTACACAACTAACAGCAAGGGCGAAAAGATTTACGCCTTTGAAGTGGATGGCCTAGGAAATGCTAGTATCATGGATGATCCAAACGTACCAAGTTTGCTGGCTGCGCCTTATCTGGGCTATTGCGACATTGAAGACGAAGTGTATCAAGCCACACGCCGTACCATTCTGAGCCCTGAAAATCCATACTTCTACCAAGGAGAATACGCTAGCGGTCTCGGAAGTTCTCATACCTTCTATCGCTATATCTGGCCCATTGCCCTTTCTATCCAAGGCTTGACAACAAGAGATAAGGCCGAGAAGAAATTCTTGCTGGACCAGCTGGTTGCCTGCGATGGTGGCACAGGTGTCATGCATGAAAGCTTCCACGTGGACGATCCGACTCTCTACTCTCGTGAATGGTTCTCTTGGGCCAACATGATGTTCTGTGAATTAGTCTTGGATTACCTGGATATTCGCTAAGGAGCGCGCTTTAGTTTCACCGATTCGTGTCAGAATCACACCTTTACATTTAAAACGTTAAAATTTAAGTTAGAATGAGGTTTTACTTCATGGAAAATGTTGTTGTACATATTATCTCACACAGTCACTGGGATCGTGAGTGGTACTTGCCTTTTGAAAGCCACCGGATGCAGTTGGTGGAATTGTTTGACAATCTTTTTGATCTCTTTGAAAATGACCCTGAGTTCAAGAGTTTCCACTTGGATGGACAAACCATTGTCCTGGATGACTACTTGGAAATTCGTCCTGAAAATCGCGATAAGGTTCAACGTTACATTGACGAGGGCAAACTTAAAATTGGTCCCTTTTACATCTTGCAGGATGATTACTTGATTTCAAGTGAAGCCAACGTCCGCAATACCTTGATTGGTCAAGCAGAATGTGCAAAATGGGGCAAATCCACTCAGATTGGTTACTTCCCAGATACCTTTGGAAATATGGGACAAGCGCCTCAAATCCTTCAAAAATCAGGCATTCACGTGGCAGCCTTTGGGCGTGGTGTGAAGCCGATTGGCTTTGACAACCAAGTCCTCGAAGATGAGCAGTTTACTTCTCAGTTTTCAGAAATGTACTGGCAGGGCGCTGATGGAAGTCGTGTCCTCGGTATCCTCTTCGCCAACTGGTACAGTAACGGGAATGAAATCCCTGTTGATAAGGATGAGGCCCTTGCCTTTTGGAAACAAAAATTGTCAGACGTGCGTGACTACGCTTCGACCAACCAATGGTTGATGATGAACGGATGTGACCACCAGCCTGTACAGCGAAATCTGAGCGAAGCCATTCGTGTAGCAATGAACTCTTCCCAGATGTGACCTTTGTGCATAGTTCCTTTGATGACTATATCCACGCAGTAGAAAGTGCTCTGCCTGAGCAACTATCTACGGTTACAGGTGAGTTGACCAGTCAAGAAACAGACGGTTGGTATACACTTGCTAACACTTCTTCATCCCGTATTTACCTCAAACAAGCTTTCCAAGAAAATAGCAACCTCCTAGAACAAGTAGTGGAGCCATTGACTGTCATCACTGGCGGCCACAACCATAAGGACCAGTTGACCTATGCTTGGAAAGTCCTTCTACAAAATGCGCCACATGATAGTATCTGTGGCTGTAGTGTGGACGAGGTTCACCGTGAGATGGAAACACGTTTTGCCAAGGTCAACCAAGTCGGAAATTTCATTAAGACCAATCTTCTCAATGAGTGGAAGGGCAAAATCGCAACTCATGAAGCCCAAAGCGACTATCTCTTTACCGTCATTAACACAGGCTTGCATGACAAGGTTGATACAGTCAGCACCGTGATTGATGTGGCGACTTGTGATTTCAAAGAATTGCACCCAACAGAAGGCTACAAGAAGATGGCAGCCTTGACCTTGCCAAACTACCGTGTCGAAGACTTAGAAGGGCATGCTGTAGAAGCGAAAATCGAAGATCTGGGAGCTAACTTTGAGTATGATTTGCCAAAAGATAAGTTCCGTCAGGCTCGCATCGCTCGACAAGTGCGCGTGACAGTACCGGTTCATCTGGCACCACTTTCTTGGACAACTTTCCAATTGCTCGAAGGAGAACAAGAACACCGTGACGGTATTTACCAAAACGGAGTGATCGATACGCCATTTGTAACGGTCAGTGTGGATGATACTATCACAGTCTACGACAAGACAACTCATGAAGCTTATGAAGATGTTATTCGCTTTGAAGACCGTGGTGATATCGGAAATGAGTATATCTACTTCCAACCAAAAGGAACAGAGCCTATCTACGCAGAACTCAAAGGCTGTGAAGTCTTGGAAAATACAGCTCGTTTTGCCAAGATTTTGCTCAAGCATGAATTGACAATTCCAGTAAGTGCAGACGAAAAACTGGATGCAGAACAAAGAGGCATCATCGAGTTTATGACGCGTGAAGCTGGGCGCTCAGAAGAATTGACAACCCTTCCTCTGGAAACAGAGATGACCGTCTTTGTTGACAATCCACAAATTCGTTTCAAGACTCGCTTTACCAACACAGCCAAGGACCACCGTATCCGTCTCTTGGTTAAGACTCATAACACGCGTCCAAGCAATGACTCTGAAAGCATTTATGAGGTGGTGACACGATCAAACAAACCAGCTGCTTCTTGGGAAAATCCTGAAAATCCTCAACACCAACAAGCCTTCGTCAGCCTTTATGATGATGAAAGGGGTGACAGTGGCCAATAAAGGATTGCACGAGTATGAAATCCTTGGAGACGATACCATTGCCGTGACCATTCTTCGTGCCTCAGGTGAGCTAGGTGACTGGGGTTACTTCCCGACACCAGAGGCTCAGTGCTTGCGTGAGTTTGAAGTCGAGTTTGCTCTCGAATGCCACCAAGCAGGGGAACGCTTCTCAGCCTTCCGTCGTGCCAAAGCCTTCCAAACACCATTCACTAGTCTTCAAGTTGCTAAACAAGAAGGAAGTGTTGCTGCGACTGGTAGCCTCTTGAGTCATGCAGCGCTCAGCTTGCCACAAGTCTGCCCGACAGCCTTTAAAGTGGCTGAAAATGAAGAAGGGTATGTTCTCCGTTACTACAATATGAGTCAAGAAAATGTGCGTATATCAGAACAGCAACAAACCATTCTTGACTTACTTGAGCGACCATATCCCGTTCATTCAGGACTCTTAGCACCACAAGAAATTCGTACAGAATTGATCAAAAAAGAAGACATTTAACAGTTTTAAAGTGTTTGATAACTAATACTATGAGATAGAAAGGAGGGGCGAAAAAGTAAGGGCTAACTGCTGATTCGCCCCTTTTTACGGTAAAAAACAATGATCATTGCAACCATTGATATCGGAGGGACCGGTATAAAATTTGCTAGTCTAACTCCTGATGGAAAAATACTAGACAAGACAAGTACTCCAACGCCAGAAAGTTTGGAGGATTTACTGACTTGGCTAGACCAACGCTTGGCAGAACAAGATTATAAGGGCATTGCCATGAGCGTCCCAGGCGCGGTCAATCAAGAAACAGGTGTGATTGAGGGAATCAGTGCTGTGCCTTACATCCATGGCTTTTCTTGGTATGAAGCTCTTGCTCATCATCAGCTACCTGTCCATCTAGAAAATGATGCCAACTGTGTTGGACTTAGTGAACTGCTGGCTCATCCAGAGATTGAAATGCAGCCTGTGTCGTGATTGGGACAGGAATTGGCGGAGCTATGATTATCAATGGCAAACTTCACCGTGGTCGCCACGGCTTAGGTGGTGAGTTTGGCTATATGACAACCATTGAACCAGCTGAAAAACTCAACAACTGGTCGCTACTAGCCTCTACAGGAAACATGGTTCGTTACGTAATTGAAAAATCTGGTCAGACTGACTGGGATGGTCGCAAGATTTACCAAGAAGCTGCAGCAGGCAATGCTCTTTGTCAAGAAGCTATTTTGCGCATGAACCGTAATCTGGCGCAAGGCTTGCTCAATATTCAGTATCTCATCGACCCAGATGTCATTAGTCTGGGAGGCTCTATCAGTCAGAATCCAGACTTCATCCAAGGTGTCAAGAAGGCTGTCGATAACTTTGTCGAGACCTACGAAGAATACACGGTCGCACCAGTTATCCAAGCTTGCACCTATCATGCAGATGCCAATCTCTATGGTGCCCTTGTCAACTGGCTGCAGGAGGAAAATCAATGGTAAGATTTACAGGACTTAGTCCCAAACAAGAGCAAGCATTAGAGTTGCTTAAAAAGCATATTTCGCTAGCAGATGTAGAGGTAGCAGTCGCTCAGTCTGACCAAGCCTCTATCTCTATCAAGGGTGAGGGAGGCCACTATCAACTGACTTATCGCAAACCTCACCAACTTTACCGCGCCTTGTCCTTATTGGCAACAGCTCTAGTAGAAGGTGATAAAGTAGCGATTGAGGAGCAGGCAGCTTATGAAGATTTGGCCTACATGGCAGACTGTTCTCGAAATGCGGTGCTGAATGTGGCTTCTGCCAAGCAGATGATTGAGGTCTTGGCTCTCATGGGTTACTCAACCTTTGAACTTTACATGGAAGACACCTATCAGATTGAGGGGCAACCTTACTTTGGTTACTTCCGTGGCGCCTATTCAGCAGAGGAGTTGCAGGAAATCGAAGCCTATGTCCAGCAGTTTGATATGACCTTTGTGCCTTGCATCCAGACCTTGGCCCACTTGTCAGCCTTCGTCAAATGGGGTGTCAAAGAAGTGCAGGAACTTCGTGATGTGGAGGACATTCTCCTTATCGGCGAAGAAAGGTGTATGACCTGGTTGATGGGATGTTTGCCACTCTATCTAAACTGCAGACACGCAAGGTCAATATCGGGATGGACGAAGCCCATTTGGTTGGTTTGGGGCGCTACCTCATTTTGAACGGCGTTGTAGACCGTAGTCTCCTCATGTGTCAACACTTGGAGCGCGTGCTGGATATTGCCGATAAGTATGGTTTCCATTGTCAGATGTGGAGTGATATGTTCTTTAAACTCATGTCAGCAGATGGTCAGTACGACCGTGATGTGGAGATTCCAGAGGAAACTCGTGTCTACCTAGATCGTCTCAAAGACCGTGTAACCTTGGTTTACTGGGATTATTATCAGGATAGCGAGGAAAAATACAATCGCAATTTCCGCAACCATCACAAGATTAGCCAAGATATTGCCTTTGCAGGTGGTGCTTGGAAGTGGATCGGTTTCACACCCAACAACCATTTCAGCCGTCTTATTGCTATGGAGGCCAATAAAGCCTGTCGTGCTAATCAGATCAAAGAAGTCATCGTGACGGGTTGGGGGGACAATGGTGGTGAAACAGCCCAATTCTCTATTCTACCAAGTCTGCAAATCTGGGCAGAGCTCAGCTACCGCAATGACCTAGACCGTTTGTCTGCTCACTTCAAGACCAATACGGGTCTATCAGTTGAGGACTTTATTCAGATTGACCTTGCCAATCTCTTGCCAGACTTGCCAGGCAATCTCAGTGGGATCAATCCCAACCGCTATGTCTTTTATCAGGATGTTCTTTGCCCGATTCTTGACAGACACATGACACCTGAACAGGACAAACCGCACTTTGCTCAGGCTGCTGAGACGCTTGCTGAAATCAAAGAAAAAGCTGGGAACTATGCCTACCTATTTGAAACTCAGGCCCAGTTGAACCAGATTTTAAGTAGCAAAGTGGATGTGGGACGACGCATCCGTGAAGCTTATAAATCCGGTGACAAAGTCAGCTTACAGCAAATCGCCATGCAAGAATTACCAAAACTCAGAAGCGAGATTGAAAACTTCCATGCTCTCTTTAGCCACCAATGGTTGAAAGAAAATAAGGTCTTTGGCTTGGATACAGTCGATATCCGTATGGGCGGACTCTTGCAACGGATCAAACGAGCAGAAAGTCGTATCGAGGCTTATCTGGCAGGCAGATTGACCGCATCGACGAGCTAGAAGTTGAAATCCTACCATTTACTGACTTCTACGCAGACAAGGACTTTGCAGCCACAACAGCCAACCAGTGGCACACCATTGCGACCGCATCGACGATTTATACGACTTAAGGGCATCTTTTCCGAGTCAGAGTGTTTCTCGTGAAACCTATTTCTTATAAAAAACTTCTCCACAAAAAATAATTTGTGGAGTTTTTTCTATAATTAGTAGTTTAACCTAGCCATCAATTAGGAGTATACTAATAATGTAATCGTTATCAAACCTAAAAATTCGATGAAATCAGTTTTTAGGAATAAAAAGGGAGGAAATTATGAAAAAGTTTTCAAAGACCTTGAGAGATAACTGGATCTTTCTCTTGATGGTTTTACCAGGGGCACTCTGGTTGATTCTATTCTTTTACATTCCAGTATTTGGGAATGTGGTCGCCTTTAAAGACTACCATATGACCAGTAATGGTTTCATAGATAGTATTGTGAATAGTAAATGGGTCGGGTTAGATAATTTCAGATTCTTGTTTAGTTCAAAAGATGCCTTTATCATCACTCGAAATACCGTTCTCTACAATCTCGGCTTTATCTTTATCGGTTTGATTGTATCAGTAGGGATTGCCATCATCCTCAGCGAGCTCCGCTCTAAGAGAATGGTTAAGATTTTCCAAACGTCTATGTTGTTCCCTTACTTCCTGTCATGGGTTATCATCAGTTTCTTTACAGATGCCTTCCTAAACATTGACAAAGGGGTCTTCAACCATTTCCTAACATCCATTGGCATGAAGGAAGTCAACTTCTACGCTGATTTAGGCATTTGGCCATACCTTCTCCTTTTCCTAGGTATTTGGAAAGGCTTTGGATATAGCAGTGTCATGTACTATGCGACAATCATGGGAATTGACCCAACCTACTACGAAGCAGCAACAGTGGACGGGGCTAGCAAGTGGCAACGCATTCGCAACGTAACCATTCCTCAGTTGACTCCACTTGTAACAGTCTTGACCATCCTTGCAGTCGGAAATATCTTCCGTGCAGACTTTGGTCTCTTCTATCAAATCCCACACAATGCTGGTCAGCTTTACAATGTAACCAACGTTTTGGATGTATATGTCTTTAATGGTTTGACTCAGACAGCAGATATCGGTATGGCTTCAGCAGCCGGTCTTTACCAATCCGTTGTCGGTTTGATACTGGTTATCCTATCAAACTTGCTTGCAAGACGAGTCGATCCAAACTCAGCTTTGTTCTAGAAAGGAGGAGAATATGGCAGAAAAGAAAATTAAAAAAGAAAAAATCGATAATGTCGGCATTCACTCCTTCAGTAAGAAAGCAGATATCTTCTTTAGTATCATCTCTGGTTTGATCGCTCTTTCTTGTATCTTGCCCTTTATCTTCGTTATCATCATTTCGGTGACAGATGAAAAGAGCATCCTCCAGTATGGATATAGCTTTTTCCCTTCGAAGTTTGGTGTAGATGGATTCCAGTTCCTAGCTCAGTTTAAAGATAAGATCCTCCAAGCGCTCTTTATCTCAGTTTGTAACTGTAGTCGGAACAGTGACCAACGTCTTCATTACAACCACTTATGCCTACGCCATCTCACGTACAACCTTTAAGTACCGCAGATTCTTTACGATTTTCGCTCTTCTTAGTATGTTGTTCAATGCTGGTTTGGTACCAGGCTATATCGTGGTCACTCGCCTGCTTCAACTGGGTGATACCGTTTGGGCCTTGATTGTTCCAATGCTTCTCTCACCATTCAACATCATCTTGATGCGTTCCTTCTTCAAGAAGACCATTCCAGAAGCCATCCTCGAATCTGCTCGTATCGATGGTGCCAGTGAAGCTCGGATCTTCTTCCAGATTTGTTTGCCCTTGTCACTTCCAGGTATCGCAACCATCACGCTTTTGACAGCTCTTGGTTTCTGGAATGACTGGTTCAACGCCCTTCTTTACATCAAGAGTGACAACTTGTATCCATTGCAATATTTGCTTATGCAAATCCAGCAAAATATGGACTACATTGCAAAAGCAGTCGGCCTATCTGGCCAACTGGGAGTCGCTCTTCCAAAAGAAACAGGTCGTATGGCCATGGTTGTTGTTGCAACCCTTCCGATTGCAATTCTGTATCCATTCTTCCAACGCTACTTTGTTAAAGGTTTGACGATCGGTGGTGTGAAAGAATAGCACTTGCTGAGAAACACCGTTTCTCCCTTCCCAACTTCATCTTAGTGACTGAAGTTACAAATTATTAAATCGTTTATAAGTTTAAAAATAAAAAAAGGAGTTTTTATCATGAAAAACTGGAAAAAATATGCTTTTGCATCTGCTAGCGTAGTCGCTTTGGCTGCTGGTCTTGCTGCCTGTGGAAACCTTACAGGTAACAACAAAAAAGCTGCAGATACTACTTCAGGTGAAAAACCTGTAATCAAAATGTACCAAATCGGTGACAAACCAGACAACTTGGATGAATTGCTAGAAAATGCAAACAAAATCATCGAAGAAAAAGTCGGTGCTAAATTGGATATCCAATACCTCGGATGGGGGGACTATGATAAGAAAATGTCAGTTATCACATCATCTGGTGAAAACTATGATATCGCATTTGCATCTAACTATGTCGTAAATGCTCAAAAAGGTGCTTATGCTGACTTAACAGAATTGTATAAAAAAGAAGGAGCAGAGCTTTACAAAGCACTTGACCCAGCTTACATCAAAGGGAACACTGTAAACGGTAAGATTTATGCAGTACCAGTTGCAGCTAACGTTGCATCATCTCAAAACTTTGCCTTCAACGGAACTCTTCTTGCTAAATACGGTATCGATATTTCAGGTGTCACTTCATACGAAACACTTGAACCAGTCTTGAAACAAATCAAAGAAAAAGCTCCAGATGTAGTACCATTTGCGGTTACGAAGAACTTTATCCCATCTGATAACTTTGACTACCCAGTACCAAACGGACTTCCATTTGTTATCGACCTTGAAGGAGACACTACTAAGATCGTAAACCGTTACGAAGTGCCTCGTTTCAAAGAACATTTGAAGACTCTTCACAAATTCTATGAAGCTGGATACATTCCAAAAGACGTAGCAACAAGCGACACTTCATTTGACCTTCAACAAGATACTTGGTTCGTTCGTGAAGAAACAGTAGGACCAGCTGACTATGGTAACAGCTTGCTTTCACGCGTTGCGAACAAAGACATTCAAATCAAACCAATCACTAACTTTATCAAGAAAAACCAAACAACACAAGTTGCCAACTTTGTTATCTCAAACAACTCTAAGAACAAAGAAAAATCAATGGAAGTGTTGAACCTATTGAACACGAACCCAGAACTCTTGAACGGTCTTGTTTACGGTCCAGAAGGCAAGAACTGGGAAAAAATTCAAGGTAAAGAAAACCGTGTACGCGTCCTTGATGGCTACAAAGGAAATACTCACATGGGTGGATGGAACACTGGTAACAACTGGATTCTTTACATCAACGAAAACGTTACAGACCAACAAATCGAAGATTCTAAGAAACAATTGGCAGAAGCTAAAGAATCTCCAGCACTTGGATTCATCTTTAACACTGACAATGTGAAATCTGAAATCTCAGCAATTTCTAACACAATGCAACAATTCGATACAGCCATCAACACCGGTACTGTAGACCCAGATAAAGCTATTCCAGAATTGATGGAAAAATTGAAATCTGAAGGTGCCTACGAAAAAGTATTGAACGAAATGCAAAAACAATACGACGAATTCTTGAAAAACAAAAAATCATAAGAACGATTGATTTCGTGTATTCATTCCTAATTCCTAAAAATGTGATCGCTGCCTTCCCTAGTTCTCTAGGGGAGGTAGTGATTTTTAGGATGTAAACATGAAAAGAGTGGTTCTGAGGGTTTATGCGATGTGATACACATACATCTATAGGGGATTTATTATGAAAAAATATCGCCTTCTTTTCAAAATGAGTGCTGTCTTCTCTTACCTATTTTTCGTATTTGGTCTTTCTCAGCTGACGCTTATTGTCCAAAACTATTGGCAATTTTCTTCCCAGATAGGCAATTTCTTCTGGATTCAAAATATCTTGAGTTTGCTATTTATCGGAGTCATGATTTGGATTCTGGTTAAGACAGGCCATGGTTATCTCTTTCGCATTCCAAGAGAAAAATGGCTTTGGTATTCGATTTTGACAGTATTAGTGGTAGTGCTCCAGATCTCTTTTAACGTTCAGACAGCTAAACATGTTCAGTCAACTGCGGAAGGTTGGGCTGTATTGATTGGTTATAGTGGGACTAACTTTGCAGAGCTAGGTATTTATATAGCCCTGTTTTTTCTGACTCCACTGATGGAAGAGTTAATCTATAGAGGATTACTGCAACACGCCTTTTTTAAAGATTCGAGATTTGGTCTTGATTTGCTTCTTCCTTCTATTTTATTTGCTCTCCCTCATTTTTCAAGCCTGCCTAGTCTGTTAGATATTTTCGTTTACAACATCTGGAATCATCTTTGCTGGTTTGACCCGTTATACCAAGAGCATTTATCCTTCCTATGCGGTGCATGTAATCAATAATATTGTAGCGACCTTGCCATTTTTGCTGACTTTTTTACATAGGGTGTTTGGGTAAAATACTGGCTGGAGAGTTAGGAATTATAGTTTTTCAATTTATAAGCGAATTTCAGGAGGGAAATGAGTATGACACCATTAAAATGGTTTGCTGGAGGAAGTGAAAGACGTTGTGAAGCGATGACCATCATTGATCATCTATTGGAAGATATAAAGGTTGCGCCTCAACTTGCTCCCCTGAAAAATCAGTTAGTGATTTATCAAAAACGATTAAAGGACGATGGAACCTCTACTCCATTTATTCTGAGCCAAATGAACGTTGACATCTCACGTGTGTTGATTGATAACAAGCTGGGTTTGTCAGAAAGTCAAGCTAAGCAAATCAAAAAATTGAGAGAATTATCTGCGATTCGCTATGGTTACTGATGAAGTGCAGTGGTAGGTCTCTCTATATAATTTTCGGTCAAATAAATTGCATTCGTTTTCTCAAGTGGGTATACTAGAATAGTTGAATGAAAAATTCTGAAAATTTAAGAATAGAAAAGAGAACAAATCTTATGGCAAAAGATATTCGTGTCTTACTTTACTACCTCTATACTCCAATTGAAAATGCAGAGCAATTTGCGGCAGATCACTTGGCTTTCTGTAAATCAATCGGTCTCAAAGGCCGTATCCTCGTCGCTGACGAGGGGATTAACGGGACTGTTTCAGGTGACTACGAAACAACTCAAAAATACATGGACTACGTTCACAGCCTCCCAGGTATGGAAGACCTCTGGTTCAAGATTGACGAAGAAAGTGAACAAGCCTTCAAGAAGATGTTTGTTCGCTACAAGAAAGAAATTGTCCACCTTGGTTGGAAGACAATGACTTTGACAACGACATCAACCCACTTGAAACAACAGGTGCTTACTTGTCTCCAAAAGAGTTCAAAGAAGCCCTTCTTGACGAAGATACAGTGGTTCTTGACACACGTAACGATTATGAGTACGACCTAGGACATTTCCGTGGGGCTATCCGTCCAGACATCCGCAACTTCCGTGAGTTGCCACAATGGGTCCGTGACAACAAGGAAAAATTCATGGACAAGCGTGTTGTGGTTTACTGTACAGGTGGAGTTCGCTGTGAGAAATTCTCAGGCTGGATGGTCCGTGAAGGCTATAAAGATGTCGGCCAATTGCACGGAGGAATCGCAACTTACGGTAAAGACCCAGAAGTCCAAGGTGAACTTTGGGATGGGAAAATGTACGTCTTTGACGAGCGTATCGCCGTTGATGTTAACCATGTCAACCCAACCATCGTAGGGAAAGACTGGTTTGATGGAACACCATGTGAACGTTATGTCAACTGTGGAAATCCCTTCTGTAACCGTCGTATCCTAACATCAGAAGAAAATGAAGACAAGTACCTTCGTGGATGCTCACACGAGTGCCGTGTTCACCCACGCAACCGCTACGTCTCAGAAAATGAATTGACACAAGCAGAAGTGATCGAGCGTCTAGCAGCTATCGGTGAAAGCTTGGATCAAGTCGCTACTGTATAAAGCAAACAGCCCTTAGGGGCTGTTTTTCTATGCTTTTTATCTAAAAATCTAAAATTTGTTTCTGTATCTTTCAGGAAAATAGGTTATACTATATGTAAACGATTTCAAAGGAGGCCAGTTATGGCGAAAACATTTTTTATCCCAAATAAAGAAAGCATTCTAGGACAACAGGAGGTTTTGACTGCCAAGTCTATCTTGGCCTTGGTAGAGGGCTTGGAGTCACACAGTTATGATACGGTCTATCTCCGTCAGCCCCTCAATCGTCTCGAGTATATCGAGTGTGGGATTGTAGGCCAGTCGCAATTTCTCTTCAAGGTGAACTATGCGGATAGCCGAAAGGCTATCAAGTGGTGATTCCAGATTTCCTTACTAGAGCAGACTGGGAGATTGTAGAGACTCTCCTCCAGGCCCTATCGAGTAAGTTGGGGCAAGCGGTAGAAGGGCTAGAAGACTTTGACTTTGAAGCTTATTTCCGACAAACGGTCAAGCATTATCTAGCTGACAAAGCAGCTCATCTAGTATATTGCCAAGGACTCTTGGCCCCTATCTATCTCAACAAGGAATACCTCGAGAGCTTTTTGGCTGAGGATGGATTGGTACGTTTTGAAGAGTTGGTCAAGAAGGTTCAAGGATCTGATGCCTACCTTGCCAGTGTGAAATTTTACCCGGACGCTCAAGGCAAGGTGCATGGTATCTACCACCTAGCCCAGGGAGTCAAAACGATTTTACCAAAGGAACCCTTTGTACCAGCTCCTTATACCGAGCAGCTGGCAGGCAAGGAACTTGTTTGGGAGATTGACCTAGTGAAGATTTCTGGTGATGGCTCAAAAGCAGAAGACTATGAAGCAATCGCTCGCTTGGATTATGAAAAATTCCTAGAGTCGCTACCAACAGCATTTTACTACCAACTAGATGCCAATCAACTAGAAGTACAAGCCATCCTAGGACAAGACTTTGAAGGATTGGCAACCATTAAGTAGGCCTTGTTTAAAAAAGAGTAAGCATAAAAATCCCTGTCATTAACAAATGGCAGGGATTTTGGTTAAAAGAATGTCAGGATGCGAAGGTAATCCACTGTCAGCGCGAGCTCTGCAATGAAGAAGGGGAAGAGAATAGCGCCATCAAGTAAGACAGCTAGCAAGAATCGATAAATGGGTCAAGGCTACTAGTCTTACTTGACTTGCTAATCACAAAGAGATTTGCAAGGGCAATGATGGCCAGGCTTAGAAGAGTGAGGATACCAGCAAATCGTAAGCCACCAAAGAGTGCAAAGAAACTTGCTAGAGCCGTTAGGACAAGTGGGATAGCAAAGAGTCTGCTGTAACAATCGCAAGCTTCTTGGAATGTGAAGTCGCTCTCCTGGTCCAGTACCCGTTGGACAGTAAAGCCTCCCAAAATGATAGAAAAGTAAAATAGAGCGCTAGCGACCAAGATAGAAAGCCCAGCAAAGAGATCTAAAGGAGGGAGCTGGTTAGGTAAACTATTGGCAATAGAGGCCATATAGCCGTAGTAGAGGTGCTTGATATGATAGATACTAAAGAAAAGGCTAATCGAGGATAGTAAAGTGAGCAGGCCAAAGACACTGTAACGATGATTTTGGTCCGTAGTCTTGCTAGCAGTTGGTTCTTGGATAGCATCCAGCAGCCAAGTCCAAAACAGTGCGATTTCTTCTTTTAATCGGGCAGTTTTACGAGGATCAATATCTGGGATATAGGGGCTTTCTAAAGCCTTGCTGAGGATGCTTTTTTCTTTTGCAGTGTTTTCTTGCTTGCGTTCCTCTTCAGCTTTCCCTTCTCCCTCTTCCTCGGTTTGGGCTTCCTCAATTACTTCGGGAGTTTCCTCCTCATGCGTTTCCAGCTCTTTAGGTGAGACAGAAGTTTCTTCGTTTACTTGTAGTTCAGTTTCCACAGTTTCCGAAGTCTCTGGCTCGTTGGGTTGGACTTCTGATTTCGTCTGAGGTGATTTCTTCTCAAGATCGGCACTTTCAAACCATTCTTGTGTCATGGTGGAACCTCCTTTTTAATGGTCGTTTTCTATCTTTAGATTAGCAGATGAAAGCGTTTTTGTCAATGGTTTCTAGACGGAGCAGAGTGCTCTTCTTTAGGTAGGTAGATATCTTGGTTGGCTTTTGCAATGAGCAGGTCCTTGATATCTGCTCTTTCCGTTTTATAAGGGTTGGCAAGTTCATTCTCTTTTTGTCCACGATGTTCTTCTTTGGGTTTACGATAGATACCGCCATGCTGAGAAGAAATATCTAGATTGATACGGTCGGTCTCTTTCTGGGAGAGAATGAGGTTTAGAGTTGAATGAGCCTCTAGCTCGACCTTGCCGTGAACTTGGATATTTTCAGCATAGATGTGTGCTCCCTCCGTCTTGACCTGACTATCTGTCAATTCGGCATCAAAGATATTGATGATATGAGGTGTCGTTAGTGTGCTGTTCTTGATAGAACTTTCAGTTAGTCTTAAGAGATAGCCTTTTGTTTTGATTGTCGCATTTTCAAGATTGGCTTGACGAATATTGGTTTGTCCACGATTGGCTGAGACGGTGATAGCTTGCAGTCTTCTTCCTTTAGGGAGGGAGAGAATGACTTCGTCAAAACGGTGAGAATAACTGCTGGCAATACGAAGTAGGCCTTCGATTCCTGAACCTAGAAAGCGATGTTGGGAGGCTTGTTTGTCAGTGACGGTCAGCGTTTTGTCACTCATGCCAGTAGTCAGATCATGACGACCAGATACGGAAGGATGATAGGTGATGTGGATCTTGTCATCTACAGACTCTGTGATGGTTAGGCTGTGTTCCTCAAGGGTCAAATCAAGTTTTTCCACTTCGCTTCCAAAGGTCACTTCTTCGATACGATTGTCATAGACGGGGTCTTTTGACATGGCAAGCAAACTTTGAATACCATTGGACTGGGCGCCTACAATGATCATGATAAAACCAAGGATTGTAGAAACCACACCAAAGATGAGAAATCCTTTTGTCAATTTACGCATGTCTGTCACCTCTCTTTCCTTTTTTAAGAATCCATTGCACCAAGCGGACGATTAGGAGGCCAAAGAAACGAGCTACATAGGAGATACCTAGTAGAACAAGAGAAGAAGCACCGATAGAAAGCAAACCGGCCCCGAAAATCAAAATAAAGGCAGATTTGGCTTCGACCAGAACACTAAAGCTCTCTATGATAAAGAGTCCACCTAACAGGATACCCGTCACCGAAACGGTGAAAAAGGCTAGAATGACGGAGGCAGCTGCGATAAAAAGCCCGATAATGGTTAAAATAATTGCAATTCCAACAGGAATGCCGATAGGGGCTGCTAGTAAGGCCAAGAGGGCAATGTGTAGCAGTTGACGGTCATTCTTTTGAGCAGGTGCCTCATTGACCTTTTTGTCGAGGAGGTTAGAGAGGACATCATGAGCCGCTTCTTTTGGTGTTCCTAGACTAGTAATGAGTTCTTCTTCGCCCTCTGGACCTGCATCGTCAAATAGTTCCTTAAAGTAGTCCATGGCTTCGATGCGGTCAACTTCAGGTAGTTTATGGAGATAGTTTCTAACTGAGTCAGATAGTCAGTTCTTGTCATGGCGGATACTCCCTTCTATGATGCCGTTGACGGTTTCGGTATAGAGCGTCCACTCTTCCTTTAGAGTAACGAGCTGCTCTACGCCCCGATTGGTCAAGGAGTAGTATTTGCGCATACGCCCCTGAAACTCTCTAGAGTAGGTGGTGAGAAAGCCACTGGCTTCCAATTTTTTGAGAATGGGATAGAGCGTAGATTCTTTTATATTGGCGATGAGCTTAATGGTTTGACTAATCTCATAACCATAAGAATCCCCCTGCTCCAGTACAGCCAAGATGAGAAACTCGATCAAGGCAGAGGATGTTGGGAAGTACATGGGAAACCTCCTTTATATTATATAAAAAAATTTTTATATATACTCTTTTTCAAATATATTGTATCTCAAAATGAAAGCCCTGTCAAGAAATATGTGTAAAAATTTTACATATAAAAAAACTCCTAGTAAAAACTAGAAGTTTAGAGGATTATACATCAGTTATTCGGCAGAATTCTATATTTTAAAGATAAGCTAGAATAATGATTTATAATCTAGTATATTATCTCTTATACCGTCTAACAAAGGGATAAACTCAGTAAAATCGAATTTTTCATAATTTTTTAGAACATGCTTTGAAAGAATTTCTTTTCCATAATGATTATCACCACCACTCTTGGAGAATGTTTTCCCTTTTAAAATGGGTGGCAATTTACGTGACAATAATAGATCTTCAATATCAGAAAAATTACCGTCATTCTTACTAGATACTAAAGGTGTCGCCATAATATATAAGCTCCCATTTTTATTAATACGACAAGGTTTTTCTCTTCTAATTTTTTCTAAATTATCTGAAATTTTTGATTCTAAACTCTTGGAAGTCTTCGAGTCTTTATTCTGAGGATTCATTAGGTCTTTTGCATGATTCGCAAACAAAAATAAGGGAGATTTATCCTTACCATTTCTATTATTCGGTTCATTATCAAATAAAAATATTGTTGGATAATTTGGAATATTATCGGTTAATTGTTGGAAATAAGTAATATAGTTTGCGTATAAAATTCTTTCTTCTGGATCTAGAGCAAAAAATTTTTTCTTACCTTCATCATTATAGTAAGATTTATCAGAAAAATAATTATACCAATATTTAAAACCTTCTCCCCCTTCTGGAACATTAAAAAGATACTCTATTGTATTAGTATGATTTAAAAAAATTCAATTTTAAATACAAAGTTATTGCCAACTTTTTTTCAATAAGTTCTGGATATTTACGATAAAGCTTTTTTTAAAGCTGCTTTAATATATCGGGGATCTGTCTTTCCTTCTGTGACAATTATAGGTTTATCATTTCCGAAAAAAATATTTATAAAATAGAAATTTTTTTGTACTCTTTTTCTCTAGAATTAAATAGAGACATGTACGTTTTCTTTTGTTCCTTACCTATACTGTAGAACTCTGTTGGTAAATTATATGTATTATGTTTTTTTATTATCGAATAATTCTTTTCGTAAATCTTTATTATAAAAGATATATTTCCAATAATATTTCGATTCAGATTTTTTTGATGAGTTTCTGCCTAATAAATATTTCTGTGCATCCAGATTATTTTGAATCAGGGACTTTTTATAAAGTAAGTAGTTGTTGTATTGATCTATTTGAAAAATAAAAGCAAAGCGTCCCGTTAGTTGATTGATCGTTCCTGGTTTCTTATCTATTTCAAAAGCTCCATCTTTGTATAATTGAAAGGCCATTGCGCGAGTATTTTTTATGTACTCTCTTTTTACATTTATCTTTTTGTTGACAACCAGTCCAGTCACTTCTTGGCGCTGCATGTTATTGCTCAATCGTGTTTTTTTAGGATTAATTTCAAAACCAGATGAGATGATTACCTCCTCTAATTCAGTTAAAAAGTTATCTAACTCTTTGCTTGCTCTCAGTTTATTAGAGTTTAGTTCACGATTTGTCGAAAAAGTCATATCATCGGCGTATCTAGAATATGTAAAACGATATTTTTTAGCAATTTTGACAATCCGATAATCTAAAATTCTAGTAATTAAATTTGTGATGATGGGAGAAGAAGGGGCTCCTTGTGGTAACTTACCTTGGTAACATGCAATTTGAGCAATTACTGTAGCAATTTCTGGTGAAACAGTAAAATCCTTGTCTTTTATAAAGAAGCCTCTTACTCTTCCAAAATTAAAAGAATCAAAAAAGTTTTTCAAGTCAATGTTCAGAATGTATTTCTTGTTTCGATGCATCTGAGAGTTGGTAATAATGCTTTTCCCCTTTTCAAATGCGTGAGACAGAACAGGTGTTTTAAAGTTCTTATCCTTTGATTTAGATTCTATGCTTTCAAGGTAACATTCCCACAAAACATTAGACAATTTTTTCTGAAGGAACTTCAACTCTTTTTTGGGGGCATGTATAACTCTTTCTCCACCATTCTTTTTAAGGATAGTGAAAGAGTTATATAAATTATCAGTTTTTACATTGTACAATAAATAATTGATGTATTTAGCACTTTTCAAGCCAAGTAGTTTAGCAAAGTCATCTTTTGTTTGTAGTTGATTGAATTTAGTCATAATTTTTTCCTCATAAAAAAAAAGCGTATGATAACTCTTACGCGAACAAGATTTCCAGAAGAAATCCAAGAAAATCCCTAGCTAATAAAACTAGGTAAAGCCAAACATTCCTATAACATCGCTGTTAATACTTGCGAACACACAAGTCAAAAATCTAATCATACGCAAACATATTCTATCACAAAACAAGATATTAATCTAGTTTTAAGGTGTATTAAACTAGATTATTGTATGGACCAAAAAAAGCCAGACTCTGTCTGGCTTTGCATTGTTTATGGTTATGATAGATTTTAGAAAATTAGAGAATCTTATCAGTCCGATCCACCATAAAGAGTGAGATGGTCATGATGATATCGATGGCTAGAAGGGCAAGGACAGCTGGGATCCAAGATTGGAAAAGTTCAAAACTATAACCAAACAAGGCAGGACCAAAAGCAGCTAAGATGTAGCCTCCTGTTTGCGCTAGTCCTGATAGCTGAGCTGTCTTTTCAGGAGAACTGGTTTTAAGCGAGAAGCAAACCATGAGGTAGGGGAAGAGGGCACTGCAGGCCGTTCCAATCAAGAGATGGACGACTAACCAGTAGAGGAAATTATTGGTTGGATACAAGAGCATGGCAATTCCTGTCATACCAGCGATAGAGATAATTGCCAGCATGATTCGACGGTGACCATCTGATAGACGAGTCGTCAGACTTGGAACAGTCATTGAAAAAGGAATGCTGATGAGTGAGAAAATAGAAGCAAGGAGAGCCGCATCACTATTAGAAATACCAGCACTAACAGCCATAGTTGGCAACCAGGTCATACTTGTATAAAAGAGCAAGGACTGAAGCCCGCCAAAGATAATGATAGCCCAGACATCTTTACTTTTTAGAATATTCTCTTTGACTTGCTTTTCTTTTTGGTTTTCTAGGTGGTGGTTGTGGCGATGATTTGGCAACCAGACTAGCAGAGTGACCAGACAGAGAAAGCTGAGAACGAGGATGAGGCCCTTCCAAGAACTAGCTTGGGTGATAGGGACGGATAGATAAGAAGCGATGGCTGTCGAAATTCCCATGGCAGTGACATAGAGCGTTGTTAGGAAACTAATCTTTTGAGGCTGATTTGCCTGGATCATACTTGGGAGGAGTACATTGAAGATCGCAATGCTTGCTCCCACAATTAGGGTCCCTAGATAGAGAAGGGGAAGATTGAAAATCCGAATGACAGAGCCAACAGTTAAGAGGAGGAGACAGTATGTAAAGAGATGTTCCAACCCGATTTTTTGTGCCAAGCGGCTTGCAAAAGCAGAGAAAAGAGCAAACATCAAGAGAGGGAGACTGGTTAAAATCCCAAGAGAGCTAACCTCCACTCCTAGTCCCTGAGCAATATCTCCTAAAATAGTTGGAAGAGCAGTGAAGGGAGATCGTAAAACAGTCCCGATTAAGACAATTCCTAGAACAAAAAAGAGTGATTGTTTCTTCATAAAAACCTCGATAGGATGATTTTAATAACAGCTTATTTTAAGGTTTTTTCCTTATAATGTCAAGTAATGACAGCCAAGACAGATCAATCAATGGAAGTGAAAATAAAGTGAAAAGAGACAGATTTCTTTACTAGAATTTTCCTTGATTTGATATAAAAATAGGAAACTAGGAGAATTTGTGATAAAATAGTGGAAGGAAATCTATACATTGGAGAAAAACTGTGCCTGAAAAGCAAAAAATCAGCGTCTTGATGTCGGTCTATGTAAAGGAAAATCCGACGTTTTTAAGAGATGCTATCAAAAGTGTTCAAAACCAGACCTTGAAACCGAGCGAACTTGTTCTTGTTGAGGACGGGCCGCTCACACCCGAACTCTATCAGGTGCTAGAAGAAGTGGAAGCTCAGTCAGACATTCCAGTGAAACGGTGCCCCCTTAGAGGAAAATCAAGGTTTAGGTTTGGCTCTTCGATACGGTGTTTTACAGTGTCAGTACGATATCATTGCTCGTATGGATACAGATGATATAGCGGTATCTGACCGCTTTGAAAAGCAAGTCCAACTAATGGAACAGGAAAATCTGGATCTCTTAGGTGGACATATTGCAGAATTTATTGACAATCCTGACGAGATTGTTTCTTACCGTCGTGTCCCAACTCGGCATGCAGACATTATGGCTTACCAAAGAATGAGAAGTGCCTTTAACCATATGACAGTCATGTTCAAAGGACATGGTCCTCAAGGCGGGCAACTATGAAGATGGCCTTTACATGGAGGATGACCTCCTTTGGCTCAATATGATTGCTGCAGGTGCCAAGACTGGAAACCTAGATCAAATCTTGTGTAAGGTTCGTGTCGGTGCAGGGATGTTTGAGCGTCGAGGTGGCTTGCGTTACCTTAAACTCTATCGTCAAGCTCGCCAACGGATGCTTGAGCGGGGGCAAATTTCTTACAGGGAATATGCTAAAAGTGTGGCCATTCAGGCAATTGTTGCACTTTGTCCAGGCTTTGTACGTCAGTTTATCTTCGTCAAACTTTTAAGAAAGAGAAAGTAAGCCCCGATAGACTGAATGATTCAGATTATCATAACAACAGTATCATCTGACTCTTTTAAGGGGGGAGTAAATTCCTATGAATAAAAAACTAACAGATTATGTGATTGATCTGGTTGAAATTTTAAATAAACAGCAAAAACAAGTGTTTTGGGGGATATTCGATATTCTGAGTATGGTTGTTTCCATCATCGTATCTTATATCTTGTTTTATGGCCTTATAAATCCTGCGCCTGTGGATTACGTGATCTATACTCTTTTAGCCTTCCTCCTCTATCAAATCATGATTGCGTTTTGGGGGCTAAATGCTAGTATCAGTCGTTATAGCAAGATTACGGATTTCATGAAAATCTTTTTCGGAGTGATGCTCAGCAGTGTTCTTTCTTATGGGATCTGCTATGCCTTTCTTCCATTGTTTTCTATCCGTTTCATCGTACTCTTCATTTTGTTGAGTACTTTCCTCATCTTGCTTCCTCGTATCACTTGGCAGCTGATTTATTCTAAGCGCAAGCAAGGTAGTGGAGATGGAGAGCATCGCCGTACCTTCTTGATCGGTGCTGGTGATGGTGGTGCCCTCTTTATGAACAGCTACCAACATCCAACTAGCGACCTTGAGCTAGTGGGGATATTGGATAACGATGAAAAGAAAAAGGGACAAAAACTAGGTGGCATCCCAGTTCTGGGCTCTTATGACAATCTGCCTGAATTGGCTAAACGTCACCAAATCGAGCGCGTCATCGTAGCTATCCCTTCGCTTGACCCATCAGAGTACGAACGAATCTTGCAGATGTGTAATAAGCTAGGCGTCAAATGTTACAAGATGCCTAAGGTTGAGACAGTCGTTCAAGGACTCCATCAATCAGGCAGTGGCTTCCAGAAAATTGATATCACAGACCTTTTGGGCCGTCAGGAAATTCGTCTCGACGAATCGCGTCTGGGTACTGAGATTACAGGCAAGACCATCCTGGTGACAGGAGCAGGTGGTTCGATTGGTTCAGAGATTTGTCGTCAGGTTAGTCGCTTCAATCCCGAGCGTATCGTCTTGCTTGGACATGGTGAAAACTCAATCTATCTCGTTTATCATGAATTGATCCGTACATTCCAAGGAATTGATTATGTTCCTGTTATTGCAGATATTCAGGACTATGACCGTCTCTTTCAGGTGTTTGAGCAGTACAAACCAGCCATTGTCTACCATGCTGCAGCCCACAAACACGTTCCGATGATGGAGCGCAATCCAAAAGAAGCCTTCAAGAACAATATCCTCGGTACCTACAATGTTGCCAAGGCTGTTGATGAGGCCAAAGTACCTAAGATGGTCATGATTTCAACTGACAAGGCGGTCAATCCACCGAATGTTATGGGTGCAACTAAGCGCGTGGCAGAGTTGATTGTCACTGGCTTTAACCAACGTAGTAAATCAACCTACTGTGCAGTCCGTTTTGGGAATGTTCTCGGTAGTCGTGGTAGCGTGATTCCTGTCTTTGAACGTCAGATTGCTGAAGGCGGTCCTGTAACGGTGACAGACTTCCGTATGACACGTTACTTCATGACCATTCCAGAGGCTAGCCGTCTAGTAATCCATGCTGGCGCTTATGCCAAGGACGGAGAAGTCTTTATCCTCGATATGGGCAAACCAGTCAAGATTTATGACTTGGCTAAGAAAATGGTCCTTCTAAGTGGGCACACGGAAAGTGAAATTCCAATCGTTGAGGTCGGTATTCGACCAGGTGAAAAACTCTATGAAGAACTCTTGGTTTCGACCGAATTGGTTGATAACCAAGTCATGGACAAGATTTTCGTTGGTAAGGTAAATGTCATGCCGCTAGAAGCGATTGATCAAAAGATTGAAGAGTTCCGTTCACTCAGCGGAGATGAGCTCAAAGAAGCGATTATTTCCTTTGCGAATGAGACAACTCATGCTGAGTAAGAGTGTCCAACTACCTTCATAATGAAACAACTATCGCCAGTTTTCTGAGAGAATCAGAAAGCTGGTTTTTATAAATAGAGAGTAGAGAACATCGGATCTTTCAAAGGTTTAATAAGCGCAACTATTCAAGGGAAGATGTTATGTGATCTATCAGGAGAGTGATTTCAGACAATCTAAAAACTACCTCTATTTTAAGCTGGTAACATAACTTTGCGAAATAAGTATTAAAGTCAAAAGGAGATTTTTGTATGCTGAGTGCTATTAGGAGTTTTTTCAAAGGCTATGCAAATTTTTCTGGTCGTTCCACACGTCCAGAATTTTGGTGGGTTTGGCTACTAAATATGGTGATTTTCTTGCCCGCCTACTACTCACTTTTTACTGGAGTAGAATCTGATAAAGCCATCAGGAATATTGCGGTCTTCAGTATGTGTATTATTTTGTTTATAATAGAGTTTGTTCCTCTACTAGCACTGATAGTACGTCGCTTACGAGATGTGGGTATCCATTGGGCCTATATTTTTATTGTATTTGTTCCTTTGGGTGCAATAACACTGCTCGTTATGCTCGCTATGCCAAGTCAACGATTTGGAGAAAAAGTGATAGAGAATAGTGAAACAAATAAAGAGAACACTGAAGACTCTCAGTTTGAAGAAATGGTACGAAAATATTAAGATATTTCTACTCTATTTTAAAGCGGCTGAGTCGCTTCGCTGCTTACGAGACGCTGGTTTCCACTGGGCCTTTATCTTCATTGCTTTGGTTCCTCTCGTTGGACCGATTGCTCTTATTGTCATGCTTGCTTGGCCAAGTAAGAAGGATGAAGATACAGATACTGAAGAACAGGATCAAATTACTGCTTAAGCATGGAGTTGATTCCTTCTGATAGTAACAACATATAAAAAATACTCCTCAACCTAGTTCACTAGTGTTAGGAGTATTTTTGTATGGTTAGAGCTGGCTAATGATATCATCAATGGTATGGGCAATCCAGTCAGGCTGATAGCTGAGTAAATCAGCCTCTTCTCCAAATCCCCAAGTAACAGCAAACTTTTTAATGCCAGTTTCTTGGGCTCCAATCATATCAAACTTGGTATCCCCAATGATGAGGACTTGGTCTGCATGGAGTTGATGCGTTTGCAAGGCGTAACGGATGACATCTGCCTTATGTGGCGTTTCAGGACTAGAGCCGTAAATGCCATCAAAGAAATGATGGATTCCCAGATTTTTAGTCATATCATGAGCAGTAGGAGTATTCTTTGTTGTAGTGATGTATAGAGGGTAGTTTTGCGAAAGCTCTTGAAGCAATTCTGTTATTCGGGGGAAGAGTTGGGCTTCGTGGATTCCTTTTTCCTTGTAGTAAGAGCGGTATATCTGCACAGCTTCTGAGATTTGTTCCTTGGGAAGACACGTTGCAAAGCTACTTTCAAGTGGCGGGCCCATGAAACCACGAATGGTTTTGGCATCAGGGCTTGGAACTCCTAGCTCTTTAAAGGTATGGGTAAAGGCATTGTGGATCCCGAGGGAACTGTCAACCAGGGTTCCGTCTAGATCAAAAAAGATTGCTGAGATAGAGGGCATAGTTTCTCCTAATAGATATAGATAAGCTTATTCTCCGAAGATTTCTTTTTGTAGGCGACGACCAGTAGGTGTAGCGGCAAGTCCACCCTCAGCCGTTTCACGAAAGGCAGTTGGAAGACTTGATCCGACTTGGTACATGGCATCGATGACTTCGTCAACAGGGATCTTAGACTCGATACCCTGCCAAGGCCATATCAGCTGCGATAAAGGCAAAGCTGGCTCCCATGGCATTGCGTTTGACACAGGGAACTTCAACCAAACCAGCGACGGGGTCGCAGATGAGGCCCAGCATATTTTTAATGACAAAGGCGATGGCTTGACTAGCCTGATAGGGCGTTCCACCTGCAGCCAAGGTCAAGGCTGCGGCACTCATGGCAGATGCAGAGCCAACCTCGGCCTGACAGCCACCTTCAGCACCTGAGATAGAGGCATTGTTTGCGATAACCAATCCAAAGGCACCAGCAGCAATGAGGAAATCCAGCTGTTCTTCGTGACTAAGGTCTAGTTTTTGGATAGCAGCAGTGAGAACGGCTGGCAAACAACCAGCACTTCCTGCGGTTGGAGTGGCGCAGACCAAGCCCATCTTAGCATTGTGTTCATTGACCGCGATGGCATTACGGGCTGCTGATAGGATGGTAAAGTCCGACAAGGCCTTGCCGCTTTTGAGATGGCGGTCTAGTTTGGCCGCATCTCCACCCGTTAAGCCACTGCGGGATTTATTTTCACTGAGACCGAGCTCGACAGAGGCTTTCATGACTTCTAGATTGCGTTCCATGAGGAGGAGAACTTCTGGCCGTTCTCGACCGGTTAATTGATATTCGGTTGCAATCATGAGTTCTGCGACATTTCCTTGGAAATCTAGATCTGCTTGCTCGACCAATTCTTTGATAGAATAAAACATGTTTCCTCCTACTTAAAGAAATTGACATTATGGAGATGAGGGATTTTTCGGATTTCTTCAATCGCCTCTTCGCAACTTCGACTATCGACTTCGATAATCATGATGGCTTTTTCTCCAGCTTTTTCTCGAGTCACATTCATCTGCGCGATATTGATATCGAAACGAGAGAGGGCTTCAGTGACATGGGCAATCATACCTGGAACATCCTGATGCACGATGATAATGGTTGGTGTGTTCATGTTGAGAGAGACAGCAAAGCCGTTAAGTTCCGTAACTTGGATATTTCCTCCACCGATGGAAATTCCTGTCACACTGATGGATTTGTGTTCATTCTTCACAGTAATTTTAGTGGTATTAGGATGAGGAGCGTTGCTATCTTTCTGAATGGTCCAGACAATCTTGATACCGCGTTTATGGGCAATCTCAAGGCTATTTGGAATATCGGGATCGTCCGTATCCATACCTAAAATACCAGCGACGAGAGCAAGGTCCGTTCCATGACCACGGTAGGTTTTGGCAAAGGAGTTAAATAATTGGAATTCGACTTCTGTCGGCGTATCGTCAAAGATGGAAGAGACGATTTTCCCGATGCGAACAGCTCCAGCTGTGTGGCTACTTGATGGGCCAATCATGACAGGTCCGATAATGTCAAAGACAGATTGAAAACGAAGTGAGTGCATCTGTTTCCCCTTACAAAGATTCTTATATCTATTATATCAAAGAATGGACCTCTGCGCTTATTTCCCTTATCAAAAGCTTAAAATGATTAAAGATAGTATAAAATAAGGTCTTTTGTGACAAAAACCTCCTTAAAACGGTAAATATAAAACATTTTTGTAATATTTCTACATAAAACCGTTAAACAACGGTAACATTTAAAAGGTATCATAGATATATCCAATGGAAGGAGAATTTTTAGATATGTCATTAACAACTAAAAAAATTAAAACAACTATCGCAGGAGTAGCAGCTTTGCTTGCTTTCTTTGCTCCATCACTTGCATCTGCCCAAGAAACTGTAACTTACACAGTTAAATCAGGTGATACTCTTTCAGAAATCGCTGAGAAGTACAACACAACTGTTGAAAAATTGGCAGCAAAAAACAACATCAAAGATATTCATCTTATCTATGTTGACCAAGTTTTGGTTATCGAAGGAACAGCTCCATCGACAGCAACTGCAACCGCTGCAGCTTCAGCAACAACTTATGAAGCCCCAGCAACTGCGGAAGAAATTGCAGAAGAAGCAACTGAAACAACTGCAACAACAACTTATGAAGCCCCAGCTGCACCTGCAGCTCCAGCAGCAGAAAGCAACACTGCAGCAGCTTCTACTGTAAGTGGTTCTGAAGCAGAAGCCAAAGAATGGATCGCTCAAAAAGAATCAGGTGGTAGCTACACTGCTACAAACGGACGTTACATCGGACGTTACCAATTGACAGATTCATACTTGAACGGTGACTACTCAGCTGAAAACCAAGAACGTGTAGCAGATGCCTACGTTGCAGGACGTTACGGTTCATGGACAGCTGCCAAGAACTTCTGGCTTAACAACGGTTGGTATTAAGAATAAAAGAGTCCTTTAGGACTCTTTTTTTGTTTCTCTATAACAAAAAGTGTAAGGAGCTTCTCAGCAATGTTCTATTTGTATAATTCCAACGAAATTCTTCAAATTGTTTTAAAACTCAAATAGTATAAATAAGCTTATTATGTGTAAAAATATATCATATAATAAGCTTTTTCTTGATTAAAATGAAATAAAATACAGTTTTCTCTTGACAAACAAGGTCGAGAAGAGTATTATTTATACAATAATAAAGTATAAAAATAAAAGGAGGCTCTTCTATGAATAAAGTGAAGAAGGTGTTGATGACGATGTTTGGTTTGCTTATGTTTCCCTTATTATTTGCTTGTAGTAACACTCAATCCCAAGGTGTTGAAGCCATTAAGGCTAAAGGAAAATTGGTGGTGGCCCTAAATCCAGAGTTTGCTCCATTTGAATACCAGAAATTGGTCGATGGGAAAAATCAGATTGTAGGTTCAGATGTTGAGCTCGCCAAAGCCATCGCAAAGGAACTAGGTGTAGAAGTGGAGTTCTCTCCAATGAGTTTTGACAATGTACTGGCTAGTCTTGATTCAGGCAAGGCCGATCTTGCCATATCAGGTGTTTCTAAAACGGAGGAGAGAAGTCAAGTTTACGATTTTTCAATTCCCTACTACACTTCGAAAAATAAGGTTATCGTAAGAAAATCTGAATTAACGAATTACCAATCAGTCAAGGATTTGGCTCAGAAAAAGGTTGGAGCGCAGAAAGGTTCTATCCAGGAAACTCTGGCCAAAGAAACCTTGCAGAATGCTTCTCTCGTTTCACTTCCTAAAAATGGAAATTTGATAACAGAATTGAAATCAGGGCAACTGGATGCAGTTATCTTTGAGGAACCAGTGGCGAAAGGCTTTGTAGAGAATAATCCAGACCTAGCCATCGCTGAGTTTGATTTTGACAATGACAAAGAAGATTCCTATGCTGTTGCGATGAAAAAAGACAGTAAAGAATTAAAGAGGCGGTTGACAAAACCATCCAGAAGTTGAAGGATTCTGGGGAATTGGACAAATTGATTGATGATGCTTTTAAAGCCTCTATCGAAAAATAGAAAGAAGGAAGAGAAATGAGTAAGGAAAAAGTTATTTTAGCCTATTCAGGTGGATTGGATACATCAGTTGCTATTACATGGTTAAAAAAAGACTATGATGTGATCGCTGTTTGTATGGATGTGGGGGAAGGAAAAGATTTGGAGTTCATCCATGATAAAGCTCTCAAGGTTGGAGCTGTAGAGTCTTATGTCATTGATGTTAAGGAAGAATTTGCTAATGACTATGTTTTAGTGGCCCTTCAGGCTCATGCCTACTATGAACAAAAGTATCCCTTGGTATCTGCTCTGAGTCGCCCTCTTATTTCAAAAAAACTCGTTGAAATAGCTCATCAGACGGGGGCAACTACAATTGCCCATGGTTGTACAGGCAAGGGAAACGACCAAGTTCGGTTTGAAGTCTCTATTGCAGCTTTGGATCCCAATTTAAAGGTAGTTGCACCTGTTCGTGAGTGGAAATGGTCTCGTGAAGAAGAAATCCAATATGCAAAAGAAAATGGCGTCCCAGTTCCTGCTGACCTTGACAATCCTTACTCTGTCGATCAAAATCTTTGGGGACGTGCAAATGAATGTGGTGTCTTGGAAAATCCTTGGAACCAAGCGCCAGAAGAAGCATTTGGAATCACATCTTCACCAGAAGAGGCACCAGACAGTCCAGAATTTATTGACATTGAGTTTAGTTGCGGGGTGCCTATCTCCCTCAATGGTGAGAAGATGAAAGTGGCGGATTTGATTCAAAAACTAAATGAAATTGCGGGTAAACACGGTGTTGGTCGTATTGACCATGTGGAAATCGCCTAGTCGGTATTAAGTCAAGAGAGATTTATGAGTGCCCAGGTGCTGTGACTTTATTGGCAGCTCATAAGGAGATTGAGGACTTGACTCTTGTGAGAGAAGTGGCTCATTTCAAACCTATTATCGAAAATGAGTTGTCCAATCTCATCTATAATGCCTTGTGGTTTAGCCCAGCAACTCAGGCTTTGATTGCCTATATCAAGGAGACACAGAAAGTTGTCAATGGAACTGCAAAAGTTAAACTCTACAAGGGGAACGCCCAGGTAGTGGCTCGGAAATCTCCAAATTCTCTTTACGATGAAAATTTGGCGACTTATACTAGTGCGGATACTTTTGACCAAGATGCGGCTGTTGGTTTTATCAAGCTTTGGGGGCTTCCGACTAAGGTTTATTCAGAAGTTCAGAAAAATGTTGAGTAGTGACGCGATAGAAAGGGACGACAGAATATGTCGAAAAATACAAAATTATGGGGTGGTCGATTTGAAGGCACTGTGGAAGAGTGGGTAGAACAGTTCGGTGCGAGTATTTCCTTTGACCACCAGCTGGCAAAATTTGATTTGATGGGTTCCCTAGCTCATGTTCAAATGCTAGGACAGACTGGTATTTTAAGTTTGGAAGAGGCAGAGCAGATCCAAGATGGTCTGCAAGCTTTGTTGCGAGATTTAGAGGCGGGAGAGCTTCATTTTGATATTGCAAATGAAGATATTCATATGAATATGGAAGTGTTGCTGACAGAGAAAATCGGTCCTCTGGCTGGGAAACTACACACGGCCCGTTCTCGGAATGACCAAGTCGCAACGGATATGCACTTATATCTAAAGGAGCAGCTTGGGCATGTCTTGGATAAGTTGGCGAATCTGAACAGTGTTTTGCTGGATTTGGCTGAAAAACATGTGGAAACCATCATGCCAGGCTATACCCATTTGCAGCACGCCCAACCGATTAGTCTTGCCCACCATCTCATGGCTTATTACAATATGTTTCAAAGGGACAGCGAGCGTTTTGCATTTAACTTGAAACATACGGACCTGTCTCCCCTGGGTGCGGCTGCTTTGGCGGGGACAACATTTCCAATCAATCGTCAATTATCGAGTGATTTATTGGGCTTCCAACAACCCTATACCAATTCCTTGGACGCAGTGAGTGACCGTGATTTTATCTTAGAATTTCTGTCAAATGCCAGCATTTTGATGATGCATATGAGCCGTTTTTGTGAGGAAATCATCAATTGGTGCAGTTTGAGTATCAGTACATTAGCTTGTCTGATAGCTTTTCAACGGGTTCGTCTATCATGCCCCAGAAGAAAAATCCTGATATGGCGGAATTGATTCGAGGGAAGACAGGACGGGTTTACGGGCACTTGCTTGGACTATTGACCGTCATGAAGTCTTTGCCTCTGGCCTATAATAAGGATTTGCAAGAGGACAAGGAAGTCATGTTTGATACAGTAGAAACGATTTTAAATTCTCTGGATGTGCTGGCAGGTATGCTATCGAGCATGCAGGTTAATAAGGCCAAAATGCAGCAATCTACAGAGAATGATTTTTCGAATGCGACCGAACTGGCAGATTATTTGGCTGAAAAAGGTCTTCCCTTTAGAGAAGCGCATGAAATAGTAGGGAAATTGGTTCTAGACTCTATCAAGCGTGGTAAAAATATCCAAGATTGGGATTTGAAGGAGTTGCAAGCCTACCATCCCTTGATTGAAGAGGATATTTATATCTACTTGCGTCCAGAAACCGCTGTTCAGAGACGGAATTCCTTAGGAGGAACCGGCTTTGAGCAAGTGAAATACCAGATAGAACAAGCGAAGAAAGAACTTAAAGGGGAAAATTGATTCGTTTGCAAAGAAGAAAGAGAGGTTGAGATGATTTATCAGCCTCTTTCTTGTCTTCTCTAACCAAGCGTGTTATAATGAATACTGCTCAAGCGACCTTCAATCGTTAAAGCACACACGACCTTCAATCGTGAATAAACGAATAGATGGGAGACTTACCATGAGTGATAACTCTAAAACACGTGTTGTTGTTGGGATGAGTGGTGGTGTCGATTCGTCGGTGACGGCTCTCTTGCTCAAGGAGCAGGGCTACGATGTGATCGGTATCTTCATGAAAAACTGGGATGACACAGATGAAAACGGCGTCTGTACGGCGACCGAAGATTACAAGGATGTGGCTGCGGTGGCAGACCAGATTGGCATTCCTTACTACTCTGTCAATTTTGAAAAAGAGTACTGGGACCGCGTTTTTTTGAGTATTTCCTAGCGGAATACCGTGCAGGGCGCACGCCAAATCCAGATGTTATGTGCAATAAGGAGATCAAGTTCAAGGCCTTTCTGGACTATGCCATGACCTTAGGCGCAGACTATGTAGCGACGGGGCATTATGCTCGTGTAGCGCGTGATGAGGATGGCACTGTTCACATGCTTCGTGGCGTGGACAATGGCAAGGATCAGACCTATTTCCTCAGTCAACTTTCGCAAGAACAACTCCAAAAAAACCATGTTCCCACTGGGGCATTTGGAAAAAGCCTGAAGTACGAAAACTAGCAGAAGAAGCAGGTCTTGCGACTGCCAAGAAGAAAGATTCGACAGGGATTTGCTTTATCGGAGAAAAGAACTTTAAAAACTTCCTCAGTAACTACCTGCCAGCTCAGCCTGGTCGCATGATGACTGTGGATGGTCGCGATATGGGCGAGCATGCTGGTCTGATGTATTATACAATCGGTCAGCGTGGCGGTCTCGGTATCGGTGGGCAACACGGCGGTGATAATGCCCCTTGGTTCGTTGTCGGAAAAGACCTGAGCAAGAATATCCTCTATGTCGGCCAAGGTTTCTATCATGATTCGCTCATGTCAACAAGCCTAGAGGCTAGTCAGGTTCACTTTACTCGTGATATGCCAGAGGAATTTACGCTAGAATGTACAGCTAAATTCCGCTACCGTCAGCCTGATTCTAAGGTGACAGTACATGTCAAAGGAGATAAGGCAGAAGTTATCTTTGCGGAACCGCAACGCGCCATCACACCAGGACAGGCAGTTGTCTTTTACGATGGCGAAGAGTGTCTCGGTGGTGGTTTGATTGACAATGCCTACCGCAATGGACAAGTTTGTCAGTACATTTAGATTGACAAATTTTCTCAATTTGCTACAATAATAAAAGCAATAGAAATGATGGTCAAAGCTCATGGATGTTGCAGGCTTTTTGTCCTGCACTTCTTTGGAGTTTTGACTGTTTTTGTGTCGTTTAAGGGAAAGGATAAAAATGACTCAACCAGACTTTCGGACAAAAGCAGGAAATACGGTTTTTGGCGTTCGAGCGACAGCCTTAATTCTCCAAAATGGCAAGCTCCTAGTTACCAAAGATAAGGGTAAGTATTACACTATTGGCGGTGCGATTCAAGTCAATGAAAGAACGGAGGACGCGGTAGTCCGCGAAGTGAAGGAAGAACTGGGCGTCAAAGCTCAAGCTGGGAAACTAGCTTTTGTGGTTGAAAATCGTTTTGAACAAGACGGTGTTTCCTATCACAACATCGAGTTTCATTATCTGGTTGATCTACTTGAGGATGCACCTTTGACCATGCAGGAAGATGAGAAACGCAACCCTGTGAGTGGATTGACTTAGACAAGCTTAAGGGTATCAATCTAGTTCCAGCATTTTTAAAAGCAGCCCTACCAGATTGGGACGGCCAGCTGCGACACATTCATCTTGAGGAATAGGAGAGAAAATGACTTATAATTTTACGGAAGAATACGATATTATTGTAATTGGTGCGGGACACGCTGGGGTTGAGGCTTCCTTGGCCGCTAGCCGTATGGGCTGTAAGGTTCTGCTTGCGACTATCAATATTGAAATGCTGGCGTTCATGCCTTGTAATCCTTCTATCGGAGGTTCTGCCAAGGGAATTGTCGTGCGTGAAGTGGATGCCCTTGGTGGCGAGATGGCTAAAACCATTGACAAGACTTATATCCAGATGAAGATGCTCAACACTGGAAAAGGCCCAGCTGTCCGTGCCCTTCGTGCGCAGGCTGACAAGGAGCTTTACTCTAAGGAGATGCGCAAGACAGTTGAAAATCAAGACAACCTCACACTCCGTCAAACCATGATTGATGAGATTTTGGTCGAAGATGGCAAGGTTGTCGGTGTTCGTACAGCGACCCATCAAGAGTACGCTGCCAAGGCTGTTATCGTGACGACAGGGACTGCCCTCCGTGGGGAAATCATCATCGGAGACCTCAAGTACTCATCAGGGCCAAACCACAGTCTAGCTTCGATTAACCTTGCTGACAACCTCAAGGAGCTGGGCCTCGAAATCGGTCGTTTCAAGACAGGAACACCTCCACGTGTCAAGGCTTCTTCTATCAATTACGATGTGACAGAAATCCAACCAGGAGACGAAGTACCTAATCACTTCTCATATACCTCACGTGATGAGGACTATGTTAAGGATCAAGTGCCATGCTGGTTGACCTACACTAATGGTACCAGTCATGAGATTATCCAAAACAACCTCCACCGTGCGCCTATGTTCACAGGTGTAGTCAAAGGGGTGGGGCCTCGTTACTGTCCGTCGATTGAGGACAAGATTGTGCGCTTTGCGGACAAGGAACGCCACCAACTTTTCCTTGAGCCAGAAGGGCGCAATACAGAGGAAGTCTATGTTCAAGGACTTTCAACCAGTCTGCCTGAGGATGTCCAACGTGAGCTGGTTCATTCCATCAAAGGTTTGGAAAATGCAGAAATGATGCGAACTGGTTATGCCATTGAGTACGACATGGTCTTGCCACACCAGTTGCGTGCGACTTTGGAAACAAAGAAAATCTCAGGACTTTTCACAGCTGGTCAGACAAATGGAACGTCAGGTTACGAAGAAGCTGCTGGCCAAGGGATTATCGCGGGTATCAATGCGGCTCTGAAAATCCAAGGCAAGCCTGAATTGATTTTGAAGCGCAGCGACGGTTATATCGGGGTGATGATTGATGACTTGGTGACCAAGGGGACTATTGAACCCTATCGTCTCTTGACCAGTCGTGCTGAATACCGTCTCATCCTTCGCCATGACAATGCCGATATGCGTTTGACAGAGATGGGGCGCGAGATTGGCCTTGTGGATGATGAACGTTGGGCTCGCTTTGAAATCAAGAAAAATCAATTTGACAATGAGATGAAGCGTCTAGACAGTATCAAACTAAAGCCGGTCAAAGAAACCAATGCCAAGGTTGAGGAGATGGGCTTCAAGCCGTTGACAGATGCAGTGACAGCCAAAGAATTTCTCCGTCGACCAGAAGTTTCTTACCAAGATGTAGTGGCCTTTATCGGACCAGCTGCTGAGGATTTGGATGACAAGATTATCGAATTAATTGAAACAGAAATCAAGTACGAAGGTTATATTTCCAAAGCCATGGACCAGGTTGCCAAGATGAAACGCATGGAAGAAACGCATTCCAGCTAATATTGACTGGGATGATATTGACTCCATTGCAACAGAAGCCCGTCAGAAGTTCAAACTTATCAATCCAGAAACTATCGGGCAAGCCAGCCGTATTTCGGGAGTAAATCCAGCAGATATTTCTATTTTGATGGTCTATCTTGAAGGTAAAAATCGTAGTATTTCTAAAAATCAAGAAAAGAAAGATTAGAGAAAAACAGCTCCGAAGGACAGCTTGACGCTCAGCACTCTAAAATAATCTGAGTTCATGCATCTTATAAGCGAGTTAAAAGACGGCTCAAGTGAGCCGTCTTTTTCATATATTCAACGTCTTCTCATTTTCTTAACTCATATAAGAAAATATATACTACTATTTTGTAGATCCTTTTTTATACTCAAATAGTATTCCATATATGATCTTATACTTTACAATTCTTATTTTTCCTCCATCTACTTCACACGAGAATTGTATCAAAAAATTTTGATTTCCTTCATCCATTTCATCTATAAATTTTACTCCTCATATCGTTTTTTCACTCCATGCAACATTCTGCGAATATATGGCTTCACAATTTTTTCTGAGCTTCCTCTTCCTACATTGTACACCCCTTTAAAAATAAAATAGATACCTACAAATAAGAGTATCTATTTTTATGGGGATTCTATTGTCTTTGACGAACCTGAAATTTCGTTTCGATATTATTAGTTATATAACCTCTTTCTCTCAGCGCATTGGTTATTTCTGAATAAATATCATTACCATTAGAATCTTTTATAGTAATAATCAAAACAAATTCTTGAGACGGTACATACAGACCATCTCGTGGAGTTAAATCAATTCTGAGTTTCCATCCGTCTTCTAAATTTATCCCTCTACTTAGTTTTCTATAATAAGATTTTATAGGGCTCCACTTGAAACCATGTTTCACTCTTGCAGCTTCAAATTTTTCATCCCATTTCGATTCAAGCGGAACTTGTCCCTTATAATCAATCTTTCCACCATCTATATATGAATATGTTCCAAAACTGACATCAATATTAGTTCTACAATATTCACGACCATATTTCTGGTCAAGAGGCGGTAAGTAGGCAAGGGTCATTCCTATTTCACCAATATATTTGTTGTTTTTGATAAGAGACTTTGGGTATGGGAAATCATACATTTCCAGATGTGACCCATGAGATATTTTTTGTTTAAAAACAAGCGTTACACAATCTTTGCTGCATTGCAAAATATCTTGTGTATCAGCAGAAGGAATCCCAAATCCATAATATTTAATATTATCAGGATGTTCATCTAACAACTCACGAGAGTTCATTCTAGCAGAATGTATTAACATTGCTTTCGCAAGGAGTAGATCAGGTTCAATCATTTCCTCATATATAGAGGCATATTTCTGCAACGATCGAGGAGTTGAATAACTTGTACCGTTCCCCTCAATAATTTTTCCGCTAGAATTCAATCCCTTTACTCCTAAACCATCAATTTTGTATGATGTAGAATAATTACCACCGTAATCGACAACATCAGGCTTAACAATATAATTGGCACCAGGTCCTCTTCGACTAAAAGGTGAAGGCTCATTAAATTTAACAATCGAATCTGCGGAATCAAATAATGCAACAGAGCCTACTGTTATAGCACGAACAGAATCGGCTGGAGATATAAGGCGGTCATGTTCCCCAATATCTTTTTGGGGAGGCCAATTTCTAAGGGGCAGGCTATTTACATTTCCACTAGAAACAAAGACTTGTACATGGTATGTGTCTTGAATGTAATCTAAAAATACCCCTAAATCAGACATTGAACCATCACAGGGCTTATTTTCAATGCCTAGTGATAAATTCCATATTTTAGTAGTAGATGAATATTTCTCCATCACTTCTTCGATAATTTCCATCAAATCATCTTCAGTAATGGAATCAGTTGACCCAAAATCTTCATCACTATTTGGAATGGCAACAATATCTACAAATTTAAAACGATAAGCTGCGGGTGCAGAAATACTATTTAAAACATTTCCATATTGTATAGTCGATGCAATAAATGTGGCATGTTGTGGATTTTGATAAACTTTATTTACATATTCTTCACGTGCAACAATATAAGGCTTTAAAATGGATTATCATCACTTATTCCACCATCAATAATTCCGATGGTAACATCGCTATCCCTGTACTCAGAATCCAATAAGGTTTGTATTTCCGTTGCCGAAAAAACGTTCTGAGGAAGGGAATACTCTTGAAAAAAACCAACAGTTTTTACTCCGTTAATAGAGGCCAGCTTAATAATATCATCATAAGAAGTAACTTCTATTTTCAAAAATTTAAGCTGATCACCATATGAAATAATTTCATATTTATCTTCAAAATGAAGTGAACATAATTTACGTATCACATAGTCCCAAATTTGTGCATTATCAAAATCATCTTCAAAATCAAAGACTTTAAGTTTAATAACTTTTTTAATAGAGTTAAAATCTTCCTGTACGATAGAATGGAATGTTGGCGAGATTTTTTCTTCTGGTTTAATAGGTTGAATATCAACTATTGCGGTCATGTTGGCTTGAAATTTTTGTGATGGTGGATTTTTTACCATCTCTATTGTTTCCTGAATATTTTTTCTGTTGACCTTAATATATATTTCATTTAACTCTTCGCTACCAATAATTGGGCAATTTCTACACAGGTCAGATGGTTTGTGTGACTTTGCAATAGCTTCAGGTTTTACAGTTATTTTTCCTACAGCAGGGATTGAATCATTCTCATTGAAAACATCTGAATAAAAAGATAGCAACTCTTCGAACTTATCGGTTATTCCTTTTTTTAACTCCGGAGTTACTTCGCCAAAAAATTTTAATTGCCCGCCCCCAGCATTCGGAACAATATCTGTTGTTTTGGGAAGAACTAATTTTATAGGTAGATTATTTTCGCTCATAACTAAACCTCCTTCACAATTTTTTGAATAGTTGTTTTTGAACTACCTAAGATGTCAGCGATTGTCTGTAAACTAAAAATTTTAGAATCTTTATCTCGCAAATATTTTGCCTTGATTTGTAATAGCTTTCGTGAATCATTACAGTTTTGAGGAATGATATTTTTAGTAATAAATAGTTCTTCATAAATACTAGATACACTAAAAGAAGAGTTATGGATAACAGAGTTTCTTATGGCTTTGGTTATTATATCTTCTATATCAGAACCACTTTGCCCATCAAGTAAAGTTGAAATTTCTAAAATTTCCTTTTGACTAAATTTATATATACCATTGGAAAATGAGGTAATCAATGCTGCAATGGCATCTCTATCCGGCAGTTCTATTTCTAATTTATAGTCAAATCTTCTCCATATTGCGGGATCAAGTAACTGCTGATGATTAGTAGCTGCTAAAATTAGGCTATCTTTGCTCATTGTATCTATATTCTGCAAAAGACTATTAACAATGCGTTTCAATTCTCCAAGTTCGTTGTTATCATCTCTAGCCTTTGCAATAGCATCAAATTCATCTAAAAATAATACGCAAGGCATTTTTTGTGCAAACTCAAACAAGCTACGAATATTTTTGGCAGTCGTACCAAGGTATGAAGAAATTAGGCTATCTAACCTAGCAACAACGAGTGGTAAATCTAATTTTTTAGCAATTAGGTAGGCACATTTAGTTTTTCCACATCCAGGTGGTCCATATAACAACAGCGAGTTAGATCCATTTATTCCAAGAGAGTTAAGTTTATCTGCATTTTGATAACTTAAAATAAATGAGTCTAATTTTTCTTCATTTCGTTTTGAGAGAATAACCTCAACATCATTTTGATATGGATAAATAATGTCAGCAAGGTCCATTCTTGATTCAGTATCTACAGGAATAGTAATAGAATTAGAACTATTCATAGGAGTTAAGGCGGATTCGGCTTGAGCAGATAATAAACGTTGAAATTTAGCTGCAGAGCGGGAATCATTATCCTTTTCCAACTTTGATACTAATTGTTTTGTATAATTTATAACTTTGGCTTGATCATGCTTTAATGCACCCTCTATGATCTTACCAATTTCAATAGAATATTTCATCATTACACCTCCTCTTTTATTATAACAGGACGAAATTTAAATGTAAAGAACGAATATCGATATTTCAGGAACGAATTATAGTATTTCGCGTATTATCCTCCATATTTAGGAATATTTCAAATTTCGTTTCTTTATATTTTGTATAGTTAATATTTTCCCAATAGCTCTGATGGTGCATGATACATTATACAGATCAACAAAGAAATATTTTTTCCTCTGTAATCATCATTATGCTTTAACTTACTTTCTTCAGGCTCTATTCCGCCATTACTTTGCAGCCTTTCCTTTTCAATCCTTGCCCTTTTTCCTTTCCTTAGTTGTCGGCATTATTAACCCTTTCGAACTAACTAAATATAGTATTGAGCCAGAAGTTATCGCAGACTATCTGCTGGAGCTATTTAAAGGACTTTATCCTGAACATTTTGGAATTTACTCACTAGATATTCTATCGCACAGTTTTCTAACACTTGCTAGGATTCCAAACACTTCTTTAGTCATGTTACCAAGTCTGCTCACTAATCAGTCCTTTAGAAACAAACTATTAAGAGAGTTAAAAGACCCAATCGGGCTGGAAAGTTTCTGGAACTGGTTTGAGCTACTCAGTGAAGCTCAACGTCATCAGATGTTAAATTCCATTTTAAATAAATTCCGACAGTTTTTGCTTCGCCCGCAACTTCGGGCAATGTTGGGACAAACTAATCCAAATTTCAGTCTTGCGGAAATCTTCAAAAGCCGAAAAATCGTATTGATTCCACTAAATAAAGCGGTAATTGGTTCAGAATCTGCGAAGCTCATTGGTAGCCTCATCACTTCTATGCTCTGGATGTTAATTTTGCGCCAGTCGTCAGTTGAGCCAAGCAAACGCCAATCGGTCTTTATCTATATTGATGAAACACCGAGTTTCTTAGGAATCCCTAACGCTAACTTAGATGAAGCACTGTCCCAATCTCGCCAGTTTAATGTTGGCTGGAATATTGGCTTCCAACACCTCGCCCAGATGTCGCCCCAGTTAAAAGCTGGAATTGAATCCAATGTTGCGAATAAGATTGTTTTTGGCTTAAATCTTGATGAGGCCCGCGAAATGGCAAAATATACTCTGGAGATTGATAAAGAAGATTTTTACAGCTTACCGCCATTTTGGGCATATATCAGAACAGAAATCTCACCAAATACCTATCGCTGGCTTATCAGTAAAACCTACCCACCTAGTCTAAAACTGAGAGATAGCCGTGCACCATATCTAAATAGCTTAACTAAATATGGGCAAGATAGTTCAACTATTGAAGCCGAATTTGAAACCCATGCTTTTGTAAAATCAGTCTCGAAAGACGATGATTCACCACAACACCTAACAGATTTTGGACGCAAAGCGTTCCAATCGGTCTTCGGATCGTGTTGATGAAGAGAATCTGTCTACCCCTGATAAATAAAGATTTTTAGGATTTTTACTCACACGACTTACTCCGTAACTAAGCACATTTTGCGGAGAGCACACCTTTAAATTTTAATGGAGAACAAAACAGATGAAATGGAATTACAAAACAGATAACGACACGCAAATTCTTTACTTTTTAAATCAGAGCTATGAAGAAGAACAGAAACAACTGCAAACTTCCATTTCTGACTTAACCGAAAAACTCGCCAAACAACAAGAAGATAACCTTAATATCTCTAAGTTTATGGCGAGAATTTCCAAATACACAGAGCTACCAGAACTAACCGTTGAAATAGTGAATGAACTGATTGACAAGATTGTGATCCATAAACCAGCTGGCACGAAGCGCAACCGCATTATCCAGATTGATATTTACTACAATTTCATCGTAAGACTAAACAATGAAAAAAGCGAGCCAAACGACTTGGCTCGCTAATATTAACCCAAATAACTAAACTGCTGGGTGTCAGGTCAGCTAAGACGGGGCTGTTTTGTTAATGGACTCTAGTTTTTTATTGCATATTTAAATATTTGATTAAAAGAAATCTTTTATGCTACCGATAAATTATTATTAAAACATTTAAAATGATGAGTAAATATAATTTTGATAGAAGAAATGTTGACTTGAGATTGATAGTTGTAAAAGTAATGATAGTGATGGGGAATATTGACTATAGGAGAATCTGTTACTTATTATTATTTATAGAACTATATTTATAAATAAATTTGACATTAAAATTATTTCATGATAAAATGAAAACGTTAACAAAAGTATTTAGCTAAACTAGAAAGGAGGAGTTTGTCAGTAGTTGTTTTGCTGAATACACTATTCGTCTTTTAGTTTATACTTTATACTTTCAAAATTGGCAGATATATACAAATTTCAAATGTAGTTGCGGAGGTTGATCAGAGATTAGTACCTATTACTTGGTAGCTGAAACGATTGTCTCACCTAAGATTCTTTGAGTGGATTTTAGTTTTCGACATCGTTACACTAACCCTAGTCTTTGCATCTTATCACGAATAAAAAAACACTTCTCTCTATAAGAAGTTCCCATTTTTTGAAAAAATAAAGTATTGTGGAAGGAGCTGATTAAAATTAGAAAAATAAATCCAGATATCTTATTTCTATGTGGTGTTTTGGTCATATGTTGCTGTTTTTTGCTTTTCCATATAAATCCTTACCATGTAACTGATGACGAGCTAATGTTAAAAATACAATCTATATTTTGGAGTTTGTTGTGGCGTCCAGTTCCATCTTTAGGAATGGTGGTAGGGGTGATTATGATTTTTAAGAGTTTAAAAAAATAATATCGTTTAATTTTTAGTCTTCGATTTTCTAGTTAGAATGGAGATTGGATAGGAACAGACTTAAGTCGATATTCTTATTGTTGTTTAGCTTGCTCACTTTTGGAATATTTTTAGACGTCAAAGCAGATACTATTCCAAGTCCTGATTTTGAAGTGATATCAGAGTTGGTATTAAAAGAAAATAAAACTGGAGTAATTTATGAGTTTGAAAATTTAGAAACTAGAGAACAATTTTTAAAATCTAGAAATATAACACCTTCTAATGCAAGCTCATTCCGTTCTTATGGAGTAAGTAGTGTTCGTAGAACATACCTCAGCTCTTACCGTGATACAGCAGTTTCTGGACGAGTTTCTTATACTGTTTATGGAGGGAGCTCAGGAGCCAGCGTGTCAATATTATCAGGAAAAAGTTTTTCTTCTTCTCAGTATGGAGTAGGTTTTACTTATGGAAGCGCAGCTACTCATTTTGTTCCACCTTATAAATATGGTTATATAGTTTTGAAAGCTTCTTTTACAGTTAATATTTATAAATTAGAGGTTAAATATCAAGGAACTAATGAATGGCGTCCAGCTGGACGAATTAAGACATTTAGTAATAAAAATGTTTGGACCGAGTTGAGAACTTATAGTTAACTACTTTATAAAAATAAAAGAAAAAATATGATATACTAGAATAACGAAGATGTGGTGCATGAGCATATCAAATTCCTGAGGAACTGATAGTCCTCAGGAATTTTTACTTTAAATAAAGCTCACACAATAATGAAGCACACCCAAAAAGTAAGAGGCAAAATCCAACTTTTTGGGTGTGCTCATAGGTGGGAGTTGATTTATTCTTCATCTGGTGTGAGGATCATAGGGATAATAATCGGTTCACGTTCTGTATTTTCATAGAGGAAAGGACGAATGGCGTTGACAATAGCACCATTGACAGATTGGATACTAGCATCCTTGTTTTTTAATGCGATACGAATTGCATTGAAGAGGATGCGCTGACTTTGGCGAATCAAGTCTCCAGATTCTCTCATGTAGACAAAGCCTCGGCTGAGGATGTCTGGACCAGACAGAATCATCTGAGACTTGAAGTCAACAGTTGCGACTGCCAGAACGACACCGTCTTCAGATAGATCACGACGGTCTTTGAGGACAGCAGCACCGATTTCACCGATACGATTTCCATCGACATAGATGTCTTGTGCATTGAAATGTCCTGCGATACGAGCAGAATCTGCAGTAAGGGCAAGGACATCACCATTGCTCATGATAAAGATATTGTCCTTCTCGACACCAGTATCCACCGCAAGTCCAGCATGGACTTTTTGCATGCGGTATTCACCGTGGACAGGCATGAAGTATTTTGGCTTAATCAAGCGGAGCATGAGTTTTTGCTCTTGCTGGCCACCGTGTCCAGATGTATGGATATTGTTAACTTTACCGTGGATAACTTCGACACCGGCTTCAGAAATGATGTTAATCAGTTTGTTGACGCTAGTAGTGTTTCCAGGGATTGGGCTAGAAGAGAAGATAACCGTATCACCGGGTTGGAGTTGTACCTGACGGTGGGTTCCGTTGGCGATACGAGAGAGAGCTGCCATTGGCTCACCCTGACTACCTGTACAGAGGATCAGAACCTCGCCTGCAGGATAGTCTTTGATTTCATTTGGCTCGATAAAGGTTCCTTTAGGAGCTTTGATGTAACCAAGTTCGATCCCGTTGACAATGGCTTTTTCCATAGAACGTCCAAAGACAGCAATCTTGCGTCCAGTCTTAACAGCAGCATCCGTTGCTTGCTGGAGACGGAAGATATTTGAGGCAAAGGATGCAAAGATGATACGTCCTTCAATGCCTTGGATAATCTTCATAATGGACTGACCAACGACTTTTTCAGAGTTGGTAAAGGTTGGCACTTCCGCATTTGTCGAGTCAGACAGGAGACAGAGTACGCCTTCTTCACCAAGGGCTGCCATACGGTGCAAGTCTGCTGGTTCACCAACTGGAGTAAAGTCAAACTTAAAGTCACCCGTACAGACGATTTTCCCTTGAGGGGTATGAATGACAATCCCTAAAGGCTCTGGAATGGAGTGAGTGGTTCTAAAGAAAGTTGCCTTGAGATTTTTAAAGGTCAACTCAGTGTTGTGGTTGATTTCGTAAAGTTTGGCGTTGCGCAAGAGACCGTGTTCTTCGAGTTTTCCACGGATCAAAGCCAAGGCAAGTGGTCCAGCGTAGATAGGACATTTGCTTGCTTGAGCAAGAAGGGAATCCCACCGATGTGGTCCTCGTGTCCATGTGTGATCAAGACAGCCTTGACGCGGTCGATATTGTCCACGATGTAAGAGTAATCAGGAATGACATAGTCGATACCCAGCAAGTCATCTTCTGGGAATTTAATCCCAGCATCGACGATAATAATCTCGTCTTGGTATTCAATTCCGTATGTGTTTTTCCCGATTTCTCCCAGACCACCGATGGCAAAAACGCCGACTTCTTCAGGTTTAAGAGTATAGGCCATATTAGAACTCCGTAATCTCGAAAGCGCCAGTTTCTTTCTCGTAATCTAGCAATTTGTCAGACAAGAGTTCGATATACTCGATGTTGTACTCTGGGCGGTTTTCTTCGACAAGTTGGCGAGCAGCGATACGGCCCTCAAGTTCTGAGCTGGCATCGATGTCTAGGTAAAGTGAGCGTGTTGTTTCACGACGTGGGCTACGTTCTTTTGTTTCTTGATAAAAAACTTTGTAAATCATTACATTTCCTTTCTATTTACAGGTCAGTTTGTTCCAAACTTTTAGCAGATATTTGCTTGATTTCATTCCATTTTGTGTCTAGATTGACCTTGATTCGTTACAATTATTTCAATTATACCACAAAATGAAAAATTAGTAAAAGACGGAAATGGAGAAAGTCGGGAGGGAAAGGAGGAGCAAAAAGACAGGTAGGATTTGGTCGGAGAGCGCTTAGGTGTTATAATTAAAGGGGGAATCTAAAGAGATAGTAGGTTTGAGGAAGAATACAGTTCTAGTTCCATTAATCGTTGGTGTAGATGGCTGGGACAGAATGATATCTTTGAAAAAAGAAAAACTCTTGAGAAATCTCAAGAGCAAATAAAAAGGCTGAGACAAAATTAAGGGATCTTTCTGAGCAAGCTCAAGGGGCAGCACCTCTACCTGAAGCGAATGCATCGCAACCTTTGAAAGACTTGTCACCAAGTCAGACCAAATCTCAACCTTACCCTATTTTATCATCTACTCAGCTAAGAAGTCAATCTATAAGTATAACGATGTAGACATAGCAAGATGGAGTGGAGTGCTTACTGAACAGGCAAGGAAAAGCCCTTGACCGAAGTCAAGAGCCGTCAAACACTGGGGGCGAATTGTTCAATCGCAATTTCAGTTCTTTAGAAACCAAAGTTTCAGGGATAGCACTGCAACCCGAAGAGTCAACGACTCAACCTGATTTTCCTACCAGTGTTGAATTACATTTTAACATTGATAGAACAACATTGTCAACAGTTTAAATAAAAAAAGGAATACCAAAAGGAGGATTAAGAATGTTTAGTTTGTTTGAATTTGCAGTAGGGGTTCGCCTCTTGATGTTTGTAGTCTTTGTAGCCTGTGTTTATGGGGGGAATGCCCTGTTTGTGCATCTGGAACACCGCAAAACAAAGTTCCTTTGGAAGCTTGCTTTTGTGACTCTCTATTCAATTTTTCTCCTCCTGGTTACCTATGTTGTCTGGCTCGTTTTCTACTTTGGTTTAAATGCTTAAAGTCAATTATTCCTCTAGATATACAGAAAATCCACCTCGTCTTGATAGATGGGATGGATTTTTCTATTTTTAGGTGCTATCTTTATTGTTATGACGATGATTTCTAACGTCGAAAATCGAATTGAAACATAAATGCTTGATTCAAATTTTTTACGAAGAACCTTTCAATTTCCTTGTTCACTTTTCTATTCAAAAAAGATATAACTTTTTTAAATTTTTTGTGTAGAATTGCTTGTCTAAGTGGCAGGCCTCTTTTGTTTCAAAACAAAGAAAATTCCCATGCGCTAGCTTTTGTAGTATAATAGTAAACAGACAAAAAGATAGGAATATGTTATGAAAGTATTAGCTTTTGATACGTCCAGCAAGGCTCTTTCTCTAGCCATTTTAGAGGACAAGCAGGTTCTTGCTGAGACTATGATCAATATCAAGAAAAATCACAGTATTACCCTCATGCCTGCCATCGATTTTTTGATGGGCAGTCTGGATTGGACACCCAAGGATTTGGATCGTATCGTAGTTGCTCAAGGTCCGGGCAGCTACACAGGTCTGAGAATTGCGGTGGCGACAGCCAAGACTCTGGCCCATACCCTCAAGATTGAGCTGGTTGGTGTGTCTAGTTTGCTGGCTTTAGTTCCAGAGCAGGTGGAAGGTTTGGTCATTCCTGTCATGGATGCCCGCCGCAATAATGTCTATGCTGGCTTTTACCAGTCTGGTCAGGCTGTGTGGCCGGAAGCTCATCTGCCTTTGGCAGAGGTTTTGGAAATAGCTGGCGCTGCTAACCAGTCAGTCACCTTTGTCGGAGAGACAGCAGCTTTTACGGAGCAGATTGAAGTGGCTCTTCCTCAGGCTACCCTTCAGCCAACTTTGCCAAACGCGGCGGCTGTTGGTCGTCTCGGTTTAGACCTGCCTTCCCAGTCCATTCATGACTTTGTTCCTAACTATCTCAAGCGTGTTGAGGCTGAGGAAAACTGGCTCAAGAACCATACCGAGTCTGGTGAGTCCTACATTAAACGTCTATGATAGAAATCAAAAGAATCCAAAGACAGCCTGACCTGGCTCAAGCAATCTACGCTGTTATGGTAACAGTTTACCCAGTCAGTCCTTGGGCACTGGAACAAATCCAAGCAGACCTGTCCCAAGACCAGACTTGGTACGCTCTAGCTTATGATGGGGCAGAAGTGATTGGCTTTCTAGCCGTTCAGGAGAATCTCTTTGAAGCAGAAGTCTTGCAGATTGCTGTACTGCCTAGCTATCAGGGTCAGGGAATTGCGTCAGCCTTGTTTGCTCAATTGCCAGCGGATAAGGAGATTTTCCTCGAAGTCAGAAAGTCAAACCAACGAGCGCAAGCATTTTACAAGAAAGAAAAGATGGCGGTCATCGCTGAGCGAAAGGCCTACTACCATGACCCAGTCGAGGACGCCATCATCATGAAGAGAGAAATAGATGAAGGATAGATATATTTTAGCATTTGAGACATCCTGTGATGAGACCAGTGTTGCCGTACTGAAAAACGATGACGAGCTCTTGTCCAATGTCATTGCGAGTCAAATTGAGAGTCACAAGCGTTTTGGGGGCGTAGTACCAGAAGTAGCTAGTCGTCACCATGTCGAGGTTATTACAGCCTGCATCGAGGAGGCGCTAGCAGAAGCAGGGATTACCGAAGCGGATGTGACAGCTGTTGCCGTTACTTATGGACCTGGATTGGTTGGAGCACTGCTAGTTGGTTTGTCAGCTGCCAAGGCTTTTGCTTGGGCTCATGGACTTCCCGATGATCCCCGTTAACCACATGGCTGGTCACCTTATGGCGGCTCAGAGTGTGGAGCCTTTGGAGTTTCCCTTGCTAGCTCTCTTGGTCAGCGGTGGGCACACAGAGTTGGTCTATGTGTCAGAGGCTGGGGATTACAAGATTGTTGGAGAAACGCGGGATGATGCGGTTGGTGAGGCCTATGACAAGGTCGGCCGTGTCATGGGATTGACTTATCCAGCAGGTCGCGAGATTGACGAGTTGGCTCATCAGGGACAGGATGTGTATGATTTCCCTCGTGCCATGATCAAGGAAGATAATCTGGAGTTTTCATTTTCAGGTTTGAAGTCTGCCTTTATCAATCTTCACCACAATGCCGAGCAAAAGGGAGAAAGCTTGTCCAAGAAAGATCTGTCAGCTTCCTTCCAAGCTGCGGTCATGGATATTCTTATGACCAAAACCAAGAAGGCCTTGGAGAAATATCCTGTTAAAACTCTAGTTGTAGCAGGTGGCGTGGCTGCCAATAAAGGGCTCAGAGAACGACTAGCAGCTGAAATCACAGATGTCAAGGTTATCATCCCTCCCCTACGCCTTTGCGGAGACAACGCGGGTATGATTGCCTATGCCAGCGTCAGCGAGTGGAATAAAGAAAACTTTGCAGGCTTGGACCTCAACGCCAAACCAAGCCTCGCCTTTGATACTATGGAATAAAGAGTCAGCTTGAGGCTGGCTTTTTTACTCCGGAAAATGTCAGAATATTTTGACAAAGCTGTAAAAATGATGATATAATATGTAAAAATTAGGAGGTGGCCAGATGATTGAGAGAATGGAATTGGGAGAATTTTACAAGGAATTGCGGCTGGCGAGAAAGCTCAAGCAGTCAGATGTGGCTTGTGAAGGTCTAACAGCTTCTCAGTTATCCAAGTTTGAACTGGGACAGTCTATGCTGTCTGCGGATAAACTGATACTAGCTATCCAAGGGATAAATGTGACCTTTGATGAGTTTGGACACAAGCTTAATAATTATCAGGAATCCCCACATATGCGATTTGGACGAAAAGTTGTAGATCGTTTGCCCATCAAGATATGGCTGGCTTAGAGCAACTATTAGAGGAAGTTGAGCAGGAACAGATGGCGCAGACCTATCGTCGTTTGAATGCTATTGTGATTAAAGATGCTATCCATTCCTTAGATAAAAGGTATCCGTTAGAAGAGGAGGATAGCGAGTTTTTGACCACCTATCTCTATGCTATCGAGTCTTGGACCTGGTTTGAACTCTATCTTTTTTGCAATACCATGCCTTTCTTAAGTAATCAAGATCTGATTTTTTTATCCACCTCTTTACTTGAAAAATCCAAGGAATTTAAAGAGTTGGTACACAATCAATTGTATATGAAAAGTGGTTATCTTAATATCATCTCAGAGCTCATGGAGCGTAAGCTTTTCTCTTACATCCCAATCTTTGAAGCCGAGTTGGAGAGTATGCTCCGGCCATATGATGTTTTTGAGAAAGTATCATTGCAGTTTTTAAAGAAGATGAGTGTATTCCTTCAAACCAAGGGGAGCAATCAAAAAGAGATTGAACACTTTATCCAATCTCTGCAAATATTAGAAAATCCACAATTAACAGCCCTTTTTGAATTGCGTTTGCAGCAATACAAAGAGCTTATCGATTAGTTAGAAAAGGAATGACAATAACCCACTCTAAAATAAGTAGGAGTATCAGTTGGATTTTGCTTTTTTTCATCATTATATCCCTCCTTGTGAGTAGTACCTTCATTATATCAGGGAAAGAGTCAAATCTACAAAAATCGCAAATGTGAAATTTCCATGAGAAAAAATATCAAATATGCGATTTTCTAAAATGAGCTAATTTCTGTGTTATACTGTCCTTGTAAGACATTTGAAGCAAATCCTAGGTTGCAGAAGTGGTTTACAAAGAAAAATAATTAAAGGAGAAAAGAAATGCATAATCTAATGGAACTTGAATTGTTACCTGAAGAGCCAGTAATTACTGTATCACGTGAAGTTTGTAAGTGGACTTGCTCATTTACTGCTCTTTAAGAATAATTGGTTAAAATTAAGGATAGTTAATTACTAATTAACTATCCTTAATTTCATTTTAGAGATAATGTATTTATTATATTTATGGATAGATTACAAACAATGCTGAATAAAATACAAGTTGACACTTACCATAAAAATGGGTGGTTATTTGTGAAGTATAGTAACAATAAACTTACACAGGGATGGAAACTTCATGTAAGCAGTCAACTAAAAGACGCTTGTAATATTTTTTATATTGTTGCACAAGAGCTGGAGAAGGAAAGATGTAACTACAAAGTTCTAGATTGTTTGGATGAGTTAAAAAAATTGAATTCTCCGAGGGAAGTTTCTCCTACTGCAAATAAGTTTATCACTATATATCCGTCTAGTAGGAAGCAGGCCAAACGAATAATATTAAATCTAAAAGAAAAGTTAGAAAACTATAAAGCTCCAAGGATTTTATCAGATTTTCAATGTGGTGAACATTCTCCAATACATTATAGATATGGGGCGTTTAAAGCAATTAAAAACTACAATTTTTCTGAAAATAAAATTGTCTACATGATGAAAAATAGTAGAGGAGAATTAGTAGAGGATCTGAGATTAAATTATCCGTATTTGCCAGAAGGGGTTAAGGATTTATTTACTGATGTGGAAAAAAATAAATTATTTAAACCCTCCCCGGGAATTCCAGAGAATCACCCTTTAAATCACTATAATATCGAGTGTATTCTGAAAAAATCCAATAGAGGAAATGTTTACAGAGCTGTAGTAAAAAATAGTAATCAGAAAGTGATAATAAAACATGCACGACCATATGTTTATAGTTGGGATGATGGTTTCTCTGCAATTGATGAATTAAAGAATGAAGCAACAAATTTGAAAGTATTTCAGAACAAGTCCTATACGACAGAATTAATTGAAGAGTTTTATGTCAATGAAGATTACTTCGTAGTGCAAAAGTTTATACCAGGATATAATTTTTTTGATTTAAAAAATATTGATATCGAAAAAAATGTAATTATTAATAATATAATTGATATTATTAATGACATTCATGCTGAAGGATATTTAGCAGTGGATATTTCTCCAACAAACTTTATATTGGATGATTTTGGTCGTGTTAGGTTAATAGACCTAGAAAATTTTACAAACAAAAATAATACTGTTAGAAGAGCTGCTACAAAATTCATGATAAATACTGATTGTTCCTCAAAAATTTGTACCATTCAACAGGATTATTTTGCACTTGCAATGTTGAGTTTGGCGATTATGCGCGAGCATGTTTTAATATTTGAAGGAGAGGACGTCTTCTTAAATATAACTGCTTTAGATAAAATCAAGTCTTGTATGTATATGGAGAAAGAAATTGGGAACATAACTAAATCGCAATTTAACTGGTTGATGTATTTATTGAATTTAAGTGAACAAGAGAAGTTAGACCGATTCGAGAAGATGAAGTATATAAACGATTTTGAAGATGAAAATATAGGATTTCATTCAAAGAGAGTTAATTCCTCATTCGATTTTCAAATTGAAAATGAGACACTTATTAACTATCTTCTTTCATTAAATATGAATAGAGAAAGTAGGATACTAAATTCAAATGAATTTGGAGAATTTGTTAGTCCAGTATCGTTTCAACATGGCTTATCAGGATATTTGTTTTATTTATCACACATGAGAGACATTTCTGACAATGGTAGAATTATCGAGTGGCTTATCTCTGAAGGAAATCAAAATAAAGGAAATGGGTATTTAAATGGTTATTCAATTTTATTTGGTTCTTCTGGATATCTTTGGGCATTATTAGAGTTCTATAAAAAATTTGCCAGCAACAATCCAAGTAGAGAATTGATTATAGATAAAACTAGAGAAATTTATAAAGACTTGATAAGTAATTATCAGAAAGTTGAAGTATTTGACTTTGCTTTAGGAAAGTCAGGTGTTTTATTGAGTATTATGAAATACTGTATAAATTTCAATGATGTCGATAGTATGAAATTTATTAGAGAAAAAATAGAGGAGTTATATTTATATTTTGTAGAAGAGATACAAAATGTTAATAGTTTAAAAAGAATGTAATTTTTGCACATGGTTTAGCTGGGATTGCATACGTAATTTCAATTTATAATTCGGAATTTGAATTTAAGGTAGCTTACGAAAATAGTATTAATGTATTTAATAATCTGTTAGAAAAATCTGTTAGAAAATGAATATAGTAGACTAAATGCAACTCCTACAAATTTAGAACTATCGTGGTGCGAAGGAACTTCAGGAATCTTACTTTATTTTGAATTATTATATGATAAAAGGTATTCAAAAATAATTTCAAGATTTCAACAACTTGCTTTCAAATTCAATCTTATTCAGTCAAGTTGTTATTGTCATGGTTTATCCAGTTTGTTGCAAACTCTAAACTATCAGGATAATTTAAATTTACGTGAGAATGTAATTGAGATTTTATTAAGTAGATCCAAAAGAGATAAAAATGGTATTTTGGTATTTGAATGTGAAGAAAGTTCAGATACATTATTTGATTTTGGAATCGGAAATCTAGGGATTTATTGGTCTATCCTTGGGGAAAACTTCCCGTTTGAATTCAAAAAGGAGTTGCGATGAAAGTATTTATTCAAAATAGAGATTTTAGGCAATTAACCATCAACCAGTGGATTTCGACGGTTGGGGATACGATTTTTTATCTTGCTTTTTTGAATTATGTAGCAGACGCTTCGTTTGCCCCCTTGGCAATTTTACTCATTACGATTTCAGAGACTGTTCCTCAAGTTCTGCAAATCTTTATGGGAGTTTTGGCTGACTTTCAACATCATCGTGTTCTAAAGTATACGCTTATTAGTTTTGTCAAATTTGTACTTTATTCTATAGTTGCACTTTCGCTTTCAGGGCAGTCCTTTTCCTTATGGCTTGTATTCTTTATTTGTTTGATGAACCTCTTGTCGGATACATTGAGTTACTTTTCAGGAGCCATGCTAACTCCTATTTTTATAAGAATCATTGGGAAAGAACATCTGACAGAAGCTATTGGCTTTAAACAATCAACAGTTAGTTTAGTTCGGACAATCAGTAATATTCTAGGAGGGGTTTTACTAGGAATTCTTTCCATTCAGTTCATTTCCTTGCTAAACGCTCTGACGTTTCTGATAGCATTTGTAGGTATTCTTCTCATAAAAAATGATCTTTTGAAAGTTGAAAAAACAATTAGCTATCAAGAAGGTCTTTCTATAAAATCGTTTTGCCAGCATTTGTTCCAATCATCGAAATTGATCTGGAATATGGATAGAGTGATCTTCATTTTGTTTATCGTCTCTATCAGCCAAGCTGTGATCAATGTCACTGTTCCTATTTCGACTCTTTTTTTAAGAAACCAACCGTTTTTGAATTTACAAACTGGTCAATCGCTCGCTTTGTTATCAACGCTAGAATTGTTAGCACTTATTGTTGGAAGTCTTGTAAGTGGCTATCTGAAAAATACGATTTCTATAAAAACAGCTCTATACGCTTCGGTCGTCATCCAGTTACTCTTTCTAGTAGGATTTGCCACAGTTCATTTTGGTTTGATTCTGCTTTTCAGCTCCTTGGATGCCTTCATCGCAGGGTTACTCTCTCCTAGATTGCAAGAACTCGTCTTTAAACAAATACCTGAGGAGTCAATGGGAGCGGTTCAATCCTCTATTGGTGCTATTACGGTTGTCTTACCAAGTCTATTCACAATCGTTTTCGTAACGATTGCTACAAGTTTTGGGACCTTAGCGGTCAGCTTTATTCTATTGCTATTACTCCTAACCGCATTTGTCATGCTCTTGAATATTCGTGAGAGCATTTAGTAGGGAACTTTGATTTAATTTCGATAAGACTGGCTTCCCAGTCTTTTTCTTATTATGGCGGTTTGTCACTTACCCTTCACAGCATCCGACTCTATCAAAGTTTGTCAATCATAGAGTTTTTTAGTATAGTAGAAATATGAAATTTACAAAAATAATCAGTGGTTTGCTTGCTCTTGGAGTGATAATCTTATTTATAAAATCTTACCAAAATTTTAAAAATTTGGAATTTCCTAGTACGCAGTTAGTCATGTTTAAATCGCTTTCGTTTTATATGTCTGTAGAATCTTTTGAAAATACATTTGTAGTAGCTGACAAAGTCGTGGAAGAGGAGGAAATGGCCTATCGTGATACTTGGCGTGCAGAAGACCCGTATTTCTATAAAACAGGTCGCCTTTTCTACTATTACGAAAATATGAGATGGGAAGGCTATACTATCCGCGCAGATTTTACATTTTCAAAATGGCATACCTTGGAAGAAGCGAGGGCTTCTTTTCCTGTTGCTTCAAAAATGGAACAGAAAGAACTACTTGGCAAACTATCGCAGGCTATAAAAACAGAAATTGAATCTTTACCGGACTATCAGTCTATGACAGTTGAAATGGTAGGACTAGATCAAGATTCTTATCAATATAAAGTCAAATTACAAGGGCAAACGGAGGATCTCTGGGTCGAGGTTTATTCGACAGAACTTGGATATCATGAAAAGCCTGAAGATAAGGAGTATGGGGTTGGGATTAGTCAATATCGGAGGCATGCATCGTAATCCTTTCCTTCTATACCATAGAATAAAGAGTCAGTTAATTGTTGACTTTTTTATCTTGGACAAATGCCCGAGTTTTTTAGTATAGTAGAAATATGAAATTTACAAAAATAATGAGTATGGCACTTGCTCTAGTGGTATTGTTGCTGTCTTTAATGGTTTTTCGGATGTTTCAAAAGACGCAATTGGTCATGTTTGAATCCGTTTCGTTCGGTATGTCTCCTAAATCCTTTGAAGAAGTATTGGGAAATGCTAGCGAGGTGGAGGAAGAAGAGGAAATGGCCTATCGCGATACTTGGCGTGCAGAAGACCCTTATTTCTATAAAACAGGCCGCCTTTTCTATGATTATGAAAATATTTCTTTGAAGGGCCATACAGGTCGAGTAAGATTCACATTTTCAAAGTCGCATCGCTTGGAAACAGTAGCGGCTTATTTTCCCGTTGCCTCAAAAGCTGAGCAGCAAGCATTGCTTGATAACTTATCCCAGAATGTAAAAACTGAACTTGAAGCACTCCCAGATTACCAGTATATGACCACTGATCCGGTAGGTCTATACGATGACGGTTATCGTTACAAGGTCAAATTGAAAGGACAGCAGTGGGAACTCTGGGTCGATGTCTATCCGACAGAAGATGAATATGCTGAAAAAACTGTAGCCAACAAGTATATGATTCGAGTGGATCAATTTCTCATGTATCCATAAGCAGGTAAAATTTTTTACAATGTTTACTAGCTCCAAGTTCCAAACTCTAAACTTTTTTCTCTCCTATGAATGTGTTATAATATTTCTTGCTGTGGCTGTGACCTTGAACAGCCTCAAACGAAGAGAATATGAGGAGAAGGATGAAAGAAAAAGGATTTTGGGAAGGTGTTCAGGCTGCCATGCCGACTGCCCTTGGCTATGTTAGTATCGGTCTAGCTTGTGGGATTATCGGTGCGCCCTATGTGACACCTGTTGAGATGGGCCTGATGAGCCTCTTTGTTTATGCTGGGAGCGCCCAGTTTGCCATGTTGGCATTGATTGCGGTCCAAGCACCTGTAGCAGCCATTGCCATGACGGTCTTTTTGATCAACTTGCGACTCTTTTTGCTGAGCTTGCATGCGTCGACCTATTTCCGTCATACCAGTCTCTGGCAAAATATCGGGATGTCTAGTCTCTTGACAGATGAGACTTACGGGGTTTTGATGGGAGAATTAGCCCATACAGACAAGGTCAATCCTATGTGGATGCATGGGAATAATCTCAACAGTTATGTAGCTTGGTTTGTTGGGACAGTTGTTGGGACAGCTCTAGGTGGTTTACTGCCAAATCCAGAAATCTTTGGACTGGACTTTGCCCTCGTGGGGATGTTTATCGGGATTTTTGTTTCGCAGTTCCAGATTATGCAAAGACGGATTCCTGCTCGCAATCTGCTGAAAATCCTAGCAGTTGTTACGGTGTCTTTCTTTTTGCTTTTGACAGTGGTGTCTCAGTCTTTAGCTGTTCTATTTGCGACGCTACTTGGATGTACAATGGGGGTGGTCTTAGATGGTCAGTAAATATCTTTTGTTAGCCGTTATCTTTTCAGGCCTAGTGACTTGGATACCTCGTATGATTCCTTTCATCTTGGTTAAGTACAAGGGGTTGCCAGCTATCGTTGAGCGGTTTTTGAAGTTCTTGCCTGTTTCCATTATCTTTGCCTTGATCCTTTCAAGCGTAGTGACTGGCAAGGTTGGCAGTCTTCCTCAAATCAAATGGCTGGACTTTTTAGCAGTCTTTCCAACAGCTTGGGTAGCCTTTCGCTACCGCAATCTAGTGGGTACGGTTCTTTTTGGAGTAGTCTTGATTGCAGTCTTGCGTCTGGTCTTTTAAATCAGCCATAAAAAAAACCTATCACCGAGATAGATATCATATAATGGCGAAAAAAAATATTTTCTGTTAAGATAGTAAAGTATTCTATTTTGGAGGAAATGACATGAAAAAAATCGTCAAATATTCATCTCTTGCTGCTCTAGGGCTTGTAGCCGCAGGTGTATTGGTAGCTTGCTCAGGCGGTGAAAAGAAAGATGCTGCATCTGGTGAAGCAACATCTAGTAAAAAAGAAATTATCGTTGTAACCAATGCTACACCAAAACCATTCAACTATGAAGAAAATGGCGAATTGACTGGTTACGAGATTGAAGTGGTTCGTGCTATCTTTAAAGACTCTGACAAATACGATGTTAAGTTTGAAAAGACAGAGTGGTCAGGTGTCTTTGCAGGCCTTGATAGCGACCGTTATCAAATGGCTGTGAACAATATCAGTTATACCAAAGAACGCGCTGAAAAGTACCTTTATGCAGCTCCAACTGCTAAAAACCCTAACGTTCTCGTTGTGAAGAAAGACGACGACAGCATCAAATCACTTGATGACATTGGAGGCAAGTCTACTGAGGTCGTTCAAGGGACAACATCAGCTAAACAGCTAGAAGATTATAACAAACAACACGCTGACAATCCAACTGTTCTTAACTACACCAAGGCTGATTTCCAACAAATCATGTCTCGTTTGAGCGATGGTCAGTTTGACTACAAGATCTTTGATAAGATCGGTGTTGAAACAGTTATCAAGAACCAAGGTTTGGACAACTTGAAAGTCATTGAACTTCCAAGCGACCAACAACCTTACGTTTACCCACTTCTTGCTAAAGGTCAAGATGAGTTGAAATCATTTGTAGACAAACGAATCCAAGAACTCTACAAAGACGGAACTCTTGAAAAATTGTCTAAACAGTTCTTCGGGGACACTTATCTCCCAGCAGAAGCTGATATTAAATAGTCGTATGAAATCATCCAGTCTGAGAAAGACGGATGATTTCTCAATTTTCAGGTATATAGTTTCAAACTATATGTCTGCCTATCTAATAACAATTTGCTAATTCAAATAAAGTATGAGATACTATTACGGTATTATTTTTAAAGGAGAAAGAATCATGAAAATTAAAAAATGGCTCGGTGTAGCAGCTCTTGCTACAGTTGCAGGTTTGGCTCTTGCAGCTTGCGGAAATTCAGAAAAGAAAGCAGACAACGAAACAGTTGTCAAAATTGCAACAGTTAACCGTAGCGGTTCTGAAGAAGCGCGTTGGGATAAAATCCAAGAATTGGTTGAAAAAGATGGAATTAAATTGGAATTCACAGAGTTCACAGATTATTCACAACCAAACAAGGCAACTGCTGATGGCGAAGTAGACTTGAATGCTTTCCAACACTACAACTTCTTGAACAACTGGAACAAAGAAAACGGGAAAGATCTTGTAGCGATTGCAGATACCTACATCTCACCAATCCGCCTTTACTCAGGTAAAAATGGGGAAGAAAACAAGTACACTAAAGTTGAAGAAATCCCAGATAACGGTGAAATCGCCGTACCAAACGATGCAACAAACGAAAGCCGTGCGCTTTACTTGCTTCAATCAGCTGGTTTGATCAAATTGGATGTTTCTGGAACTGCACTTGCAACAGTTGCTAACATCACAGAAAATCCAAAGAACTTGAAGATTACTGAATTGGACGCTAGCCAAACAGCTCGTTCATTGTCATCAGTTGATGCTGCCGTTGTAAACAATACCTTCGTTACAGAAGCAAAATTGGACTACAAAAAAGCACTCTTCAAAGAACAAGCTGATGAAAACTCAAAACAATGGTACAACATCATCGTTGCGAAAAAAGATTGGGAATCATCACCTAAAGCTGATGCCATCAAGAAAATTATCGCGGCTTACCACACTGATGAAGTGAAAAAAGTTATCGAAGAAACATCAGACGGTTTGGACCAACCAGTTTGGTAATAAGACATAGGGAGGTGGGAGAGAGTTTCCACCTCTTACTTTTGTATAGAGAGTTGATTTTAAAGAGGCACTTGTGGTCGTTCTGAGGACACAAGTACGTAGTAGAAAGAGAGAGAAAATGGTTTTTCCTAGCGAACAAGAGCAGATTGAAAAATTTGAGAAGGATCATGTGGCCCAGCATTATTTTGAAGTTTTGCGTACCTTGATTTCCAAGAAATCAGTCTTTGCCCAGCAGGTTGGACTCAAGGAGGTCGCAAACTATCTGGGTGAGATTTTCAAGCGTGTAGGGGCTGAAGTGGAGATTGATGAGAGCTATACGGCTCCCTTTGTCATGGCGCATTTCAAGAGTTCGCGTCCAGATGCTAAGACTTTGATCTTCTATAACCACTATGACACTGTACCAGCGGACGGAGATCAGGTGTGGACAGAGAATCCCTTTACGCTTTCGGTCCGCAATGGATTTATGTATGGGCGTGGTGTTGACGACGACAAGGGCCATATCACGGCTCGTTTGAGTGCTCTGAGAAAGTATATGCAGCACCACGATGATCTGCCAGTCAATATCAGCTTTATCATGGAAGGGGCAGAGGAGTCTGCTTCTATGGATTTAGACAAGTATTTAGAGAAACATGCAGACAAACTTCGTGGGGCGGATTTACTAGTCTGGGAACAAGGGACCAAGAACGCCTTGGAACAGCTGGAAATCTCTGGAGGAAACAAGGGCATTGTGACCTTTGATGCCAAGGTAAAAAGTGCGGATGTGGATATCCACTCGAGTTATGGTGGTGTCGTGGAATCAGCTCCATGGTATCTTATCCAGGCTTTAAGTAGCCTACGTGCAGCAGATGGGCGTATCTTAGTAGAAGGCTTGTACGAGGATGTTCAAGAGCCAAATGAACGAGAACTAGCCTTGGTGGATACCTACGCCCAACGCAATCCTGAGGAAATCAGTCGCATTTATGGCTTGGAATTGCCTCTCTTACAAGAGGAACGTGTAGCCTTCCTAAAACGTTTCTTTTTCGAGCCAGCCCTTAATATCGAAGGGATTCAGTCAGGTTATCAAGGGCAAGGGGTTAAAACGATTTTGCCAGCAGAAGCCAGTGCTAAGCTAGAAGTTCGTTTGGTTCCTGGCCTAGAACCGCATGATGTTCTGGAAAAAATTCGGAAACAGCTAGACAAAAATGGCTTTGATAAGGTAGAATTATACTATACCTTGGGAGAGATGAGCTATCGAAGCGATATGAGCGCGCCAGCCATTCTCAACGTAATCGAGTTGGCCAAGAAATTCTATCCACAAGGCGTATCAGTCTTGCCGACCACAGCGGGAACAGGACCTATGCATACGGTCTTTGATGCCCTAGAGGTACCAATGGTGGCCTTCGGTCTAGGAAATGCCAATAGCCGAGATCACGGTGGAGATGAAAATGTGCGAATCGCCGATTACTACACCCATATTGAATTAGTAGAGGAGCTGATTAGAAGCTATGAGTAGAGATATTATCAAGTTAGATCAGATCGATGTGACTTTTCACCAAAAGAAAAGAACCATCACAGCGGTCAAGGATGTGACTATTCACATCCAAGAAGGGGATATCTACGGAATCGTTGGATATTCTGGAGCAGGGAAATCAACCCTTGTACGGGTGATTAACCTCTTGCAAAAACCATCTGCTGGGAAAATTACCATTGATAACGACGTCATTTTTGATGGCAAGGTAACCTTGACGGCAGAGCAGTTGCGTCGCAAACGTCAAGATATCGGGATGATTTTCCAGCATTTCAACCTAATGAGTCAAAAGACAGCAGAGGAAAATGTGGCCTTTGCCCTCAAACATTCTGGACTCAGCAAGGAAGAAAAGAAAGCAAAAGTAGCTAAGTTGTTGGACTTGGTTGGCTTGGCGGATCGTGCTGAAAACTACCCTTCACAACTATCAGGAGGGCAAAAACAGCGTGTAGCCATTGCGCGTGCCTTGGCAAATGATCCGAAAATTTTGATTTCAGACGAGTCAACGTCTGCCCTCGACCCTAAGACAACTAAGCAGATTTGGCCTTGTTGCAAGATTTGAACCAGAAATTAGGTTTGACGGTTGTCTTGATTACGCATGAAATGCAGATTGTCAAAGACATTGCCAACCGTGTGGCGGTCATGCAGGATGGCCGTTTGATTGAAGAAGGCAGTGTCCTTGAAATCTTCTCAGACCCTAAACAACCTTTGACACAGGACTTTATCTCAACAGCTACAGGTATTGATGAAGCCATGGTCAAGATTGAGAAGCAAGAAATCGTAGAACATTTATCTGAGAACAGTATCTTAGTGCAGCTCAAGTATGCAGGGGCTTCGACAGATGAACCACTTTTGAATGAATTGTACAAACATTACCAAGTAACGGCCAATATCCTCTATGGAAATATCGAAATTCTCGATGGCACTCCTGTCGGAGAATTGGTGGTGGTCTTGTCAGGTGAAAAAGCAGCACTAGCAGGTGCCCAAGATGCCATCCGTCAGGCTGGCGTCCAGTTAAAAGTATTGAAGGGAGGACAGTAAAATGACAGAGTTGATTCAAACTTATCTACCAAATGTCTATAAGATGGGCTGGGCTGGTCAGGCAGGCTGGGGAACAGCCATCTACCTAACTCTTTATATGACAGTTCTTTCCTTCATCATCGGAGGGTTCTTGGGGCTGGTGGCAGGTCTCTTCCTCGTCTTGACAGCGCCAGGCGGTGTCTTGGAAAATAAGGTTATCTTCTGGATTTTAGACAAGATTACCTCTATTTTCCGTGCGGTACCATTTATCATCCTCTTGGCAATCATGTCGCCACTGTCTCACTTGATTGTCAAAACAAGTATCGGGCCAAATGCAGCCCTTGTCCCACTTTCTTTTGCGGTCTTTGCCTTCTTTGCCCGTCAGGTGCAGGTTGTCTTGGCTGAGTTAGATAGTGGTGTCATTGAGGCGGCTCAAGCGAGCGGAGCGACCTTCTGGGACATCGTGGGTGTTTACCTATCAGAAGGTCTTCCAGATTTGATTCGTGTGACGACTGTGACCTTGATTTCCCTTTGTTGGGGAAACAGCTATGGCCGGTGCGGTTGGAGCTGGTGGTATTGGTAACGTAGCCATTGCCTATGGATTTAATCGTTACAATCACGATGTGACTATCTTGGCGACCATTATTATCATCTTGATTATCTTTACAATCCAGTTCTTGGGAGATTTCTTGACCAAGAAAT
>BNJS01001699.1_pt1 | contig 123196 bp, 197 predicted proteins | sample 8540461 | NCBI WGS metagenome assembly BNJS01 (sample SAMD00202454, study PRJDB9452) | human saliva metagenome | isolation source: human saliva | place: Japan | reverse complement strand
TTGTCCGAAGATTCTGCTTGCTTTCTTCCGTATTTAGCAACATTGATTAAAATGTTCTTTTAGTGACTGCTCTTCATTTGTATATCTATTATAATGTGCTTTAATCATCTCAACCTCTTATTTCTATTTGCATATTATATATTCATAAAACTATATTATTCCAGGTGCATCAGAATAATAAAAACGCTTACATTTTTCTAACTATTTTGAACTTATGTAAATATGATTTATGAAATTTTGAATATATAGCTATTGTTAAAATATACCATATTAATATCATTATAGTTTTAATTATAAAAATCCAATAGATACATGGTTTTTATTTAAAAGTGTTACAGCCTGCTGCAATACTCTATATCATTATATTATCAGTAAAAGTGGTATTAATTCATATATCATATCACTTTGAGAGTAAATACCGCTCCATATGAGACATAGTTGATATTTACTTTTTGCTATGTCCCCTGCCGAATCGAACCAGCAACTACTCCTTAGGGAGGGAGTTGTTATATCCATTGAACTAGGTGACCTAGAGAAAATCCTGCCATGTGACAGAGCTTTCTAAGATTAACGACGGATTTCTTTAATACGAGCCGCTTTTACCTTTGCAATGCACGAAGGTAGTACAATCTAGCACGACGTACTTTTTACCGTAACGAACGACTTCAATCTTTGTCAACACGTGGAGTGTGGATTGGGAAAGTACGTTCAACACCTACACCGTTAGAGATTTTACGAACTGTGTAGTTTTCTGAGATGCCAGCACCTTTTACGAGCGATAACGACACCTTCAAAGATCTGGATATCGTCTCGCGAGTTCCTTCGACAACTTTCGCGTGAACGCGGACAGTGTCACCAGGACGGAATGCGGGGATATCAGTACGAAGTTGACCTTCAGTCGCTTTGATTAATGGATTCATTTTTACTCCTATCTTACTAATCTTATGATTCATGACCAAAGCGGATTAGTCGTTTTTGTGCTCCATTTGCACAAAGAATATTATATCAAAATTCCGGTAAATGCAAAGATTTTTAGATAAAAATTCCCAAAAATAATAGCTAAAATCCTAAAAGATAAGTCAGCAATCAGATAATGAATGAATTTTTCTTGTCTGGAAAAGAGACTCACCAGCTCAGCATTGAAAGTGTAGACAGGGTCGTCAAACCTCCACAGAAGCCAGTTGCTAGGATGGTATAAAGTTGCTTGTCTTGGATATGGTTATAAAAAGTATCCAATCAAAAGCTCCTAGTAAATGTGGCTAATCAAAGTCCCTACTGGCAAACTGCTCTGCTATTGACCTTAGAAAGAAAAATAACGAACAGGAGATCCACCACTGCAAGCTGTAATCATAAGCCAAATCATAGGCCCGCCTTCTTTCCCGCCCACAAGGCAATCCACAAACTACCGGCAATGCTCAAGACGAGATAGAGGATAAAGTCTGTGTGATAGTCCTAGGTCCAGCAGTTTAATGGAGTTCTAAAGCAGACTTGAAAAATGCTAGTCAAGCCACCACAAAAGCCTGTCGATATGGCCAGGATAAAAACGTTTTGACACTTGCTTTGCTTTGCTAGATAGCCCTTTACCAAATAAACCAGAATGAAGGTACCTGTAGTTGACCAAGAGTGTTGCTATCGGGAAAGCTACTCCAGAAAGCTGAGGGAGAACGAGATCTGATAACGCAACCAGCCACCGACCATGCACGCTAAAGCAAATAGCTAGAGAATATTTCTTTCATGCTTTTTCTGCTCCTGATAAGCACGGAGTTCTTCAAGATATCCTTAAAGGTAGCAAGAATCGTATCTTTGTAGACTGGATTTTCAACATCGATCCGCCACTCGACCTAAAATGACTTCTTCTCTTCTTAGAATCCAGCACCGCCTTTACCTGTCGTCTGCTTGTAATCGGCTACTTGGCTGACTAGGTTCATCCGCTGTTCTAACAAGACTCACCAGATTATTATCTAGTTGATTTGATTTTTGTCTCAGTTCTCTAGATTCATTTGATTCCTCCTTATATTTTCTACCTTATCATAACAAAATTCTGGATGATTTTCTAGCTTTCTGGAAAAGTAAGTCGGATTTAGTAGTATTTTGTAACAAAGAAAACTCCTATTCAGGAGTCTCTCGTTTATCATCAAAATCAATTCTTATCTGCAACCTCAAAAACATACCCGTTAGGCTCTGTCTCAAGGTAAAACTGACTAACGTCGGTTCTCATCTACAGATTAAAAAAGGTCTACTGACCTTAGATTAAAGGAACTGCAAAGGCGAGTTCCTATCCACAGATTAAAAAGGTCCCCTGAACCTTAGATTAAGGGAAACTCGCTGAGCGAGTTTTATCTGCAACCCAAAACAGTCCCCCGGACCTTAGATTAAGGGGAAACCTGCAAAAAGCGAGTTTTATTCGTAACCCAAAACAGTCCCCTCGGATCGTTTTTAGCCAACTGAGCCTTCCATGCTCATGCTGATGAGTTGGTTGAGTTCGACGGCATATTCCATGGGAGTTCTTTGGTAATAGGTCCATAAAACCAGTGATAATCATAGCTGTGGCTCTTCTTCGCTGATACCGGCTCATCAGATAGTAGAGCTGTCTTCGACACCCTTTGGAAACCCTGCCATGCTCTAGGGCAACATTGGAATTATGGATTTCATTAAAAGGAATGCGTCGGAACTGGATTCACGATCCATCAGAATGGCATCGCACTCGATATGAGATTGGCTGCGCATTCTCGCTAAAGGAATCTGACCACTGATAGTCTGTCTTTTCCACCATCCTATGGCCTACTGATTTAGAAATCAAGGTACAGTCTTGGGTGCATTATGAAAGATCTTGTGTACCAGCATCCAAGTGCTGGCCATAGTTGGCAAAGGACATAGAGAGAATAGAAGTTCCTGCATTGCGACCGTTAGTAATGCTACAAGGATATTTCATGTTAACCTTGCTACCTAGATTGCCATCAATCCACTCCAAGGTACCTCCTTCCTCAACAGTGCCCCGCTCCGTTACCAGATTATAGACATTGTCCGACCAGTTTTGAATGGTCGTATAGCGAAAAAGCATCTTTTTTGACTATGATTTCAACGGTTGCAGAATGAAGACTATTGGTCGTATAGGTCGGTGCTGTACAACCCTCGATGTACTGAATGGAGCCACCCTCCTCGATAATCATTAGGGAGCGCTCAAACTGGCCTGCATTTTCCCCATTGATACGAAAATAAGTCTGAACAGGAATTTGACAGTGCACATTTTTAGGAACATAGATGAAGGTTCCACCTGACCAAACTGCTCCATTTAAGGCTGCAAACTTATGTTCAGCATTCGACACGACTGTCCCAAAATATTGCTTGACTAGTTCTGGATATTCCTGAACAGCCGTATCCGTATCAGTGAAGATAATCCTCAGCTTTTCGAATCTCTCCTTCATATTGTGGTAGACCACCTCAGACTCGTACTGGGCAACAGCACCAGACAGGAATTGTTTTTCTGCTTCTGAGATTCCTAGACGGTCAAAGGTCCTTTTTATCTCTTCAGGAACGTCATCCCAACTACGAGCAGGCTCTCCGCTTAGTTTCTGGTAATAGATGACATCTTCAAAGCAAATACCTGACAAATCAGGACCAAAATCGGGCATGGGTAATTTGTAAAAGAGCTCTAAGGAGCGCAATCGATAGTCTAGCATCCACTGAGGTTCCATTTTGATTGCAGATATTTCACGAACAACTGCTTCTGTACAAACTCTTTACCAGTAGAATAGCAGTGCTATATCATCATGAAAACCGAAAGCATAATCACGTTGTGGCATAAAAGCCTCCTTTCTTTATACAGAAAGAATCACATGGGTTTCTACCCCCATTATACTCCTCTAGATTAGAATTGTCAGAAAATAAGAGGTTCTTAGTCAAAAAATTATAAAAAAGCAGAAAAATCTGCAACAAGACTTTCTGCTCTTAATGATCTTATTTCTATACAGTCATCTGGTTAGAACTAGACCATTATTCCAAAATCTCAAAAACGCTAGCCGTTAAGTTTTCAAGTCGGCTTTCAATCCACGGTTATTGCTGACTACTAATTTAAGTTTATTAGGATCTTCTAAGCGGTATGATGTACCACTGGCATTAAAGATAACTAGGTAATGCTTACTATCCTTGACTTCAAAAATGATAACTCCGCTATTGGTCTGTGCTTGACGAACATAGACGTGCTGATAGATTTCTTCGTAGCTGTGGGATAAGAAAATTTTTCTGGATGTTTTTTAACTGGATAATCTGACGAATAAAGTTGACACTATCTTGATGTTTTGAAAGTAGAGTCTAATCCACCTGATTGACTTGGTCTGGCGCATTGTAGCTATTCATAGTCTCTTTCTTTTATCTGCTTGAGTTACCAAGCCATCAACACCAGTAGCGACTCAGCTTAGTTCGAGAAAACTCGACCAAGCCTCAATAAAGGCTAATCCTTGCATGAGAATGTCTGCATGGCAGTGGCAGCTCTGTTCGCTTGTTCGCGCTCTAGATCATCGTGAGGATGAAATTCCACCAATAAAAGTCATGCAAGTTATAATTACTGCAGTGCTTCAAACATAATTGACAACCTGGTTTGGCATGAGGTAGCTACCCTAACTCTCCGCTTCCTAAAATAGCCTTGGCAATCGTATTCTTCAGTTCCTCGACCACTGACAAATCCAGCTTTGCAAGGTTCCAAAGACTTCTGCCCTTTAATAGCATCTCTTCAGTATCGTTGAAAAACGATATCCAAAAGCTGATAAGCATTGTCTTTCTTGGCCTTTATCTTGGGGAAGAAGTCCTGTCCTCATATCCCATCCTTCTCCATACGTCAGAATACGTGGGATCCACCCTTATCCAGCTCCATCGCGAATCATCTGCATGGTCTCTACATCGTGAATTCCCATTAAATCAAAACGGAAACCATCCACATTATACTCCTTGACCCAATATAAGAGTGAATCGATCATATACTTATGGAACATTCTCATGCTCGCTGGCAGTTTCACTTCCAACCTCTGTTCCATTCTGGAAGGAGCCGTCTGGATTCATCCGATAATAGTAATCGGTACGCAAGCTTGAAAAGGAGAGTCAAAGGTAGAATAACTGTGATTATAGACCACATCAAGAATCACTCCGATACCAGCATCATGATAGGCCTGGATCATGGTTTTTAAATCGCGAATAGCCTGAGCTGGATCAGATGGGTTGCTGGAAAAGCTTGTTTCTGGTGCATTGTAGTTCTGAGGATCGTAACCCCAGTTATAGGTAACCTGCCCATTTTCATCATACTCTTTATGCCGATCTGAGACAGGCTGGAGCTGGACATAATTCACTCCCAAGTTACGAATATGGTCAAAGGCAGTCGCTTGCCCACGTGCATTGGTCGTACCTGTTTGACAAGCTCCAAGGAAAAGGTCCCACGATAAGCCGGTGCACACACTAGAACTTTCTGATTGGGTTAGGTCACGGATATGCATCTCATAGATAACAGCCTGGCAGGCATTTCTTTCACACGCCAGTGAGCTTCTTGCCCTGCTTAACTTGAAAACCATCAGGATTTCTTTCTTGATCGGTTACAATAGCTGTTCGTTTACCATCAGGGCTGGTAGCCAGGGCTATAGGGATCGCGAGTGAGGTATTCCTCATGAGCAAATGTCAATCGATATTGATAAGCACCTCCTACCAAGTCTTCAGCAATGCTACCTTGCCAAACTCCAATTGTATTTTTAGAATGATATAGATGAGAAAACTTGTCCCTCTTTTAGAGGTATAATTTTCCAGATATCTGCCTGATTGCCAGCATCTTCATAAATAACTACTTCAACTGTTTTAGCTGTTGGAGCCCATACCTTAAATTCTGTCTGATCAGGCTGGTAAAAAGCTCCTAGACTACCTTGATAGCCCCAGTGTCGGTCAAATTCTTTGGAAGAAACTGCCATATCAAAAGCGTGAGGATCTCTGTATTTGTAATAGTGGCTAGTGACTGCCGCCTGCCTAGAATAATAGACTTGATGATCTCCCTCAAGAATCCAAACTTCCGTAACTGGGTGAGGCTGGCAAGAGACGAATGGTATAATCAATGGTCTGACTTGACCAATCAGCATTTTTGATAATCAAATGACCATAATCCAAATGTGTCTCACTCTGGTAAGTAATGAGGCCACTGCGACCAAAATAATCAAAATTGGAAAACGGAATTTCCTTTCCCATTTGTTGTTCCTGCCACTGCCACATATTCCAAGATAGGTAATCTATCATTTGGTTGTGGTAATGGACCAAGACTTGATAGTCTCAGCATTTTTCTCTCCAGGGTTCATCATTAATTTCTGAACAAAGAGCATTCTCACTGATTTCATCGATATTGGCAAAAATTCTAAGTGATTGTGAAGACTTCTAACTCTACTGGAGTATCTCCGCCATATTCGCCATCAAGATTCAGCATAAATGGTTCTTTGCGATCTAAAAACTTCTAATTTTAATTTACTTGTTTTTAAGTATTCAACATTGACATCTGTTTACGTGTTGACCACCGTTAATGGCTTGAATCATCAAAGCCAGCATTTCAAAGAGTTTGGCTGTTTTAACCAAAATCAAGGTAAAGTAACCGTCATTTAATTTGGCATCAGGTGCTATTCTGCTCAAATCCTCCGATGGAATTAGTCAGGCGCGCAAACATGAGTGAAATCTTACCTCAAAAAACGCCATGATCGTGGGTAATACGAACTTTGCGAGATTTGGAACGAGGTAGCATTTCAGCTCCCTTAGCAACATAAGCGAAATAACCCAAACGGGATTTAACCTCGCTTGGAACACTATAGGTTAACTCACTCAGAGTCCCCGCCGCTGCAATATTAATAAAGTATTTTTGCCCAAAAGCACGTCCGATATCCATTTTTGATGGTCTGATTTTTTGCAATGATCTTAGCTGCTGCAACAGGATTCCCCATTGGAATCTTCAAAGCACGCGCATAGTCATTAGTGGTACCTGTTGGAATGAAAGCCAGCTGAGGTCGATTTTCTAAAGGTGCAACCCCATTTACGACTTCATTGATGGTGCCATCTCCACCAGCGGCAATGATCAAATCAAAACCAGCTTTGGCAGCCCGTTCCGCTTCATTTTGTGCAGAAAGGGCGTCTGGCGTCGTTTGAAACGCACTGGTTTCATAACCTACGTCTTCTAGGACATCCAATACTTCCGCAATATTCTTTTTGATAATTTCCTGACCAGATGTCGGGTTATAAATGAGTCTTGCTCGTTTTACTACATCTTTCATACAGTGCCTCTATAACTGTTCAAGCCATGCTTCATCTTGGATTTCGATTCCCAATTCTTGCGCCTTGGCTAGCTTGCTACCTGCATCTGCTCCAGCAATCACCAAGTCCGTTTTCTTGGAAACACTACCTGCAACATTGGCCCCTAAACGAAGGGAGTTTTCTTGGCTTGTGTTCGTGTTAATGTTTCTAATTTTCCTGTTAAAACAACTGTCTTGCCAGATAGGACTGCGTTAGTCGCAACTTTTTCACCAAGATAAGTCAGATTAACACCAGCTTCTTGCAGTTCATTCAAAAGGATCTGAGAGCCTTCTTGCTCAAAATAAGTGTGTAAACTTTGGGCAATCACAGATCCAAGACTGTCAATAGTTGCAATCTCTTCTTGGCTGGCCTGAGACAACTTAGGAATATCATGGAATTTCTCCAGTAAAAATCCGACTGGCCTTACTACCGACATGGATGAATACCCTAAGCCAAACAAGAGCCGTTCTGCCGAATTTGACTTAGAAGCCTGAATAGCAGTATATAACTTTGTTTGCTGATTTTTCCTTAAAGTTCTCTAACTGAAGTAAATCCTCGACACTTAAGCGGTAAATACCAGCTACATCTCGAACTAAACTTGGCAAAAGAGCTTTTCAACCACTGCCGGCCCAAGCCCACTAATATTCATAGCATCCTGGCTGGCAAAGTGCGCCAAGCCTTCCATAATTTGCGCAGGGCAGAGTGGATTGATACAACGCAAGGCAACCTCATCTTCAAAATGGAGCAAGTCCCCTTGACAACTTGGACATTGGCTAGGAACTTCCAATGGTTCATCTGACATACGCTTGCTCTCAACCACTCGCAAGACAGCTGGAATGATATCTCCAGCTTTATAGACAATGACTGTATCATCTTTGCGACTGTCCTTGTCCCTGATATAATCAACATTGTGTAGAGTCGCACGGCTAACAGTTGTCCCTGCCAACTGAACTGGTGTCAGATTAGCTGTAGGTGTTACTACTCCAGTCCGACCCACTGTCCAGTCCACAGACAGAAGCTGGGCTTCTTTTCTCTCAGCTGGAAAACTTATAGGCGATGGCCCACTTAGGGTGCCTTCTAACAGTAAAAGCCAGTTCTTCTTGCGCAGCTAGGTCATTGACCTTGATGACGATATACCGTCAATCTCATAAGGAAGACTTGTCCCGCTCCTGACCCAATCTTTTCGATAAAGTCCCAGACTTGGTCTATAGTACTAGCCAGTCACCTAGTTTTTCATTAACAGAAAAGCCAAGTTGACTCAGTTTTTCAAGGACATCTTCCTGAGTCGCTTCAGTTGTCGGGTTTGCTTCTTGGTAAAGGAATGTCGCTAGATTACGCTTGGCTACAACTGCCGTGTCAAGCTGTCTCAAGGTTCCTGCTGCAGCATTTTGATTGGATTGGCAAACTCGGCCTCACCATTCTCCTGATGAAGCAGATTTACTGCATCAAAAAGATGCCTCTTTGGGCACATAGCATTCCCTCACGTACTGTAATAGTCAAGGCTTCTGGTAAACTCAGGGGAATATCTTTGACACGCTTGAGATTCTCCGTAATATTCTCACCAACGGATCCATCACCACGAGTCGCTCCTGCTACTAGAAGACCATTTTCATATGCCAGTGAAATAGATAGACCATCAATTTTCAATTCACAAAGATAGGACACATCTGGAAATTCTTTTCTTATTCGTTCATCAAAGGCTACTAATTCTGCACGTGAAAAAGCATCCTGCAAACTAAAGAGAGGATACTGGTGTTGGTATTTTTCAAAACCATCTAAAAAACTTTTCCACCCACTCGATGAGTCGGGCTCTCTGGTAAAATCTCATTTGGATATTGCTCTTCCAATGAGACTAGTTCTCTATAAAGCTGATCATACTCGCTATCTGATACACTAGGTTTATCTTTTGTGTAGTATTCATGAGCATAGTGATTCAGCAGAGAAACTAATTCAGACATTCTTTTTTCATACCTTTATTTCTATCATAAAAGCCACTATCTCGCTCTATTTTTGTCCTTGAAAAACCCAAGAAAATACTCTACTCAAACTAAATCATCCTGTCCTTCACAGAAAGAAAAAGGCCTCAGATATTCTAAACCTACCAGCCTTTTTCATATTAGTTAAGTCAATTCGCTTACTGATTTTATCAATCAAGATAGCTCCGATAAAGAGAGAGGCAAATTCTCCAATAGCTGTTGTAAACCATGTCAAAAAGAATGGGGCACCAGTAACAATATTCAATTCAAAGCAATTGAAGTTACACATTGACGCAGAGAAGAAAATAGAAAAGAAAAAGAAATCTTTTCGAATTAAACCATGTAAACAGATAGCTCATTTTATACTTTTGCGAAATAAGATCATCCCCAAGAGTTAGCAAAAACTAAAGTTGAGCCACCATCCGACAAAAACATCAAGTCCAAAGTGGACTAAATAGATTCGCAAATCATACATCCGACTTGTCACACCAATAATGTATTTATCGATTATAAAAGGCCATAAAGTTCATCATTTCAGAAATTCTAAACTGATAAGCGCCAAAGCTGATCACATTGAAGGGTGGTGTGATTGTAAGAGCAATGTAAATAGCTCGCTATAGCAATTTCTGCACTTATATCACGGGCAGTTAATTTTTCATCAAACTCTCCTTTAGCGGTTTTACCGCGTGTAATATGCTTGGCGAAAGAAGCTAAGCGCCAAGGGTTGCTAGGAATAAGAAGAGAGAGCCTTCCTTACAAACTCGACAACTCAACTAGTATAGCATAAATATTTGAAATATGAGTAGACTATCTTTTATGAAATCCTTAATTAAAATATTCTTTGACAATGAAATCCTATCTCTACTCTTCTTCGGTGTAGCAACGACTATCGTATCTGTTGCGAGCCGTATGCTCTGCTATGAAGTGACCGGAAACGAAATACTAGCTACGATAATCGGTGATGTTCTCGGTATTCTCTTTGCCTTTGCAACCAATGACACCATCGTTTTAAGCAGGAAAAGAAAGGCTGGCCATGCTAGATTAGTCAAGTTTTTACCGCCCGATTGGCTATGATGGGTTTAAATCTTACCTTGACCTTTATCTTTGTGACTAGCTTCCCGCAGATTATCGGCCAGTTTGTTAATCATAATATCAAAATGGTCAACACTATTGAAACCTCTTTATCGCTCAGGTGCTTATTATTGTTCTCAAACTACGTTTTCAGCAAACTCTTTGTCTTTGAGAATAAGAAATAAAAAAATTCACAAATAAGCTCCATGGAGGCAGAAATGAACTTGAAAATGGAAAACCATGACTCAACTAAAAGGGAAGAACTGAGAAACTTACTCAGAACCTATAACCACTCAAAAAGAGAACTCGTCAGAAAGCCAAGCTCTGACATCTATCTAGAGGATGAGGAAGGAAACTCTATAGCTGGTTTGACTCGGAGAAACTTTCGGAAATTGGCTTGAAATTGAATATCTATTTGTTAAAGAAGACCTTCGTGACAAGGAATTGGCTCAAAAATTTTGGATCAGGCTGGAAAAAGAGGCCAGGAGCCAGAAACTGTAACTATTCATTCGTCAATACTCTATCAGTTTCAGGCGCCAGGTTTTTATAAAAACATGGATACCAAGAAGTATTTACCTTTGAAAAGAATATCCTTATAGCGGAAAAAGGGTACTATTTTACAAAAGTGTTAGAATCTGAGAACTGATCATATAGGTTGTATTCTCATGACTATTTACAAGCAGAGAAAGTCAGGATACCATCAGAATGCTCTGACATTAAGCAAAACTGGATCAGATAATTCTGATCCAGATATTCTTTAGATTTCCAAGCTTGGGATTATCAGCAGTCAGATGAGTGATTTCACCTTGACGCCAAAAATAGTCCCTCAATCAAGAGTCTGGAGTTCTGATCATAGCTGCTCGAGCACGCGCCGCTTTGCTCTTTCATTGATAGCCTCAATGACCAAGATGGCATCCTTGGTCTCCTCTGTTAACATAGTCCGCTGGGCTTCGCCAGTTAAAGCAACGGCAGACAGCCCCTCTTCATCATAGTAGATGATTTCTTCTGGCAGAGCCGGCAAGTCACCTCAGCACCCAATGGGAAAGGCTTCGCCACCCTTGGTTTTTCCTAGATGAAGACCTCCGACAATCTTGATCCAAATCCTCACCGCCACATGGAACTGCATAAGACAGCGAGACACTGTTGTAGATATCGACCAAAAGGATTGATTGGATGAAATTCCTCGCCCCTGACTGACCTGCTTGAGCAGAGCTTCGATAGAGGATCGTGCCCTTTCTTGGTCTTGAATTTGCTGAAAGCCTGCCGCCACTCCTGAATGACTTCATTCTGAGTGAAGTTCTCGTCTGGAATAAAGTCCCTCAGCCTCGCTTTGATCCCTTATCCAGCAGGGATTTGAAATATGGGTCCTTACTTTCATCCACACTATTATCAATCCCCTTGACCACTAAAATACTAATCTGAGCTTCCGGAAATACTTGCCAAAATTCATGTTCAACTGTAACTCTCTATGATGCACCTCTTTAATCTTAATAGCTTTCTTTTTGTCCTTTTTGACTGCTTCCCAGTCACCTGTGATGTTTGCACGCACTCGTACCAGCATTTTCTCCAAGGCTTGAACTTCCGCCTGAGAAAAGCCCTGCAGGGATGCCTCTTCAGAATAGGCATTCTCAGCTAGGATAAAAGGATAAAGTTTTTCTCCTTTTTCCGTCACAAACCATTCCTTGTTCTTCTTGTTGCCTTTGGCTGCCTTCTGCTGCACCAAGCCCTTGGCCTCTAGCTTCTTAACAGAACGGGCAACCGTTGAGCGATCCACCTCAGAGAAGCTCCGACAGCTCCTCTTGAATGATCCCTGATTCTCCGCGATTCGCACCAGATAAAGATATTGCCCCGTGCCAGCTCTATGTCACGGAACTCAATATTAGCAATGGAATCCAAAGCTCGGGCGATAATCCCACTTTCCCGCAATACTGACATATCCCTCCTTTAAACTTTTTATTTGACTCTATTATAACATATTTTATTGCAAATGCAATAAAATTGACTGAAAAGAAAAAGAGGAAAATCCTCTTTAAGAAATTTATATCAAAAATCCTTACAAGTAAGGAATCTTCTTATTCTTATTAAGATTAGTAATGATACTAGAGAAAAATGCAGAATTTTTTGGTGTTCAGTTCTTGTCGATCCTGTTTAGGTAGCCATTGTACTAGGTGTTGTGTGGTTTGTTGTTGGTTGGTTTGGTTTGGTTCTCTTTGTTCAGCTAGAAGCTGTGTTGTGTTTTTGGTTTGTTTTTTGTTTTTTTTGTTGTGTGGTGTGGGTTGGTTTTTGTTTTTTGGGTGTTGTTTGGTTTTTGTGGTTTGGTTTTTGTGGTTGGTTGTCCAGGCTTCTATACGATGGCGTTAATTTGCCTAGCTACTTTTTTTATGTGTTTTGTTGGGTTGTTGTTGTGTTGTTTGGTTGGGTGTTTTTTTTGTGTTTGGTGTTTTTGGTTTTTTGGTTTTGGTTTAGAAAACTCCTATTCTGTTTAGTTGGAACTCAGATTCAGAGCAACTGAATGCTCGTGTTGAGAATAGCACCGATAATCAATATTTTAGAAACAATAATGAAACCATAACATGATGATAATCGCAACGACTGATCCGAAAAACGGACATTAATAAAAGTGGTGCATATACGCTTCTAAATAGACACTAAATAAATTCAGTAGGCCAAAGAGAATTCCCACTACAAAAGATGGTTCCTGGCAAGACATATACGAAGCTGTTTATCTTAACATTTGGCAAAGAGATAATAGAGGGCGACTAAGGTGAGAAAGAGAACTAGGAAAAACAAGACCCTCAGTTATAGTAGTGTGATTTGTCTATAGAAAGAGACATCTAAATCAAAAACATTGTAAACCACGGTTAGAATACTTCGACCAAAAACAGATAGAATCATAGAAAGAATCAAGAGAATCTGTAAACCGATACTCACCACAAAACTAAACAGACGGTTTCGAAGCAGGCCATGCCCTTTTGTGACACCGTAAGCCTTATTAAATGCCTTTTGCAAAAATGAGATACATTTGGAAAAAGCCCAAAGAGCTGACAAGATGGAGAAACCAAGTAAACTAGAAGACGGCTGACCAAAATAGGCCTAACAGCTTTAGCTACCATGGGGTAAAGCGAATCTGCTAGTATATCGTTTAACAAATTCAAGAGAGCATCCTGTTTGAACTTGAAAATAGGGTAAAATATTGGCTAAAAACCAGCACAAAGGAAGGGCTGAAATCAAAAATAGTAGGCTACAGCTATACTGGTGATGCCTATCTCAGACTTATCATAAAGCCTATAAAAGCCCGTAAAACTGCCGCTGTTTTCAGTTTTTCGACTATTTTTCTCATGATTTTCCTTTCTAAAACAGGGTAAAACCCCTTATTGATTCTATCGGTTATCTAATTAGCAAAGAAGTAGTTTTTATTAGCTCGTTTTGTCTGTCTACTACTTGGACAAGTCAGAGGCTAGGAACGCCTTGTCCCAACTCTCCTCATATTCTTTAATAAGTCCTTCTTCACCCTGACTAGTCAAAATTACTGGGACCGTCTTTTTGTGATAACAAACTGATGTTCGTATTGGCAAGACAAACCACCATCAAGTGTTTTTATGAGCCCATCCTGTCTCAAAGTCAGTGTCCATTTCCCAAGTACCAGTATTGATCATAGGTTCAATCGTCAATACCATCCCTTCTCGTAGAGCGCGAAAACCACGTCCCTGCACGACCATAATGGGGTACCATTGGTTCTTCGTGCATAGTCGGACCGACTCCATGACCAACCAAATCTCGCACAACCCCATAGCCATGACTTTCAGCATATTCCTGAATAGCTGCGCCAATATCGCCAATTCGATTGCCAACTTGCGCCGCTCAATTCCTCGGTACAGACATTCTTTTTGGTTACATCCATGAGTTGCTGAGCTCTGACCAACTCTTCCCAACTGCATAAGCCCAGCAAGAATCAGCAACACCGCCACGAAAACTTTTCTGTGTATTTTTAATTCTGAGACCTTGTTGAAGTCCAGTTTTGAAACATCTAGTTCAGCCTTATCAATGCAATACCAATAACCATATTCTACACTGATAATATCACCTTCAACTAACTTTTGGTGACGGGGAAAGGCATGAGCCACTTCATCATTTAAAGAACAGCAAGTAGCATACGGATAGTCCATGATGCTACCTTCTACACCAATCTGCAAGGGCAGAGCATTTGCTTCTTTACAGCGTTTGCGGACGTATTCTTCGATATCCCACATATCGATTCCTGGCTTAATCAAGTCTCTCAAACCTCGATGAATGGAAGCCAAAACTCCCCACCTTTTTGCCATCAAGTCAATTTCATGTTGCGATTTTATTGTAATCATTCTTTAGATTTCTTTCCTCTTCATTAATTTTCACAGTTATAGTCGCCTTAGCTACTAGCTGATGTTCTAAATAGATATCATAATCTATAATGGCTGAACGTCTTGTTTCACGAACTAAACGAGATTTCAAGGTCAAATAGTCATCCAACTGAACAGCCTGTAAAAAGTAGATCATCATCTGTTCAATGATTAAGGTCCTGCCATTAGAAGCAAGGAGCTGGTGGGTCGCTATATTCAGAATTTCCGTTAAAACTCCATGTGATAAGACACCCGTTATTTTTCCAGCATAAAACGGCTCAACTGTAAAGGAAAAATCATTTCCATTCTGAATCAGCTTTTGAGCAATCTGATCACTAAAGGTTAGCAGACTGGACACTTGATCGCGACTCATTTCTTCCAAAATATCTCGCCGAGTAATAACTCCTAGTAAGGTTTGATTACTACGAATAACAGGAATCATTTCAAAATCCTCTGCAATCATTCGTTGGCTGATATTGGCAATATTTGTCTTCAAGCCAGTCATGAAAAGTGATTTTCTAGTCATAATTTTATCAAGAATAGTGTTGGGAGATTTATCGCCCGCATCACGCATAGTTACGACTCCAACCACCATCTGATGCTGGTTTATAACTCAGAAAACGGCTAGAGCGATTTTTACGAACCAAATCTAGGTAATCTCTAACAGTGTCAGTTTCTCTTAAAAAACCATATTCATGACTAGAACGGTAGACTTGTTCTACTTGTTAGAAATATCTGTCTTAATCTGAATATTGAGAAGAGCACGTTGATAATGGTCGCTACTGTATATGTGTCATGCTGGGTCCGTAAACAGGAATGCCCATCTGATTAGCAAAAATTAAAAATATCATCCTCGACCCTGAAGCCACCAGTCACTAAAACAGCATTCTCATTTTTGAGAGCCAAGCGCTGAATCTCAGTACGGTCTCCAACGATTAAAAGGCCTCCCTCTGTCAAATAGCGTTTAATATTTTGCTCGGTCATAGCGCCGATGGAAAATTTACTGAATTCTTTATCCAAGCCAGCCTGACCTGCCAAGACCTCTGAGCGGGTTATTTCAGCTATTTCGTGATAAGTTAAATGCTCCAAAACCACTTTTTTGGACTTTACTCTGACTGTTCCACTTCGTGGACGGGTTTCGACCAAACCGCGATTCTCTGCTTCCTTAATAGCTCGGTAAGCTGTTCCGTCACTAACTCCAAGATAATTGGAAATACTACGAACACTCACTCTCTTTCCAACGGGAAGTTTTTCTAAGTACGCTATTATTTCCTGGTGTTTACTCATAATAATCACCTCTTTCGTAGCGAAATTCGATATAATCTCTCATCTTACGAGTGTAGCGATCACTACCTTTGAACTGCCGAAAAATCTTAAAACCTGCTTTTTGAGCGACGAGTTGACTAGCAATGTTTTCCTGATGAGTGATAATGCTTAATTTTTCAAGTCAACTGACTAAAAGACAAAAAGAGAATTTCTTTGACGCATTCTGTCATCAGTCACTCTGCCCCAGCAATCCATTCTCATAGCCCTAACTCCGCTTCCTCTTGATTTCATCTAATTTTTCAAACTTGATGGAACTAATCATTTGCTGGCTGTCTCTTATCACAGATTGCCCAGACACCAAGCGGATTTTTCATAAAATAGTTAGCTATTACATATTGACTCTCCTGCAAACTTGCTCTGGCTTGAAAGATAAACTCCAAATTCTGAGGATTGGAGGCTATAGCATAAAATCCTCAGCATCTTGTAAGAAAGGGTCTTAGTAGCAGACCGATCTGTTTCCATAACAGCAAATTCAGCTAGTTTAGTCCAAAATGTTCATAGGTAATCTTTAGGTTTGACTTTCTGTATACACTCCGTGTCTGTTCATTCTTCTAACCAACTCAATGTCTGCTCCCAACTTTTTCTAGCTTCTCAATATATTCAGAGTAGCCTGAAGGATAAACTCAATATTAGTGATCTCTGTCCGACCTTGAGCCATCAAACCAGCAATGACTAATGCCGCCCCGCACGTAAGTCGGTTGCTTTACTGCAGCCCCTGTAACTGATTAGGCCCTTCATAGATAATTTGATGATTGTTTGATGAGATTTTGTAGCTCTCATCTTAGCCAGTTCTGGAACAGCATGGTTAATCCGTTTTTCAGTAAATAGTATCCATGATGAAGCCGCTGACCTTTGGCTTTAATAAAAGTGGCGTGATTGGTTGTTGCAAGTCAGTCGCAAATCCAGGATAGGGAGCTGTTTTTATATTGATAGCTCTTAATTCATTTTGCTCTTCAACAAAGATACTGTCCTCTGAGACAGTCATCTCTAACTCCCATCTCTTCAAGCTTAGCGATACAAAACCTTCCAAAAGTGCTCATACAAAAACATTATTGATCTGAACCCTTGTCCAATAGCTCTGCACTAAGAAAATGTAAGTTCCCTGCTTCGATTCGATCGGGAATAACCTGGTGACGGGTTCCCATGAGCTTATCGACTCCCTCAATCGTGATAATATCTGTACCAGCTCATCGAATATGAGCACCCATATTATTCAAAAAGAGTAGCTACGTCTATAATCTCAGGGTTCACGCGCTCAGATTTTCCAATGACGGTACGACCAGTGGCATGGACTAGCAGCTAACATGAGTATTAATAGTCAGCACCAACACTGACAGTATCCATGTAAATGCTCGCTCCCGCATACGACCGAGTCTGGCTCTCCAAATGCATGGCATTGCCTTCTTGAGTCATCTGAGCCCCCATCGCTTCAAAAAGCCTTCAAATGAAGGTCAATCGGACGCGGACCAAGGTCACAACCTCCACGCAAGACCAACTGTTGCCTTTCCAAAACGCCCTAAAAAGGCTTCCGTAAAATAATAAGAAGCACGGAGACTATTAATTTTACCATATGGCATCGCCATACTTTTGTCACTTGACGGGGATCAATTTCAAGACTATCTCCATCACGCTAACACTGGCTCCATGGTTTACCATGATATCAATCAGGCTATCTACATCTGAAATAGCTGGTACTCCCATCAAGGGTAACGATGCTGTCTGCTAGAATAATAGCTGGAATCAAAGCTGGCTACACTATCTTTTTGTACCACTAATCGTAACCTCTCCTTTTAAAGGACGACCACCATTTATCACTATTTTTTCTCATTTTAAATCACTTTCAAGGTTTTTTCTGTACATAGAATTCCTATCTATTATATCACAGTCTGTTTTTGCCTATTCATCACATTTCTAAAAGATCTAAAAAGAGAGGATCGTTTTCTCTCTCTCTTCTTATTTTTCTACTACGTTCAAATCTTCACTGCTTGAAATCTGACCTCCATCTCGTCCAAGACCAGTCTTTATCTTGTATGAAGATTTTCTACTTTAGAAAAACTAGTCTAAAGAATTTACTTAAGCTGACAACTAGATTGCTTTCGTCTTCCAATCCAAACTCTTCAAGAATGACTCGGATCAAATTGCAGCGAAAAATGCTCCAGCTTGTGGCCGTCTGATCCCACTGAAAAGCGCTGACCACCCAGCTCTTTGACAAGAGAGAGAGCATAGATATAGAGTTCCTCGTGACCATATAGATACATGGACTTGCAGTTGAGCTCAAAGGCCAGACCATAATCAATCATCTTTTGAAAAAGATGTCGCAGCTCTGGTTCAAAAGTTTTTAACTCCTCTACGGTAAGCTTAAATTTGCGGAAACCATAGTCAAAGTGAGCTAGCACATCTGCCGATACAGCCTCAATAGCCTCCTCTAACTCTCTCAGGTAGGAGGGAATTAACTCCATCCTATCCAGCTGCAAGACTGGATCTTCCAGATAGTCAAAACTGCCATTGTGGTGGACAGACAGGAGCTTGAGATCATAATCCTTGTCTGCTAGGAAAGCTAGGATATCGTCCTTACGCGGAGCGTAATAGCCAATTTCAATGCCCTTTTTGATGCGGTTGCCATATTGCTGGTTCAGCTCTGCTATTTTTGCTGAATAGGCCGCATAGTCAGGCACATCATCGTGGGGCGAGGCAGCTTCGTAAGGGTAGGGATTGGACAAATCATAGTGCTCAGTGGTGACAATCTCGCCCTCGTAATGGTCCAGATAGTCACAGAAATCCGCCTCAGAATCATAGGAAAAATAGGTATGAAGATGGTTGTCGCGCATGCTGAACTGCCTTTCTACAAATCTTGTGTCACTTTTAGTATTGGTCAATTTCAGGTCGGTCGTGAATCCGACTCTGCTTTGCCCACTGACGGGCCTGGAGGACTGGCTTCTACCTCTTCAGACTGACACCAGTCTCGACGAGAGCGACCGCCAGATGGTAGAGCAGATCAGCTGTCTCATTGGCCATCTCGTCCTTGTCAGTATTTTTAGCCGCAATGACTACTTCAGTCGCTTCTTCACCGACTTTTTTGAGAATCTTGTCCAGCCCCTTGTCATAGAGATAGCTGGTATAGGAGCCTTCTCAGGCTCTTTTACGTTTGAGGGCTTCTTTGATAGAGGGTTTCTAGCATAGTATCTCCTTGTTACTGTCCTTATTTTTACCATAAAAGCAATTCTTTCCAATGGCGGGCTGGTTTGATACTAATTTCTTGGTTTTATTGTTGCATTAACCAAGTACTAAAGTAAGGGAGCTTTTAGTCAGTTTTGCCGTCTTGTTCATCCCAGATTGTATGGAAAAAGCAGGATTTGGCACCGGTGTGGCAGGCTGCTCCCAGCTGATCTACCTCGATCAGTAGGGTATCTAGGTCGCAGTCAGCTGTGATTTTTTTGACAGTCTGGTAGTGGCCGCTGGTGGCTCCCTTATGCCAAAGCTCCTGACGTGACCGGCTCCAGTACCACATTTGACCGCTAGTGCGGGTCAGATGGTAGGCTTCTTCATTGAGATAGGCTAGCATGAGGACTTCTTTGCTGGTGTGGTCTAGGATAATGGCAGGTATGAGACCGCCTTGCTTTTGAAAATCTAACTTTACTTCTGTCATCAGATGCGCACCTCTAATCCAGCTTCCAGCATGGCTTTTTGGTCTCTGAGATGGAGACCCTGACCATAATGGAAAAATTGAGGCTGCCAAGGCACCTGTCGTCGCAGTCCTTTTCAAAAACTTCTAGGATATGCTGGCTACTGCCAGCACCACCAGATGCGATGATGGGAACGGAAACCACTTGAGAGACGGCTTCCAGCATTGGCAAGTCAAAACCAGACTTGGTCCTGTCCTTGTCCATACTGGTCATAAGAATTTCTGCCCGAGACTGACAGCTTCTTGAACCCAATCTAACAGGTTTCGACCGCTGTCCTTGCGCGACCAGCCAGATAGACATGCCAGCTCGCCATCCGCTTCTTTCTTAGCATCCACGTGCCAGCACTCACATTGGTTGCCGAATTTCTCAGCGCAGTCAGCTAAAAGCTGAGGATTTGCCAATGCTGATGAATTAACCGCAACCTTATCCGCACCCAGCCTGGAGCATCCGCTTCATGTCCTCAACCGTACGAATGCCACCCCGACGGTAAGGGAATGAAACCTGCTCTGCCACGCGCCGGACCATCTCGACTGTCGTGTCCCGCTCTTCATGCGAGTAGCTGTGATGTCCAGGAAAGACCAACTCATCGCAGCCCAGCTTCATAGTAAGCCTTGGCAGCATCAACTGGATCGCCCACATCAGTCAGATTGACACAGTTGATGCCCTTGACCACCCGGCCGTCCTGACATCCAGACAGGGAATGATCTGTTTTTCAGCATGGCTAGCTTTCTGCTTCCTTGATCTGCTCTAGGCTAATCTCGTCCACTGTAATAGGCTTTGCCTACAATGGCTCCAGCCAAGCTCTCAGCTTTTTCAGCTCTTCTAAAGTCATCCGCTGACTGGATTCCGCCAGAAGCAATGACTTGAGCATGCTTGAGGGACGCCAGCAATTTTTGTAATGCTGGATATTGGGACCAGTCAGAGTCCCGTCTCGGTCCACATCTGTATAGACAAAGAGGCGGACGCCGATTTTTTCCATGGCCAGTGCCAGGCTGATATAGTTCTGATTGCTGGTCTCCAGCCAGCCCTCAGTCGCAACCAGACCCCTCTTTCACATCAATGCCAATCACGATTTTGCGTCTTCCAAAGCGCTCCAGCGCTACCTCAACAAATTCAGATTCTTAACAGCCATAGAGCCAATAATGACACGGTCAATGCCAACCGCCAGGTAATCTTCAATCTGCTCCAGACTGCGGATGCCACCCCGACTTGGATAGCTAGACCAGTTTCCACTTTAATCCGGGCAATCAGATCTCGATTGGTCGCCCGACCTTCTAAGGCCCCGTCCAAGTCAACCACATGAATCATAGTAACCCCGGCTTCTTTGAAAAACTCTGAGCTTGCTCCAAAACATCGGGATTGACCACCGTCTTCTAGACTAAAATCCCCTTTAAAAAGGCTGACGGCCTGGCCATCTTTGATATCAATAGCGGGCAGTATTTTCATAGACATACTCCTTAAACTCTCTAGGATACCGAGGCCAACAGTACCAGACTTTTCTGGGTGAAACTGGCAACCAAAGACCGAGCCTCGGTGAATCATAGCTGGGATAGGCAGCCCATAATCAGCTGTCACATCCAAGTACTCCTCCGAAACATCTGTGTAGTAGCTATGGACGAAATAGACTGACTCGCCCTCAAGACCAGCTGTCAAAGCAGACGACTGCTGGACCCGTAAGTCATTCCAGCCCATGTGAGGCATAGGCAGACCAGCCTGTCCGAATCCGGCGGCAAACACTCGAGAATCAGCCCAGCCCAGAGCTTTGACCATTCTCCAATCCAACTCTCCAGCAGGAGCCGCATGCCCAAACAAATGCCCTAAGAGAGGCTTGCCATCGGCCACAGCCTCCTGAATAACTGAAACCAACCCTCGCTTTTCCAACTCCTGCATGGCAGTAGGAAAAGCACCGACACCTGGTAAAATCAAGCCATCGGCAGCTAAAATTTCCTGCGGGTCAGCTGACAGACGCGCTTCTACTCCGACCTGAGCCAGAGCGCGGAGAACATTGGCAGTATTTCCCGCGTCATAATCAATAACAATCATCATCTCTACATCACCTCCTTTCACTCAGAAGGACAAGCTAGAGCAAGCCCCTGGTGGAGTTGACTCCATGAATCTCGGATTTATGGTAATAGTCCCGCAGAGCTCGGCCAGTCGCTTTAAAGAGGCTTTTCCGCCTTGTGGTGGCAGTTCTGCTATGGAAGGATTTTCAGGGTACAGATTCATCTGCAGATTAAAGGCTAGGGCTTGGAAAAATTCCTCTACCAGCTCGGTGTCAAAACTCCCAAGCTTGGGATTGTCAAAATCAGCCTCAAAGACCAGATAGGAGCGACCGGATAGGTCCAGACTGGCCATGCCTAGGGTTTCGTCCATAGGCACAAAGCTAGTGCCGTAGCGGTTGATGCCGGTCTTGTCTCCCAAGGCCTGACGCAGAGCCTGCCCCAGCACGATGCCCACATCCTCAACCGTATGATGACTGTCCACCCAAAGGTCGCCTTCAGCCTTGACCGTCAGAGAAATCCGACTGTGGCGGGCAAAGACAGGTCATGTGGTCAAAGAATCCGACACCGGTCCCGATAGCTACCGGCTCCTGTTGGTCAAGATTGACAGCCAGTTCAATATCGGTCTCCTGTGTTTTACGCTTGATTTCAGCTTGTCTCATGGCAACTCCTTTTATTTTTCCTGTCTGCGGGCTTCGATGGCCTTGGCATGTCCCTGCAGGCCTTCTGCATAGGCCAGACTGGTAATATCCTTGTCAGCCGACCTCACAGCAGCTACGGCTGTACTGGGTATACTGGATGCGCTTGATGAAGTCACAGACACCCAGAGCTGATGAAAAACGGCTGGTGCTGGTTGTCGGTAAAACGTGGTTGGCTCCCGCATAGTAGTCACCGATTGGCCTGCTAGTATAATGCCCCAGAAAGACAGAGCCAGCATTTTCAACCTGATCTAGATAGCTGTAGGCATCGTCCATGCGTACTTTCCAAAATGCTCGGGTGCCACCTGATCTCATGAGCTCAAACATGGCTCCCTTCGAAGGGCAAGGATGATGCGCCGTTGTTCTCAATCGAAGCACGCGCGATTTCCTCCCGTGGCAGCCTCTTTTCAGCTGTCTCGTCCAGCTCTGCTTTCCACTTGGTCTGCCAGCCCTCCGAGTCGGTCACCAGAATAGCCTGAGCCAGCTTGTCGTGCTCGGCTTTGTGACAGGAGGTCAGCCGCCACATAGACAGGACTGGCTGAACTATCTGCAATGACTCCAATCTCCGAAGGTCCAGCAATCATGTCAATTCCCACGACACCATAAACCATCTTCTTGGCTGTAGCCACAAAGATATTGCCTCGGCCTGTTATTCTTATCCACCTTGGGAATAGTCTCAGTTCCATAAGCCGTGGCAGTTACACCTTTGGGCTCCGCCAATTTGGAAAATCCGATCCACACCAGCTAGCTTGGCAGCGACCAAAATCGCTGGGGTAAAGTGCTCTTGGGGCGGTGTAATCATGATGATTTCTTTGACACCGGCAATCTTGGCTGGGATAACATTCATGAGGACAGAGGATGGATAGGCATCGGTGCCACCAGGTACATAGGTGCCGACCCGCTCAATCGGCCGAATCAACTGACCACGGACAACGCCCTCACTGGGACTGTCCTCAAAACCAGTCTCCAACTGCTGGCGGTGATAAGATTCAATATTAGCTTGAGCATTTTTCAGGGCGACAAGACCTCTAGGGTCAATCTCCTCAAGTTGCCTTGATCAATTAGCTCCTGCCCAATCTCAAAGTCTGTCACCTCAACTTTGTCAAAAAGCATGGTATAGTCTCTTAAAGCTTGGTCACCGTCTTGTTTGACCCTTTCAATAATATCAGCCACCACTTCTTCCACATCTAAGTTTTGCTGACTAAGCTCGCAGCTGCTTCTTCGTATAAAATCCGTGAAATTTCTTCGTTACTTCCGCTTAAACGCTTGATAATTGTCATTTAAAAGCCACCTCTCTTCTTCCTACTAGGGATTCAATCCTTGCCACAAAAGGCATGATATCCGAGTTATTTTTCAGGGAAGCCTGATTAGGCAATGAGCCGGGCTGACACCCGACAAATGTCTCAAAAACCAGCAGGCCGTTAGCTGACAGGGTATGACCCGTCTCCACAATGTCGACAATGGCATCCGCCAGACCCAGTACCGGTGAAATCTCCACGCTGCCTTGGATGGAGATGATTTCTACATCTTCCCCTTTTGATTAGAAAATAATCAGTCGCCACTGTCGGATACTTGGTCGCAATCCGCTTGCGCTTGTGATCATGAGGGTCATAGCTGGGCACCGAGGCCAGTGAGAATTTACAAAGGCCAAAGTTCAGATCCAGCGTTCCAGATAGCCGGTCGGATGCTCAAAGAGAATATCCTTACCGACAATGCCCAAATCTGCGACCCACTGGCGCACATAGGTCGTCACGTCAGGCCCTTTTGACCAAGAGAAAGGAAAGGACTGTCTGACTTTCAAAAATCAAGGCGCGCCCCTTGTCTGCCATGAAGGACATATCAAAGCCAGCCTGGGTCAAGAGCTTGACCGTATCTTCCTCAATCCGCCCTTTAGTCAAGGCAATGGTAATCTGACTCATTTGCCATCACCTTCCTTTCCGCCCTCGTATGGTAGGTCATCATGAATGGCCTGATAGACACTGTCAATGTCTAAGGACCAGCCGATAGCTGTCAGCTCTGTTGCCCCAAAGCGCTTGAAAAGTTGGTCATAGCGACCACCAGATAGAAAGGCATCTGGCACTCGGTCGCCAAAGACCTTGAAGGTCAATCCAGTATAGTAAGGCATGGTCGCTACCTGACCCAAGTCCATGATTGTCTGATCTAGCAAGTCTGACAGACTCTGCAAAACCTGCTCCACATCATCTAGAGCCGTCAATATCCGCTCGTTGTCAACTATATCTCTAGCCCTAACTAAAACCTGTTGGCTAGGACCAAACAAATAGGGAAGTTCTTGTAAAAAATCATCAAATTCACTCGATCTGGTCTGGGTGAATTCAAAGATTCCCGTCCGATTTTTCTTGCGAATATAATCTAGCAGCTGGGCCTCCTCCTGCGAATCCAAGGCCAGACTCTCTAGGATGGTCTGCAGGATTGCTGCATGGGAAAACTCGAACTGATAAGACTTAACCTGCGCCAAATCCAGCGACTGCTTGCTGTCTTGATAGCCTCAAGCACCGCCTCACGAGCTGGATAGCCGATAATCTCAATACCAGCTTGGCTGAGCTCGTTGGCAAGACCGCGCAGCTCTTCTTGATAGTGAAAGACCTTGCCCGAATAGGAAAACTTGAGTCGGCGTATGCACCCTGGTCGATGCAATAACCCGACCAATCTGGCTGGTCACATCTGGCCGTAGCACACAATAGCTCGCCTTTTTATCGAAAAGATGATAATGATGGGGCTCCAGCATGGTCACTGAAGACCCTCGAAGTGCTCCAAAGTCGGCGTGTCAATCCGATTGAAGCCCTGAGCCATCAGGAAATCACTGATGTCCTGCTCAATTTCATAAGTCACACGTGCCCTCTTGAAAAGCTTGTCATGCATGCCAATCGGAAGGGTGATTTTATTCATAGGCTGCTTTCCTTTCTAGATCTATTTTTACACTGGATGGCTTTTAAGTCTAACTCAGCTACTGCAAATGTCCTTGATAGTCGCCAGGACTTTTTCCATCTCCTCCGCCGTCCGATAGAGATGCGAGAAGTCCTCGATTCGTTCTGCTTTGGAAAATACCGTTTTCACAAATCTGACGCTGCCTTCTAACTGCTGAAAAGCCCTGTCTGCAGAGATCTCTAGTTTGGCTGAGCTAGGATAAAGTTGGTCTGACTGGGCAGGACTTGAAATCCAGCGCCCAATTCCCCAGCAAACCAATCTCGGGTCTCTTGAATGGCTCTACCGGTCTCGAGATAATAATCCCCAATCTTCCACTCGCCAAAGAGGGGCTAAGCGCTCTGCTAACATATTCACTGAGAGTAAGGATTGATGGAGTCCTTGACAGCTTTCATGACAGCTATTAAGTCTGGATGGCCAATAGCCGTAGCCCACCCATGCAGACCAGCCAAGGCCGATCCTGAAAAGGTCCGTGTGATAAAGAGGTTGGGATAGATGTCTAGCAGAGGCAGGGCAGATTGACCGCCAAAGTGAATATAGGCCTCATCCACCACCACTACCACATCCTGATTGGACGCCAGAATTTCCTCCAACTGATCTAGTGGCAGATAAATCCCCGTCGGAGCATTGGGATTAGCTAGGATAATGCCACCATTGTCTCCAAAATAATCTGACGGATGGACCTCAAAACCATCTGTCAGTGGGATTTCTCGAAAAGGCACATGGTAGAGGTCGGCCCAGACCTTGTAAAAACCATAGGTCAAGTCCGGGAATAAGACCGACTCGCCGCTGTTAAAGAAAGCCAGGAAAAGCTATGGACAAGATGTCGTCACTTCCTGTTTCTCGATAATGAGCTGGTCGATGGATACACCTAAGTTTTCCGCCAAAGCCTGACAGAGCTCCGCCTGGTCCAAACTGGAATATTTGCGCAACTCCTGGGCATCAAAGTTCTGCAAGGCCTCTGCCACCTTAGGACTCGGTCCATAAGCATTTTCATTGGTATTGAGCTTAATCATGTCTGGCTCATTGGGCACTTCCTGCCACATAGGGATTGATCTGTCTGAGACCTTTTAGCTTAACCATCTTGCCACCTTCTTTCAAACATTAGCTATTATCTGACACTTATTTTTGGGCTTCTAAAAATTGAAGACGAAATTTACCGCTTTGCTAAAGGAAAACAGGGGAAGCTTCTGAGTTCAATATAATAAAAAGCCTCGCAAAAACTTTGTAAGGACGTTGACACGTGGTTCCACCTTATTCGGACCCCAGTCGCCTGAGGACCCTCTGGGAGTCACGAGACTCTAGATTGATAACGGTAATCAGCCGTCGGACACTAGTCTCCGTCTACTGACAGATTTCACATCTACACTCAAGAATGTGTGTCGTCTAAGGATTGCATACCGTCTCACCATTAGGGCACTCTCTGTTTCTTGTCTTAGACTTTTTCTCTCATCGCTTTCAATTTATTGTTGAATATTCTACATGAATTTTATAAAAAAGCAAGAGAAAAATGAAAATATTAATTTTATTTCTTTCTTCTAAAAATGCTATCGTTCTTTTAGCATGGAACTGACAAATCCAGCAGACTAATCGCCGTTTCAAAAATGCTCCCCCATCAGATCATAGACAGCGTCTTGCTTAAGACACCGCAAGCTTATATTTTGTGAAATTCTGGACCATTTGAATATTCCAGATCATCAAAAATCCTGGACCTGTATAGTAGTCCTCAGCTGAATATATTCTGTTTGACTTTTGCTCCAGTTGTTCTAGAGCTTGAGCATCTGCTAGGACTTGAGCATATTTATTCAAATACCCTTCCATTTTTGAATGCGTTCTAACTGCTCCATCTAATTTATTCCTTTCTGAAATTCAACCAATCAATCCACTGAACTACCTGCAAATCGCTCACCACCCAGCAGAATCAAATATTTTTCAATCTGCGAAATGCCATAAGAACGGCTGAGAGCTTGAGCATATAAGTCTAGCTGGCTCACGGTAGCGAGCAATCAACTCAGACGAATCCTTTTGTATTTATCCGTCTTGTAATCAAAAAGTATAATTCGATCATCAAAAGCAGAGTAGCCATCCAGAATCCCTCCGAACGACAAATTCCTGACTCGCTAGCTTCATCTCTTTGAGCATAGCAATGGTGCTTCTCGATGTAATTTATCCGAGTTAGCTAGCAAGATTTCACCAAGCTGAGTCTCAAAGAAACTTTGCAATCTTGTTGGAGGTCAATCTGTTTTTTCACAGGCTCTTCTGCTTGAACTTGTCTTTAGACTTGATTTTAGAACTTCCATGTCCGGCTTCTGATCTATAGGAACTGCTGCATGAGCTCATGAACGGCACTACCGACTTGCGCCCCGGTCACCTTGGCTTTCCGGCTAAAATCAGGCAAGTCAGTTAGACTGAGGCCGAAAAAGCTACTCGCTCATCCATGATATCCATGCCTTCCGTATCTCATAATCGGCTCATAAAACTTCTTAATTTGGCTTTGAGCGTTCGCACACTCAGGTAGCTCAATGGCAGAGCGATATTGGCTATTTAATCGATCTACACTTTCTAAGATATCCAGAGCCCTGCCGATATCTTCAGACTGACGGTTGTCTGTCAAATCATCCGCATCAAAGGGAATTGAATGGTGAATCTGGCCAATCTTGTCAGTAGTCAAATCTTCGTCTCTGACAAATCTCAAATCAAAAAGCAGGTGATCTTCTGAAAAACAGTCTCGATAGCATAAATCCAATCTTTGAAAAAGAAGTCAGCTGACTACGTATGGAAGCCGATAAAAGCTCCCTGTTCTGCCTGTCCCCAGCTTCGCTTCTCAAGTTTTTCTTGACTACCTTTTCCAACTAAGTAAAGCTTGGTTTCAGCCCGTGTCATGGCTACATAAAGCAAGCGCATCTGCTCAGAAAGACTAGCTAGCTTGATTTCTTCTAAATTTTGTTGGTAGAGAGTGTCCATTGACAAACGGATTGATCTCGGTTTCACTTCTTCTGATATTCAACCTCTACATCAGCGATATATTTAATCCCAATCCCATTTTTACTGACTCCAAGATAATGCTAGAACTGGTATCTTGGCGGTTAAAGGCCTTTTGTCCATATTAAGCAGAAAGACATACTTGAATCCCTCCAGTCCCTTACTCTTGTGGACTGTCATAAGATGAACCGCATCTTGTGGTGCAGCATAGGGAACGCTGGCCAAATCGTGCTGGTTCTCTAAAATCTTATCAATCATACTAATGAATCGAGACAGGCCTTTAAAACTTGATTTCTCGTAGTCATTAGCTCTGAGTGAGAGGGCATAGAGATTGGCTTGGCGCTGGGCTCCATTGGGCAAGGCACCAACATAGTCATAATAAAAGCGGTCTTGATAAATCTTCCAAATCAGATCGTACAAAGAATGAGTTTTAGCAAAGGTTCGCCACGATAAGAGCGTCTTTTTGAAAGAGAGCTCCAGCTTCTTTTTAAGGTCTGGCAAGATTAAGTCTGGATGCAATCCTTGATTAGTCAAGGCATTTTCTAACTTCTCATAGAGATTTTCCTGCGATTTTTCCTGACTTTTCTGTAGCGCTATTCGAGCCAGCTCATCTTCTCCAAAGTCAAACATTGCTGATTTGAGTAGGGCTGTTAAGGCATAGTCATTTAGAGGATTATTGATAGTCCTCAAGGTGTCCAACATGACCATGACCTCGATTGATTGGAGATAATTATCTTCTCCTCCATCTGGTACAAGAGGGATATTGTGATTAGCAAACTCAGCCAAGATTATATCATTTCGAGTCCGAGAAGCCGTTAAAAGAGTAATGTCCTTAAAGGCAACCGCTTCTTCCTCATGCAGGCGAATGATTTCCTAATAACTAGAGACACTCTCCAGCAGAGATACTTTCCTCGCTTAGTTCCTCGCTTGCTACCGTCGAATCATAAAGGAGGAATTCAGCCCTATTTTTGGATTAGGTGATGCTTTCGTCGGATTTCCGCCACCAAATAATGGGTCTCATCATAGTTGATTTCCCGACCTGCTCATCCATCAGTCTCTTAAGACATCATTGGTTGCTTCCAGTACCTCTACATGACTACGGAAATTCTCCTTGAGGACAATCAATTTCCCTTGGCTTGATCTGCTTGATAAAGCTGAAACTTGTCATTGAAAATCTGGGGATCTGCTTGACGAAAACGATAGATGGATTGTTTGATATCCCCCACCATAAAGCGATTATGGCTGTTAGATAAGAGCTCAACATTCGCTCCTGAGTATGATTGGTATCCTGGTACTCATCAACCATAACTTCATGGTAACGCTCTTGATAGAAGCTTCTTACCTGTGGGAAGTCCTCTAAAAATCTGTATCGCAAAATGGCTGATATCCCCAAACTCAAAAAGCATTCTCTGTTTTTCCGCTCCAGATAAGTCCAAGTAAAAATCACTCATGAAATCACGCAACAAATCTAAGAGAGGCAGACTATCATCCTGGTACTTCTCAAGGAACTCAAATTGATAGAGGCTTGACTCAAGACCTCGCAAATGCTCGATTCTTTCTTTACGACCTTGGTTAAAGGTATCAGCTAGTTCTTTTAATTCTTCTTTGCAGTAGTGATGGTCAAGGCTCGGCCGCCACTAGCCCGTGATAGAAGAACCACGTCTTTTAAGACGCTGAAATAATCCTGCTCAGAGGACAATTCCTGCAAACTTCCCAATTTATCTAGCGCAAGCAACACATTTTCCTGGTATTTAGCTCCTGCAAATTCACGTCCTCGTGATTCAAAATGAAAATCGGAAAATAATCTCCGAGGTTCAAAAAGATCACCTTTCACTTGCTGTAAAAGTTTGTCTCTCACACGAGAAAAATCTGTCTCTTCATAGCCTTTATGAAAAAGTCCTGCAACCATCTCTGAGGATTGCTGGTTGATTGGAGAAACTGGTAAATGGCGTAGACTTGCTGGCGAAAACCAGAGATGTTTTTTTTCTTGCCTGTGAAATTTTTGACTAACTTTTCAAAAATTTCCTTCTGCTCACCAGTATAATATTTCTCAAAAAGCTGCTGAAAGACTTCATTTTTGTAGCATAGTCTGCTCACTAGCTGACTGGAGAATACGAAAATTAGGGGCCAAGCCTAGAAGATAGCTCATACTTGTTAAGAAGCTTTTTGTGTGAAAGAGTCCATGGTCCCAATATCAGCTGTGGCAATAGTCGCTAACTGCTGGGCTAGGTGCTCTTTAAGTTCTTCATCCTGACTTTCTTTGGAGGACTTTACTTAACTCTTTTCTAGACGTTCCTTGAGTTCTCCAGCCGCTTTTACGGTAAAGGTTGAGATGAAGAGTTCCTGGATGGATACTCCACGGAGAATCTGGTCAATAATCCTCTGAACCATGACAAAGGTTTTCCCTGACCCAGCTGATGCAGAGACTAGGATGTTTTGACCTGAGGAATAAATAGCCTCAGATCTGCTCAGCAGTCCGTTTTTGTTCTTTATTTGAAGTAGCTTCAAAATGCTGTAGCTGACTGATTTCTTCTGGACCCTAAAAAGACTTCTTCCTCATTTTTCAACTCCTCCCTCATCTTTTCTATCCATGCTTGGCGTAATTTCTCACCAACTGGACGTTTGTCAAATTTAGTCAAATCTAATTTATCTAACTGTCTGGCTTGGCCTAAGTGGCGATTGGCTTCAAAGCCTGTAATAGACTTGAACTGATCGACATAAGGTGCTATATTCCGACCATTTTCTGTATAGGGATTAACCTCAAAGTGACCAGCTAGAATGCCTTCAGCTACTTTTTTATACAGAATTTCATTATAAGCTAGTAAAATAGCTAGTTCCTCTTTACTGAGACTATTAACCTTACTCTTCTCTACAACAGGGACCCAAAGAAGCCAGCTTGTCTGCACTAAAAAGAGACCCTTTGTACTGCATGGTTTTAGCAACTTCCTTGACCGCATCTCCTAACTCTTTGGTATCTTTAAGGGCGACAATAGGCTCCGTCATTTGCAAGTACATGGCACCGAAAAGATCTCTACCTTCCTGCTGACCTTGGAGTTCCTGGATAGCCGCTAGATAAGTCGGAAGCTGAGAATTTAGACCATTAAAGAATTTTTCATAACTAAACTTAGTCTCGCTGGACTTATAGTCCACGACTCCCAGACTCCCATCAGCTAGCAAACGGTCAATTCTATCCACCTTGCCTCGAACGCTACCAGCTCTGCCATCTTCCAAGATAAGGAATGAGCTCTTTACTGTTCCCTAAAGACCGTTTCTTCCCCAATCGTTTCTATCCCAGCTGATTGGGCCAGAACTTGGCTTGTTGACTTAGCTGTATCTAGCACAACTGACGAGTAGAGACTCTCGCTAGATTCTATTGTAGAGACTTTCAAATTCAAGCTCCCGCATGGTTTTCGTCTATTGCCACTTTCTAGTCGCTGGTCAAAGTCTCGACTAGTATCCTGAAGTACTTTCTCAAAAAATTCGATGCAGAAAAATTCCGTGGCTTCTAGCATCCGGATGGATGGTCCATTCTTCCTGTAATCCCAGAATATATTTGATGAAATAGCCATATTGATTTTTAAAGTATTCGCTTAGAGCAGATGCTGAAAGTCGGAGGGGCTGATCTTTTGATCAAAGTGCTTGCAGAGTTTCCGGTCGCAGAGACTCCGTTTTCAGTTCCTTGCTGATTTGCGGAATGCTGATGCCTTCTGTTTGCTAACTTCGCGCAGAACCCGCACAGCCACCGCCCAAAAAGTCTGCTCCTCCTCTGTCCCCTCGGTCAATCTCTCTTGGTGGAGCTCGATGATTTGAGATAAGAGGCTCGGTAGCCAATATCATCACTGGAAGCCTGAGGCTTTTTGACAATGATAGGGCAAGGAAAGGGGAGCCGCAGTCAATTCCAGCAGATAGGTCGACATGCTGTCCTCTACTTCATTGACCAAAGGCTGGTGCAGACAAGATCAGCTCTCTGGTAGCAGAATTCATCAGAGACAGAGCTGTATAGCGATTCTTCTTGAGATTCTCAGAACTGACAATCTGCAGTTCCGCCTGAGAATCCGTTGCGTCATTGAGCCGAGCCCGATCTTCATCACTAAGTAGACTCTTGTTTTGCGCGATTTTCGGAAAACGCTCCTGAGTCAGTCCGATTGCATAGACGTAAGGAGCGGCTAAAGGCTCTATCAGGTCATAAGACTGGACCTTGACCACATCTACTGTCGCCGGCACCGTCCGATAGTTGGACAAAAGCATACCTGACAAGACCAAAGCCAGAAAATCGTCTAGTTTGACCTTGCTATCTGCAAAGACCTGAGCAAACTGCTCTAGAACATGGCTGAAAGCCTTCCAGACTTCCTCATGACGTTCCTGCTCCTGCTGACTTGCTCCCTGTAGCAGAGCTGTCAAATTGTCAGACAAACGGGCTGCTTGGACGAACTCCGTAAACTTAGCTAGGAGACCAGACGCCGTCTGGCTACGGGATTTGAAAATCTTGCAGTGGAGTCACTAACCCGACGACGAATATGATTGAGACGGTCTAGGGTCAAATTTCCCTTTTGGCTATTGACCGTGAAATCCTTGGCTAGCTTGCCTGCCCCCTTAATGTCCGCAAAGCGCAGATATTGCTCAAAATGATCCAGCTCCTCTTGAGTCAAATCGTCATAGAGCCCCGTGTTTAAGAGGTTGAGCAGGTCTTCCAGTTGGAAATTATAGCGCTTGAGCCGCTCCAAGGACTCGACAAACTGAACCAGCGGATGCTGAGCCATTGACTCGCTCCGCCCTAGATAGTAAGGAATCTGATATTGGTCAAAAATGGTCTTGAGCTGAAGCTGGTAGGCTTCCACATCTCCCAAAAAGCAGACGAATATCCTATAACGCACACCATCATGAACCTGCCGCTGGATGGACTTAGCCACATACTCCAGCTCTTCTTTCTGGTTCATAGTAGCCCCAGATTTGCGACTGAGAGCGGTCTGTCTCACTCAGACTCACCGTTGATTCTGGAAAATCATAACGACTCTCCAAAATCTTAGAAATCCGTCCAAAGGCATCTTCTGCTTCCGCATGAGGGATATAGTCAGGCTTGACCTGATAGTCCTCGGCTAGCTTTCTCAAAAAATCCACGCTGGCCTGATAGAGATTGCCCTCACGAAAGGTCGCTCGATAGGCTCTTTTGGCCAGCATAGTCCCAATAACAATCTCCACGCCTCTTTTCGATGCGGAGACCGACCAGGTATTCCTCTTCAGCAGAAAAACGCGTAAAGCCATCGATGACCAGAGCCAAATCTACCAACTCCTCATCGGTATCGCCTGACAGAATATGCTGAGCAAAAGTCGCAATCTGAGAGGATGAGCCAAAATCACCCTTATTTAGAGCCGTAGCCACAGCTGTAAAAATCTTGACCAGATCCTCCTGCTTCTCAGGCTCCTCAAGAAATTCCAAATCCGCAAAGGACATCTGGGCCGTCTGCAGTTCATGGTAAAGATCCATCAGCTGCTGGATAAACTGGGGATCCTTCTTAATCCGGCCATAGACCTTAAGCTCTCCATCATCCAGCTCTGTCAAGGTCCGATAAATCAGCATTCTCAGACCAATATCGTCCAAACTCTGCCCTTTCCGAACATCATTGAGGACAAAATACCGAGCCATCTGGGCAAAGCGCGTCACCGTAATGGCAAAGGAAGCCTTGTTCTTCAGGCACTCCAAAACCGCCCGCTCCTTCTAAAAAGAAAGCGAATTATGGCGCAATATAAAAGACTCTGCTTAACAGCCGCCACCAAACTCTCAGCCTCAGCCACTAAAAACCTTGGTCAAAGAATGGCGAATATCTGTATAAAGTAATTTCATAGCCTGCCTTTTCCTCTAGAAAATATAGGATTTATTATATCATTTTTGCAGAGTTTTGACTTCATCCTTTAAAGATCGGACTAATCCTTTTCCTACAGCTATATCTTTAAACTTGCTTAACTGTTTTTGTAGCGATAAGGGGATTGAACGTCTTAGTTTTAGAAGATTATTAAACACCCCTAAAGTTAGTCTGTCTAACTTTTGGGATGCACGATATTCAGACTTTTGAGGGTTCGTTAAGCTACTAGCAAACATGAAGTTTTTCTCTTCTCAAGAAGATAGCTCTAAACACTAGAGAAGATTCACTAGTGCTCAGTACTTTTCTGACTAAGCTCATAACGAAAGTCTAAATAACATGATGTGATGCCATTAATTTTCTTCTTTTCGACCTTTAGTCACTTTCCATAATCCAGCCAAAAGTAAGCCCTAATATGCCATAGATTGACAAGGCACTTTGCTTTTTCACCAGTTTCAGGTAGTTAGCTTCTTTGGAGCTGAGTGTTGACATAGATTTACCTATTTGATCTTTATTAGCTAATTTTGCCAATTCATCTTTTTGTTCCTTACGGAAGTCCATAGAGTCTCGTCCTACTGGTGCTTGCTGACTAACTTGACCACCTGCTTGAGAATCTGATTCTTTTTCTGCTGAAGGATTCTTTTGGGCAATTGCTAGGATGCGGTCTGCCAACTTAGCGTAGTCTGTATCTTTCTCATTTGGCTGATAACGAAGTAAGAGAGAGCGACTTTCTTCCACAATCGGTATCGTTGCAGAAATAGAATCCGTCTTAAACTTGACTTCGTATGGATCAGCATAATATATAAAATCTGGATCAAAAGCGTGCAGCGTCAGTACCAAACGGTGTCCCTTTTAACTGTATACAAATTTGGTTGTAGGTACATTGTATAGTTATGGTATCTCATTTTCTTTTACATCAATTGGAATTCCTTGAACTTGCTGAATCAATCCTGAATCTGGGTTAGCCAAGTTGAGCCAGCCTCTTGAGATAACGACACTCTTCACCTTGTGCGTCTTGTACTCTTTCACTGGAAGACTGTCTAGGTTGCTACCATGCCAGTCCCCTTTTTCATCAACTGTTTCTTTTTCAAGTGTCCTTGTACTGTAACCGTCCTTATCATAAGTGATTTCTTCTTTGACAACATCGAATTCTTCATCTGAAACATCCATCAAAGTCGCACTAACATGAGCATTGTTTTTGTTCCCCTTTAGGAAGGCTGCACTAAAATGGACAGGAATATGTCCCTTTATAGTGGTATCTTTGTCTACAGGCGCCGCATATGAAGCACTGACAGCGGATGAATGAAAAGCTGCGTCTTGGTTTCTCGTAGTCCAATTTTCACCTGTGCCATAAAAGTCACTGGATACTGTCACATCTTCTCTCTTGGAATAGGCGCGAGCAGTGATTTTATTGTCTGTTTCCCATTTGTCAAATCGATGCCATTTGGTTGGGTCAAGATTATCCTGGGCAGTCACTTGAGGGAGATTTTCAATTCCGTTTTGAAGGCCAAATAAATAATGACTGTACCAGAGATTCATTAAATCATTAAATGCTTGACCAGCCACTCTAGTTCCAGCCCAACGGGTAGATGGGTAAACGTGATTTCCTTGGTGAAGCAACACTTTTGGATCTATGCCAGCCTTCTTGTATGCTTCTAGCATTAATTCAAAATGTTTTGGTTTGACATTATCATCATTTAGCCCTTGAATAAGCAAAGGAGCAGCTTTTAGATTGGCTGCATTTAGGGTATAGTCGCGTTTAGCAAATTCTTCATTATAATTATGCCCATCCTTATGTTGCGTCTCATTGAGTTTAGTGATATAAAGCAAGATAGTAATCTTTAATTTTATCCCAGTCATCTTTGTCTAAGATCCGACCAGAGGTATAAACAGACAACCAAGATAAATCATTTGAAGTTCCCGTATCAAGTGGAGATCCTTGACTATTAAAGTGATCATACCAACTGGCAATTCCTGCTGCTGGTACTATGGTTTTTAGCCCTTCTACACCAGTGGACGCAACCCCAAAAGTAGTTGTTCCAGCCCAAGACAAACCAGTCATGGCGACATTGCCACTCGACCAATCAGCCTTAACCTCTCGATTGCTTGTTTTATCTGCATAGGCCTTGCGTTTGCCATTTAACCATTCAACAATATTCTTGTAGGCAGCAACTTCCAAATCAGAGCCAGTTGTATTGATACCATCTGATCCTTTTGATCCCAAACCACTACTCGTAACGACAGCGTAACCACGGACAAGGTAATAATTGTACCAATTCAGGTTTTCATAGTCATAATGAGTGTAATCAGCAGAACTTTCACGTGGATTGACATAGTACCACTCCTTAGGATTAGTAGCTTTTGCTACCTCTTCTGTCGAAACTTCTTTGACTGCTTTTCTTTTTGTCTGGGCTTAGTATAGAGCTTAGCCATATCAAAATTTCCACCTTCTCTTTAGACCAAGCCCTTCTAGGGTACGTTCTTCTGTCGTCCCTGCAACATATGGACTTGCTTCAAAGATTGTTGGGGCTTTATAATCACCTTTAACAGCAGCTTTCGGAACTTGGACAAAGGTTTTCACCAGATCTGGTTTGCCATCTCCATCAGTATCATAGTCTGTTTCGACATAAACAACATAACGGACAATATCACTCTTTTTCATATGAATAATGTTCAGGGTCATCACCCCGAGTAAATGGGAAAATAGGTTGTGCTCTTCCATTCATAAAGAGAGGTGTCTTGCGCTCTGCTCTATAAGCCGCATGGAGTTTTTTAGCTGCAGCGACCATGGTCGCAAGGTCTGTAACTGGATCAGATCCTTTCGCCTTTTGGTCAATCATTTCCTAGACTCTTAGCAAAGGCTAAACGATCCTGATCAGTTGAACCAACTTGTCCTTCTTTTGTCGATGCCCATTTTAAAAAGTTGATTAACAGCTTCGCTAACTGTTGCTTCTTTCTTAGAGTCTTCCTCAGTCCGTGCTTGACCAGTTACTTCTGACAGGTCTGCTAAGGTCGTCTTAGGAGGATTAGACACTCTAGTAGCACTTCTATCATTTCCTGTCTCTTTATACGAAGTTACAGTTGCTGAATTATTCTCAGTCCTTGAGGCAACTTTCTCTTTAGTTTCGCTTCCAGTATCTGCACCTGATTTTTCAAGAACAGCTTCCTTGTCCGATGCTGATTTATCCGAAACAATTGCAGACTCAAGTGCTACTTGGTCTTGATTCTTTTCCTTTTCTGCCTCAGTTTGATTGGACTCGATAGTCGCTTCAACGACTACATTTTCTCTTTCACCCTCAGCGGGACTTTCCTTAGTAGCCTCAACATTCGTTCCTGGCTCTACTTGCGAAGACGTTGAAAGTTCAGTACTTATCTTTTGATTCTCACTTGAAGCTACGACTGAATCACCAACTTCTTCTGCCTGAGCATGATGCGATAAAACAAGAGGGCTAATCAATAGACTAGCGAATACAATCGAAACAATGGTTGATTTCTTCATAAAATGACTCCTTATACTATGATTTCAAATTGATAAACAAAGGCTAAATCTATATCCTTCATTACTCTTTGATCAGCATATAACAAGATTTTTCTTTGATTAAAAACTTTCTAGCTTTCCTCCTCTCTTTCATCATGTAAACTACCTCCTTTCAAATTTAGCAAAAGTCAAGCTTCTTAGATAAAAACATACTTATTTTGAAAGAAATAGTAAAAATATTTTATAAAAATATAAAACAATCTGAATGATTAGATATCAATAATTTAGCTAAACGATTTCATCAGATAGCCAAAGAAAAGAACTCAACTTGTCTCATCAACATTTCATATAAATAAAAATCTCATCCCTTTTTATTTCTAGTATTTTATAGCAAAAGCACAGCTTCATTCTAACACTATATGTAAGCGCTGTCAATTTTTAGCCCTTTACTTTTTATAGATAAAAACACCACATTGGTCTGTGGTGTTCTTGTTAGATGTAAAATTTATTCCTGCCTGCCTAAATTTTTGATAGGATTTATTTAAAAGAAGATAGTAAATCTCATCCATTTACCATCAACCGCTTCAAACTTATAAGCGAACTGATGCTTATCTAATATTTGCTGAACAATAAAAGAGTCCCAGACCTGTTCCCCCATCTTTACGATTACGGCTATAATCCGGTCGATAAAAAGGTTGGAAGATCTGCTGAATCTGTGTTTCATCCAAAACACGCTCAGCCTGGTTTTCAATAACCAAGAGGTGCTCTTCAAGGCGGATTGAGATTTTTCCATTTTTAACAGTATAGTTAAAAAGCATTGTCAATAAGATTCTTGATCGCCTTGACCAGATAGAGTTTATTACCCTTCATTTGAGCTCTTTTAGGCTGACCTGAAACTCATAATGTTTCATCTCAGCCATCAGTCTGTAGGTGCTTAGATTTTCTTCCAAGACCTGTTTCATTGAAAAAGACTTCCTCGGTCACCTCAGTTCCCATTTCCATTTTAGAAATGGCCAAGATAGATTGAACCAGAGCTGACTGTTCTTCTAAAATTACACGGCATTTCTGCAGATAGGTGTCACGATCTTTAAAATCACCCACACCATAAATCATACCGTCAACCATCCCCATCATACTAGTAATAGGGGTTTTTAGCTCATGAGAAGTCATGCGAAGGAATTCTGCTTTTTCTCTCTCTCTTTCAGCCACCTTTTCATTCTCCACCCTCAGGGCTTCCATACTCGTCAAAAGGTTAGCATATAAATGATTGATATCCTGAGCAAGCTCCGCAATTTCATCTTTTCCCTTGGCCACGCAGACAACATCAGGCGCTAAGCTAGTCATCTGACGAGTTGCTGCTGAAATATCCTTTATTCTTTGACTAGATGTTCGACTGTATAGATAAGCTGAAAGCCCTCCTAAACTAAGCGAGACGACCAAGACAAAGGGATAAAGATTTAGCAAAATATGACTAGCATCACTCACCGGTTGCAGTGAATATTCGCCCTGCAAGGTCAAGCTTTTTCCATCCGATGTTTTGATATCTTTACTGATACTTTTATGATTAGCAGTACCATCAGCCATGGTAGGAAGAATGGTTAAGGATAAAGAATCTTGTGTCTCACTGACTTCAACAGTCGGATAAATCACTTGGTCTTTTTCATCCGTTAGGTTAAACCAAATTCGATTGTTCTTATGACTGTAATCCGTCAAAAGCGACTTGATTTCTTCTGTAGTCTTCGCTTTTATTTGCTGGGTGACTTGATCAAACTCATGCTTGGCTTCTTGACTCTTGACTTGCTCATAATAAATAGGCATGGCAAAATAAAGACTAGCCAAGACTACTGTAACAACCACAAAGATAATCGAACTGGTCAGCAGGAAATTCTTTTTACAATCTTCACGCTTGATCTCCACCCAGTTGATAACCCATACCAGTAATAGTTGTCAGAGGAATTCCAGGGACTTTCTTACGAATATTTTTAATATGATTGTCCAAGACACGGCTATCTAGCTCGCTATAACCCCAAATAGTATTCATCAGATGATCGTGTTACCAAATGCCCTTTACGCTTAGCAAAACTTCTAAGATTTCATATTCTTTCTTGGTCAAGGCTAGCTTTTCTCCCTGCCAGAAAAATTGTACAATCTTCAAGTACCACGCGCAAGTCACCAATCACAATCTCAGAGTACACAGCATTTCGGCGCAGAATATTTTCAATCCGTTTAACCAAAAATAAGCGGTGAAAAAGGGTTTAGTCACATAATCACTGATCAAGTGATTGAAGCTGACCAGTTGCGTATATTCATCATCCAGAGCGGTCAAAATCATAACCGGAATCTGTGATGTCTTTCGGATTTCTTTTAAAACGTCCAGTCCGCTAACAGATGGAAGCATCATATCTAGAATAACTAAATCAAAGGTCTCTTCTTCAAAATGACGCAAAGCTTCTGCTCCATCATGAGACAGGCGTGACACTATAATTACTTTCTTTTAAAAATTCACATATGACTTGGTTGATAGTAGTATCATCTTCTACGACCAAAAATCTTATACATAACGACTCCTTTATTTTTTTATTCAAAGCGTGAGGCTTCAATTGGATCTAGCTTAGATGCCTTAACGGCTGGTAACAACCCAAATACTACCCTATTATACAACAAAATAGCAAACTTACAAAAGACAGAGAAAGAGGGAAAGAATATAAGGATAATCCAAGGATTGAGTGATAGTAAAACCAGATAAAATTCCAGCAATTACTCCTATAAATCCTCCCATTAAGGTCAAGATAACTGCTTCTATCAAGAATTGCTTGAGAATAATTTTTACGTCTTGCTCTAAAGCCTTCTTAATCCCAATTTCACGAGTCCGTTCCGTTACAGAGACTAGCATGATATTCATAACACCGATTCCTCCAACCAAAAGGGAAATGCTGGCTATCCCTGCCAAAAGAACAAAGTTTGATTGGTTCAAGTTATCCAACTGACGTTCAAATTCCTGTAAATTTAGCACACCAAAACATATAGTCAGATTGAGGCAGTAGTTGGTTTAGATAATCTCCAACTTTTTTTGGCTACCTTCTTCAAATCATCTGCTTTATAGGTTTGAACTGTCACCTCAGGATTGACATTTAGTTCTTCAAAAAGTCTGTGCCATTGTTGAAGAGGGATATAAGCAACCTGATCAGCACCCGCCGTCAAGCCACTCTGTTCTGTTGATTCAAAGACCCCAATAACCTTGAAGGGCTCCCTTAACTTCGATATACTTTTCCAATACCATCTCCATTTGGAAAGAGACTATCATGAGAGACTTTTCTAAATAAGTCACTTGTTCTTGGTTTTGAAAAAGCAGGGATCCGAAAAATCTGCACCTTCAACCGTCCGCATTTTCTTAATTTCAGCAATGTTTTTGAGAAACTGCTTGGACCTTACCAGAAGTTTTTGATCCAAATGGTAGATCTTTATCATCCGTTCCATAAGTCAAAAGAGCATTCTTAACACCTGGAATCTCTACGGATCTTACTTTAGCGTCTCTTCACCCATAAAAGGGAATATAACCTGGCTTTTTGGCTTGAGCTTTCTCAGGTATACTGGGATCAATGACATTTTTCTTGTCATAAACCACCTTGATAGTATTATTGCTACCACCAATCAACTGTCTTTTGGTATTCTCTGTATTTCCCTCAATAATAGAAAAGATAGCAATGATGGCACCGATCCCAATAATAATCCCAAGCATGGTAAGCATTGAGCGCATTTTATGCGATAAAATGAATTTAGCGCTACAAAAATATCTTCCATAAATGTCTTAATTCCTTTCTATCGCTTTGTTTTCAATATTTCCATCACGTAAAACAACTGTTTTTACACATTTGGGCAACTTCTGGCTCATGGGTACATCACTATTGTTTTTCCCGCCTCATTGAATTGTTTGAATAGATCCATAATCTGAACACTGGTCTTGGTATCCAAGGCCCCAGTCTGTTCATCTCCAAGAATAAAACTAGGATTAGTAACCAAAGCGCGGGCAATGACTACCCAGCGCTTTTTGTCCCCTGATAATTCCATAGGCTTGAATTCACTTCGCTCTTCTAAACCAACCAAACGAAGCATCTCCAAAAGCGTTCTCGACGTTCTTTTTTTAGGAACCTTCCATACGTCAAAGGAAGTTCCACATTTTGACAAGCTGTTAACTTGGGCATGAGATTAAAGTTCTGGAAAAACAAAACCAATCTTTTGATTGTGCAAGTCTGACAACTGATTATCTGATAGATCAGAGACATCCGTTCCCTCAATATGGTAGCTTCCAGAGTTGGCCTTATCCAGACATCCAAATGATATTCATCAAGGTTGATTTACCAGATCCAGATGGCCCATAATAGCCAGAAAATCTCCTTCTTCCACATGTAAGTCAATTCCTTTCAAAATCGGAAACTCTTGACTTCCTTGCTGGTAAGACTTATGAATTTCTTTTAAGCTTTTAACATCTGCTCCTACCTCCATGCCCTCTTTCATACCTGTCTTCACACTAGAGATACTGTCTTCCATTTTCAGACCTTCTGTGATTTCAACAAGAGAACCTTTTAGAGCCTTGGTCTTCACTTCCTGCTTTTTAATCTTTTTATTTTCAACTTTCCATATAGGATTTACCATTTTCTGTGAAAACATAAGACTTATTGATGACAACTTTACCAGCCTCAGGTGCATTTTCAATAACATTGACATAGGCATGCGAACCAATCAGAGGCATCTCACCAGTTTGATCAAGTTCAACCTTGTATGGATATTTTGCCTGATTAGGATTTTCTTGTTGTTGCTTATTACCACTTGCTGCTGCATCAGCTGTCAAGGTCCCTACTTGAGTGACTGTACCTGTCCATTTTTTCTTAGGATTCTTTCGGTCAACCACTTCAACTTTCTGACCTACTTGTAGTTTTTCTCGATCAAATTCACTGACACTTCCTTTAACAAATGTTTTAGACTTGTCCATGATTTCGATGAAGTTTTCTTCTTCCTTCTTCGCTTTTGATTGAGTCGGCAAGTCTTCATTCATCGAAGTAATGGTCCCAGCAGTATCTGCAGTCACTGTATCATATTTCATTCTATCTGATTCAGTTTGAGCTGTTGCCTGTGCTTTTTCTGCCTCGATTTGGGCGTTGCGGACCTCATTATCTGCTGAATTAGCGTCACTTAAACTCTGAGCCACTTCGTCTTCTGCTGACTTGATCTGATCAAGAAGAGATTCGTCATTGCTCGTATTATATTTTTCACGAAGGCTATTCAAATTAGCCAACTTACGATTGTAGGTTTCCCATTTGATAGTCGCATTGCTTTGTGCAGTGCCAATGCTGTTTGATTTAGCTTGGGCATCATACTGAGCCGATTGAGCAGTTAATTCTTGTGAAGTCACATAGAAAAGAGAGCCTGTCCTGTGTGACAGTATCACCATTCTTGACAAATACTTCCTTGACTTCACCTTTAGATGGATCGATTTTGACCTTACTACTATTGTTAGGTGTGACTTCCCCAGATAAAACCAAGCTCTTTTTCTTACCTTCATCAACAGCTTCCTGAACCGTCTTTGAGTCCACTTTATTGTTGACCACTACAGACTGATTTTGACCTCGTTGCAAAAGAAATACCTCCCACAAGTCCACAGGACAACAAAACCACACTACTGATTAAAAATAATTTTAGAATTTTTCTTCTTTCCTCGTAACATACTGCCTCCAAGTCTCACAAAGCAATCTTTCTTATTCGGCGCTTGAATCTTCTGTCTCAGCTTCTTCTTCGTTTTCAACTGGAATTTGAACAATGTTCCCATCCGGCATGGTATACTCTGTTACTTCTTTTCCATCAACCACTTTGTTCTTTTTATCAACAGCATCCTTCTTGTAGTCAATTGGTTTACCGTCCAAGGTCTCTGTCTTTTTGATTATCTTTTGTTTCTACAAGTCTGCTAAAAATACAAGAGAAAGTCCAAGGACAGCGATAAGAGTAGCAAATTTTTTGAAGTTCATGATGTTCTCCTTTTGAGTAAAATATTTGGCTAATCAAAGTTATGAATGTTTCTATCAACAAACATGGACAACTTCTAAAACCTTTTTTTGTTTTGTTTGAACAAATCTATTCTAACAAAAGCTATCTATGAGCCTCCTACCTACCATCTGTATGTTTTTTTGAAACTAATACTATTCTCTTGAATTTTTGCATATTCTATCATGAAAACCATTCAAACTTATTTTTATGATATAATGACAGTAGCTTAAATAACTTTCAAGATTGAGGTAAGATAATGACACAAACAGTATATTTCGGAACCTATACTCGCAGAGATTCCAAGGGCATTTACAAGGCAGATTTTGACACAAGCAAAGGAATTCTGTCTAATTTGACATTAGTCGCTGAAGAACCAAGCCCCACTTATCTAGCTTTTGATGAGGCTGGTCATCTCTATTCTGTCGGAGCTGAAAATGGCCAAGGTGGGGTAGCAGCCTTTGATAAAGAGTTTAATCTTCTCAACCATGTTGTTGCTGAAGGAGCCCCCCTCTGCTATGTCGCTGTAGACGAAAAACGCGATTTAGTCTACGGGGCAAACTACCATAAGGGACAAGTCTTGGTCTACAAACGCTTATCAGATGGTAGTCTTGAACTTTGCTGATATCGCAAAGCCACAAAGGCTCTGGTCCACATGAAAATCAATCTTCCGCTCACGTTCACTTTACCGACTTAACACCAGATCAATACCTCGTCACTTGTGATTTAGGAACAGATGAAGTAGCACCTATGATGTTACTGAGGATGGAAAGATTACCCTCTGGATACCTACAAGTGTGCTAGTGGTGCTGGTGCACGTCACCTTGTCTCTTCATCACCATCAAAAGATGGCTTATCTGATTTGTGAATTAAACTCAACTATTGAAGTCCTTATTTATGATGGTGTTGGACAATTTGAGCATTTACAGACAATTTCTACCTTGCCCCAAGATTTCGTGGGAGCAAACGGGACGCAGCTATCCGTCTGTCTGCTGACGGCAAGTTCCTCTATGGATCCAACCGTGGCCATGATTCTCTAGCAACTTACAAAATCTTAGCTGATGGAAGTTTTGACTTGATCAGATTGTCCCAAACCAATGGAAAAAATCCGCGTGATTTTCAATATCACACCAGATCAAAACTATATCATTGCAGTCCATCAAGACTCTGACAATGCTACGATTTTTAAACGAGATTCTGAAAGTGGAAAATTGACAGAGATTTCCCATGATTTCTACGTCCCTGAAGCTGTTTGTGTGACCTTTAAATAAGCGACTTTTCTTGTCTTTCTACTAGAAATTTGATTAAATAATATAAAAAATTACTAAGGAGAACCGTTATGAATCCACTTGATTTATTTAACCAAGTAAAAGAAATGATTGAAAAGAAAGATTTCGACGTCGCTAAAAAGTTTGTCGAAGATAACAAAGATAAACTTGGTGAATATCTTGAGCAAGCTAAAAATTAGTAGCTGGAAATGAAATGGCAAGTAACGCTATCGATAAAATTAAAGGTTTATTTTAAGTCAACTAAAAAGCATCCTCATTGAGCGATGCTTTTTATGTGCACAAATTTCAGGTTTTGACTATCCTATTTCAAAGTCTAAAAAGTCACAATTCCTTCATAAAAATAGGCACTTTTTAACTAAATATTAATTTGGCTAGCTTCTTTTCTCTGTCTAGTAACAAACATGGTGAATGTTGCCTTGCAGACATTTTCTTTTATCTTGATTCGTAATAGTAACATCTACAACTCGTGTTTTACACCCTGGATGAACACAGCTTCCTGAAATGGTCAATTTATCACCCAGATGCCCTGCTCGAAGGTAGTTGATAGAAGACTGAAGAGTCACCCCATCTAAATCTTGAGATATCAAGACTCAGACCAGAAATCTGATCACACAAAGTAAAACAGGTAACCTCCATGAGCATTGCCATAATAGTTTAAAGAAGACTGCACCACTTCAGTGGTGACAAGAACTTGACCGTCCTTCATCTTTTCAATCTCGTAGTTCTCAAATGCTGAAATCGCATCAAAGTGAAAATCTTTCATTTATTTCTCCTCACAATCTGTGTCTTATCATACTACTTTTCATTGATTCAAGCAAGGAAAGTTCCCAACAAATCTATATCTGCTTCTAGCTAATCTATCGTCTTTTGCTGATTTCTTTTATTAATAAAAGTCATTTAACTCTTCCAATCGTTCTCTTGTTAGAGATTGAGCAAGAAAAGCTTCTTCGTTAACATCTTTGCCTTCATTAAATTCTATGCATAGGAACATTATCATACTGCTTTTACATTTACTGGTATAAGCTTCCCTTCGCCATAAGTTATAATCTCTATATTACTATCACTAAAAAGCTCCATAGTAGTCTTCTCGAACTACTACTGTCTGCCCTTTTTCCTCAAGATAGGCATAATGGCTTACTGGAACATAAATTGTAAAAAGAAAGCCAATTATAGGAGAAACTGCCAACAGCAACAAACCTAAAGCAAGAGCAGGATAAAGAACCCATTTGTATCTTTCAATCAATAAATAGAAAGCGAGGAATAAAAAGAGAAAAGCAAGCCACGGACTCAACTGAGGTTTCCACAATATACTGGTGACCAAAAAGAATAAAAGAACCGCTAAAGGTGCCAGATTCCTCGACTTCCATCGATGAGCTACAAGAAGTCCAACAATCAAGAGAATAAGAGCTGGCCACTCTCTGCTTAGAATATATAGAAGAAAAATAAAACATCTCCCTGAGTCTCCCTTTACTTTATTCAAAAATCCCTCAAGTCAAGCTTGAGGGATCCTTACTTCATTCAATCTGAATGAATTATTTTTTCAAGTTATAGAAAGCTTGAAGACCTTTGTATTGAGCAACTTCGCCAAGTTGATCTTCGATACGAAGCAATTGGTTGTATTTAGCAATACGGTCTGTACGTGAAAGTGAACCAGTCTTGATTTGACCTGCAGTTAGTTGCAACTGCGATGTCAGCGATTGTTGAATCTTCAGTTTCACCTGAACGGTGTGATACAACTGCAGTGTAACCAGCTTCTTTAGCCATTTCCAATCGCTTCAAAAGTTTCAGTAAGAGTACCGATTTGGTTAACTTTGATAAGGATTGAGTTAGCGAGCACCTTCTTTGATACCACGTGCAAGGTAGTCAGTGTTTGTTACGAAGAAGTCGTCACCAACAAGTTGTACTTTCTTACCAAGACGTTCAGTAAGAGCTTTTCCAACCATCCCAGTCATTTTTCATCCATACCATCTTCGATAGTGATGATTGGGTATTTGTTAACCAATTCTTCAAGGTAGTCGATTTGTTCTGCAGATGTACGGACAGCAGCGCCTTCACCTTCAAATTTAGTGTAGTCGTATACTTTACGTTCTTTATCGTAGAATTCTGATGATGCACAGTCAAATCCGATAAATACATCTTTACCTGGAACATAACCAGCAGCTTCGATAGCAGCGATGATAGTTTCTACACCATCTTCAGTTCCTTCAAAAACGAGGAGCGAATCCACCTTCGTCACCAACGGCAGTTTCAAACCACGAGATTTAAGGGATTTTCTTAAGAGCGTGGAAGATTTCAGCACCGTAACGAAGAGCTTCTTTAAATGTTGGAGCACCAACTGGCAAGATCATGAACTCTTGGAATGCAATTGGAGCATCTGAGTGAGATCCACCGTTGATGATGTTCATCATTGAGTTGAAGAACTTTTAGTGTTGAATCCGCCAAGGTAGCTGTAAAGTGGGATTTCACAGGTAGTCAGCAGCAGACGAGCTACAGCGATAGACACACCAAGGATTGCGTTCGCACCCAATTTACCTTTGTTAGAGTACCGTCCAAAGCGATCATTGCACGGTCGATAGCTTGTTGGTCACGAACATCGTAACCGATGATAGCTTCAGCGATAACATTGTTTACGTTATCAACTGCTTTTTGTGTACCAAGACCACCGTAACGAGATTTGTCGCCATCACGAAGTTCAACTGCTTCGTGCTCACCTGTAGAAGCTCCTGAAGGAACCATACCACGTCCGAAAGCACCTGATTCAGTATAAACTTCTACTTCAAGTGTTGGGTTACCGCGTGAGTCTAGGACTTCACGAGCGTAAACATCAGTAATAATTGACATTTCTTACTCTCCTTATTATTTAAAATTATTTACTAGTCTATGATACCTCAAAAACGCTCAAGGAAAAATAGAGAATCTAAAAATTTGAGAAATTTTGCACAAGAAAACGATTGCAAATTTACTGTATAAATGATTTTTTTCCTCAAATAAGAAAGAAGACTTTCGACCTTTTTAGAATTTCTCCTTTTTATGGTACAATTCTCTTATGACTGATATTAATAAAGTAATCATGGAAAAAGCCCAGGGCGGAGCCAAGCTCAATCCTGATGAACAGCGTAGATTTTTAGGGACTTTTTGAGGAGAGAGTTCTAGCTACTGCTCTATCGAGCAGCTAACGGCTCTCTTATTCACAGTCATTTCAAAGGAAAATGCTCAGCAAGATCATGAAAAACTGCCAACCTGTAATAGTCAAAATTTCCCCAGAAGTCGGAGTCTGGCAATCAAATCTTTTTATCTAAAAACCTCCAAGGAACTGGGTCTGCGAGGCTACTATTGTTTCCCAGTGACTGCTAAGCTTCTCCTTTTGGCCTGATTGTCCATAGCGACCATCTGGTCCAAGTAGATGACAAGGACATGAGCCAACAGTTTGCTAGTCTCCTTCAGCCAGCAGAAAAACCAGTAAAAGAAAAGCGCTCCCTATGGAAAAAATGGTTTAGCTAGGATGACAAATTTAGAAAAACTTTTTGCCTTCTTTGAAGCAGAAAATCAGCGTGATTGGCAAACCTATCAGACCTTTCTTTCTGACCATGTTAGCTGGGAATTAGAAGCTGACACAATCGGAAATCATCGAAGGAAAAGCGGACTCACTTTGACTAAGATTCAAAAAGCCTCACCATAAGAACTCCCGTCAAATTTCGTTGTACTTATTATCAGCTTAGTCCCGACCAGAATCGGATTGTGACCATTTTAGAAAATGATTTTGGTGACCTGTCTTGTGATATCTTCTTCTTTGAAAAGGTCATGATAGTTAAAGAAATTGAATACTCTGACTAGCGGATTAACCGCTTTTTCTATTACTGATTGATAACAACAAACGAAATTCAGTAAGAGAATCTTTTTAACAAATTCATTTATCTATTAGTCTTTTTCTCAGTGGGACCTATAAAGATTTTTGAATTACCATCTCTTTCTCTTAAAACTTGCAGGAGTCTATCTTCAGGATAGTTGGCACGACTTCCTCCTATCAGCTTTTAAGCTACTAGCTAGAGCAGTCATGAGCCTGTCCAATCTCACGTAAAAATTGGTCGAATTGGAACCTGTACATGCTTGATATGCATTCCAATAGCAGTATTCCAATATCTATCCCTGCATCCGCCTTTATAAATTCAACTTCGACAGGATCTTTCATAAATTGAAAGGTCGCTAACTGTCCTGCTCCCCCAGCGTGAAGTGTGGGGAGAACGGAGACAATCTCAAAATGGAATCTTTCAGCCACTTCCCTCTCTACAACTAGAGCCCGATTGATATGTTCACAACCTTGAACAGCTAAGTGAATCCCTCGATTAGTTAAGAAGTCTAAAAATGTCTGTGCAGATTATTTCACCAATTTCTTGGCTCGACTCCTTGCCAATATGCCCACCTAAAACTTCGCTAGTAGACAAGCCTAAGACAAAGAGAGAACCCTCACGTAAATATGACTTTTCAAGTACATCTTCAATAATTTGCTTCGTTTCTATTTGAATCTTACTTTTATCCATCTCTCTCACCTCTGTTATTTACTTCTATTCCTATCGAATTTTCATATACTTATGTCATTCTAAAGCTTGATTATACTTCCAACATTTCGAGCAGTACGAATGAGATTTTTCTGCTTGGTTTAAAATCCCTTCCAAGCAATCTGGGCGCGCAATAATGGGAAAAACTGCCTGGATATTCTCAACAGGAAATCCGGTAAATCATCAGCCAGACTACCGCAAATAGCCAGTACAGGGATGCCTTTTGGTGTTCGTCTGGCGACCCCGACTGGTGCCTTGCCTGCCAGAGACTGACGGTCCATCCGTCCTTCGCCAACGACGACCAAGTCCGCCTTTTGACTCTGTCATCAAAATCCAGTAAGTCTAGACAGGTTTCGATACCCGAAACGATTTTTCCTCCAGCAAAAGCAACCAATCCTGCTGCCATTCCACCTCCGGCTCCAGCTCCCTCCATATCAATCACCTGAGGATCGACCAACTGATAGAAATCTGCCATTGCTTGGTCTACTTGAGAGAATAATAAGGAGACAGACCTTTCTGACCTCCGAAAACTATTGTTGCACCACGATCACCACAAAGAGGATTGTCAACATCCGTCAAAATCTCTATCTCCACTTCTTTCAAGTAAGCAGGAACCTGCTCAACCGATATTCGTGCAACTCTTCCTAATGAAGAGCCAATGGTCATGACCTATGATTGTCCGCATCGAAAAATTTTTATAACTCCAATCCAGCGACCCAATCCAATCCCACCGTCATTACTGGCTGAACCTCCAACCCCAACTAAAATCTTTCTGACACCGTCTTCAGCTAGGTGCAAAATCAATTCTCCCAATCCTTTGGTCTCTATGGCCAAGGGATTTCGTTTTTCCTGAGGAATAGAGGCGAGTCCAACCAAATCAGCCATTTCAAAAAGCGCTTGCTGACCGTTTCTGGCGTAGGGGCATTTTACTGGCTGCAAAGGGTCCAGTCACAGTGTGGTAAAATTCAGCCCAGCCCAAAGCTACTCTCAGCGCAGCCATTGTCCCCTCGCCCCCGTCACCGACCGGAAGCAAATCAAAGCTGGCATCTGGCAAGGCCTGAGAAAATCCTGTCTGCAGAGCCTGAGCAACCTGTGAAATGATAAGCTTTCCTTGAAAGAATCTGGCGCTATTAGGATATGCATACTTCTTCCTATTCTTTTCTATTGTCCAAAAGATCAATGACCCGATAGAGATTGCGTTCTTGAATCTGATAAGGAGCCTGCTCACGCACGATTGGCTTGGCCATAAAGGCAATTCCTATCCCTGCCGCTTGAATCATGGGCAGATCATTGGCGCCATCCCCCATAGCAATCGTTTGATTTAAATCCAACTTATTTTCAACTGCCCATGCTTTTATCATAGTAAGCTTGGTATCCTGGTGACAATCTCTCCTAAGACTTGGCCTGTCAAAAAGCCCTGCTGGATTTCCAAACGATTTGCCTTGACGTAGTCAATTCCAAGCTGCTCAGCCAGTCTGTCCACGATTTCATGAAAACCACCTGACACCAAGCCTACTTTATAAGCACGTTTATCACGGCTCCTTGACCAAATCTCAGCTCCTGGCGTCAAGTGAATCCTTTCAGAAATTCGAGCAAAAATATCCTCTGGCAGGCCTTTTTAAAAGAGCAACCCGCTCACGTAAGGCGACTTCAAAGTCCAACTCTCCACGCATGGCACGTTCAGTAATAGTCGCAACCTGAGCTCCTACACCCTGCCTCTTCTCCTAACAGGTCAATCCCTCTTCCATGATTAAGGTGCTGTCTACATCCATAACTCAGAGAGAGCTTTAATCTGCATTTCTTTTACCTCATTTTATGCTTACTTCCTTTTTAATAATCATTCCTTTTATCAAAAAGTTCTTTCTTCCACATTGTGTTTCCACATTCGCCATGTCCTAAAGAAAAGTGCTTCCCTACCACCATTATATCACAAGGAAATGGTGAGAATCTAACTCAAAAAGCTCCCTTAGGAGCTTCTATTAAAATCGAATATTTTCTCTTGTTTTTCTCATACGAGGTCACAAAACGACTTGTTACACCTGGTTCTACAAGCTCCAGGGCTTGAGAAATAACTTCAAACGAATTTTCATAATCATATTGGTGTTCAAAAATATCCAAAGCTTTATTAAAGGCTTCCTGAATATTTTGATCAAATGAACGGTAGCGATTAGAATATTGTAAAAGCTGTTCTGTCAAAGTAGCATATTGGACAATACGATAAGTTTCACTCTCTAAATCATGAATGTCACTTGTAACATTCTCAAGTAAGAGATTTACATTATCAATATTAACACGTAGTTGCTCTAATTCCGTAAGAAGTGCTTCTGCATGATCACTTGCCGTAAAGAAGATACTTAAGAAATTCTTTGGAATTCCCGGAAGATTGCGTTTTTCCATATAACGCTTAATGGTGTGTAACTTATTGATATAGATGTTAACTTTTTTGTCGAGCATTGTCATCATCTTTTTCGATTCTTTCCAAACGCTCTCCAAGATAAATTTGTTCATCTTCAATTTCTTTCAAACGAGCCTGAGTTGTTTCTAGAGACTCCTGAGTCAAGGAGTAAGGTTGTTTATTTTCTGATGAATCTTCTACAGTAGATAAGACAACCGTTTCCAAAGCAGTCAGTTCATTTTGTAAATCACGAACCTTTTCATCTTCATTGTCTGTCAATACATACATCTTAGACAAACGATCCAATTCACTTTGAAGTTGTTGGTTATTTTTCTTTGGTGTGGGCCAAATAAGCAGGCAAGCTAGCAAGAAGCTTCTCCACAACCTTATGAGCGAGCTATTTCAAAAAGTGAAGATATCATATAAAGCGTTGATTTCTTCTTGAATCTGAGCATTTTCATATTGAGCATTGTCTAACTCTAAAAGCACGCAAGATTATCATGATTTTGTGAAATACTTGCATGAAGTTGAGAGAAACGAGATTCAATATCTGTTTCTACAAAGTGATAACCAGCTTCCAAGTCTTGCGGTAACCAGACTCTAGATCCTCCAACTGATCTGGCAAATCTTGAGTCAACTCTTTCACAATGCTTGGCACCTTATCTACGATGTGAGTCAAAAGCTAAAATATGATTCTCAGTCTTATCCAAAAATATCCGCATGACTTCTACAGGGTCACCTGGATGAATTAAGAGTAACAAATTGAGAGAATTCTGATTCAATATTTTGCAACTGCTTTTGAATTTCTTGGACAGCTTTTTCCATATTGCTCAGTATCTTCAGCCACTTTTAACTTGCAAGTTTTTCAAACAATTCTAGGGCATGAAGGACACGTCCGCTGTTCTTAGCTTCTTGTTTTTTTCTAAGTCAGCCAAAGCCTCACGGATAGCCTCAATATCTTCTTCAATTAGATTAATCTGACTTTCGATATTATCAATTTGCATGCTTTAGCTTTAAGGAAGCGGAAAGAATTATTGCAGCCTTCAGCTTCAAAGATGTTATTTTCAATGTCCGCAAACGAATTGAGAGATAGATCAACCCATTTTTGGTTCCACTCACGGAAAGTCACTTGACTTTGTCCAATGAGATGCATATTCTTAATTGCCTCTACTTCGTCATTAACTGGAAGATTATATAATTTTTCTTTTCTTTCTTCCAGACTATCAAGTAGAGTCTCGTTTCTCTTTCTTAGGGACAACAGCAGACTACATAAGCAAGAATTAGAACTACTGCTATCACTATGATAAGAATGATTAGTCCGTTAGACATATAAAACTCCTTCGTATTATTACTTGAGAATAAAACATAATGATTATATCATAATTTCTATGGTCGTGTATATATTTTCTTAATTTTTATACATCTAATGTACTGTATACCGCATTTTCTTCGATAAATTCACGACGTGGTTCTACACGATCTCCCATCAGCATATCAAATATTTTATCCGCTTCTGCTGCATCATCTACAGAGACTCGAGCCATCAAGCGGTGCTCTGGGTCCATAGTCGTTTCCCATAATTGGTGATCATCCATCTCACCAAGACCTTTATACCGCTGAATAGTTGGTTTAGAGCGACCTTCACTATACCGAGCTAAAGCTTCTTGTAGTTTGATTTCCTGATCAGCACCTGGCTGGATGTATTCTTTAACTTCACTACCTACCTTGACACCATAGATTGGAGGTTGAGCAATATAAACAAATCCTGCTTCCAAAACTGGCTTCATATAGCGATAAATCAAAGTCAGGAGTAAAGTACGAATGTGAGCTCCATCAACATCGGCATCGGTCATGATGACTAATTTTTGGTAACGAGCCTTGCTGACATCGAAATCAGCACTGAAACCAGTTCCCATAGCAGTAAAGAGACTGCGAATTTCTTCATTGGCCAATATCTTATCCATGCTGGCTTTCTCAACGTTAAGAATCTTACCACGAATTGGTAGAATGGCCTGAAATTCACGGTTACGACCGGACTTAGCTGAACCACCCGCTGAATCTCCCTCAACAATGAAGAGTTCTGTTTCTACAGGATTATTTGACGAGCAATCTGCTAATTTACCCGGCAAATTAGAAATCTCTAAGCCAGACTTCTTACGAGTCACTTCCCGAGCTCGTTTAGTCAGCAATTCTTGCTTTTGATGCCAAAATTCCTTTTTTTCAACGATCTTTTTAGCGACAGCTGGATTTTCTAAAAGGAAGTCAGAAAAGGCTTCGCTAAAGAGTCGATTAGTAATTTTAACAACTTCGCTATTTCCTAGCTTGGCTTTTTGTTTGGCCTTCAAACTGAGGATTTGGGTGCTTAACTGAGATAACTGCTGTTAAGCCCTCACGAACATCTTCCCCGGTCAGATTATCTTCATTTTTCTTTGAGAAGTTTATTCTTTTTAGCATAATCAGTTGATTACTCGGGTTAGGGCAGTTCGGAATCCCTGCTCATGTGTCCCGCCTTCATGTGTGTGGATATTATTTGCAAAGCTCATGACCGTTTCATGATAGCCAGTCGTATACTGCATAGCCACTTCAACAGTAATATCATCCATTTCACCATCTGTGTAGATAGGACTATCAAAGATTACATCTTTGTTCTCATTGATATATTGAACATAGCTGGCAATCCCACCTTCATAGTGATAATCTCTGCTCTGTTCCATTCCTTCACGCTTATCTGTAATAGAAATAGATAAACCACGATTTAGGAAGGCTAGCTCCTGAATCCGTTTGTTGAGCTTTTCAAAATCATATTCAACTGTCTCAGTAAAAATTTCTGGGTCAGGAGTGAAATGAACTGTTGTTCCTGTGCGATCGGTCTCACCTATCACTTCCAAATCAGCCTTCACTTGACCACGACTATATTCTTGGAAATGAATCTGTCCATTCTTATAGACCTTAACATCTAGTTGAGTTGACAGGGCATTAACAACGGATGAACCTACTCCATGGAGACCTCCGGAAACCCTATATCCTCCACCGCCAAATTTTCCTCCAGCGTGCAAAACAGTAAAGACCGTCTCTACCGCAGGACGTCCAGTTTTTTTCCTGGATATCGACCGAATACCACGTCCATCATCGACAACTGTAATCGAATTATCTTTTTCGATAAAAACTTGAATATGACTCGCAAAACCAGCTAGGGCTTCGTCAATAGAGTTGTCGACAATTTCCCATACCAAGTGGTGCAAACCTTCTTTAGAGGTTGATCCGATATACATCCCAGGACGCATTCGGACAGCTTCAAGTCCTTCAAGGACCTGAATCTGACTGGCATCATATTCTTGCGATTGGATGTCTTGTTGAATTTCTTCTGTCATATTATTCCTTTTCCCTATTAAAGTGTAGATGATTCATTAGATTTTCCATATTATCAAAAGATAGGTTGAAAAGCCAGCGACTTGTCCAGCCTCTATATCCAAGGGTCGATCGCCAATCACTAAGCAGGAGACAATCTGATACTTCTCTTTAAGATAATTTATGGATTCTGGGTCGGGTTTACGCTTAAAAACCATTGTCAGCTGTCACAATTTCAGTGAAGAGCGCTTTTATTTCTGTTTTCGAAAGAATCTCTAACACTTGATTATTGCGGTGAGAAATTAAAAATTTCGCCCTCCGAAATCAATGATTGTTTGGAGTAGTTCTTTTTGCTCCATCAAATAAAACAGGATGCTCTAGTTCTTTAGCTTCATTGGCTTTATAGGACAGCAAAAATCTTTTAACTTCTGGCGCTAACTGATTCACAGCATGATCTGTCGACACTTTTAGCGCTTGATAAACTTCATCATGACTAGCTTTTTATCCCAAAAAGAAGCTAAGGTTCTCACAAAAAGCGACTGTGGAAGTCTCATAATTATCGAGAAGCGTTCCGCCCTAAATCCCAGATATAATCTTGATAATCCATAGCTTTTTATTATACCATATTTTTCCTAAGAATGGGCTAATATTGGCTAAATAAACTGATAAGAATCCTTTTATTACTAGTTGATTTGCATCAGATGAGAATGCCTGATTCTTCAATAATAAAAACCCCGTTTTTCACGAGGTTTCTAGTTATGTTCCAAAGACATCTACATAAAGCATACTTTGACGTAAAGTCTCTGCATCGCCACCCAATTTTTCTACCAATGTATAAGCGAAAGCAAGGGTAGTTGAGGGACCACGACTTGTAAATGAGTTTGCCATCAGTTACCACCGTTTCCTTCTGATAACAGCCATCTGCTATACTCTTGGACCCCTGTCATAACAGGTGAATTTTTCCCTTTAAAACTCCAGCTTTTGTCAAGGGCTATCGGGAGTTAAGACAGATGGCGTGCAAGCCATTTGTCATTGACCTGCATTTTAGCGAGAGCGCATTCATCAGATCTTGATTATCCCGAAGATTGGCTGAACCAGGCATCCCTCCTGGTAATACTACCATGTCATAATCGTCCAGATTTCCTTCCCACAAATAATCTGCCTGAACACTAATACCGTGAGAACCTGTCACTACTTGCGCAAAACCTAGCATATGGCAGCTAATATTAGCACGACGTAAAACGTCCACAACTGTTAAGGCTTCTATTTCTTCAAAACCATTGGCTAGTAAAACAGCAACTTTTGTCATGTAAGCTATCCTCCTATTTTAATTTTTCAGAATGATTTTCTTTCTTCTTCTAGAGTAACCCGTCTGTTGTTCTTCCGTTAAATTGTTTTGGTAACTGACAGAGAGCAAGAGGCCAACGCCGATTAGATTACTGATAATAGAGGAGCCTCCTTGGGAAATAAAAGGCAAGGGAATTCCTGTCAAGGGAAGCAAGCCAGTAACAGCTCCGATATTCTCAAAGATATGAAAAATCAACATCATGGTGAATCCAGAAGAAATATAGGTGTAAAACTGGTTATTAGATTTCAGCGTAATCCTTAGCATTCGATAGATAAGCAAAAGATAAAGAGCTATGAGTAAGACAGACCCAATAAACCCAAAATCCTCAGCAATAACCGTGAAGATCATGTCGCTTTCTCTTACTGGCACCACTAAATTCGACACATTGAAACCTTGACCCCACATCCCACCACTACCAATGGCAATTTGTCCCTGAGCCTGTTGGTAGGTTGTTGTTTGGGCATATTCAAAAGGATGAAGCCAGGCCAAAATCCGGTTAATCTGATAAGTCGGCATTCCTAAACTATGAAGAAAGGCTCGACCACCTTCTGACGTAAAAATAAAAATAAATGTTAAAAAGAGAGCTAAGCCCGTTAAAAAAATCGGCAAAATAATCTTCCAAGAGACGCCAGACAAGAGAACAATTCCAGAGAAAATAGCCACAAAAACTAGGGCTGTCCCCAAATCGCTCTGGAGGGTTAGCAAAATCAAAACTGGCACAGTATAGAGAAAGAGCTGTAAAATCAATAGCCAATCCATCTTGAGGGTTCGGGGCTTATCCTTGTTTCGCTGACTGAATTTTACAACTGCACGAGATAAGATCAGTATATAAGAGATTTTCATAAACTCTGATGGCTGAAAGAGAGTCGTACCTCCTATGGTCACCCAGTTTTTTGCTCCTGTCGAAGCAACTAGAGATGGGCTAAAAAAGACCAGAGGAAGAACCATTAGACCTAAGCCAAAAACATAGAGTAAGGCGTTATTTTCCAGAGAAACTTGGTGTTAAAAACATGACGACAAAACTAATCACAATCCCTAAAGGCTATCCAAGCAATTTGCTGGCCAACCATAGCCCAGGCACTGGCCGGATAATCATGACTTACTGCAATATAAATAGCCACAATACCAAAAATCAACAAACAAATAACTGGTAATATTAAACTGTAATCCACTCGCGAATCAATCGAGGGCTTAAAATAAGACATACTCTCTCCTGTCTAGAAAAAATACTGAATAATCAAACTGGAAATAGCAACAACAAACCAAGCAAATGCACCTGTTAAAAGTGGTGCAGCACCCGCTTGTTTAAACTGGGCAAAAGAGACACGAGAACCTATTCCTGCCAAAGCCATTGCCATCAGCCATTGAGATAGAATTTTTGTAAAGGAAATAAAGGAAGCAGGTAAAACACCCGTACTACTAAATAGAGACGCACAGACAAACCACAAAATAAACCAAGGGAAAATTTTCTTTAGATCTACTTTTTGTTTAGATGACTGGGACTTAATATAACGAACACCTGCAAAAATGAGGCAAGACGGCACGATCATCAGAGCTCGACTTAATTTAACAATGGTTGCCAAATCACCAGCGGTCTGACCATAGGTATAGCCAGCGCTACTACAGACGAAGTATCATTGATAGCCGTTCCCTGCCCAGGTTCCAAAGGTCTCAGCTGACATCTGCATAAGATGCCCAAGAAAAAGGAAAAATGAAAACTGCTAAAAAATATTGAAGAAGAAAATAGTTGAAATTGAAAGAGCAATCTCTTCTTCTTTGGCTTTCCAAAATTGGAGAAAGTCACCGCAATAGCCGAACCACCACAAATAGCTGTCCCAAAACCTATTAAGAGGGTTAATATTCGGCCCATCCCTAAAAACGACCTATGAGATAAGCGGATAGAAAGGCCAGTAAAAATCGTAAGAATACTGATTTTTAACGAGGATAAACCTGTTCAGAAACTTTTGAAATAGAGAGACTAAAAACCCAGTAAGATAATGGAATACTGCAAGAGTTTCTTACCCGAAAAAGGCCAGTCCAGGATGAAATTTCTGAGGAATCTTCCAAAAATGGTTCAGTAGAATACCAAGTAAAATTGCAAATACACTGGAGCCAAACAAAGGAAAGGCTTTGCTCAAAAAGGTAGCAAGCGTACTATTGCTAGTGATAAACCCAAACCCGGAATATATTTTTCAACATGATTAATCAGAACCTTCTTCTCTTTTTCAATGTTTCTATTATAGCAGAATTTAAGAACTTGAGTCAGAGGATTTTTTTGAAGAAATTTTACCTTTCTTCAAAATTTTGCACTCATCCACTCAGTTCTTCTTTTTAACAATTTTATTCTTAAAATAAAAGACCTATATCTTGACGAATTTGATTAAAAGAAGATTGCTCGATTGGTGCTGTCTTAGACAAAACTCCTCTAATCTGGCGACTATATCTCTTCGTATAGACGCGATTGTCCAAGATAAGAACCGCAGACTGCTGTTTGCGATGGCGAACCGTCCGTCCCAAAGCTTGTTTCAAACGCAGAATCGCAAACCGGCAAACTATAATCATAAAAGCGGGTTCTGCCCTTCTTGTCGAAGTTGTCGATTCATCTTTTTGAGTGAAAACATTTTGTGGATTGTCAAAGGTAGACGTGTAATGATTTGAATCATTTTGTCCTGACTGGAAAAGTCTGTTCCTTCCCAAAAACTACCTGTTCCAAGCAAAATCGAGGCTTCACCACGATCAAATCGACGTTTAATATTACTGGCTTCACCGTTTTTATACTGAGCCAAATGCGACACAGTCAATCTTTCTGAAACTCTAATAAGAGTTCTTTAGAAGTGAAGAGAACTAAAATCGGAAGATTCAACGACTGTAGGTTTTCAATCCTATCAGCAATCAATTGAGCATAGCTGAGCAGAGGCAAATCAAGCAAGTCTGCGAAGTCCTTATCAACCCAAATTCGTTGCTGGTGGTGATTTTTAGCTGACAAATGATAGAACCCAGTAGTCAGCGAAAGCCGAGCAACTGAGCCAGATTGACTTTTGCGGCTAATTTCCAAAAGTCGCTGATATAAAAGAGCCGAGCCTTATCAGGCAGAAAATCCTGAAAAGTCCATCAAAGACAGTCTAGCTACGTGAAGACTAGTCACTCGATGCTGTTCAAAATACTCATCTTCCAACCAAAATTGTTCATACCTTGGGTCCAAAAAGTTCACGCAATTCAGGTAGATAATGTACTGGAAGCTCAGACAAATCCTGTCTCAGCCTAAGTAAGGTTCTTTCTGCTACTTCACTTGTTTTTTCACTATGAAAAACTTCCACTAGCTGCGATAGTTCAAATTGCAGACTTTCAAGTAAACGGCGTTCCAGAAGAAAATCCACACAAAGAATTTCCTGCTGAATTGTCTGCAGAAGCTAGCCATCTTGAGACTTTTTGAGAAAAACTTTCAAAAGCCAAAAAGAGCTTCTGGGCTTCATCCACAACTAGAATACGTCCCTCAATTAAACTTTTATCGTCTTCTAAACGAGTAAGAAGGTAGGCATGATTGGTCAATAATACTCGGCTCTCTCTTGCTTTTTCCTGACCAATCTGCCAAAAATCCACACCATAGAATAAAGATTTTTTGCTCAATTGGCCGTCATGTCCTAGCTCCTCGAAAAAGCCTGATACCGATGAGCTGTCCAATTTCTTCCTAAGTCTCCTGTTTCAGTTTCTGTCAGCCAAACCAAAAAGGCTGCATCTTGCAAACGGTTAAGCAAGCGATTATCATCCAAGCGCTCTAAACTCTGCAAAAAGCATCCAACTTGATATAGGATTTTGGACTTTTTAAACTATGAAAAGCTACTTGAAAAACCTCTTCAATCGCTCTTCCTTCTCCAGTTGCAATTTGATCCTGCAAAATTTTAGTCGGTACACTGACTACAATCTTTTCCTGACAATGTGCCAAAAGAGGTAGCAGATAACCATAGGTCTTTCCTAAGCCAGCCTGAGCTTGTAAGAAATTAGGGCTGAGATTTTTCATAGCCTCTTCCATGAGAGAGGCAAATTTCTCCTGCTCGGGTCTTTCTTCTAGTCCAAGTAAAGAAATATTCTTAGAAAAATCAGTGGATAAATATCTTTCCTTGCCAACCTTAGCCTTCTTTTTAGAAAGATACCGTGATAGATCAGCCAATTGCCTGGGCTGTCTCCCTGTCATTCTCTCAAAACAGTCTTCTAGCACAAAATGAGACTCATAAATCAAACTGTCAGATAAGGAAAGAAGACGCTCTAGTATGCCTTGGGCAGACTTTGAATTTTTCTTGGATTTTTAAAAATAGCAGAGCAGTCGCATAGCATCTGAAATAGCTGTATAGGGCTTGTTCCAGAGGAATTTTGCAATACTTCGCAAAACTGAGATAAAGTCCTATTTCTCATAAGTTGGAAAGAAGACTTGAGCCAACTCTACAGTATCGACGCGAGGAGATAATAGTCAAAAACCTTCCCAAAAAGAGATTCTGCCAGTAAATTTGCATCGAATTTAACATTATGAGCGACGAAAATAGCATCTTCAATCAGTTCATAGATTTCACGAGCTACCTATGAAAAATCGGGTGCCCTCACTCAAACGTTGGTCTGATAAACCTGTCAACTGTTTGATATGCTCATCTAACATCTCATGAGGATTAATGTCTGTCTGGTAGGTTTGCTTAATCTCACCCTTCTCAATGATCACAATGCCTCACTTGAATATTTTGCAGTGCTACCCGTTCCCTGTGCTCCAAATCAACAACAGCGTACTTTCACATTTTTCGTTTCATATTATCAAAATTATACCAGTTTGCAGGTAAGATGCGAGACAAATTATTGAAAATTGAGGGTTTCCTCAATGAAATTCGATCTAAAAGATACTCTAGCAATCTGACCAACCATGATTATCTAGCAAATTTAAGCTTAATTTCTGTCAAAAAGTATGATACACTCTTGTAGAGAGGAAAAACTATGAAAGTACATAAAATATTAAATCACTTATCGAAAATACATATTATATTGAAAATGATAGCCACATCATTTTAGTTGATCCTAGTATTTTCTCAAGCCATCCAAAAAGAAAATTACTGAAATTGCAAAGCCTATTTCAGCCATCTTGCTAACCCATACCCATTATGACCATCATCGCGAGCTTGGACCTGGTCCGAGAAGCTTTTTAATCATCCTCCAGTATATGTAGCGAAAGCTGAAGCTAGCTGGCTTTATAGTCCCTGAATATAATCTTTCAGGTCTCGATCGTCATAATGACATCGAAACACTTGTCTTGAAACCAGCTGAGCATTTCTTTTTACTTATCATCAAAATTATGACTTAGATGGCTTTAAATTTTATAGTCCTCCCACACAGGACACTCAATCGGAGGGTCTCACTTGGTTTTTCCTGAAGGTCATTTTCGTTCTCTCTGGCGATGCCCTCTTTAGAGAAATGTATTGGACACACAGACCTGCCAACTGGAAATTTTTGACCAGTTGATTGCCGGTATTAAACAAGAATTGCTTCATTTACCAAAAGAATATGATGTCTATCCTGGCCACGGACCCAGCTACAACTATTGCTCATGAAAAATGTTCAATCCATTTTTAAAAATAGACAGACTAAGATAGATAAAAAGGATTAGCTAAGCTAATCCTTTTGTTTAAATCTTCAAGAAACGTCTCATTGAGAAAACAGATCCAATTGAACCAATAATAATTCCCCAAAGACGAATAAAGGAAGCAATCATAATTGGAACAAAAGAGCTTAGGTGCAATCATTGAAAGATTTTGCGCTACTAGACCTTTGTTGACTGACTGATAGGCAATATTATAAGCGAAATAAACCAAGGCTGCTGGCATAACAGCTCCAAGTAGACCAATCCAGGCACCTTCTAACAAGAAAGGACCACGGATGTAACTATTTTTCGCCCCTACCAGACGCATGATTTGAATTTCTCGACTCCGAGAAATAATGGTGATCCGAATGGTATTGGAAATCAAGAAAATAGCGATAAATATCAACATACCAGCTAAGATTAGGCCCCAAGTCTGAATAAAGTCAGCCAAGGCAAAAATTCGTTTGGTATTCTGCTCCACCATCCTGGACGTCGGAGACTCCATCAATTTTTGAGCCTCATCTTTTTACCTGAAACATACTTAGGTTCAGTTGTCTCGACAATATAAGCGTCATAGAGCGGATTGGCATCTCCATCAAAGATTTTCCAATCACTTCCCATGGTCTCTGTTAACTGTTCATATTGTTCTTGCTTGCTTGAAAAAGTGATTTTCTCTATATGATCAATCTTTTTCAAGGCATCGTAAACCTTGTGATAGTTTTCATTATCAACTGTTTGACCTTCTTTAACGACTGTCAAACTATTATCTTCGATATCCTTTCGGACATAAACCATTACCCGTACATTATTCTTCAGATCGTTAGCTAACTTTGTCGTATTCAAAAATAACCGAAACAAAAATCGCTACCAAGCTGAGGGTGATCATTACTGTACTGATTGCGGCTACCGTCATCCAACCATTTCGCTTCAAACTTTTTAGCGACTCTATCAAATGACGGAAAAATCTACTAATCATCGTATCCGTATTCTCCTTCCGCTTCATCACGTACCACACGTCCATTTTTCAATCGCAATGACGCGATGGCGTAAAGTATTTACAATTTGCTATTGTGGGTGGCCATCAGAACTGTTGTTCCTTGGAGATTGATTCGCTCCAATAAGTTCATAATTTCCCAAGAATTATCTGGATCCAAGTTTCCAGTAGGTTCATCGGCAATCAGAACCTTGGGGTTATTAACAATGGCACGTGCAATAGCAATCCGCTGTTGCTCACCACCTGAAAGTTCATTTGGGAATGAGCGTACTTTATGTTTAAGACCCACTAAGTCCAAAACTTCCATAACACGTTTTTTAATGTTGCTTCTGCGCTCACCGATTACTTCCATTGCATAGGCAATGTTCTCGTAGACAGTCTTTTTAGGAAGCAGTTTGTAGTCTTGGAAAACTACTCCCACTTTACGACGAAGCATTGGTACATCACGTTTTTTAATTTTAGCCAAATTAAAACCAGCTACTTTTAGTGCACCCTTATCTAGTGCAACTTCACGATAAAGCAAGCGAATAAAGGTTGATTTCCCCGCTCCGGAAGGACCTACTATATAGGCAAACTCCCCTGGCTCCACTTTCACCGTCACACCTCGTAAGGCTGTTGTTCCGTTGTCATATTTCTTGACAACATCTCTCATTTCAATAATAGACATTTATTACTAAAATTCCCTTCTGTTAGTTGAGACGCCATTTTAAATAAGCATCGATAAAGCCATCTAAATCTCCGTCCATCACCTTATCTACCTGGGCCACTTCATAGCTTGTCCGGTGGTCTTTGACCATGGTATAAGGTGTGAAGACATAGGAACGGATTTGGCTTCCCATGAAATTTCTTTTTATCGCCCTTTAATGAGTCAACTTCAGCAGCTTTTCTCTTGTTCTAGTTGATAAAGCTTAGCCTGAAGCATCTTCATTGCACGATCACGGTTTCCATACTGGGTCCGGTCAACGGTAGACTGCACCACAATTCCAGTGGGAATATGTGTCAGTCTGACACCAGTCGAAACTTTATTGACGTTCTGTCCGCCGGCTCCTCCCGAACGGAAAGTGTCCATTTTAATATCGTCTTCACGAATTTCCACTTCAATGGTGTCATCCAGCTCTGGCATAACCTCTACCGAGGTAAAGGAAGTATGACGACGTTTAGCTGAGTCAAATGGTGAAATCCGGACCAAACGGTGGACTCCCATTTCTGACTTGAGCAAACCATAAGCGTGAGGGCCCTTCAAATGAAAGGGTTACTGACTTAATTCCTGCTTCATCTCCCTGCCTGATAGTCCAAGACCTCTACTTTGAAGCCCTTGGCATTACCGAAACGCGTATACATACGCAACAGCATATCTCCCCAATCCTGGGCCTCAGTACCTCCAGATCCTGGATGAATCTCAAGAATAGCATTGTTATTATCATATGGCTCAGACAAAAGCAAGGTCATTTCATAGCTGGTCATCATTTTCTCGAGTTCTGCCAACTTTTCCTCTAGCTCCTCTTTGAACTGACTCATCCTCGGCCAAAAATCAAGAAGAATCTCTGATTCATCAAAAAGATCCGTCATTTGATGGAAATTTTCATAGGTTTGTTTGAGTTCATTGAGTTCTTGAGATGTCTTTTGAGTGACAATATTATCATCCCAAAAAGTCAGGTTCTGTCATCTTATTTTTCTAAGATGGCGATTTCTTCTTCCAGACCCTCTAAGTCAAAGAGACCCCCTGAAAGAAGCTAATTTTTCACGATTTGCGTCAATCTTTTGACGAATTTCTGAAATATCCATAACTACCTCTTTTCACATATCGTTTAATTATACCATACTTAAGCACGTTTGACCATTTTTTGAAATAAAGATCAAACAGTCAATTTCCAGTGTATGATACTTTATTTGGAAATAGCAAGATAAGTGCTCCCTTGTTACAGAATTGTAAGAAAATGTAAATTAGAAGACATACACTATTGACTGTCACGATTCATCTTATGAAAAACTAGTTTGACTATTTCTTAAAGTAACTCCTCCTTATTTTTACTGTGTTCAAGCGGACATTTATGCTAGACTAAAAAGCATGATAAGAATCGGATTTATGAGCGACCTCCATCTGGACTCCAACCAGTTTGGAGATTTTGAGCGCCAAACTCTTCGCCATCTTTTAAAAAGAGGAAGGATTGACCACCTACACATTGCAGGAGATTTGTCCAACGACCTGAATAAGATCAGTTTACCCTTTATTGAAGACTTAAAACAAGATCTTCCCCTTTCTTTTAATCTGGGAAATCACGATATGCTGGGACTTTCTGAGCAAGAAATTTCAAACTATGATTTTCAGGTCCAACAGTTCAGCCAGACCAATCTCATCAGCTTTTCTGGTTGGTATGACTATAGCTTTGTTCCAGAAAAAGCAAGGAAGAACATCTGAGAACCAAGACCAATTTCTGGTTTGACCGCAGATTGGATCGTCAACTTGACGACCCTAGCATTACAGCTCAGGCGCTGCAAGAGTTAGAAAAACTGCTGATGACTTTAGATGGTCCCATTATTGTTGCTCTGCATTTTGTCCCACATCAAGACTTTCTTTATGACCATCCCTATTTCCAGCGCTTCAACGCCTTCCTAGGAAGCCAAGCTTTTCATCAGCTCTTTGTCAAATACAGGGTGAAAGAGGTGGTTTTCGGCCATCTCCATCACCGCCACCAAAGCCGTGTTATCGAAGGTGTCCGCTACCATATGCGTCCTCTGGGCTACATCCGTGAATGGGAACTGACTCGGAACTTTTTTAACGACTTTCCTCAGTATAAGATCCCCCAAATGTACCGCCTGCACAAGCGTTATAATGCTGTTAAAGATTTAGTCGAATTTCGAGACTATAAGAAAAAACACATTGCAGACGAACTGCGAGATGCCCTGATTGTTCTTGAGACCAACTAACAAATATGCAAACAGAAAGCGACTCTTTGATGAACTGCTCTTTCATTAAACTGGATACTCCATCCTACAAGGGAATTAAAAATATCTTCTTCTCTTTCAAGTAAAACATTTACTTCAAACGGACTTTTTCTTTTGAACATATTTCTTTTGAATAATTCGTCAAAAAAGAAGGCCAGAATCAGAATAAAAGAGACCAAAGAATAGTTAATCAAAAGATTGTCTCCGCTGATAAAAGGTGGTCTAGCCAGCAGGCCGTAATTACCGCCAGTCGCCAGATTGACCCCAATCAAGAAAAGATTTAAAGACAAGGTATAGGCTACAATCTCACCTTTTCTGAGCAAGCTCTTGTCATAGTGATTAAAAAGATAAATCATTGAATTAACCAACAGCGCATAGTGACCAATCAAAAATGAAAAACTAGTAATATGCGGAAAATCGTAAGGATCAAACACCGGATAACCAAGAGCAAAAATAGCTCCGCTAGCTCTAAGAGAGCGAAATACTGCTTTGACTTACATTTGTCTGGTAAAAGATGATAGCAAACATAGCTAATCGACAATGATAAAGGGGCAGACTATTGGCCAAAGGCAGATGAAAGCTAATATACCAAGTATAGAGAGCTAAGAGCTGAACAAACTGAATCCACTTAAAAGTCTTGATAAAACCTGGATTACTACGGTACTTTAGTGCACTATAGATAGATAAGAGTACCAAAACAAACATCAAGATATAGGCTAGAAGCGCGATAGAAGGAGGTTCTGTTTGATTGGTTGTCAAAAAAGGATGCATCTTATTTTCTCCAGTCTTTTAAAAGTAACATTCTATTTTCTTGAGCATCTTTTTAAGCGTTTGAAAAAGAAAATGAAAAAGCCACTTAAAGCCACAGCCAATACTGCTGATACTAAAAGGAAATTACCCAACATACCATAATCACCAACCAAAAGGCGGATTTTTTAGAAAGCCGTAGTCGCCACCAGTCAGCTGATTAACAAGGAAGATGACACCATTCATCCCAACTGTAATTTCAATAATACGACGGTAGGTTAAGGACCTATAATCGTATTCATTCATCAGATAGACAATAGAATTTCCTAATAAGGCTAGATGACCAACCAAGTAGGAAAACATCGTAATGTGAGGCAATGGATAGGGATCAAAAATCGGATGTAGCAAGGCACAGATTGGTCCAAAAATCCCTAACAGGGCGAAGTATTGCTTATAGGATGAACGCTTTGGTAAAAGCAAAACTGCAAACATGGCAATTCGGCAATGATAGAAAGGTAAACTTTCAGAAAGAGTGCCTGAGTTACTATATACCATCCATATAGTAGAACCAATTGAATGATTTGCAAGCCTCCTAAAAAGACTTTGAAAGCTTTTTGTTTATAAAATCTACTTGCGCTATAGATTACAATAAATAAAGCAAGTAGCATGAACACTAAGTCCTAGAGGTGTTAGTACAGGGTGGTTCTGTTTTTGATTTGTAAAAATCTCCCATTCTCATCTCCTAATTTTTTAATAATATAATGTTTAATAATCTTTGACTAATTTTTCAACTAATCTAAATACTGTTCTCTATCTCCTTGAAAAATCTCCCAAAAGGATTTTCCAACTGTTCTTTTTGTCGTCCGCTTAGAAGATAATTCTGGTAAAGATTGGATATCAAAGAAAGCTAACTCTTCTATTTCTGCATTAGGCTGAAAAATCTCCATCCTCTATCTGACACTCGAAGACCAGTTTAGCATATTGCTTACTCTGAAATTGAAATTTATTAGTATCAAAAATTGCAAAGCAGACGAGAAACTGAAACATTAAATCCCGTTTCTTCTTGGACTTCCTTGATGATATTTTCCTTAGGAGATAGGCTGACTTCACAAAAAGTAGCCAGGTAAAGCCCAAGTTTTCTCATTTTTACCCTTGACTAAACAGACTTTTCCGTCTCGAACCAGTAAGGCGCGGACATCAATCAAAGGAGTGGCATAAAAATCCGTTATGCAACAGCTCTGCCAATTCTTTCTCATCCAAATCTGACCAATCAGCCAGGAGGTGTCCCAGAAAGCTGACGGAGTTCTAAGTAACGCTCTCGATCAAATTCATCACGACTAAATGCCAGTCCTGTCTCTGTAATAGAAAGGAGACGTTGAATGATTTTTGCAGTTTCTTTAGTTTCCATCTTCCAAGTCCTCTACCAGCTTCGCCAGATTCATGGAATTGCTGCCTTTGAGAAGGATTTGATCGGCAGGAGTCAGCTTCTCTCTGACAGCTTTAGTTAGTTGTTCAAACTGGTCTTTCTCGTCATTTTTGATAAAGTAATGGACCTTGCCTGGCGGATAGATTTCCTTGGCATAGTCATAGAGGGCTTCCATATCCTGTCCATAGAGAAAGGTCGGTCACAATTTCTGGATTGAGGCTAGTAATCATCGAGCCATGCATGGACTTAGAGTCAGATCCCAGCTCTTTCATATCCGCCAGCACCGCTAATTTTCGTCCACCTGGATTGGCTGGAATGGTCGAGAAGGTCTCAAGAATCAAGCGCATGGCTGTTGGATTGGCATTATAGACATCCGATAGGATATCCGCTCCATTGCCAGCTTTCTTCCACTCCGTTCGATTGCGGGTCAGCTCAAGCTCAGAAAAGGCTTGAGCAATAGCTGCTTCAGATACACCCTCCTGCAAAGTCGCATAGAGTTGCAATCATGGCATTGGTCGCATTGTAGCTTACCGGTCACAGGCAGGTCAATCCTTTGCTCTAAAAGTTACATTCAAAGCTCAAGCTGTCTCTTTGCGCTCTTCCAGACGCGTCAGGAAGATATCCGCATCAGGACCAAAGCGAACTAGTTTGCAGTCTGCTGGCAGAAATTCGTTGACAATCTTATCCGCCGGCACGATCAAGAGACCATCTTTTTCTCAAGCCGTCCGCAATCTGCATCTTGCCTTGGGCAATCTCAGCTCGGCTACCGAAAAAATTCCAGATGAGCTCTCCGACCAGAGTTACAATGCCCGTCTTAGGGTTTGGCAAGTTCAGACAGGGGAGATGGATATCGCCCAAGTGGTCCCTGCCCCATTTCTAAGACAAGTTTCTCTGTATTCTCAGGCATATGAAGAACCGTGTAGAGCAGACCGATTTCGTTATTGTAATTACCTTGTGTCTTATAGGTTTTGTATGTAGTTGCTAGTAGTTGAGCCAGCATGTCCTTGGTCGTCGTTTTACCGTTGGAACCTGTCACCGCCAGCACATCCACTTGCATCTTTTCCAGATAGTACTGGGCCAAGCGCTGGAAGGCCGTCAGGACATCATCAACCAAGATATAAGCCCCTTCTGCCATTGGACGCTCAGATAGGGTCGCAGCAGCTCCCTGAGCAAAGGCTGTTGCGATAAAATCGTGACCATCACGCGCTCCCTTAAAAGCGGCACAAAAAGGTCACCCTGATTCAATCATGCGGCTGTCAAACTCAGCATTTCTAAGCGCGACATTTTCAAACTGAGTCACATCATTTTTCGCAGATAGGACTTCTGCGATTTCATATAAATCTAATTTCATACTTCTTCCTCGTTTTTTCGGTTTGCTCGCAAAAAGAAAGGACCGAAAATTTTCAGCCCCTCTATTATATCATATTTTTAGAGAAGATGCGCCTCTCTCTAGTAAATGCCTCTTCAGCTAGGCCAACTAGTTTCTCAATCAAGTCAGGATAGGCCAGCCCCATATTTTCCCAGAGCAATGGATACATAGACCACTGGGTAAAACCTGGCATGGTATTGAGCTCATTAAGGAAGACCTGACCATCTTCTACATAGAAGAAATCACAGCGGGACAGCCCCAGACCACCCAGAGCTCGGAAAGGCCTCTGCATTTTTGACGCATCAGACTCACCACTTCTTCTGGAATCTTAGCTGGAATATCCATGGTAATTTTTATTATCAATGTATTTGGCTTGCTAGTCATGAAAGCCACGTCCTTAACCACTTCTCCAGGCAGGGTACTCTTGACGTCAACGTTGCCCGAAGCCCAACCTCAATCTCGCGAGCCGTCACTCCTTGCTCAACCAGTACCCGGCTGTCGTATTTGAAAGCCAGGTCCAGAGAAGCACGCAGTTCTGCTTGGTTCTCCGATTTAGAAATGCCTACACTGGAGCCCATATTGGAAGGTTTGGTGAAGACTGGATAGGTCAATTTCTCCTCGATTTCCCTGGATTTTTTTGCTCTAGATCCTCGCCATCAACTAGCGCCACATAAGGCACTTGGGCAATACCTGCCGATTCCAGCACTCGCTTGGTCGTGATTTTATCCATGGCTAGGCTAGAAGATAAAATATTACAGCCGACATAAGGCATTTTTGAGTACTTCTAGGAAGCCTTGGATAGAGCCGTCTTCGCCCATGGGACCATGCAGGACCGGAAAGACCACTGCTCCATCTTCGTAAATATCGCTGGGCTTAATCTTCCGAGACATATCAACTGTGGCATTGGTCATCAGCTTCTCATCAGCTGCTGGCTTTGCTTCAAATTCCTGAGTTTGGATAAAATCTCCTTCCTTGGTGATGAAGTAAGTCTTCACCGAGAATCTATCATAATTGACAGCCCGCATGACGCTCTCAGCTGATAAAACCGAAACTTCCCGCTCTGCACTGCGTCCGCCATACAATAAAATCAATCTTTGTTTTGCCATGATTTTTCCTATCATTTTCTAAAAATAGTACGATTTACAAAAACTGCCAGCTCGAAATAAAACAACATAAAAAGCTTGGTTTCGCATCTACCTAGCTAGGCGATTCTTCTAAGCAGGAGCTTCTGTATCAGTCCGTTTTAGTATATCACAATTCCCAGCATTTTTGAACAGAAAAAAGGACTCTTCCAGCCAGCTAGAGCCAGAAAAATCCTTGATGTTTACAATTCTGTCCGATTTTCGATAGCGCGAATCAGCGTAACCTCATCCGCATACTCAATGTCGGAGCCAACTGCTAAACCACGCGCTAGGCGAGTCACCTTAATCCCAGCGGGTTTCAGGACCCGTGAGATGTACATGGAAGTCGCTTCGCCATCCGCTGTCGCATTGGTCGCGACGATGACCTCCGTTACCTCACTATCCATCAGACGAGTAATCAGACTCTTGAGATTGATGTCATCCGGTCCAACGCCATTCATAGGTGAAATCAAACCGTGCAGGACATGATAAAGTCCGTGGTATTCCTGGATATTTTCCATGGCTGACACATCCCGGCTGTCCTCAACGATCAAAATAGTCGATTGGTCGCGCGACTGGTCTTGACAGATAGCACAAGGGTCTTCGTCCGTCAAGTTGCCGCAGACAGAACAGTAGCTCAGCTCACGCTTAGCTGACCAGCAGATTCTTGGCAAATTCATTGACATCGTCATCACTCATGCCAATAGTGTAAAAAGCCAGTCGAGTGGCTGTTTTGATGCCAATGCCGGGCGACTTTTAGAAAAACTGTCAATCAGCTTAGCGATAGGAGTTGGATATAACATAGTATCCTTTCTAATTCATAGGGTGTAGTTGTTGATAAAGATTGATAATGTCTCGGGTAACACTGTGGCTGACAGTAGACGATAGATTGGTATTATGCGGGAAAACAACCGCCACTGCTATCTTGGGATTATTGCTAGGAGCATAAGCCACAACGTTGGTATTGATCGCCTGTTGTCCATTATTAACAAAGGTTTCAGCCGTTCCCGTCTTAGCACTGATTGGAACCGACTCACCTTGAGAAATAGTTTTTCCAGTCGTAAAACCACTTCCTCCATGAACCACTTGGTAAAAACCTTCCTTGATCAATTTCATATTCTCTTCAGAAATGTTCACTTGATTCAAAACCTTAGTTTCTTTCTTTTCAATCAGATCGCCTAAGGCCCCATTTTTATCATTGGCATAAATGCCTTCAACCAAATGAGGAGCAACTCGTTTCCCGTTGTTCGCAATGGTAGCGGCATACTGAGCTAGTTGGAGAGGTGTGTAGTTATCAAACTGTCCAAAAAGCATTGGTCAGGTAATTCGCAAAAGTGAACTCTTTAGGAGTATAGCCCTGAGATTCAGCTGGAAGATCAATTCCTGTTTTGAGTGCCCAAGCCGTATTCTACAAAAGGTCGCCCTTAATTTATCCATGGAAGAATCTAAATTTTTCAAATCTACTCCCATATTGGGGCTATAAGGTGTTCCCATCATTTTGAGAGCAATTTGCACCATGTAAGTATTCGATGAATATTCCAAGGCTTCCACAGCTGTAATATCACGGTTGCCATAGCTTGTAAACCAAGACGTAATTGATGACGAATCCTGACCAAAGACAATTGGCTGATCCGTCAAAGTCTGATTGCCTGAAATAGCATTATTGGCCCAGCCAGAAGTCAGGGTCGACGACCTTAACCACTGATCCTGGTACCACGATATCAGTGACAGTTCCCAAAGAGTTTGAACTGACATTTCCCGGATTTTAAATCATGCTTGACATGACCATAGCCAGAATAGCGCCAGTATCTGGATTCATGGCAACAGCATAAGCCCCCTCAGAATGAGTAGCATTTCCAGCAGTTAATTCTGCGACGAAAGCATTTTTTAAAAGTTCGTCTACCCCATTTTGAAAAGCCAAATCAACGGTCAATTTAAGGTTCTTTCCTTTACTTCCTTCAGATATGGTTTCGATGCTTTCCATGTCTCCATTTTTATCAAGATGGATTTCCTTAACTGATCGCTCTCTTGTAGGACTGACTCATACTCTTTTTCAAGATAAAGAAGTTCCCAACGATCCTTCAGTGAGTAGCCTTTCTTCAAATAATCATCTACTTCTTCAGCTGGAATCCCTGCTTTCTCACTTGAAACACTACCAATAACAGAAGCTAAGGGAGTATCCAAGACCTTGCGCTCCCAAGCAGTCGAGATACTAATCCCTGCCAAATCCTTGCCACTGGAAGCGATGAGGGGCGACTTGTCTCAGTTGACAAATCCGCAGTCGGATATTTCCTGTCTCAGTGCAATCTCATTCATCTGACTAAAGGAAATAGCCTTCTTCTCTGATCACTGTAGTTTAGACTAGACACATCTACACTATCTACAGCGTTATTATAAATCTTTTGATTCATGACAAACGATTTCCCATCCGAATCAAGTTTTTGTGTTTTAGGAAGCTGAGAGACCACTTTTTGATAGATATCCGGGTCAGCAAGGTAATAGTCAGCAATCTGTCGCTTGGTCAGAGTCGATATCTGTCACGTCCACATAATCCAATAACCGATTAGCTGTTTCCTTGATATTGCAGACTGTCATCTTATTAGCTACGAGTAAATGAAACGACTTGCTTCGTTGCATTTTCAACCAAAAGCTTTCCAGTTGCATCATAAATTTGCCCACGAACGGAACTGAGTGTAATTTTAGTTTTGCTAGCAGTTGCTAACTTTTTAGTATAAAAATTCATGATTAAAAACCTGCATATAAGCCAATCGGCCAATTAAAGTTACAAATAATACAATCACCATTCCAAATAATAGATTTTAATCGTCTTGGGAATCGAATGGCTATCAAATTTTCTTTCTTTCTTAGGCATTTTTCTCTCATTCTAGTAAAAGTCTCCTCCTATTTTACCACAAAAAGTAGATAATCTGGAAATAAACCCAGACTATGATAGAAATTTCATTTTTGAAATAGAATTTTAGGACTGAAAAAGAATAGTCCACTGAAACATCGGCTCTCGTCACAAAATTCTGACTGACTCCTAATGATTCCCTTTCTTAAATCAACTCTGTTCCAGCCGGATCCTGTTTGATTTTTTCCTGCCTTCATCAGACCACCCAGAGCTTTTTAAATTGCCCTTAGAAATACCAAAAGTTGCTTTTATATCTTCTGGTGAAGATTTATCGTTCAAGGTCATAAAGCCACCGTTGCTTTCTAGGTAGGTCAGAATCATTTTGGGAATCATTTTCCAGCATCTCAAAGAGCGTGGTTTTAAGAGAAAGATTAAAGAGTACGATCTACTTCACGGAAACCAATGACCCGTGCATCTAAGACCTGACCTAGACGGGGCTCTGTATAGCGCCTCACTTGGAGTGAATAAAGCCCAGCATATTATTCTCTGGAAGGTAAACAAAGGTGCCAGAAAGCTTGAGCCGATAAACAATAGCCGGCCAATTTTGATTTTGCATATTATTATAGGCCGAGCAAGCCAAACGTTGAAATCTTCTTGATAGGCCAGATTACCCCAGATACGGTCTTTCTTATCTACACTCAGGCAGACATAAAAAGCTTATCACCCTTTTTGGGCCAGAGTTCCTTCAACTCAGGTAAAATATCCAGCGATACGACGATTTCCTTATCTGGAAGTCCAGTGTCAACAAAGACTCCTGAGGTCCTTACGAACCTCTGTCACCGTTCCCCAGCCAAAGCTTTCTTGGGTTGCCGTCACCTCTAGGGTAGTCAGAGCGTAGTTTTTGCTTCATATCTGTGTAGGCAAAGCCCTTGACAGACTCACCAAGTTGATGCTCGCCTTCCTCTTTAGCCAGAGCATAGGTCGAACCGTCCTTCTGGACAAAGTAAAAACGGTCATTTTCATCCATGACCAAAGCCCACAATAAAAATTAGCAAGATTTGTATTCATTGATTCCTACTTCTACCTTGCTTCTTCCCGAAGGGCAAGGATTTTTATGTTAAAACAACTCAGTCAGCAGTGCCAACTGAGTGTTCATTGTGATAAAATTTTAAACTTCTAGTAATTCTTTTTCTTTGTGCGCAGTCATTTCATCAATATGCTTGACGGCGTCATCTGTTACTTTTTGAATATCTTTTTCTAAAGTCTTCAATTCGTCTTCAGTGATTTCTTTTGCTTTTTCTTGCTTTTTAGCTTCGTCCATAGCATCACGGCGGATATTTCGAATCGCAATCTTAGCATTTTCACCAATTTTTTTCACTTCTTTAGCTAAGTCACGACGAGTTTCCTCAGTCAAAGCCGGGATAACCAAACGGATAACAGATCCATCGCTGGCTAGGCGTAATCCAAGATCAGACGCATTGATAGCACGTTCGATATCTTTAAGTGAAGACTTATCAAAAGGTGTCACCAAGAGAACACGTGCCTCAGGAATGGTAATTGAAGCAATTTGGTTGAGTGGAGTATCTACTCCGTAGTACTCAACACTAATACGGTCCAAAAGACTTGCATTCGCTCGACCTGCACGGACAGCTCCAAATTCACGCGCCAAACTTTGGTGTGAATGACTCATTCTTTCTTTAGCTTTTTCTACAATTGCATTTTGCCATAGTTTTTATCTCCATTTTCCTATAAATTATTTGATACTGTTGTTCCCGATTTGCTCACCAAAGACAACACGTTTGATATTTCCGGCTTCATTCATATTAAAGACAACCAAATCAATATCATTGTCCATTGAAAGTGTTGAGGCAGTAGAATCCATGATACGAAGTCCTTTATTGATGACATCGCGGTGGGTCAATTCGTCAAACTTAACAGCTGTCTTATCTTTCTTAGGATCTGCATTGTAGACCCCATCAACACCATTCTTAGCCATCAAAATTGCATCTGCTTCAATTTCAGCAGCACGCAGGGCAGCTGTTGTATCTGTTGAGAAGTACGGTGACCCAATTCCAGCTCCAAAAATGACGATGCGGCCTTTTTGTAAATGACGAAGTGCACGTCCACGAATATAAGGCTCTGCCACCTGTTGCATAGCAATCAGCAGTCTGCACACGAGTATCAACTCCACCCTTTGCAGAGAATCAGCCATTACCAAAGCATTCATAACAGTTCCCAACATACCAGTGTAGTCTGCTTGTACTCGATCCATTCCAGCTTCTGCGACTGGTTCTCCCACACCAAAGATTTCCACCTCCGATAACAAGGGCAATTTCAATTCCTAAATCGTGAACTTCCTTGATTTCCTCAGCCATCTTTTGAACTGTCTGGATGTCGATTCCTACACCTTTACTCACCAGCAAGAGCTTCACCGGACAACTTGAGTTAGAATACGTTTATACTTGGGTTCCACCATTTTCACTCTCCTTATTTTATCTGTACTATTTTACCACATTTTATGATTTTTATATAGTTAAATCTTTTTAAAAATTTTTCTTTTTAAAAAACAGCTGTTGTGCCAAATCCCTACCGAAGAAAAACCAGCATATCCTACGACAAAGCTGGTTGCATTTAACAGAAAAAGATCTAAAAAGCTCGAGACGACTCCTAGACTTGAAAGGAAATTCTAGGATAGCTTCCACCATTTCTTGATAGCTTTCTTTAGCAAGAGACTTTTTCAGAGATTCCTTCCGTCTGAGTAGAGTCAAAAGGCAAAAAATAGGCTTTTCCTTGCTCCTCAACAAACTCTAGAAAATCTATGAATTTGTGATCATAATTAATATCTAGATAGAGATCACAGGTTGCTACCAAACGTTTCAAGAGAATTGTAGAGACCAATCGATGCAGACGAACATTCTCATGTGTCAAAAGACCGATCAAACGTTCTGACATATCCGAATAAGCAGCGAATGTGGAAAAGACAATTTGGTAAAGCCTCAACCAGTTCTTCTGATTTTTCTAAAGCATCACTATTGGTCAAAATCAATAGTTCCTTCTGATAAACCAGAGCCAAGTCCTTGATCTAGCTTATTCGCGGGCTTTAGAGCCTTGCTGGCGATGATAGAGGACCAGTCTAAATCATTATAGAACCACCAGAGCTCTCTCAGTCTCATATTGGTAAGAAGATTCCAGGGCTTTAAAGCAGATATGTAGTGAACAATAGCCGGTAGAGGAGACAGAGGAATATCAAAGACAAAGTCATGTCCATGCTGAGAGGCACTCATATCAAAACCAATCTGGAAATTATAGCTATCCTCTAACTTTAAATACTGGTCACCAAAGAGCATATTCAAAATACTCTGATCACCTTCCAAAACTGTAGCAATTTCCCGATCAGTCAGCTCTACCAATTGCTGAGAAATATTCTCTTCCCGCCAGCGCTTATTATTGATAAGCATAACTCCTGAGTTAAAACCAATCCCCAAGCCAAAAGTAGCCCGAACAGCAGCGATATAATAATCATCTAAGTTAAGTTCAAACAAATGGTCCAAGTTTTGAGTAACAACCAAGTCACAGTCCAAATAGAGAGAGCGGTCAGTCTTTACATATTCTGGAATGAAATAGCGGGCATAAGCCATATAGTTGATATGGTGGTAGGTTGATTCTTCCCAATTCTGCCTAAAATCGTCCCGTAAAAGTTTGATGTCAACCAGGTCATTTCCTGTCCCTTTGACCTTTCTCCGAGTGTTGATAAACCACTCCTGAGGAATATCTTGATTAAAGACATGAGATAGCTAAATCTTCATGGTAACAGCTATAAGGACTTTATAGTTGTCTCAATCTGACTGAATATAACACATAATCTCCAGCTAGAATAACACTTTTCTTTTGATTCATCATTTCTCCTAACTTGGTGCTCTTCCACTGAGTATCCTTATTATAACCAATTCACTTGTTTAATACAATCCTCCTATCAAAATTTCAGCCCTATATTCCTAGATTATCACCATTTTGACGAAAGATCAGAATACTGCCTAGTTACTAGTTAGTCTTCAGTCTTCTTTATAAAATATACTTTTTAGAGAACAAAATCTAGTCAAATTCCGTCTCAGCTTCAACACAACCAATCACCTGCTCCAACGGAGATAGTGTCATATTTGACGAAGCCCAGCCAGAGCAAATGATTGCCTATATTCGAGAAATAACGAGCTAACTTCAGTCGCTTCCTGTTAAAAATAACAGGAAGTTTTGTATCAAAAAGCCTCAACTTACGTTAAGGCTTAAATATAGAAAGACACGAATCAATTTTTGATTAAATGCTACTGCTTGCGAGACAGTCTTTTTCACGTTTTGCCAGTAAAGGCAGAATAACACCTAAACTAATCAAGACTATTGGTGTTAAGATATTGGTCAAAGAAAATCTCCATCCAGCAGGATCTTGAGCATAATCCACTTTTTGGAACCATCCCTAAAATGCAGGCGAAAGCTGTAAAGAGGAAACACCAAGCTCCGATTACAAAGCCAACTTTAGGATTTTTGGTAAACTTATACTCGGCATCTTTGTACTTCTTCCAAGCCTTGTTTAACAACATATAGGCAAGGAAAACCCAGAGATAACGCATGGGCATAACGATAGAGTTGAGATTGGTCATCCATTTTAACCAAACCATCAATTTCTTTTATTCCAAAGATAGGCAGGATAATCAACAAACTCACCAAAAATCCCTGTTAAGATATATCCATTAATCAACTACACCTTTTGAAGTGCGTTTACGCAACCAGCTTGGAACAAATTTTTCATCAGCATTATTAAGCAAGATTTGAAGAGGAGCATCGATAGAGAAAGCCAGAGCAGCAATCTGCCCTACCATATTTGTCAAGGCGTAGATTACAACCAAAAGATTGCCTACACCCCAGTAATTCCCAAGTTTTTGGAAGGCTTGGTAAGCACCATTTCGCATCAAGTCTTCTAGGAATATTGCTACCGTCAAATAGCATTCCCATAGCTAGCGACCCCAAAATAGCAGATGCTCCAACCATGACAGCCATGACAATCATCCCTTTTGGAAATTCCTTGGCAGGATTGCGGGTTTGGTTAACGTAAGGAGAGATTTTCTCAGCTCCACCGACCGCAAAGACCAAGAGGGAGATGGTCGTGAAAATAGAGAAATCAAAAGTTAGGAATGTATGTGCTAAGCTTATCCATATTAGCAGTCGCAAATTGCATATCAGGCTTGATAAAAGGTGCGCCAACCGCTAAAAGAACAAAGAGGATAGACATGATGAGCATAGCACTTCCAGCCAGCCCTCCAATCACCTTGAGGGTAGAAAGTCCCTTGGTAGACAAATAGAGAAAGGCTCCGAAAATCAGCAAACTCAAAATAACGATCCAGTGAATATCAAGACTACTCAAAAAGTCTCCATTTCCCTGAATTGCCCAGCCCAACGGGATCAAAACTCCCTGAGGTTTCTGAGCTAGATAGGGAATATGCACCACCCAGTAAGTCCAGGCCGCAAAATACGCTAGTCGCTTGGTAGAGGTCTTCTCCACCCAGTCACTGACACCGCCACCACTCTCTTTAAATGTTGAACCCAGCTGTCCAACAATCAAAGCATAGGGAATAAAATACAAGGCGAGGATGAGAATCCACGAAACAATTACTGAAATTCCTTGTTGAGAATAGTTATTGACCACATTTCCCAACCCCCAAACCATATTAAAGGCAATCAGGGATACCATCAGCCAGGATAGCTGATTCTGATCTTTTTCATTACAATGTCTCCTTTTTCTTAAAATAAATTGATTCAACATATTATAACACGTTTCACTAAACTTGTAACTAGGCTTATTGGGAGCAAAATCCAGTTTTCCCGTGAGATTTCTTACCCTCTCTTATACTATTAGTCTGCTAACATTATTAAACTTTGAATAAACTTTTATATACCAAGTAAAATATTTTTGATTATTTTTCCAGAAAAAACTCTGGCAAAACCAGAGTTTTTATTATTTTTAAAGTGAGTTTACGTCAACCTTGATACCAGGTCCTTGAGTAGTTGTGATTGTCAAGCTAGTTACGTAAGTTCCTTTAGCTGTAGCAGGTTTTGCTTTTTGGATAACATCATTGAAAGCTTTGAAGTTTTCAGCCAATTTGTCAGCATCAAATGAAACTTTACCAATGATAGCTTGTACGATACCAGCACGGTCTGCACGGTGAGTGATTTTACCACCTTTAGACTCTTCAACTGCTTTAGTAACATCCATAGTTACAGTACCAGTTTTAGGGTTTGGCATCAAGTTACGTGGTCCAAGGACACGTCCAAGACGTCCAACAAGAGCCATCATGTCAGGTGTAGCAATAACTACATCGAAATCCAACCAACCGTCATTGATTTTCGCAACAAGGTCATCTTCACCTACGAAGTCTGCACCAGCAGCTTTTGCTTCTTCTGCTTTCGCACCACGCGCGAAAACAAGAACGCGAGCTGTTTTACCAGTACCGTGTGGCAATACCATTGCACCACGGATTTGTTGGTCAGCTTTTTTAACGTCGATGTTCAAGTTGTATGCAACTTCTACAGTTGCGTCAAATTTTGCAAAGTTAGTTTCTTTTGCAAGAGCTACAGCTTCTTCTACGCTGTATGCTTTTGTGCTGTCGATTTTTTCAAGAGCAGCACGAAGTTGTTTGCTTTTTTTAGCCATTTTATCTTTCTCCTTGTAATGTGGTCATATCGATTTTCATCTCCCACGTCACTCGTCTCATGATCAAGTGTATTGCGGGCAAATAGGATTGTTACAATTAGTCAGTAACAGTGAATCCCATAGAACAGAGCAGTACCTTCGATCATACGCATTGCAGACTCAATGTTTGCAGCGTTCAAATCTGGCATCTTAGTTTCAGCAATTTCTTGTACTTGTGCACGAGTAACTGTTGCAACTTTCGTTTTGTTAGGTGTACCTGATCCTTTTTCAACACCTGCAGCTTTTTTCAAAAGAACAGCAGCTGGTGGTGTTTTTGTAACGAAATCAAATGATTTGTCTTCATAAACAGTGATCACAACTGGGATAATCATACCAGCTTGGTCAGCTGTACGAGCGTTAAACTCTTTAGTGAATCCCATGATGTTGATACCTGCTTGACCAAGCGCAGGACCAACTGGTGGAGCTGGAGTAGCTTTACCAGCGAGGATTTGCAATTTACAAGTTTTTCGACTTTTTTAGCCATTTTAAATCCTCCTTTGTGGTTAGGCGGTAGAATTTACTCAAAAGAATTTTGAGCATTACCTCCCACAAGTATGCTTATCGCATACCTTTCTATTATACACTAAAGAATTGAAAATGCAAGGAAAAATCTCTTCTTTTTGACTTTTTGTGATAAAAATAAAGCTATGATGTTATTAAAAATTGCTTCCATTTTATTTATTTTTAACCTTTGCACTTTTCCATAATTTTAATGAAAATTTTTCGATTAAAACGATTTTGGTCTTAACTTTTGCGGACTTAGCCTTCCCCCATGTTTTTAGAATTTTATCTAATTTCTGACAGAGCATACTACCATAGCATGTTGCCACAGCTAGTACTGGCCTTATCTGCTTTTAGCCATCGCAATTACTATTTATTTTCTCAAGAAAAACAAACTTTTTATTATCCTAAGTTTTTGAAAATTCTTTTTGGCGGGCTGGTTTTATGCTGACATTCTTTTTATACCTTTCAATGGTCATTGGCCTCTTTTTAACAAAATAAAATGAAGTTGAGGTAACCCAGCTTCATTTTATTAATGACTTTTTTTATAGTGAGACACTAGCCAACTGGTTAGGTATTGGAAGAACCAAATTAACCTTTCTAAAAAGTAGAAAGCAGGACGAGTCATGAAGATGGGTCATGATTGAAAAGACTGCCCTAAAGTTAAAGATGCGAGGTAAGAGCAAAGCAGCGAGACTTATCCCTGTAATATTCAGGAGCATAATTGCAATCTTAATGCGGTTAAGCGGTCGAATGAGCTTATACATAATGGTAAAGCCTACCACTGCAAGCAGAATAATCGAGCTTGTACTGATTTCCTTAGGCGAGAGTCCCAGCCAGTGACCACAATATACTGTCACTAAGACCGCTAAATAATCTACGATTGCGACCAGGCAAGGCATTTTTCAAAACAGTCTCTAAAAAAACGACCTTCTAATCCGTGCCTTATTGGGCTCTAGAGCCAGCAAAAATCCGGGTATCCCAATTGTAAAAACCACTGATCAAGGACATCTGTGAAGCTTGTAAAGGATATGTGAAGACAAATATAGTCGAAGTCAGGGCTAGTAAGATAGAAAAATATTTTTTTAACTAGAAAAAGACTGGCCGATCGCTGGATATTATTAACTACACGTCGCCCTTCTGCAACAATGTGGGGCATATGCGAGAAATCCGAGTCCAACAAGACCACTTGCGCTATCTGCTTAGTTGCGTCATTTCCAGATTCCATCGCAATGCTACAATCTGCCTTTTTCATGGCAAGAATGTCGTTCACACCGTCACCTGTCATGGCTACATTATGCCCATGACTTTGTAAAGCCTGTACTAATTTTTGCTTCTGCTCTGGACTAACCCTGACCAAAGACGGTATACGTTTCTGTCAGCTTAACGATTTTTCATCTGAGTCAAACTTCTGGCATCCATAGTTTTTCTGCATGAGGGAATCTTTGCTTTCTTAGCAACCGCAGAGACGTAAGTGGATTATCTCCCGAAATGACCTTAACAGTCACTCCCTGTCTTCTAAAATAAGAAAAAGTCTCTACAGCATTTTTCCCGAACAGGGATTTTTCTAAAACAATAAATAAGAATGGGATAACAGGGTGCCTCAAGCCAGCTTCTAAGTTTTCCCTCGTAACGACCAAACACCAGAACCCGGCTCCCTCTTCTGCTACCTCTTGAAAATAAGATTGATAATGTTCTAAATCTTGTCGAAGGACATACTCTGGAGCTCCTAAGACAAAAGTGCCTTGATCAAAGGCCACTGCTTGCATGTTATTTTTTTAGAGCTAAAAGAGGGTACTGCCATTTTAATAGACCAAGCTTGTCCACTTTTCAATCCCTAGGACAAGCACGCAAGGTTTCAATTGTATCGTTGGTGTCCTGACTAGCCTCTAGATAGTGACCCAGTGCTTCCAAGGCAACTTCTTTTTGATCCCCTACTGGAATCAACTGACTTACTGTCATGCTATTTTCTGTGATGGTCCCCGTCTTATCTACACAAAGGACATCTACACGCGACAGAGTCTCAATGCCCTTCATACTGTTTAGAAGGACTTGCTGTTTGGCTAGACGCATTGCCCCTAAGACAAGGGCAAGAGTCATCAGGAGATAGAGTCCCTCCGGAATCATTCCCACAATAGCACCGACTGTTGAAGTCACACTGACTTGCAGAGTTTCTTGATTACTGATAAAACTGCGGAAGAAAAGCAAGAGTCCTAAAGGAATAATCAATATCCCAATGATCTGCACTAGGCGATTGACAGCATGAACCATCTTGGATTCTTCTACACCGCTTATTTCTTTGGCTTCTTTAGCTAGCTGGTTAATGTAAGCCTGGTCTCCTACTTTGTCCAGACGAGCATAGGCTTGACCAGCAACTACGAAGCTACCAGAAAGGACCTCGTCTCCCGGATTTTTCAATCTCATCGGCCTCACCAGTCAGCTGGGATTCATTTTACCTTTTTAAGCTTCCTGAGAGAATCTGTCCATCGGCGTAAATCTGATTTCCAGCAGAAAATTTAACCACATCATCTGAACAAGTTCTTCGACAGAGACCACCTGCTCTTCTCCATCTCGAATCACATTTGCTGAGAAGGTATGTAAGAGTCTCATTTTGTTGAGAACTTTTCTGGCCCTCAATTCCTGAAAAATCCCAATTAAGGAATTCATTACAACGATGGGAACAAAGAGGAGATTATTCCATGATTGAACTACAACCAAAAAGAATAGCCAATACAAGAAAAAAATAAAATTAAAATAGGTGAAAAATATTGGACTGAACAATCTACCAGGTCGTTCTTTCTGTTGAAATCGTGACCTGATTAGTCAAACCTTTCTTGCGTTGTTCTTCCACTTGAGCTTGACTAAGTCCTTGAAATTGATTCTGATGCATAGAGTTTTCCTTATTGATTTTGCTTTACTTATTGTAGCAAAAGTAGGGCAAAATTTCTTCAGACTTTAGGCTGAAGTATGGATATTTAAAATTGTCCTTGTAAAATAGAAGCACGTTTTTATTCGTGAATCTCTAGAGGCAGGCCGTCCGGATCAAAGAAGAAAGCCATCTTACGGCCGTCAAAGTCATCATAGCGCAGCTCGGTATGAGGAATCTCCAAACGGTCAAATTCCTCCAGCGTTTCTTCGACATTTGTCACACGGAAGGCCAGATGCCGCAGACCGGTATGCTCTGGAGCAGGCAAGGCTGGCCGCTTGGGAGCATCTTCCTTGATAAAAATTTCCAGAGTCAGATTTCCCTTGCTGACATTAAAGAGAATATCCTGTTTGTCTGGTCTGTGGTGCTCATCTAGCATGTCAAAGCCTAGCTTATCTACATAAAAGGCCTTAGTCTTAGCATAATCATGACCGATGATAGCTATGTGGTGAATGGTGTCTAGCTTCATACCTTCTTTTCCTTTCCTTGGAATAAGTAGAGAAAATCTGCCGGCTGACTGCTGGCAGATTTGTTTTTATCGAATAATTATCTTACTAGCAGACTAGTGAAATTAGAATTAATTCGTCTGCAAAACTTTTTCTCGGCTTGGTTCCCTCGGCCGGCCCGATAACGCCTGCCGCTTCCAGCTCTTCCATGAGACGAGTGGCTCGGTTAAAGCCGACCGAGAGTCGCCGCTGAATCATAGATGCACTGGCCTTCTGGGTCTCGATAACCAAGGCCTTGGCTTCTTCAAATGGGGATCTCCTCCATCATCTCCACCGCCAGACTCCATATCGCTTTCAGATACTTCACCCGGATCAAAAGCTATCGTCATAATCAGCTTCAGCTTGGTTTCTTGACAAAGGCTACGATTCGCTCCACATCTTCATCTGAGATAAAGGAGCCCTGCAGACGAACCGGATGGTTTTTCATCAATAGGCTTAAGAGCATATCCCCACGTCCCAAAAGTTTTTCCGCTCCATTTTCATCCAGAATGGTCCGACTGTCTGTCCCGCTGGACACTGCAAAGGCAATCCGAGAGGGCACATTGGCCTTAATCAGACCGGAGATAACATCTACTGACGGTCGCTGAGTAGCCAGAATCATGTGAATCCCAGCCGCACGCGCTTTTTGTCCCAGACGGATAATGGCATCTTCCACTTCCTTGCTGGCCACCATCATAAGATCAGCCAGCTCATCCACGATGACGACGATTAAAGGTAGGGGCACCTGCTTGTATTCTGATTGGGCATTGTACTCAGCTACTTTAGCATTATAGCCAGCAATATTACGGGCACCGACCCTGGAGAAGAGTTCATAGCGGTTTTCCATCTCGTCTACGACCTTCTGGAGTGCACGGCTAGCTTTACGTGGATTGGTTACGACTGGGATAAGCAAGTGGGGAATGTCATTATAAACGGACAACTCCACCATTTTAGGATCCACCATCATAAACTTGACTTCATCCGGGTCTGGCCTTCATGAGAATGCTGGCGATAATACCGTTGACTGCCACTGATTTACCCGATCCAGTCAGATCCAGCCACCAAGAGATGGGGCATCTTAGCCAAGTCAAAGGAGCGAACAGAACCGTTGACTGCCTTCCCGAGAAGGGATTTCTAGAAGCTTACTAGCATCCGTCTTCGACTGGTCCCAAAGCTCTCGAAAGTTACAGTTGCAATTTCAGAGTTGGGTACTTCAATCCCAACCAGAGATTTTTCCGAGGAATCGGCGCCTCAATCCGTACATCCTTGGCGGCTAAAGCTAGAGCCAAATCGTCCGCCAGATTAGAAATCCAGTTGACCCGAACACCAACAGCTGGCTTGACCTCGTACTTGGTAACAGAAGGGTCCGATTTCAGCCCGCTCAACAGTGGCCTTGATGCCAAAACTCGCAAAAAGTCTCTTCCAAAATTTTGATATTTTTCACGAACAATCCGCTTTTTCTTTAGACTGATTCTTCGGTTTTATCAGGTGCAAAGAGGTTGATAGTCAGCGACTTGTAGTCCAGACTTTCCTTGGCTGTGAAATCTACTTCAATATCTGCATCAGCATCAGTTTCTTCTGCCTCCTCTGCATTTTCAAAATCTTGAATTTGGTCGAGCTCAAATTCTCCCAAATCTTCATATTCCTCTTCTTCGAGCGAAATTGGAGGTAAAGTCAGCTCTTCGCTATCTAAAATTTCACCCTGTCTCCAGATCAACTTGAGGTCCTTCCTGCTCCACTTCAATCGCCTGCATTGCTTCCAAAGCAGCTTTCTCTTCTTTCTCAATAAAGCGTTGTTGTCGCTTCTCTTCACGTTTTTCACTGAGATAATGGAACATTTCCACAAGCTTTTCAGAAATATCATAAATAGTCCAAGGGCTGATAAGCAGGGCACCTACTAAAAATAAAGAGAATACCAATAAAGTAAGAACCAAAATTCGAAAAGAGAAAAGAGATGGGTAAGTGCAAGAATGGATCCTAATAAAACCACCACCAGCAAATGAACTAACTTTAAAAGCAGTTAGGTCTGCAAAAATTCTTGCCATAGTACTGGATAAGACCTGACCCTTGAGAGATAATACATCTACAAAATAAGCTTGGTAAATTAAGAGTAAACCAGCAAAAACGCTAACAAAGCCCGAAATCAAGCCCTCATGCTTACTTAACCACTTGAAAAAGAATAGATAAATCAAAGCCACCACAATCGCTACATAGGCCAAGCTACCAACCACTAATCGAATCAAGTTGTAAATCGTCACCCCAAAAAACACCTAGCTTTAAGGCAGCAAAAAGAAGGACGAAAGCCAAGGCGAAACTCAGCAACATCCTTTTGATAGCTCTTTGTCTTTCTAATTCTGCTTTTGTTGGTCGGCGAGTTGTCCGACCTTTTTTTGAATTTTTACTATTTGCCATAACTTTTATTATACCATACCATACACTTTTTCACCAGATAAATAGAACTAAAGTTCCTAAATCAACTTCTACCAGCATTTTTATGATTTATTTAAAAAGTAAAGTAAGCAAACTTTAGCATATTTTTGCTTAATTTTTGGTGTACAAATCATCTCTCATCTCATTTAACTCGACACAAGACTATAAATCAACAAATTTGACATTAGGAAAATGCAAGAAAAAGACTAGAAATTAGTCCTTTTTGTCATATCCATATTTTTCAAAGCCTCGTTATAAGATTTAGAACCTTCTTTTATAAAATTCTTGCTCCATGCCCATCAAATTTACAGTAAGTTTCCCATCTGGACTATACTCATATTTTAACTGTAGGATTTATAAAACCTTCAAAACGAAACTCTTTTTCTCTTTATCAACAGTAAAAAGAATAACCTCCTTCGCTATTCAAATTACCTTTATCATCTTTTTATTTCTAAAATATAATCATTTCTATCATCATTTATCCAATAATACTTACCCTCAAGACTATTTTGATTCCCACAAGCTGTCAAAAAGAAACAAACCAAAAATGCCGAATAAAAGAAAATCTTCTTTTTCATATCATACTCCTTAATCATTTTTTTCATTAGTGTAACACAACTAACATTACGAATCAAATCAATTAATATTTATAAAGCAGAAAAACTAATATTTTAACCTTCTTTGCTTTAAAAGTATTGACTAAAAAAGTACTCGCTCGATTTTTTTAATTTAACATCTTATGAAAACGATAGAGGCTAATAAACGTTTATTGGAAATCATAAAATTTACAATTTTCTCCTCTTCATTTTTCACCTTGAATTTCTTAGAAAAAGAAAAACCAGTTTCGCTGGCTTTAGATTTTAAAAAGATCAAGTCGTCTTTTAGTCCTGGCTCGCTCCTTCTTCAGGCATGATGTACCAGCAAAAGCGCATAGGCAAAAACCCCTGTCCCAAGAGCAAAAGCTGAAATAATCCACAGGACACGAACAAGTGTAGGGTCTACATTAAAATATTTAGCCAAACCAGCACAAACACCAGCAATTTTTTGGTTCTTAGTGTCTCTTGTTAATTTTTTTTCCATGAAAAAGACTCCTTTACATTTTTTCTGGTCCATTTTACCATAAACTTTCTAGATTCACAAATCACCCTATAAGGGGAGAAAAACTTGACTCTAGATAGGCTAGCTTGAAAATTCTTTGCTTCTAGCTCAGCTTTGGCTAAGCACCAATCTTCAAAATAGCTACAAAAAAATATATGAGTTCAACTGTTAAAAGTGAGCAATTTATAAGTTCTCTAGTCTTTTTGTCAAAATTTTGCTAAACTGAATAAAAAATAAGGAGAGGGTATGAGAGCTGGAATAATTATCTATCATCCTAAGCGAGATAGTATCTTGACCATATACCGTTTTAAGAAGAATGAGAGCTACTATGTCTTACCAGGCGGTCAAATAGAAAATGGAGAAAAGTCCTCTAAGCCTTGACTATAAGAGAAATAAAAGAAAGAACTTCTTCTGTCCTTTCGGGAAGAAGATCTAAAATCTGCCCTTACCTACGGGTCAGGGACCTAGTCAACACATCTATTATTTTAAAACATATAATGGTTGGGAAGAGCTAGATATAAATGGCGAAGAAAAAGAACGTATGCCATGATCAAAAACATTTACGAACCAACCTGGGTAAGCCTAGCTGATTTCAAGTCTGTCACTTTTTAAACCGACGGACTTGCAGAACGAGATTTTATCCTTTTTCATGCGAAATTTGAAAAAGATGATACTTTATAGTAAAATGTCAATAGTTTCTATTTCAGAAAGGATTATGATGAAAAATTATTGATTTTAGGCTTATCAGCAAGCTTTTTTACTTGCTGGTTGTACCAGCATCAACGTATCTTGCGTGGAGATGAGTATGTTGATTCTAGTCTCATGACTAGCTCAAAAGCGACTGAATCTAGCAGACTAGAGAAGGAAAAAGATGCTATCACCAATAAAGACGCCTACTTCCCTCAACTTTCAACCAAGGTTGCTAAAGATGAGGCTCAAGTCAAATTGGAGACAACAGCTGGGGATATCACTATCAAACTATTTCCAAAATATGCTCCTCTAGCAGTTGAAAACTTCTTGACTCATGCCAAACAAGGATACTACGATGGCGTTATTTTTCCATCGCGTCATCAAAGGACTTTATGATCCAAAGTGGAGATCCTAAAGGAAACGGGTACAGGTGGTGAGTCCATTTGGAACGAGTAAAGACGAGACCATTGATTCTGGTAAAGGGATTTAAAAACGAAGCATCAGGCTACCTATACAATATCCGAGGTGCACTAGCTATGGCTAACGCTGGAACTGATACTAACGGCAGTCAATTTTTATATCAACCAAAAATCAAACCGATAGTTCAAGCCAGTTATCGAAGACAAGTATCCGGCCAAAATTATTGAAACCTACAAAAAGGTGGGAACCCTTCATTAGATGGGGATTACACTGTCTTCGGACAAGTGACGAATGGAATGGACATCGTCGATAAGATTGCTTCTAGCGAAGTAGACGAGAACAATAAACCAAAAATCTGATATTAAAATTAAAAATCAAGATTATTAAAGACTATAAATTCAAAAATAAGACTAGAACTGACTAGAAAGGACAAGAATTAGAATGATTATTTGGGGTTACAAAGGCTATGATTAGGTCAAACACAATCACCTATTCAGTGTGGAAATTGTGAAAAACTGCTCCTTGGCAGATTATTGAAACAGGACGTAAGTTTACCCTCTATTGGATTCCTCTCATTCCTTACGGGAAAAATACTATGTTCTCTGTCCAGTCTGTCAGTACGGCAAAGAGATTGAGAAAAACGATATTAATGAATTCTTAAATTATTAGCAAAAAGACTGAGACAACTTGTCTCAGTCTTTTTATCAAATTAGAGGAGAGGTGATGACTACCAACTTAAAAGATAGTTTTAAGCCAATGCAATACCAAATTCTGAATCGGCTGTTAGCTAGCTACTCCTCTTTAAATAACTTATTTAGCGTGGAGTCCTTTTTGTTTCTTTTTGCGGTAGACAGCTGAGCGGAGACCCGTTTGACGGCGAAGCTCGGCTCTTTTCTTTTCCTTCTACGATGAAGGATCCACAACAATAGCATCAAAATAAGGACAAGGATTAGAAGCAAGATTAGAATGTAAAGACAAGGGATAGAGTCTTTCTTCTTACTTGACTTGGATGCTTTTTCCTCATTTGGAACTCGGTGACCTCTGACCAACAAGCGATGACTATTTATCCCATAAGGGGTACAGGTAACCAGTGTACAATAATCCTGCTCGGGGTCAATAGCCAATGAAGAAACATCATCCGGCTCAACTGTCAAGGTCTGATCTACTTGATAAGTGATGGTCTTTCCCCAAGACATGGATCATAAATCGATCGCCGTTTTTTTAATTTATCAATATCTGTGAAGAGCTTGGCAGAAGGTAAACCACGATGGCCTGATATGACAGAGTAGTCCCTTGGCCACCAACCGGCAGGGAACTTCCTGGAATATGGCCAATGGCCACCTGCAAAATCGCATCGTCCGTCCCATGGTAAATGGGTAAATTAGTCCCGAGTTTGGGAATTTCCACATAATCCATAATGCCTGTGCCTGTCACATCCAAGAGGCTATTGTAGGTGTTTTTCTTCCTCTGATAGACGATAGTTGGGAACGACCCCTTTTTCAAGACTTTGATTATAGGCCTCAGCCTCTTCTCTCATCTTATCCGCTTTACTGGTATCCAACTTCTACTTTGTTCTTGTAGGTTGAAATAGCTTGCGACTGATGATAAGAATTCCAAAGATCACTTACAGTGGGATAAAGCAATAAGCCTATGCCACTGATTAAAAATAAAAATTAGTAAAAATTAATAAGGTGTTTTTCATAATGTTCATTCAGTCGCACTAGAAAGGAAAAGAGATAGCCTACTTCATCTACCTCTTCCTTTCCTCCAGACATTAGTTGGAGTTTGCACGTTTCCTAATAATCATTAGCACTCCTGCTCCGAGAACCAGACTTGTGCCGACTAGGTAAAGGATAGTCGTTCCGATGCCACCTGTGTTTGGCAGAAGAGCACCTCGCTTATTGATCACTTTCAGGGTGATTACGCCAGTATTGACATTAGAATCAAATGTCGCGGTCGCTGAAGTTGCTGTCAGATTTGTCAAAGCTCCTGTGGAGTCGATTGTACCTGAAATGGTAAACTCGACATCTTTCATAGCATTGTAGCCTACCGGAACTGTACTTTCAACTAGCTTGTAGTCACCAGAATCAAGCCCTTTAAAATCAAATCTGCTGTTTGATCCAGCTTCAAACTTTTTAATCTCAGTGTATTGGTTATTGATCTTCTTATAGAGAGTAAAACCTGCACCAGCAAGAGCTGCTTGGTTTTCTTTGACCTTATACACTTCTAGCTGGTAGGTATAGACATTAGCCTTGGTTTCAGGAGTTTCAGTAGTTGAAGAATTATTTCCATTTGGATCATTTGAATAGGTCAGGCTAGCTATATTAGATTTCCTACCCCACCCATTATAGGATAATTGTTTAAACTTGCAGTGTAGCGAACTACAATCTTACTAGATGCTGTTACTTCTTGATTACCTTTAAGATCACCAGCAGTTATCGTAATGACATTGCCTGTATAGGAAATTGGGAAAAATGTTGAAATGTCTTTTTCCGTTCCACCTTCTTTTAGATAAACTCGAGCATCATTATTATAGGTCATTCCAGCAGGAATCGTATCCTTGATTGTAAATACATATTGCGAAAAATTCAGCATAGTTGCTTGGAAGAGTTGCGGTAATTTGGAAAGGAATGTTTTGTCCGATTCTATATTCCGTCGCCGCAGTATAATTTTGAGAGCCATTAGCTTGAACTTGTTTTGTAAGAGTTGGAACATCTGCTTTCACGGCTACAGTCGTATCCTTTGCCACTTGCAACATAAATCTAGTATAGGCTTGACCACTTCTACTATTCAATGATCCCCTACTATCCTTAATAAGATAGTAACCAGGTTTTAATCCTGAAATGGTTGCTCATGCCTTGCTGGGATTTAACATTTATTACACCTGCACCTGATAAATATTGATCCAACTCTTGAGCAAAAGGCTTTAGCCTCCGCAGAGTCATTTTGCTTACCACTCAAAGAAGGCGCTTTATCAGAAGCATCTCCAAAATGAGTTCTACCTGCTCCAGTAACCCCAGGACCCCACTCGATATTGGTCAAGGTGTTGCTAGCATCTAAAGTTCCTGAAAAAATATGATAGACTTCGTAAGTGTGACCAGTTGAAGTTCCACTTAGCTGGATGGTGTAAGTTGTATCAGCCGACACGGCTGGTAACCTGCAAAGGTCAGGATAAAGACCAAGACGGTCATCAATAGTTGTTTTATTTTTCATTTTAATCTCCTTTGAGGAAGTAGATGAATGAAACATTCATCACTTCCTCTAGTTCTCCTTTTATTTTGTTGAAACACGTTTTTTGACTACAAAGGCACGCCTGCTCCAAGAGACAGACTTGTGCCGACTAGGTAAAGAATGGTTGTTCCGATGCCACCTGTGTTTGGCAGAAGAGCACCGCTTATTGGACCACTTTTCAGAGTGATAATACCTGTATTGACATCAGTCTCAAATGTCGCGTTTGCTGAAGTTGCTGTCAGGTTTGTCAAAGCTCCCGTGGAGTCAATTGTACCTGAAATGGTAAACTCGATATCTTTCATAGCATTGTAACCTGCTGGAACAGTACTTTCAACTAGCTTGTAGTCACCAGAATCAAGTCCCTTAAAATCAAAAGTGGTCTCAGATCCGGCTTCAAACTTTTTAATCTCAGTGTATTGGTTATTGACCTTCTTATAAAGAGTAAATCCTGCACCAGCTAGAGGGTCTTGATTTTCTTTGACCTTATTTACTTTCAGCTGGTATGTATAAACATTTGCCTTGGTATCAGGAGTTTCAGCAGTTGTTGATGTAAAAACCATTAGGGATTATTTGAATAGGTTAGGTTAGCTATATTAGGATTTCCTAGAGCACCCATAACAGCATCATCGTTTAATCTTGCAGTGTAGCGAACGACAATCTTACTAGATGCTGTTACTTCTTGATTATTTCTCAGACCATTAGCATCTATCGTCATGACATTATCTGTAGTAGAAATTGGGAAAAAAATGTTGAAATGTCTTTTTCCGTTCCACCTTCTTGTAGATATACTTTAACATCATGATTTAAAGTCATTCCAGCAGGAATCGTATCCTTGATTGTAAATTTATATCGAGGAAAATCTGCATAGTTGCTTGGAAGAGTTGCGGTAATTTGGAAAGGAATGTTTTGTCCGATTCTATATTCCGTCGCTGCAGTATAATTTTGTGAGCCATTAGCTTGAACTTGTTTTGTAAGAGTTGGAACATCTGCTTTCACAGCTACAGTCGTATCCTTGGCTACTTGTAACATAAAGCTAGTATAGGCATGACCTTTTTATTTTCTAAAGTATCATTCCTATCCTTTATAAGATAGTAACCAGGTTTTAGTCCTGAAATGGTTGTCGTACCTTGCTGGGATTGAAAAGGTCTCTCCACCTGATAAATATTGATCCAAGTCTTGGGCAAAGGCTTTAGCCTCCCGCAGAGTCATTTTGCTTACCACTTAAAGAAGCTGCTTTATCAGAAGCATCTCCAAAATGAGTTCTGCCTGATTCTGAAACTCCTTCTCCCCACTCGATATTGGTTAAGGTGTTGCTAGCATCTAAAGTCCCTGAGAAGATATGGTAGACTTCGTAGAGATGTCCCTCTGAAGTTCCACTTAGCTGGATGCTGTAGTTGTGTCAGCTGATACGACCAGTAGCCCTGCGAAGGTCAGGATAAAGACCAAGACGGTCATCAATAGTTGTTTTATTTTTCATTTTAATCTCCTTTGAGGAGGAGATGAATGAAACATTCATCACTTCCTCTAGTTCTCCTTTTATTTTGCTGAAACACGTTTTTTGACTACAAAGAGCAGGCCTGCTCCAAGAACCAGACTTGTACCGACTAGGTAAAGAATGGTCGTTCCGATGCCACCTGTGTTTGGCAAGAGAGCACCTTTCTTGTTGACTACTTTCAGATTGATGTACCCACTATTTACAACCGTTTCAAAGGTTGCTGTTGCAGATGTAGCTGTCATATCTGTTAATGCTCCAGTCGAATCAATGGTCGATGCAACTGTAAATTCAATATCCTTCATAGTATTATAGCCAGTTGGTGTCGTGCTTTCGACTAGCTTATAGTCACCTGCGTTAATACCATAAAAGTCAATGATACTACTTGAGCTCGCTTCAATCTTTCGCACCTCTCTATATTGATTATTAATCTTTTTGTAAAGAGTAAAGCCTGCACCAGCTACATGCTCTTGTCTTTCGTTAATCTTAGTCAATCTTAAGCGATAAGTATAGACTTTTACCCTACTGTCGAGAGTTTGGGCAGTTGTAGTGGCATTATTATTTGGATTGTTTGAATAAGTTAGACTAGCCGTATTTGGATTTCCGATCGGTCCTAAGGTAGCACTATCTTTCAACCTAGCAGTGTAGCGAATCACGATTTTACTATTTTCATTTACGTTTGGCAGAGATTTTAGATCTCCAATGCTGACCGTTAGTCCTCTGTTTGTTGTGATAGAAAAGGAGTCCGTAATAGCTACTTCTGAACCACCTTGTTGTAGATAAACTTGAATATCACCATTATTAATCATTCCCGAAGTCATAGTATCTTTGACAGAAAAGTAATACTTGGAAAAGTCTCCGTAGTTACTTGGAAGGGTCGCAGTAATTTGGAAAGGCACGGTATCCCAAATTGCATAGTCCGTTGCTGATGTGTAGTTTTCAGAGTTGCTAGCTTTTACTTGTTTTTGTAAGAGTAGGAACATCTGATTTTATAGCTATCGTTGTATCCTTAGCAACTTGAAGCATAAAGCTAGCATAGGCTTGACTTTTTACATTGTCTAATGTTCCATTACTATCTTTAATCAAGTAGTAACCCGGCTTTAGTCCTGAAATGGTTGTCGTTCCTTGCTCAGATCGAACTCTCGTTCGCCCAGCAGCTGATAAACTATCAGCTAATCCTTGAGCAAATGCTTTAACTTCAGGGGAGTCATTCTGCTTACCACTTAAGGAAAGCTGCTTTTGCAGATGCATCTCCAAATTTTTGCTCTACCTGCTCCTGTAACTCCTGCTCCCCACTCGATATTAGTCAGGACATTATTAGCATCTAAATCACCAGAAAAAATATGGTATAGTTCATAGACATGACCCGAAGAAGTTCCGGTCAGTTGAATGGTGTAGGTCGTTGTATCAGCCGATACTACCGGTAGACCTGCCAAGGTCAGGATAAAGACCAAGACAGCCATGACTAGTTGTTTTTATTTTTCATCATAATCTCCATTTGAGGAAGGAACTGGACTCCTACCTCCAGCCCTTCTTATTCCGTAGAAACACGTTTTTGACTACAAAGAGCAGGCCTGCTCCAAGAACCAGACTTGTGCCGACTAGGTAAAGAATAGTCGTTCCGATGCCACCTGTGTTTGGCAGAAGAGCACCTTGCTTATTGACCACTTTCAGAGTGATAATACCTGTATTGACATCAGTCTCAAATGTCGCGTTTGCTGAAGTTGCTGTCAGGTTTGTCAAAGCTCCCGTGGAGTCAATTGTACCTGAAATGGTAAACTCGATATCTTTCATAGCATTGTAACCTGCTGGAACAGTACTTTCAACTAGCTTGTAGTCACCAGAATCAAGTCCCTTAAAATCAAAAAGTGGTCTCAGATCCGGCTTCAAACTTTTTAATCTCAGTGTATTGGTTATTGACCTTCTTATAAAGAGTAAATCCTGCACCAGCTAGAGCTTCTTGGTTTTCTTTGACCTTATTTACTGTCAGCTGGTAGGTGTAGACTTTTGTGACAGCCCACGGTGTTTTTGGCTTCTAAGGTCCTCTGTACTATAGGGATGATTGGAATACACCACTGTTGCTCTGTTGGTATTTCCATTAGAGCCAAAAATAGCTTCTTCACCTAAGTAACACTATAGCGTAAAATAAACTTACTTGAGGCGGAAAATGTTCGGAATGCTTTTTATATTATATTTTCCAACTTCCAGATTGTTTTCCTGTGCATTTGGATAAAAACATACTCTTATAGAATTCGTTTGTAATATCAGTCACTTCCGAACCATTTTGAAGCAAAACTTGAGCGTCATGATTATAGGTCATTGCTCTTGACATAAAGTCACTAAATATAAGCGTGTAATCTGAGTAATCAGCATAGTTACTTGGAAGAGTTGCTACAAGTTCAAAAAATATACCTTGTCACCAATGGTATATTCCGCTGCAGAAGAATAGGTGTTGGACTTACTTGACTTGACTTTTTTTGTAAGAGTAGGGACGCTTGATTTGATAGTGATATTTATGTTTTTGGCAACTTGTAAAATTAAGCTTGTATAACTTTCTCCGTGTTTATTACTCAAAGAATTTTTCTCTATCTTTGATCAAGTAGTAGCCAGGCTCTAGACCTGAGATTATTGTTGTTCCCGCTTCACTGGTGACGGTCTTAGTTGGTTCAGATTTTTAAACGTGGGATAAGTTCTTTAGCAAAAAGCCTTTGCTTCTTCAGAATCATTACTTTTACCACTGAGACTAGCTGCCTTCTCACTCGCCTGTCCCATGTAAAATTCAATGCTACCTTTTTCAATTCCTGAGCCCCACTCGATATTGGTTAAGGTGTTACTAGCATCTAAAGTCCCTGAAAAAATCTGATAGATATCATAAGTGTGACCTGCAGTCGTTTCCATTTAGCTGGATGGTGTAGGTTGTTGTATCAGCCGATACGACAGGAAGTCCGGCGAAGGCCAGGATAAAGACCAAGATGGTCATCAATAGTTGTTTTATCATCATAATCTCCTAATTGAGGAAGGAACTGGAATCCTATATCCAGCCCTTCTTATTTTGTTGAAACACGTTTTTGACTACATAAAGCAGGCCTGCTCCGAGTACAAGACTTGTGCCGACCAGGTAAAGAATGGTCGTTCCAATTCCACCTGTATTTGGTAGAAGGGCACCTTGCTTATTGACCACTTTCAGGGTGATAACACCAGTATTGACGTTAGACTCAAAATTGGCAGATGTCGAAGTGGCTGTCAGGTTTGTCAAAGCTCCTGTGGAGTCAATCGTCGATGCGACTGTAAACTCGATATCCTTCATGGTATTGTAGCCTGCTGGTGTCGTGCTTTCAACTAGCTTGTAGTCCCCAGCATCAATTCCCTTGAATTCAAAGGTGCTGTCTGATCCAGCTTCAAACTTTTTAATTTCAGTGTATTGGTTATTAACCTTCTTATAAAGAGTAAATCCTGCACCAGCTAGAGCTTCTTGGTTTTCTTTGACCTTATTTACTGTCAGCTGGTAGGTGTAAACTTTAGCTTGATCCCCAGGTGTAATACTTCTATTACTACCATCGGTTACATTCGGATTAGCTGTATAAATAACATGGCCGGTATTGATATTTCCTTTCGCTCCCGTTTCTGCATTTATCATTCACTGTCGCACTATAACGAGAATAATCTTACTTGAATCAAAAAACATCATTCATGCTCTTTAAATTCCGGTTACTAAAAGCTAAGCTCATCTGAAGTTATACTCTTGAAAAACTACCCGTAATATCAACGATTTCCCAATCATTTACCAAGGTAATCTCAGCATCATTATTATAGGTCAACCCTTTTGGAAGTAAATCAGAAATTCATATACCGAGAAGTCTTCATAGTTTCTTGGAAGAGTTGCGGTTAATTCAAAGTAGACTGTATCTCCAATCGCGTAGTCAGTCGCAACGGAGTAATTATCAGAATCTCTCACTTTGACTTTTTTTGTCAAAAGTTGATGCACCTGATTTAATGGCTATGTTTGTATCCTTTGAAACTTGTAAAATAAAGCGAGTATAGCCTTGACTATATATATTTTCTAAGGACGAATCCTGATCTTTAATTAAGTAGTATCCAGGCGCCAAGTCAGAAATGGTTGTTGTACCTTCCTCACTTGTCACCGTTTTTGTTGGACTAGAACTCAAATAAGGATATAACTCTTGAGCAAAGGCTTTTGCTTCTGCAGAGTCATTACTCTTACCACTGATAGTTTGCGCTTTTGCACCTGCATCCCAAGTTCACTCTGAGCTTTATCAACCTGAATCCCAGTCCCCATTCAATATTACTAAGGGTATTGTCGTTACTTATGTCTCCTGAAAATATCTGATAGACTTCATAAGTATGCCCTAGAGCTGTCCCAGTCAGACGAATCGTATAAGTCGTTTCTGCTGATACGACTGGTAGGCCGGAAAAAGTCAGGACAAAGACCAAGACCGCCATGACCAGCTGTTTTTATCTTTTTCATCATAATCTCCTAATTGAGGAAGGGACTGATCTCCCGTTCAGTACTTCCATTTTAATCCTATTTTTTTACTAACTCTTTTCTTTAATATCCACAAAACCCCTGCACCTAGCACAAGTCCTGTACCGCTCAGGTAAAGAATAGTCGTTCCATTCCCCGTATTTGGTAGAGGGCAGCTTTTTGATTGACAATTTTCGTTCTAAAAAGTTCCATTTGTCAATTCATAAGTAAAAAGTTGCTCTGTCAGAGGTTGCTTGAATAGCAGTTCGAGTAGTTGGCAATGTCGGATCATAAGTCGCTCGTAGGCTAAACTCAATATCCTTCATAGTGTTGTAGCCTTTTTGGGTGATCGTTTCTACTAGCTTATAATCTCCAGAACCTAGTCCTTTAAAGCCTGAAATTACTTCTTTTGTATTCTTGTAGTTCCAACCTTTATATACTGGTCGTTTACTTTTTATAAAGAGTAAATTCTGCTCCCGGAAGAGCTCCTCCCTTTCATCCACCTTATAGACATTAAGCTGGTAGGTATGGATCTGAACTTTACTTTGAGGCGTTGTTCCGATTGATTTTGCCAAAGCCGTATTGGGGTTGTTCGAAAAGCTTAGACTAGCCACGTTCATGTTAGCATTGGCACTGGCATGTGTTGTTGCGTATTGATTCAGTTGAGCAGTGTAACGAACCACAATCTTACTAGAAGCATCTACATTTGGTACCTGCCTCAAATTACTAGTTGCTATGGTTAGATTACGGGACGATTTTATGGAAATATTAAAATGGTCGGTTATCAAGCTTTCTTCTTCACCACGTTTTAGATAAACTTGCGCATCGTTATTATAAGTCAAACCTGGCATTAAACTATCATTAAAAGATAGCTCATACTCAGAATAATCATCCAAGTTTCTTGGTAGTGTCGCCGTCAATTGGAATGGAACTGTATCACCGATAGAGTAATCCGTTATAGTCGTTTCCTCTCCCGTCGTACTTGACTTGGTAACCTTAGTAAGACTAGGAACATCAGACTTAATTGCTACTGTCGTATCTCTTGCCACCTGTAGCATAAAGCGAGTGTATGCTTCATGTTTTTGGTATAAGTTATTATGTATTTCCTTAATCAAATAGTAGCCTGGAGCCAAGCCAGAAATGGTCGTTGTTCCATTTTGTCCTGATACCGTTTTTCGTCCACCACCGGATAGGTACTTGAAATTTCCTGAGCAAACTCTTGCTTCTTGCGAATCATCCCTTTGCCACTTAAAGAGGGTCGCTTTGTCAGTGCGTCTCCAAATCTACTTTTAGCAGAATCCCAAATCCCCGGAGCCCATCTGATATTGGTAAGAGTATTCGTGGCTGGATCGAGGGTCTCCCAGAAAAATCGGTGAGCTTCATAAGTATGGCCCGTTGATGTCCCAGTCAGCTGAATGGTATAGGTCGTGTCTGCTGATACGGCCGGTAGAGCCAGAAAAAGTCCAGACAAAGACTAAGATCGCCATGACCAGCTGTTTTATCTTTTTCATTATAATCTCCTAATTGTATCTTCACTCAAACTTGATCTTCGAGGTATCCCATTCCTCTTCAAAGCTTTCGTGATTTCCTATCTTTTTCTTTATTGAAATTTCCTATATCGTTTATTTCTGACAAACAGCCAAAGCGCTGACCCCACTGTGACGATAGAGCCCCCAAAGAGGTATAAGAGAGGTCCATTCCCACCTGTTTCTGGAAGGACATATTTTTATAGCTGTCGGATTGCTCGTCCTATTTGTTTCTAATGAGAAAAAGGTTAGTTGATACTCGAGTAGCGCTTTGAAGAATTTGCCCATCTACATCCTGATCCACTCGGACTTTAAAGGACACTTCTACTGTCTCCTCTGGTGCTAGTCTTCTTCTCAAGTTAATCTTCTATTAGAAAAAGCCATCATATACGGTTGAACCAGGGACATATTCCGTGTGTTTAGGGAGTTCATCTGTAATAGTGACCTCCAACTCCCTGTCACTGGTATTTTTGTAGGTGATTTTATAAGTTAGAACGTCATTGGCCTTGACTTCTTGGTTATCAATGTTTTCATTATTTTTATTGAAGACTTCTTTTTCTGGGCTTTTCGTATTCTTGAAAATTCCATATTCCGGTGAAAAGTACATCCTGATTTTGAATTGTGTCAGATTCTTTATCATAGTTTTGGAAAACCCAATTTCCTTCTGAAGTACTGACAAGTCTTTTATTCCCTTTTGGGGAATCCGGTGTGACTGTCGAACCATTTTCTAGGTCATGTTGATCTTGTGGTAGAACATTTAAAAACTTCTTGAGGAAGAGACTTATCCTGCGTTCCACTTTCGAATTGGTAGCTTTTCTTGTAGAGCACATTAGTTGTAACGATTTCTGATGAAACAGGGATATTATCAATTTCTTGTGTGACCTTATTTTCAATAGGTGCCCTATTTTTGTATAATGTTATCGTTTGTTTTTGTTTTGTATATGATAGTAAATTCTTTTCCAGCGTTGCTACTGGTCAGGTGCTTGGCATTGATTGCCACCGTTACCTTTTGCCCATCTCTGGCTAGTGTATAGTCAGAACCTTGGGCTAATGTCCGACCGTCCAATTGAAGGGTTAAGCTCTGAAAATCCAAACGATCGTCCAAAGTCTCAATCATCTGCATTGAAGATAGAGAGCCAATGACATCCTTACCTGGGGTCGGCATAGTAAATTTGGCCGTATAATTTAGCGATTCTCCGACAAGGGCAGGAAGCTTATCCTTTGAAGCCTGCTTCACTGGTGCCTTTGGCGTCTCTGTATAAAAGCCAAACAAACCACCGCTACCTGCCGTTGTTGTAAATTCAAATCGAATGGCATTGGTTTCAGATCGAACCGCAAATCCTGAAACATTGTGTTCGTCACTGCCTCCCTGCGTACTCCTTGTAGGATGCCATGTCGTTTTATTGCCCGTTAGCGTTTCATTAAGGGCATAGGAAGTGTTTTTTACGATTTTATTTAGTGCTGTATCTTTATCATAAATTGAAAAGTTTTCTTCTCGACCGAGTGCATTGTAGACTACATCAATATCAGACGGCAACATGACCATTTTTAAATCTGTTGGCGTTCCGTCCTGGTATCTCAATTCTGCAGTGACATCCGTATCCAGAGCAAAGCTTCCATACATATCATGAGTCAGAGTTGGATGTGGTGCCCAAATAAAGTCCATAATCTGGATGGATTTGCTTCCCAGTTTTCATCCACTGTCAGAAAGGGGACAAGCGTCTTATTTGGATCCTGATAATCTGCATTTCTCTGAACTAGATGAGTCTCTATGCTGTGGAAGGTCACATAAACATCAACAATCTTGCCATTAACTATACCTGCATTATTAAACCGCAATTGAATGGGGCTATTAAAGGTTTTGCTGAGTTTGACTTTTTATCTACCTTTAACGAGAAGACCGTACTATCTTTCCACCCTCCATTAGCTGGGATAAAATCCTTTTCGACCGAGGCGTCTTGACTTAGGACCTCCATATTATCCTGAGTCAAGGTAAACTGATAAATATCGAGGGTTGACAAATTAGTGCTTTCTGTTGGTTCCGTAACCGCATAGGCTGTCGACGAAGAAAAAGCACAAAAATAAAAAGTCAACCCAACGAGAAATGACTTAAAAATGTTTTTCATAAGGTGTTTCATAATAATCTCTAATTAGCTTTCAAAAAGAACTGCTAATGGATATATTAGCAGTTCTTTCCATGGTTGTCAAGGTGTTTGACCTGATTCCAGAGTCTTTTAAAAGTGAGCAATTCACCCTAAAAATCAGCTTACAATTTCGATAAAAAACAAACCTTTTAAGTTAACCGATTAAAATCCCAAATTTGGTCCATCCAGCCTTCATAGAAATCAGGCTCGTGGCAGACCATGAGAATCTCGCCCTTTGTATTCTTTCAGAGCGCGCTTGAGCTCTTCCTTGGCATCTACATCCAGGTGGTTGGTCGGCTCGTCCAGCACCAGAACATTATTTTCTCGGTTCATGAGGAGGCAAAGTCGAACCTTGGCCTGCTCTCCACCTGAAAGGACCTGGATCTGGCTCTCGATATGCTTGGAAGTCAAGCCACATCTAGCCAGAGCCGCTCGGACTTCTGCTTGGTTAGGGGCCGGAAAGGCATTCCAGACTGCTTCCAGTGGTGTCTGACGATTGCCACCTTCTACTTCCTGCTCGAAATAGCCCAGCTCCAGATAGTCTCCACGCTCGACCTGACCAGCGATAGGCGGGATAATCCCTAGCAAACTCTTGAGCAGGGTCGTTTTCCCAATCCCATTTGCCCCGATAATAGCCACCTTCTGATTGCGCTCAAAAGTCAGGTTAAGAGGCTGAGTCAGTGGACGGTCGTAACCAATCTGCAAATCCTTGGCTTGGAAGATAAAGCGACCAGGTGTCCGGGCAGGTTTGAAGTCAAAGGAAGGCTTTGGCTTTTCACTTTGCAGCTCAATAATGTCCATCTTATCCAGCTTTTTCTGGCGGGACATGGCCATATTACGGGTTGCCACACGAGCTTTATTGCGAGCCACAAAGTCCTTGAGGTCCGCAATTTCTTTCTGCTGGCGCTCGTAAGCTCGCTTCCAGCTGAGATTTTTTCATCTCATAGACCTCTAAGAACTGGTAATAATCACCAGAATAACGAGTCAATTGCTGATTTTCCACATGATAGACGATATTGATGACATCATTCAGGAAAGGAATATCATGCGAGATCAGAACAAAGGCATTTTCATAGTTCTGCAGGTAGCGCTTGAGCCAGTCAATGTGCTCAGCATCCAGATAGTTGGTTGGCTCGTCCAAGAGCAAGATATCCGGTTTTTCCAGAAGCAGCTTAGCTAAGAGAACCTTAGTCCGCTGCCCACCAGATAGCTCCGTCACGTCGCTTTCCATACCATAGTCCATAACACCTAGTGCCCGTGCGACCTCATCAATCCTGGCATCTAGCGTATAGAAATCCCGGCTCTCCAAGCGATCCTGCAGCTCACCCACTTCTTCCATCAGGGCATCAACATCGGCTCCTTCCTCAGCCATGCTCATATAGATTTCATTGATACGAGCCTCGGTCTTGAAAAGCTCGTCAAAGGCCGTGCGCAAGACATCACGGACAGACTGACCTTGCTCCAGCACAGCATGCTGGTCCAGATAGCCAGCCGTCACATACTTGGACCACTCGACCTTGCCTTCATCCAGAGCATTTTACCCGTCACAATGCTCATAAAGGTTGACTTTCCTTCACCATTGGCACCGACCAGTCCAATATGCTCACCCTTGAGCAGGCGGAAGGATACATCCTCAAAAATAGCCCGGTCTCCGAAACCGTGGCTGAGATTTTTTACTTCTAAGATACTCATTTTTTCTCCTCTATCATTGATTGCAGTTCCTTGATTATACCATCAAAAGGGATTTTTTTGGCAAGAATAGAAAAAGACCGACTAGGTCGACCTTAATCTAGATTAACTCTTTTAAAAATTGAATCAGGGTTTCTGCTGAGCGTTTACCAGCATCAAGAATGAATTCATCAAAAGTGACATTAGCATCATGGCTAGCTGTGTCGCTCATGGCGCGAATGACCATAAAGGGCAGGCCAATCGAATGTGTGGCTTGAGCAATAGCTGCGCCCTCCATCTCGACAGCCAAGACATCTGGAAAATGCTCCTTAATGCGGTCAATCTTGTCTTGACCAGCAACAAAGCTGTCACCTGTCGCAATCAAACCTACTCTGGCCTTTTGATGGGTCTTTTTCCAAAATTTTCTTCATTTCAGCAACCAGATAGCGACTCGCTTCAAAATAGGCGGTAGCCGTGCCATCTGACCGTAGTCATAGCCAAAGGCCGTCACATCCACATCATGGTAGACCAGACGATCTGCGACCACCACATCACCGATAGCCAAACCTTCTGCCACTGCTCCAGCTGAGCCTGTGTTAATCATCAGCTGTAACCTTGAAGTCATTGACCAAAAACAGCAACACTCATAGCAGACATAACCTTACCAATCCCGCTTTCGACCAAGACTACTTCATGACGTCCGATAGAACCGGTATGATAAACATGGCCCAAACGCAGGTGCTTCTGTGGGTTTTCTAAATGCTCCAGCAGAATCTTTAACTCCTCGGGCATGGTCGCGATAATTCCAATTTTCATCGTTTCTTTCCAATCTTTTTCTAAAAAGCGAAAGCCTTCGGCTTATCGCTCATTTTTATAGCCACATAATGGTCGCAATCAAAGCTACTAACAAGAGGATAATCCACAGTAGGATTTTGTTGAGTTTAGATTGAAAGACTCCTCGCTTTTTGGTTTTCAATGCGACGACTCTTAACAACCTCGCGTTCCACTTGAATTTGCATTGTATCTTGATCAAACTCTGTTTGTGGAGTAGCATAACCAAATCCTCTCTGATCAGTTTTGATAATTTTCGTCTCCTCATCATCTGTAGAGAGGCAGGTCCGATATGACTTCACCGCGGTTGGCCCGCTCAATGATATCATCTGTTAATAAAGGTCTTCCCATAGGCTTTTCCCCTATCTTAGATTTTTATGCATTTCCCAGTATTGAAGAGCCATAATGGTCTTGGCATCGCAGATGTCACCGTTTTCGCAACAACTGATATGCCTCCTCAAGACTGACTTCAAAGAGTTGCAAAGTTTCATCCTCGTCTTGGGGACGAGGGTTTTCAACCTTGTCAAATGGATAGCCCTGTAGAGCTTGATTTTCTCATTGCAAAAGCCAATAGCTGAGTAGAAATCATAGACCAACTCTAGCTGACCTGTGTAGCCTGTCTCTTCTTCTAATTCTCGGAGGGCAGCTGCTTGGGGATCTGCATTCTCTCCTAGCTCAAGCTTGCCCGCTGGAATCTCGTAAGAAGTCGCTTCAATCGCCTTGCGGTACTGCTTGACTAAAATCATCTTATTTTCCGGAGTGATAGCAATCACAGCCACCGCGCCATTATGAAAAATCAAATCCCGTTGGGCTTGACCTTTTGCCCTCTGGCAGCTCTACCTGGTCCTGAACCACTTTAAAAATCGGTCCCTGATAAATCTCCGTCCGTTGGACGGTTTTTTCTTCAAATTCCATGACTAAACCTACTTATTTTGAGGGTGATGAGGAAGACGCTTAGCATAATCTTCCTTGTTAATCTGACGACCACGTCCCAGAGCAATGGCATCTGCTGGTACATCCTTCGTGATGGTAGAACCCGCACCGACCAGTGAGTTGTCACCCAGCTCAACTGGGGCAATAATGGTCGAGTTGGAACCGACAAAGACATTGTCGCCAATGATAGTCTTGTACTTCTTCTGACCATCATAATTAACCGTAATCGTACCCGCACCAAAGTTGACATTAGCGCCGACTTCAGAGTTTCCAATATAGGTCAAATGACCAGCCTTGGTATTTTCGCCAATTGACGATCCTTTAACTTCTACAAAGTTGCCGACATGGACATCCTTAGCCAGACTAGAACCTGGACGAATGTGAGCGTAAGGTCCGACCGTCACTCCATCTTCAACGCTAGACTCTTCAATCATGGAGTTGGTGATAACGGTCCGCTCTCCAATGACAGAGTCCACGATGTAGGTACCATTAGTCAGGATAGTCTCTGCCCCAATCTTGGTCTGACCTTTCAAGGTCACATTTGCTTCAACTTGAACTTCAGGCGCAATTTCCACATCTACATCGATATAGGTCGCATGAGGATTGACAAAGCTGACACCATTCACCATATCGTCGCTGGTTAATCCGGCGGCGCATAACACTCTCAGCTGTAGCCAAAGCTACACGGTCATTAACCCCCAGACTCTCATCAAAGTCTTTGAGCGTATAAGCGCCGACTTTTTCACCATTCTCGCGGAAAATACCAATCACATCTGTGATATAGTATTCGCCTTGCGCATTATTGGTATTGATGTTTTTGAGGGCTTCAAAGAGACGGGCATTGTCAAAGACGTAAGTCCCAGTATTGATTTCCTTGATTTGCTGCTCAAAGTCCGAAGCGTCCTTTTGCTCGACAATTTTCAAGACTTCTCCGTGCTGGTTGCGAACGATACGACCATAACCAAAAAGGATTGTCTGCTTCTGCTGTCAGGATAGTCACAACGTTCTTGTGGTTGATATGAAAAGTCAATCAGGTTTTTCAGGCTTTCTCCTGTAATCAAAGGAGTGTCACCAGCAATGACCAGCGTCTGACCAGTCAAATTTTTCCAAAAACAGGCTCTGCCATCATAACGGCATGACCAGTTCCCAACTGCTCAGTCTGACGAACAAAGTCTGTCTGCCCAGCCAAGACCTGTTCGACTAGCTCTGCCTTGTGACCTATAACTGTCACGGTCTTTTTCTGGCTCAATGGCATTGACACTGCGAAAAACGTGTTCCCAACATGGAAATCCCGGCCACCTTGTGTAGTACCTTAGGTAAATCAGATTTCATGCGAGTACCTTTACCCGCATTTAAAACAATTGCGTAATTTGTCATAAATGAACTCTTTTTCTTTAAGATATCACTTTTATTATACCACTAAAAAGAAAAATTTTTAAAATGCTAATTATAGACCAATTTTTTATTTATTATCTAAGATTTACTTAGGGTAATAAGAATGATCACCTTATTAATCCGCCAATCGCTCCATCCAGACAAATTCTTTGAAGTCTTTTAGAGGATTGAGAAAAGGCTTCTTCTTTCTGGTAAATTCTCGGAAGCCCAACTTTTGGTAGCAACGGATAGCAGCTTCATTACTATCCTTGACATCCAGGATATAATCTTTAAAACCAGCCAGCTTCATACTTTCTTTCAGCATTTGCCGGGCCAAGCCCTTACCTCAGTAGGCGAGCATCGACTGCCACATACTCGATATAGCCGGTGGTCTTAGGAATCTTGATTGGCTTTTCAAAAATCACTGAAACCCTAGGCCTAGAAGAAAAGCTTTGAAGCGACCAAAACGCTCAGCCAACTGCTGTCTATCCAGCTTAGTAGCTCGGCCATTTGCATCTGAAATGGCTAAAACACCAATGATATGGCCAGCTTGCTCAGCAACATAAAAATACTCTATTTGCAGAACTTTCTCCATAAACTCAAGCACAAATTCTCGGCCAAATTGCTTAATGAAAGTAGAAAAATCATTGTCAAAGGCAGTGACAATACTGATTGAAATGGTTTTACAGTCGGCTTCGACTGCTTTTTCTAATATTTAGCATCTGATACCTCTTTCTCTTTTTCCGATAACTGCTGGCGCAGCTTAATAAACCAGTCCAACTGGAAGTGGGCAGAATCAAGCCCAAATTCGAGGGTTTTTAATTCAAAATAGCCAATCTGAGAAATGCTTTCAGCCAAACCAGCTGCCTGACTGGTTTCTATAAGCTCTGTAGCTAAATGGCTATTCTGCTCTAAATAGACTCGTACCTTATCCTGCTCCTCTGTATAATGAATAGAATCTCTCACTGCTTCTAATTCTTGGACTTCAACCTCCAGTCTTTCAATAGCCAAGTCCAACATCTGAATCTGGTCCTTCTTAGGCAAGTAACCCATAAAGAGGAATTTCCCCAGGTCCATATTCTTATTCTTCGTCATATCAATGGGCGTTTTAAGCCAGTCTAAAAATAAGATTCTTCCCGAAGCTGTAATGGCGTATTCTCTCTTCATTTTTCCTTTTTCTACATATTCCGAAGCAGTCACTGCCCCCTGCTGGGACAATTTTTTTAAGGCAGCCTGGATACTGCCTAGACTGTCGCTACACATGGAACTGAAATTTTGACGAGTTACCTGACGAATCTCATATACCGTAAAAAGGCTTGATCATGAGTAAACCTAAAAATTAATTTGTCCATTTGCCCTCCAAGTCATTTAATATTATATACCTAATAGTAACATCTTTTCTAGGATATATCAAGATAAAAAAAGACTGAGACAATATATCTCAGTCTAGCTCTATAACGTTAAAAATCTTGAGACGCTAGCTACTTGCTCCATATCTCGACTCTGAAACAGTTCTAAATTTTAAAAGAATTTAGTTCTTCGCCTCTTTAAGATTCATGCAAAGGGTAGACCTTTGAGAAATTCTTCTAGGACGACACCGTTTCTTGGGAAAATTCCAAACCGGCTTCTGCCAGACACTCTGTGAAAAATGCCTCATGTACTTGCTGCCAGTAGGCCAAGGATTTATCTCCTTCTCCTTCCTTAAAGGCATGATCGGCTGAAACCTCATTAAAAGGCAGCACAGAGACTTTGGTGATTTCAATTATACAGACTGCCCTATCCTGACTGTCTAAAATGACATCAAAGCTTCCTGCCTGTGGCAAGGGCTCTTTTCAAGTTTATAGAGCTCATAGGCAGAAGCCGTCGTCTTCTCACCGCGTAGCACTAAGTCAGCAAGCTCATCTGCCAAAGCACCGAAGGCCCAGGCGTCAATCCGTCGCCAATCTCTGGATTGATTTTCTTGTATGCTTGCCACATTTCTTTTTGGGGGCATCATTTCTCCTATCTTTTTAAATTTCATGGAGGCTTTTGGACAATCAGATTACACTTCGCCTCCTTTCATACTTAAATGCCTTTTTGCTTCTTGGTTTTCAAATAAGGAACTACACCGAGTCAACTGAAGCCAGCCTAAATTTTCATTAATATGAAAGACCATATGATTCCAGAAGCTTCCATCTTCTACGGCTAAGGGGCTAAAGCTACTGATATCTTTTTAAAAATTGTGACCTGCCTTTCAAAATCGATTGCAAGCCTTTTAATCTTAGATTTGAGTTGAAAAACTCTCATCATGAACAATGAAAAAGATTCAAGAAAATCCTCTAAACTTTGATTGACAAAGAGAAGCCCTAAGCCTTGAGAAATCTGATCCCGATAGCGAGTAAGAGCTAGGTTGTCTGCTCCTGAATCATTGTCAAACCAAGATGACAAGTCCCCTTGACTCTCATAGTGATTCAAGAGTAAATAAACTGCCCCATCTTGATTCAAGAGAAAATAGCCAGCACTAAATTTCCCAAAAACAGCGAAAAACTTTCTTCTCCTAAAGTCATAAGGACTTCTTCTTCAGGAAGATCAATGAACTTGAAAGCCATATTTTTATAATCTTCTAAATACTGATAAAGATTCGTAGCAAGGGCTGATATATCTGCTTTTTGATCATTTTGGCTCCTGAATAAGAAACCGCATTTCCGAAAAATAGTCCACATCTTCCTCGTAAATCGCACTCATGTAAATCATCATAAAAGATATTCATAGGGATATCGCCTCTCTTCTGACTTTAAAAGTTCTAACAAATTGATATATCACCAAAAACCATAATTGATACCTCTGCTAGAGTCAATCTTAATTTCATACCTCAATTCTCATTTTTCGCATTTTACTTTAAATAAACTTTCATCCCAAACCTAATCAAAAATCCATAAAAATCATCATGCTCATAATAGTAAAAAGCAGAGCCTGTAAATACTCTTCGTCAGTCGCTTCTGCTTTCTGCTCCATAACTGACAAGAGAACATCCGCAAAAATCTTCACCGTAATAAATCAGCTCCAGTTCTTGCTCCCTTACTTGTCTAGGGTAAACATCCCTATTATCCACCACTTGAGGATAATCAGCAAGCAAGTAGCTGTCCTGAAAATTCAGTTCTCCATTTTCCTTAGAATATAAACAGAAATCATCATCTAGCTCTTCCGACTTTACAGCCTCAATGATATCTTTTTAATAAATAGCTTTGGTTTTCTTCATTGGTCAAAAGTCCTTTCCATTCATAAGCCGGATAAGCGCCTAGACACTGATAGCCCAAGCTTTCTGCGATCTTCTTGGAAGCTTCATTGTGCGCATCCCATAGAGGAAAGAGTGAGCGTTTTTGGGCTTCTAAAATCATCTTGGCACCTAGGATTTTTGGCCAAGCCCTGCCTTTGGTAGGCCGGCTTGGTAGCAATTTCAATCTCAAAGGGCTCCATGATAGACCAATCCTGTCGATACGCCAGCGATGATTTCCTCTCCTGAATAGAGTAAAAACCAAAGCTACCCGACACTTGAAAATGGTCAAAATCGGAAAAATCACCCTGCAAATCCTGAGACCAAACTTCCCCAGCCAAACGCTCATAACTTTCCTTATCAATCGGACAAAGTAGTAGTTTGCAGGTAGCCTGCCGACCATTTCTCCAAAGCCTCTGCGTCAAAGGAAGCCCTGTCCGCAAAAGCATAACAGAGTAAACTGCTCTAGCTCACTCTGACTATCGAGAAACTCTTGCCAGCTAGGCTCCTCGGAGATAATGACCTTGTCAGCTAAACTATATTTTTGCTAAATTCCTGCCACAAATTCGGATCCACCTGACCAGCCGGAAAGAGGAAATTTCCTAGTTGGTAAAAGGCAGGATGCCTCAGGCGCGTTCATAAAGAACTGCCCTAGACCAGCATCCAAAACCGTAAATTATCATATTTTTTTGGTCCAGGGTTTGGAAAAAGGTTCTTAGCTTTTTCATTGTTCGCATCCTTCATTCACTTACTTCAAACTCCAGTATATATCGTTTTTTTATACTAATATAAATTTTTTTATCATCTTATCAAGATTATCCTCTTAACAAACTTTATTTTATTCTTTCCAGTTAGCTCAATTATTTTATTTTTCCTAGAATAATAGCAAGATTCTTTACAATAGACCGTTTTGACTGTTCGTTATGATAAACAAAAATAAACTGATATGGTACTCGATTATATTCAGCAAGTTCAAAACATTTTCTAAAGATTTCTTTGTCAAGTGGATTGACAGAATGTCCAAAAACAATAATGTTTTTTATGTTACTACCTTTGAAAAACATTTCAAAAATCATTACCAGTTTCTTTTAATTGTTCGTTGATAATATTTTTGATAAGGAATTAAATCAGATTAATAGCTTCAATATCATCTTCTTTTGTCTTCTATACCAAATACCATTATATTAATACCATTATTAATACGATTAAAATCTATTTTCCCATGAATAAAGTGAGTACTCATTAACGGAATATTAAATAATTTCAATGCTGTATCAGTATAGTTGAAATTAATAACCTTCGATTTTTGAATCTCTGGAATAACGTCCAATACCGATTCTTTTTACTAATTTTATTTTTGTCAAAGTCTAGCCTATCAAGATAAAGTAAGATAAAAATTCTAAATAATTTGTTAATTCCTCCAAAGCATTAATAAAACTTTCGTTCGTTTTTCAACGATAGCCATATTTGTTAATTGATTAGAATTTGTTACTGTTTCTTGATAAATGCACTCAACAACAAATTTGTATGCTACAAAGTTTTTCTTATGCCTAAATCTTTCTTTTTAAATTTTACTAAAGCTTGATTAGGTAAATATTCTTTGTAAATACTGAATAACTCCAAGTTTTTCTTCAATATTTTTCTTTCAAGTCGTAAACTGCTTCAGCAATATCTGAGATTATTGATTCGATACTAGACCAATTTGCTCCCAATTCTTCCTATAATCCTTCATAAATTTAATAAATATATTATTATTTATCTCACCCAACCATTTTTAGATTTCTTGACGAGGTCAATTTTAGAATTGATAACCCCTCTACCAAATCAATATCAAAAATCAAATCTTTTTAGATCGTTTAATGGAAGTAACTTTATCAGAAAAATGGTTAAGCAGTATTTATTTTCCTTTAAATCAAACAAAAATTTTGTTGAAAAATAATATTAAATTCTTCTAGATAGTCATGGCAAAATTCCAATAGCAGTCTGCTGATTACATACTACTTGGTATTCTTTTAACATTTTTATCAGATCAGTAGAAAAATTTGTAGCAGTTCGTCAAAATTAAACTCTTTTAAAAGTTTCAAAAATCAAACTTTCATATTCTTGAGTAGATGAAAAATCACTTACTTTCCTTTTTAAATCCGTTTCTATTTCACTTATATCTCCCTTTTCAAGTTTATTTAGATTTACTCTTTCAACTTCTTCTGAATCATATTCTGGATATCTAATTGGATAATTCAGGCAAATATAAATATAGTCTGAAAACATCAAAAATCTTCATAACTAGTTTTTCTACCCATTGCTATATCAAAACCATTTCCCAAAATAAGAATATTGTCTGACATGTTCTTTCTCCTTACTTCAAACTCCAGCCGCCGTCGATTTTGATAATCTCGCCCTGCATAGCAGATGCCTTACCACTAGCTAGAAAGAGGCTGACATCTGCCACTTCCTGAGGATCCAGCCAGCGCTTGATAGGCGTTTCCTCAGCAACCCAGTCTGCCAATCCGCCTGGCTCAAAATCTGTGGCAGTCATAGCTGTCTTGACAGCGCCCGGCGCCAGGCCAAAGACTTGGATATTTTTATCCGCATAGTCTAAGGCTATCTGCTTGGTCAGGCCAGCCAGAGCATGTTTAGAGGCTGTATAGGCAGCACCTCCCCCGCCAGCCAGAAAGCTAGCAATCGAGCACATATTAATGATGATACCGGACTTTTTCTCCAGCATTTTCTGCAGGTAAAAGCGAGTGATTTTCATTGTAGCGGTCAGATTGAGCGCAAAATCTGCTCCCAGTCCTCGTCGCTGGTCTCGTGCAGGGGACGATAATCGTCCAAGACACCTGCTGTATTGCAGAGAATATCCACCTCGGGTAAGCTGGTGAAGAGTGGCGTCAAATCCCTTGTCAAATCCAACTTGATAAAACGTAGCTCATTGAGAAAGCCTGGATTTTCATCCTTGTCCACCCCGTAAACCCGGTAGCCATTTTCCAAAAAGGTCAGAGCCTGAGCTCGGCCGATGCCTGAGCTAGCTCCCGTCACCAGTACTGTCTTAGTCATCTACTTCCACCCAATCGTCGCGAGCATCATCAAGGAGTCGGACTCACATGGAGAGCCCTCCCTTCGCCTGAAAACATTGATGAGGAAATAAGGTGTCACTTCAAGAGCCACCCCATTCTGCTCAATCGTATCAAAGAGCTGAACGTAGTTTTCTGCTCCGCCCCAGCCTGTACGCACATATTTTTTCTTGGACTTAAGACCTGGTAAAATTTCTTCAAATGTCATGGTTTTCTCCTTTGTTTATTGGTAATCATTTACAAATTCCCTGCTAGTCTTCAGCAGTCATAAGTATATTGGACGACTTTTTGCTTGACTGTCAAAGCCAGTCTTTTTGGTAAAATGCCAGAGCATCTTCATTATCCTCCAGCTCTGTATCCACAAAAACATCCTGTATCTGATGTTTTTTTGCATAATCAAGCAGTTTATCAATTAAACTTTTGCCAATTCCTTGTCGTTGGAAATTAGTCGCGACCCCCAAATCATAGATAAAGATGCTGAACTTTTTAGTCTGATATCCCGGAAGAATATAGGCTGTCAGGCCTCCAACAATTTGATTTTCTGCCTCTGCGACAAGTACTAAAAATTGAGGATTTTCCAGCAGATTAGCAAGAATAAGAGAATCCGGAAACTCAGACTCTTCCCAGTCAAAGACTTCTCGAAAAACTTCCAACAAACCTTGAAATTCTTTCGCACTTTCTACAAAGTGAATTTCACAATTGCTAGCTCTTCTGCTGCTTTCTTTTTTCATGGTAAACTGCCTACTTCCTTTTCTAGGGATAATGAGTGCATTGACCTAATATGATTCTTTATTTAGCTGCGATATTGACTAGACCTTCTTCTCCATCTCCACAAAGAGATGAATATCGCCATTGCTTTCCTGCGGAATGCGCCTCACCACTTCAAAGCCCATGTTGAGATAGAGCTGCTGGGCTCGGTGATTGAAGTCAGCAACGGATAGCCTGAGGACTTGGGACGTAAAATTTTCCATGATAAAGTCCAGAATTTCCTGCAAGAATGTAGCACCCTGACCTTTTCCGCAGTGATCCGGCTTCATCCCCAAACCAAGCTCCAAAACTTGATTTCCTTTCTGCTCCAAGCAGAAAAACCCATAGAGTTCCCCCTTCACTCAGGACTTGATAAAAACGGTCCCCACGCGTTTCAGGAGAAACCATTTCTTCATAATCTTCCAAATCATTTTTCATATCATAAAAATCATAGGGCGCCTCTGTAATGCCAGTCATTAGCAATTTCTAAAAGCATGCTTTGCTAGGGTTAGTTGTTCAATCATCATTTACTCCTCCTTTCTCTAAAAATTCCCAATAAACTCGTTTTTGGTCTGCTTTTTCGCTACAGCCAAGACTGCGATAAAATTCATCAGGGGCGGAGCGAGAAATGCCGGGAATTAATTCGAATCCCTGTATAGCCTCTGGCTTTCGCCTCTTCACGCAGGGCCTGCATCAGTGCTCTGCCATGCCCCTGGCCTTGAAAAATCCTGAGCGACAGCTAAAGCCAAGAGATTGAGCAAGACGGGAAATAGAGACAGTCGTAGCTAGTCGCATGAGCGTAACCTCATGACCTTTCCACCTTCTTCCTTCAGCTACAAAATCAAATGCTGGTCATTCTCTCAACAGTCCTCTTCAGTTGAGCCTCCGTCGCTTTCCTATCAAAAATCATATCCCTAGACTCTCAGCATTAATTCGCTGAATGAGCTGTAGCGTCACTTAGTTTTTACTTTACGAATCATTTGTCACCTCTTTTTACATTTTTATTATATCAGAAAAAGCCTTTCCTCTCTGCTTTCAGTCGACCATTCACTTTCCTTTCGACCTTCTTCAGTTAAAAGGTTCTGTTTGGAAAGCTTATGCTTTTTCATATCAATCTGATTTTTCTGTTAAAAAAGACAGAGCTACAAACAGCTCTGTCTAATATTTCTGCGATAAAAATTAATGATCTGCATAAATTTCAGAATGCTTGTAGCCATATCCAAAATAAATCAGACTCCCCACCAGTAAAGCAATACCGAAAGCTTGCCAGGTTTCCTTAGTATACTGGGTCATGAAGGATAGGCAGATGATAATAGATAAAATTGGCAAGACCGGAACAAAAGGAGTCTTGAACTCACCTGCTTGGGGCATCCCTTTATCTTTTCGTAATTTCAAAATAGCAAGAGCCAATAAAATTAGATAGGCCAAGGTACAGATATTGAGGAAAGATGCGATACTAGCCAAGGGGAAAATACCCGCACAAACAGCTGACGCAATCCCTACTAAAATCGTGGCATTCTTTGGCACCCGACTGGTCTCTGTCAATTGTCTAAATGAACGAGGTAAGAGACCATCACGCGCAATACTGTAGATCATTCGAGACAGGGCAAAGGTCATGGAAATGCAAACGGTAATCAAGGTCAAAATCGCCACTACTGAGACATAGTTTGCCGCCCAGCCAAGTCCAACACTGCGAAGAGCAAAGGCTACCGCATCTGAAACATTAAGCTTAGTGTAGTGAACAATCCCTGTCAGGACCAAGGTCACCAAAATATAAAGAATGGTCACGATGCTCAATGATAAGACAATTCCTCGCGGTACATTCTTTTGAGGGCTCCTTGATTTCATCGACCGCCAGGAAATAGACTCAAAGCCTAAAAAGGCAAAAGAACATGAGTGACCCTCAGCCATGATGCCGACCTTCCCACCATATATCTCGCCAAAGCCAAAAGGTGCAAAGTTAGACCAATTTTTCTGTCTTGATGAAGAAAAAGTCCTGCAATGATAAAAGAGTGCCAAGGCTGAAAATTTCAGTACAACCAAGGCTGAGTTAAAGCGCAGAGTCGCTTTGGAGTTTAATAAAACAACTGCTGTAACAAAAACCAAGACCAAAATAGGCAATAGATCTACGTAAGAACCTTCATTAGATTGAAAGTCCTCATTTAAGGCTTTAGGAAGCTGAATTCCAAAAGCCACTCAATAGCCCACTTTTAGATAGGAGCCCCAGCCAGAGGCAACACCTGAGATAGCTGTCATAAACTCCATGATGGTCAGCCAACCAGCCAACAAGCCGGAAATTCACCAAAAACAGCATAAATATAACTATAGGATCCACCATTGGCCTGGAATCCGTGAGGGCAAACTCAGCGTAAAGAGCTGACATACTCACACAAAGGGCTGAAATGACAATCGAGATGGTCAGAGCAGGCCCAGCATATTTAGGTCGCCTCACTGTCCTGTGATAGTGAAAATCCCGGTTCCTACCATGGCACCAATGCCAAGCAAAAATCAACATCAGGAATTTTTAGATGTCGCCTCATACTAGTTCGTGACTACTAACATCTTTTTTACGAAAAATATCCATTATCATCTCCTCAAAAATATAGACGGTTCATTATATCACAAGTTTTGGCATTTAGAAACTGCAAAATTATTTCCGACCTTGCTCCAACTATAAAAATAGAAAATAAGAAGCGATAGGCATATTAGTCCGATCCGCAGAGTCACTGTCCATAAAGGGATCTGTAATCTGCATTCTGTCTGACCAACGTTTAAGTAATCCAACTAGGAAAAGAGCAACAATCGGGATAAGCATCATTCGAAATAGAGCTTCTTTTTTGCTTAGAAAGATAGAAATAAGACTAACTAGGCTACCTAAAGAATGACATCCCACGGCCAAGAGATGACAAAACCACCTACTCCCACCAAACTAGTTTCTGCTCCATATCTAAGTAAGACAGCCAGTATGATTGTTAAAGAACTAGCCAGCCATAATTGCCACTTTTTCCAATCTTCATAAATAGTCTTAGCCACTAAGTATCACATTTACAACTACCAGCCTAAAACTGTATCACTAAGGTAAACTAGCGGAGCGATTTGCAAAATAGATTTACTGGCGAAACTACTTGGGAGACGAGGAAGACCAAAAATGGCCCCCACCATCAAACTGATTTCGAATACTTGTCGCTTACTGATCCTAGGACTGTCTTTAACTAGTTCATCTGCCATTGCTTGAGGATTTTCACCGAAAAATTCTTGAGCAGTAATTCCATCCTTCTCAGCGTCCGAAAAATCCAGTACCATCTGATATAACTGTTCACGAATAGTCCCTTCGTCATGCGAAACAAAGAGGACGAAGCCATATAACAATTAAATCATCAAAAATAGGCCTTATTTTTCGGGTTTTGAGTTCTGGACTGAGTCATTTGTAATGAGTTCCTGAATATTGTTTTTCATGTTTCATTTGCTTTTTCCTCCTCCGACATTTGTGACATTAGTCAACAGCCCTTCCCACTGTTGCCAGAAAATTTGCAGATAGAGTCGTCCTTCCTTGGTCAGCGAAAAGTATTTCCTATCTGGTCCTTCTGTGGTGATGCTTTGAGCCGACTCCTAATGTAGGTTTTTTCTCTAATTTCTGAAGTAAGGGATAGACTGTCCCAGCTACGATATTAAATCCTTTTCATTTAATATTTGAATCAATTCATAACCGTAGATTTCTCTTTTGCGATATGATTTCCAAGACACAGCCCTCCAAGATTCCTTTTAGCAGTTGCGTTTGCTCCATCTTCTCTCCTTTCATCTCATTTCAAATTTCTCTGTGAGAAATTGACATCAACTAATATGCAATACATACTAGCTTTTTCTTACATAGTATAACACTCTTTCACTACTTTGTAAAACTTATAATAGCTGTATAAAAATGAAAGTTGTGCAAAGCCAACTTCTTACATTGAAATGATTTTACGATAACTACGCGATGTAATCGCAAAAGACAATCAATGTAGCTGATAAAGAAAATAGCACAGACTCCCAAGGTTACTGCTAACATTAAACTTGCATTGAGTACACCAAGAGCTGATAAAGATAAGGACATAGCATATGGTAACAAAGGCTGAGATGGATAAAGGCACAGGCAAGAGGCAGGAAGAAGACAATCAAGATCTGTCTATGAATGGTTTGTTTTATCTGTTTTTCATCCAAACCCACCTTTTGCAGGATCACAAAGCGATCCCGATCCTCATACCCTTCAGAAATCTGCTTGTAATAGATGAGTGAGTACAGTTCCAAGCATAAAGACGATGGATAAGAAGATTCCAATGAAGAACATACCTCCCAGCATCCCCTTGATTTCTTGCGTTGTCAAGGTCGAAACAGAGCCATAGACCGCATGATTTTCAGGTAGGGTTGTATTGTAGGTTCTGAGCTTTTCTTGATAGGAGTCTCTCAATTTACTTTGCTGGTCTTTTGGCAGATCCAGATTCAGACCTCCGTAGTAGTCACTATTGACAGCATATTTTCCCATCAAGCCAGCAAAGGTCTTACTTGGATCTTTAACCACCATATAGATTTTTCCTGGCACAATCATATTCATCTGATCTGGTAAATGACCAAAAATAAAGTCTTCTTTTAATACTTTCTGATTTTCAAAGTTTGGTCAGCGATTGTCAGCGTTTCTTGATCTTTCAGTTTCAAACCTTGCTGGAAAACTGCTACTTCATCTTCTGACAGATTAAGGGACTTCCCTGTCATATCTTGGTAATCTGCTTCAGAGACAGCTAAGATATAGATATTAGGTGCTACTGCCTTTTGAGCACTTGGGTATAGGTCCAGCTGATTATCATTTAGATTTTTGACTCCCATAGTATGGGACTGATAGACAACTTTTTGTCACTGGTGAGTTCTGCTCTGAGAAAACTCTGTCAGAGACTTGATCCTAATTGCTGTGTCACCCTCCCCTTCCTTGTAGGCTAATATCATGAGGAACATAACTTTTTGCATATATTCTCCACCCGCATAGATATTAGCTCCACCAGACTAAAGGTCACCAGAACCATAGTGGATAAAATTGCTATTGTTGCCAATCCAACTGCATTCTTCTTCATTCGGAAGATTAAGTTGAGACACTGAAATCATATTATTAGGCTGGTAATAGTAAGTTTTTCTCTTTTGCAAGAAATGTAAAAATTTTGTGATCCCAGCATTAAAGAAGATAGGTCCCTAGAATGACAAAGAGTACAGCAACAAAAGAAACAAGGATTCTCTGCACTGGGATTGGTTACTCCTGATGCTAAGTAATAACCATAAATAAGAGGCTAAACCTAAAATGGTTTGCAGGCCTAGGAAGCGACCTTTCTTTTCACCACTATTTTTTTCCTTGACGAGCTGGAGGGCATCTAACTTTCTCAAATACAAGCCATTTTTAAGCATCAAGCAGAAAAATACAAAGCCATAGAAAAAAGTGACTAAGATTAGTACAAGAGGCTGAAAAGTTGAAGCCAGTACAACTTTCTCAAATCCATGATTTTCAGCAATAAGGCATAAATCAATTGGTCAAATAAGAGACCTATCCCCAGACCAATTAAATTGTTACCAGCCCAAAGACTATCAACTCTATGACCACCATGATAAAGAGGTGAAATCTATTCAGCCCCAGCATGACTATAAGACCTAATTCTTTTAGAGCGGTTTTAATGACAAACTGTTGGCATAAAAACAATAATGAACGTGGTAATACTCGACAATAATCAATCCGAGAGCCAAGACCATGGAAATGGCACTTGCTCCAGCCATTTCCACTAAATGGGGATTGAAGGTCAGAGAGAGATATAGGAACTAGCCACTGCCAGACAGGTCGCAAGGGCAAAGGGATAATACAACTTACGATTTTTCACAAGATTGGAAAGCGCAAGCTTACCTGTTAATCTAAGCATGAGCGTCCACCTCGCTTGCCATAACAGTCAAAGTATCCGAAATCTCTTGGAACATCTGACGCTCTGTCTTGTCACCTCGAAAGATCTGATTGTAAAGAATTCCATCCTTGATAAAGAGTACCCGCTTGGCACGGCTGGCGCCTGACGTCGAGTGGGTCACCATCAAAAATAGTCTGACCTCGATCATTAATATCATCAAAGACATGCAAAAGCGCGACCGATGACTTGGAATCCAGTGCCCCTGTTGGCTCATCCGCCAGCAAAATCTCTGGCTCCGTGATGATGGCTCGCGCCACCGCAACCCGCGGCTTCTGACCACCGGAAATCTCGTATGGGTACTTTTCTTGTAACTTGTTAATTCCTAATTCAGTACAGAGTGCTGACCAGCTTTTTGCATCATCTCGGTAATGGGACGGCGAGAGAGAACCAGAGGCAGGAGAATATTATCCTTGACCGACAGAGTATCCAGCAGATTGAAATCCTGAAAGACAAAAGCCAGCTTTTCTCGCGGAAGCTTGATGCTTGGCTGTTTTTGATGGTTGCTGTATCTGTTCCGTTCAGAAAGACTTGCCCTTCTGTGGGATTGTCCAGCATGGCCAAGATATTGAGGAGTGTTGACTTACCTGAGCCAGACTCTCCCATGATGGCTACATAGTCACCCTCATCCACTGTAAAGTGGATATCCTTCAGTGCTTCTACTTGATTGCCCTGAAAACGGGTTTATAAATCTTTTTACGTGTTGTACATCTAATAAACTCATAACGTCTCCTTTAAAATCTAAGTACATTTCTTGAGCGGCCTGACTGGCCTGACATCCGAATTTCGTCCATTCAATTTCTTTTGACTTGGCCAGGAAATGGAAGTTCTGTCTTTCTTTTGACTGATTTTAAATAGTCTCATTCTAAATGCTTCTTTCTTTTAATAATCTTGTTCTACCGAATTTGCACTTGGCTTTCCATAACCTAACCTTACAATCTTACTTCTAATCTTACATTTTGTCATCTTTTAACTTTAATCGTATAAAGAAATAACTGTCGACAGCTTTCTCTTTACAAAAATCTGGCATAGCATTCCTTAATGACTATACTGCAAACCAGAAATAATATTGAGTCGAGCTGGCCTAAGCGAGGTCTTTTTCGATTTCTTCTTTAGAAATCTTTTTGTGCTTTCAGAGGACGTTTGTCTTGGTTAAAAGTTTCGTTTTTCATATTGGGCCTCCCTTTATAACATTTATTTTATCTAGGAAAACTTTTGCTTCCTCTTTCCTTTACACTTATAAGGATACAACTTTTTAACTCCTTCCATAACCAACCTTTCATTTGCTTTTAAAACTTACAATTTTGTCATCTTTCGACAAGAAGTCAAAATGAACCATATCCTTCAGACTCGGCTTGTTAGGAGGGGATAGTTAAATTAAAAAGACCAGGACTATTCCCCGATCTCTTCATCTAGTTTCACTAATGAGCATCTGATAATGAAAGTAGTCTTCTGCGTCTGCTTGCTACCAAACTCGAGCCTAAAACCTAAGAGGGCGTAGCTAAAGCACTGATCTGAGTGACCTCGCTGTCTGGAAAGAGTTGCGACTCTGTACGTTTACAAAAAGTCCCTGAGTCTAATTTAGAAATGTCTGCGCACTTAGTTGACCTGATGAAAGGGCAGAGCCATTCAACAATACTGTCAAGTCAAATACAAGCGTCAATTTTCATTGACACTTGTTTTCTTCTTTAATAAAACGAATTCTGAATGAAAAGCATACCATACCAATCAGAATCAAACCAAGAACAAGAAGGTAAAAGCTAATTTCTGTACCTGTTGAAGGTAAAGGTTTCTTAGGTTTAGGTTTTCTTTCTCTTTTGGAACAGTTAGCTCAGCTTGGTCAGTTACGACCAACTTGCCATCTTTGTATTCTACTGAATTTCCATTAGCATTCAAAACAGTTACTGTACCATCAAAGTTCACTTGGAAAGTGATATCGGTAACAGCTAGGTATCCAGTTGGGGCTGCTGCTTCATGGAAGGTATATACTCCAGGAGCCAATTCAAGCTCAGCGATTTATTCGCTTCTGAAGTCCATTCTGCAACAGGATTTCCAGTTGCCTCTTTGCCAAGGAAAATCTTAATTTGAGCACCAGCAATCTCATCTCCAGCAATATTTACCTTACTGAAGGTAATCTTACGTGGAAGGTCATCGTCTTTATCCGTTACTGTAACAGTTGAGCCGTTAGTTACGACCTTGTTGTCTTCACCCTTAGAGTCTTTCTCGCCGACATTGGTTACTTCTACTGTTCCGTCAGTTTTCACTTTGAAAGTAATGTCTGTTACTTTGAGGTAGCCTGTTGGACCTGCTTCCTCATGGAAAGTATAAGTACCTGGGGCCAAGTTCAATTCTTTGGACTTACCAGCTTCAGATGTCCAGCTTTCTACTGGATTGCCTTCTGCCTTGTCGCCCTTGTAGATCTTGATTTGAGCTCCTGCGATTTCAGTTCCACCAAGGCTAACCTTACTGAAGGTAATCTTACGTGGAAGGTCATCGTCTTTATCCGTTACTGTAACAGTTGAGCCGTTGGTTTCGACCTTGTTGTCTTCACCCTTAGAGTCTTTCTCGCCGACATTGGTTACTTCTACTGTTCCGTCAGTTTTCACTTTGAAAGTAATGTCTGTTACTTTGAGGTATTAGCCTGTTGAGCCCTTCCTCATGGAAAAGTATAAGTACCTGGAGTCAAAGTTCAATTCTTTGGACTTACCAGCTGCAGATGTCCAGCTTTCTACTGGATTGCCTTCTGCCTTGTCGCCCTATGTAGATCTTGATTTGAGCGCCCGCGATTTCAGTTCCTACCAGGCCCAACCTTAATGAAGGTAATCTTGCGTGGAAGGGTCCTCGTCTTTGTCGGTTACAGTGCCTTTGGAACCATCGGATTTACGACATGATGTCTTCACCCTTAGAGTCTTTCTCATGACACATTGGTCACTTCCACTATGTGCCATCATGTTTGACTTGGAAAGTGATGTCTGTCACTTTGAGGAAGCTTCTGTTGTGCACGCACCACTCGTGGAAAGTATAATGCCTGGGGAATGATTCAGAGTCTTCAGACGCACCAGCTTCAGATGTCCAGCTTTCTGCTGGACGCCTTCTGCCTTGTCGCCCTGTAGATCTTTGATTTGGGCTCCGCGATTTCAGTTCCACCAAGGCTAACCTTACTGAAGGTAATCTTACGTGGAAGGTCGCCGTCTTTGTCGGTTACAGTTACTTTGGAACCATCGGTACGACCTGTGTTGTCTTCACCCTTGAGAGTCTTTCTCATAGAGCATTGGTCACTTCCACTGTGCCCATCATGTTTGACTTGGAAAGTGATGTCTGTCACTGAGGAAGCCTGTTGTTGCTTCCTCGTGATATAATTACCTGGGGCTGGTTTGTTCTTTGGGCACAGCTGATGTCCAGCTTTGGGTGCCTGCCTGCCGCAGATCTTGGTTTGACTTGACTGCCTGCCTGCCTGC
>BNJS01000732.1_pt1 | contig 123373 bp, 199 predicted proteins | sample 8540461 | NCBI WGS metagenome assembly BNJS01 (sample SAMD00202454, study PRJDB9452) | human saliva metagenome | isolation source: human saliva | place: Japan | reverse complement strand
TCCATCCCTGACGGTCCAAGAAGTGTAAAAAACTCACCTTCTTTATATTTCAGTGACAAACCGCTTTATACCTGCATCTTTTTCCGAATCTTTTCAACCACGTTCTCAATATTTAATTGCTACCTCACCATTTTTCTCTAAATAAAGGTAAAAGGGCTTGATCGTTTTAGAGGATAAAATTTTCTTTACTGCAGCAGCCCTTCAACCCACTTTTTGATAATGATTAATATTTGTTAATAAATGTCATCATTTAGTTCATTGAACTTTCGATATGCTCTGTGAACATTGTAGTGATCTCAGTCTTATGTTCAGCAACGCAGCCTTCATCATATTTATCAAACCAACTATATCTGCTTGTGGCTTCATGTAATCCGCTAATTTCACATCTGCTCTTAATGGTCTAACGGTCAGATTCGGTACCCTACATCAGACTGTACGCACTCCGAACAACATAATCAACAAATGCATTTTTCCGGGATGTTTACAGTCATTTACATCTATGCTGGTCTCCGAGAAAATAGCTCCTCTTTCCAGAAGTACTAACCTCTACCAGACTCCGTCTTTTACATGGCTTGCAGCAGGATCTTTCAGTTAAACCTACAGCCTACTCGCCTTCTGCAACTCCCTTATAAACCTGGCTGGAACTGTTGCACATCTTTCCGATCTAAATTCTGTAGAACTTATCAACAGAGCCCATGACTCATCAGAGAGTGGATCTTGAGTCTTTTCCCATACCGTAGAGCATTGCCATCAATGATTGGAAAGCTGAACTTGAGTGTAACAGGATCGCGAAAGCGATCTTGCTTTAGGATTCCGTTTCAATAAATCCTGCAAATCGCTCAATGCTAACATCGGCTGAAATCCTTTATTTGCCCATAGCCGTAGGATCTGCAAATGCGAGGTGTGAAATATCCTGTGGTATTCTTAGCAGGTTCTGTCATATTGTCATTTTCTTGATGACACATGACTCATCAAACAATTCTTTTTGAAGAAGGCATTGTTTGATCTGCCGCCCATATCGCAGAGTGGATTTTTCCTTCTCTGACTGAGCTCCTCTTTAACAATTCTCCGGTTCCTGCAACAACTACTTCAACTTTAATACCGGTTGCATTCATCAAATTCCGGAATCACGGCATTGATAAGTGCTTCACTTCTTGCTGTATAAACAACCAGCACTCTCTTCTTGAGAGCCCTCAGATTTTCGGCTGCCTTTGTTGTTTCAGTGTTAGCTGAAGTTTCACTTTTCTAGTTTTTCCTCAGGCTTACTGCCGGGCCCAGGCCATGAGTACAAGACAGAGGCCAGAACATAATAAAGCTGCTGACTATCTTTTTCATCATTTTCCTCCTAAAAATTACGAACTATATGTTTGTTTATAGTTTAGCAGTTTTATATTAAAAATATAACCTATTTTAGATAAAGAAAGGTTGGAAAATACACACACCCAAGCAAGTGGATAATAAATTTAAAACTGTCAGACCTATAAAGATTTTGACAGTTATTGAGTTCTAGAAATTATCAGATGCAAAGGATTGATATGTTAAAATCACGAAAAGTCATTTCCCTGGGATCCTCTACTATCAGATCTGCCAATGGAAATGTTGTCAAAATAATCGTTTGTCATGAGAGTTTACTCCACATATCAATAGCACCGGTATTCGCTTGTGCGATACATACTTTTCGATATCTTCATCATCAATCGTATATATTTTCTTCTGCAATTCTAAAGCACGCCACCCACAAGTGATTATCGCTCCGGGATGTCCAGTGGTTGTAGCACCGACCTTTGCGCATTTTGATCCTACAACAAACATGCTTTACAAAGGAGTTTTATTATACTTTCCAGTACTCTGCAAATATCCTGTCTTTTGTAGCATATCGTCACCAATGGTATAAAGTCGTCGGATTTATTTTCTGTCAAATCAATCATAACAAGTGAATGTCAGCCCTTTGTTGAAATTTTTCATATGGATCACCCTGCTCGTAATTTATAATCCTATTATACAGGTAGGTAATGGGTAAATCAAGTGAATAATAATAAGACAGAAATGAAAATAGTGATGTAACAATTTATATTTATCCTATATAAAGAGTCTTTATATTCATCTTTATATTCAAACCATTTTACCGCATATGAACATGTAGCCTTATTTTTTATTATTTGATTTGGCATAGTCTATACACCTCAAGCATACAACAGCAATCTGACACAGAAGTCATCACAAATGTATAGTCAATAACTATTATGTCATCATCAAAGAAAGTAACCTCAGCAATAATTTTACCCATTTCATCATTCATATATTCTATTATCAGCTATATTAAACATATTACCTCAAATTTTTATTATTTAAATAAAGATTAGCATAGAGAAAAGTCAAGATGAAAACATAAATTTTTGTAGTATATTAAATGTAACAAGTGAAAAATATTTAATCATAGTGTTACAAACGAAAAACCACCCGGTTGCAGCTCATTAAACTTTCTGTTCATCTCGGAAATATTCAAATCATATCAACATAAATGATAATATTTAAAATAATTAATTTATAAGCCCCCACAAGGGCTTTTATTATCACCTTTTAGTCGTCTTCAATTCTGTGTGGCTGTGAATGTGCAAATTTATTAAAGGCCTCAATCTCCAAGGATGGTTCATTGGAGGATAAAACTTTCTAGGTTTTAGTTGTTTGTAGTCAGCGTCAAGTCATTAATTTGTGTTCACTGAGCCATTATTTCTTCCAATCATAAATATCCTTGTCGTTACGCGCAACACAGACCTATCAAATGCCAACATAACCTTAGTACCTTTTCTATAATGGATTTGCACTCCATTATGATCTATCATCTTATAATTTCTTTTAATTGAATCGCATAACAAGCATCAACAGTTCTCTCAGTCAAAACCACTAGTAGATTTATTTTCTTTAGACACATTTCAAAGAAATCTTGATACCATAATTAAGTGAGAACTTCTCATTGAATTCCTTTATCTAGGAGTGAAGGAATTCATTGGCATTAATCGAGTTTGCGCCTGCGAGTCTAAACTCAATAGGCAGGCTGTGGCTGTGGGTTTGATTCAATCGTTCTGGCAAAGTCCTTTGGCCTGTGGTACGCTGCTTGATTCAAGTTGTGTGCCAAGATTGCTTACCAGGCACATCGAGCGAACTGTATGGGTGTCGTTGTCGTCCAGATAGGCACCTGCCCTCTGCTAATAGTAAATGCAGTACGTTTTATCGGTAAGAGAGTTTATAGGGATACCATAATCCAGTGAGAATCTGTTCAAACACATGGTAGTAGCCGTTAAGGGTCTACTAGGTGTCAAACCATGCACCGTGTAACAGCACCTGAGGCATCATCAATAGCTAAATGTAGATGCCATATCTGTCCGGCACCCAATCATAAGGAGTTGCATCCATCTGGGCACTGATTCACCAGAAATACGCACTATCTTGGACGACGACTGTGACCATCTTCAACTGCTACTGAGTTAGCCTGTATCTGTGATAATTCTGACGTTGCAGCTTCCTTCTCTGGCTCTGAGTGCTTGCCTAATGCGTCTACGTTTGGCTTTTGTAGCCTTTGGAATAGGATATATTCCGACTCCAAAATACTCATTACGAGGAAGAAGAAGTGCTTGTGCCCTCATGCTTTTTAAAGAGAGCTCTGTATAGTGTTCAAAGAGATTAGCCTCGTAGAAAGAGTATTTAGTTCTGTATAGATCAAGAACCTGACTTCTGATATCAGAGATTGGATAGTAGTGGCAGAAACTGCACCTCTGTTACCATGAATAAAGATAGCTACCATCTTTAATATAGCCTTGTATCCTTACGGTTTTATATGCCTCTTGGTGCATCCTGGGACATGTAGCTCCATCATATTAGCTGTATCTGGGTGATCTACGACCTTTAATAACCTCGTACTTTCTTTTGTTCATCCATTGATGAAAATAACCTTTCTGATGAGAGTCAGTCCCTCCTAGTGTTAGAATATACAAAATAGTATTCTACCATAAGTGGGACATTTTGTTTAAATGAGTATAATGGGACTATCATATATAGCTTATACTGTTAGAAATGCCAGTATTCAAATCGTAATGACAATTATGTTTATGCTACTATGTAGATGCTGCTGTGGCACAGGTGTTGTGCCTCATTGGTGATGAGGAGGTCACAGGTCAGGAGTCCCGTCAGCAGCTTGAACTTAACCCTTGATTTACAAAGGGTTATTTTTTATATGTTGTATTTTGATTTGTATATCAGCGGATTTTGTTTACAAACAAGTTTTCCTGCTTGTTTTACTCTCTTTCATATAGTCCTCTTACGCAACCTCACCATGATAATTCTTTTTATCTTTCCGTCTGCACGTTTACAAGCAGTGCCCGCTTTCATCAATGCCAAAGTACGACGCGATATGTCTCCCTTCGGATCAAAGTATTTTTCTTTACTTCCCTACCGATATTTGGCGAGATGCGCTTTTCATATGTTTTCCTTTAGAGTCGCTCATATCCTCCGTTTTCAGGAAAATATGGAGTCTTATCAAAGTAAGAGAAATAACACCTGCAATCAGTTTTGGCCATGTCATCAATTATGCGTTTCAAGGAAAGAGAGGATGCCATATCTTTTATATCAGCAGAATTCCTTTATTTATTCACATTGTATACCCATTCCCGAAATAATGTATTTTATGCGTCCATATCAGACTCATTTCCGTAGTATGCCCAGATATTTTCTGACTTGTACACTACGGCGGACCATTTGGCCATAGTGGTGTCGGATGAAAGAGTAGCTCTTCTATGGCATCTGACAGATGGAGCCATGGCAAAGAGTTGAGGTCATGGATGAGCCTTTTCTGCAACTGCAATATCAGGCTTTTATACAAAAGGCTCATAAGATCAGTGCAAACAGGTGAAACTCCATACTTCGTACAGTCGCCTTTTCCCAAAGTTTGCATATCGGCTACTGCAAAGTCGGAATTTATCTAGTCTGCCATCAGTCAGGCAGATGTTTTGCATAGGTGGTAGAATCCACCTAGATCCATATATATACTGTGCAGGGCGGTTCTATAGTTTATAAGGGTATATGTTGCTCAATCCACCTGATTTAGAGAATATCGTGCCAAAGGGCAGATAGCCTATTGATGACGGATTCTATGTGTAGCCGTCTAATGCAGGAGATGGCCTTCCATACAGCAGTCCTTGATGACACCGAGACTATCAGAAATATCTTGCCCCGATGCGTGACTCGTTTGTTGATACCCAGAATAAAACTTTCATGTCTTTTAACATATTTGCTCCTTACATGTCATATAGAAATAATGTATCAAGTGAGTTCAGAACCACAGTCTTCAGAGTCGGAGTCTGATGCGTTATCAATACGCTATTGATACAAACAAATATTACAAAATTATATCATTTTCTAATAAATTGATAGGTGCTTTTGCAATAATATGTTGATAAAATAATGCGGAATCAAAGGTTATAAATTAATTATAAGAGGCATTTATGAAAATAAAAAATAATAACAGGAATAGGTATGATGGCAGTAATGATGGCAGTTCTCTGCAGGCTGCAGCAATACAAACAAGGCAGTAGTACCGAGGAGACCCTACAGTTGCGAGTCTACCATGTCTGAAGAGGAAAAAGTATTATCGGATTATAAAACATGGTATGCAAAGGATCCGATTCCGGAATTATAGAGCTGGTGAAGGCTTATCAGTATGCAAAAGGTAAATGCGGATGCCAGAAGAATGTACAATGTTTTTGGAAGAAGCGATGAGGACGGACTTGCGGATTTGCAGGCAAAACTTACAGATGAGGCAAAGGTATACGAATCATTTGATGATACTGTTACCTATGTGACAAAGGGATATGAGGATAATTCATATGTGGTATTTATCAGTTCAAATGTAAGTTCCATGATATTGATACAAAGGCACCTATGCTTACATGGGCATATGTAAAAGAAGAGCCTAAGGATGCTTTTTATATGGTAGAGACTGATAAATTGACTAGCTGAAGAGAGCAGTATGTGGACGAGGGTTTCAAGTCGGAAGATATTATTGCTCTTGATGCACAGATGAGAAAAAGACCTCGCAACTACGGTGACAACGATACAGCTTGGAACACTTTGTTCTGTTGGGTTAAAATGCGTCTACAAATGAGAGCAGTGCTGCAGTGGAAACTGTGAGAGCACTTCAGAGCAACTGTTGAGGGAAAGTACCGTGGAGAGTAATCGCAGGCAAGTAAAGAGGGCCAGATGTGTCATATCGGAACAAAGAGCGAGGCAGTATGGATATAAGAGATTTTTAGTATGATTTACCACAGGACTTATAGCACAGGATCCGCTTGAAGACAGAGCTTCTTCAAGGCTTTCTGGTACTGATAAAGTAAGCGGAGAGTATCAGTATAAAGCATTTTTCGATATTATAGATTATTTAAATGAAGGTGATTGCCTGGTGCTTAATGAAACCAAGGTAATACCTGCAAGACTTATGGGTAGTAAAAGGATACGGGAGCAGCGATAGAAATACTTCTTTTAAAGAGAAAGTCAAAGACCGCTTGGGAATGCCTTAGTAAGCCGGGAAGAAGTGCAAAAGTCAGTGCAAAGATGAACTTCGGTGAGGGCCTTTACAGGAACTATAACAGACATAGTTGAGGAAAGGTAACAGGATCATAGAATTCGAGTTTGAAGGGATTTTTGAAGAGATCTTGATAAACTTGGAACTATGCGCTTCCGCCATATATTACACATGTGCTGAAGGACAAAACCGATATCAGACAGTATAGCAAAAGAATGAGGGGCTCTGCTGCAGCGCCTACAACCGGGTTGCATTTACAAAGGACTGCTTGGAAAAATAGAGGGTATCAGACTTACCAAAGTTACTTTGCATGTATGGGACACAGTACTCAGACCTGTAAAAGTTACGGATATAAATGAACATCATATGCATTCGAGTTTTTCCAGATATCAAACAGAGGCTGCGGATATAATCAACAGCACAAGGGAAAATGGAAAAAGGGTTATCTGTGTGAACCACAAGTACCAGAACTATAGAAAGTGCAGCGGATGAAAACGGACATCTGAAGAAAAGTCGATGGACAGATATTTTCTTATATCCGGATATAAGTTTAAGGTTTTTGGATGCACTTATTACAAACTTCCATTTGCGAGTCCACTTTGGTAATAGCTATAGTGCATTAGCAGGAAGAGAAAATATATTGCATGCCTATGAGGGAGGCTGTAAAAGAAATGAATTTTTCAGTTTTCGGGGATGCGATGTTTATAAAATTAAAATGTATTTTAGAAAGGGTATGAAGATGAGAAAAAGCATTGTGGCATTTACTTGTTTTTGTCGATGATTATAGGACTTATGAGCTTTTAGTGTATATGCCGCAACAGTAAGAAAAGGTAGACTATCTCAAGACAATTACACACCGCAGCAGACTGAGCCTGCTACAGAATCTATGTAAATAAGACAAGCAAGGAGCTTACACTTATAGCCGACAATAAGGTGGTGGGTAAAATGGCCATATAGTCATGGGAGTTTTCAGCAAACGGAACAAAGCAAAAGACAGGGTGACAGAACAACTCGAATAGCGATTACTATATCTGTGTGAAATGATAAAGTGCATATCATTTATCTCTTGGACTTCTTACCCTGATAAGGCGGCAGACAGAGGGTTGAGACAGGGAATTATTACACAGGAAAAAAGATGCCATCACACAGCTATTGATGAAGCGTATGTCCTCTGGAATACAGCACTTGGCGGTGCAATAATGATCCTGGAAATTATCAAAGGTGTACCTACAGCGGGTTGTGTAGCTGTAAACAATGATGTAATGGATACTTTCTGGCCATATGGACAGCTTGGAATCAAGGTTTCAGTAGGACCATAGATATAGGGCATGTTATGAGCTTTGTCTATAGTATGCCTCATAGAGGCAGTATATTATTATTGTTTATATTACAAACTGGGTAAAGGAGTATGGGATGAATATTAGAAAAGCAGTAGTCCTTCTGATTATAACAGGATAATGGAGATATATGCTATTGCAAGGAGACATATGAAAAATAACAGCAATCCGAAATCAGTGGAAGGACAGTTATCCGGACATAGTGCAAGATAGGGATATAGAAGATAAAAATAGGCTATGTATTGGAAGATAATGGTCATATTTTTGCCTGTTTTTGTATGTTATAAAGGGCTATGAAAAAGAGCCAAGAACTTAAATTTTCCTTCTGATAAAGGAGTATGGGATAATACATCAGAGTGGCAAGTGATGGAAGTAAAAAGAAATATTGTAAGCCGTATAGTAGACTTTTGCTAAAAGAGAAATATCTACTTTTAAGAATAGAAACCCATGAGGATAATAAAACTATGCAAAAGCTGTGGAAAAACTTGGGTTTAAAAGACTTGGAATAACACAGCTTGATGATAGAAAAGTTTTAGGATTTTTATATGAGTTAAAGGGGGAAATATGATTAGACATGCAAAATAGAAGATTTGGACAGACTCGCACAGATAGAGCTGCATTCTATCCAAAGGCTGAGGAGCGGCAAGTAGGGTATACATCAAAAAGAGATGGAAAGTTTCCGATGCTTTTGGATACTGGAAGAGGACGGTGTAATAAAAGAGTTTCATAAACGGATATGGCTACCGATAGAAAAGAACTTACCGATATTATGTTGACGATGCCTCTATCGCATAGACGGAGATGCTGGCAGATGATATTCTCCGTAGTATACGGATAAGGCCTTACAGAGGTCAGGGGCTGCAAATCAGGTGATGAATAAGGTGATAGAAGATTCCAAAGGGCAAAGGGAAGAAAGAGAATCGTACTCACCTGTAGGAACGGACTCAGATTACTTTATGAGGAATTCGGATACGAGGATGAAGGCATATCACAGTCAAATCACGGAGATACTATCTGGTATAAGATGAGATTGACATTTCTAGGTGGAATATGGAAGAGCGGTGAGATCAAACCACCGGCTTACAGTCGGCTGCTTGATTTTGGCGAGATACCTTCATCTAATAAGTTTTGCACATAGTCGAGGAAAAGCAATTGTCGGATGGGATTCTTTTATATTCATAGTAATGCAATGAAAAATGTCTCATATTTGCATTATCAAGCGGATATGTTATCACCTTGTCACTATCCAATAAATTTCTGAGTGGAAAAATCTTGAGCAGATATCATGCCCAGTACCATGCACTATCATCTGCTGTATGGATTCAAGGTCATTTGTCTGTGCAATAATATCCAGATCACTTTTCTTTTAATGCCAGGGCCTTCAACAGCTTACTGGCTACAAACTGGGTGCGGAGCCGTTTGATCTTAAGATCGTAGGATACTTTTGAAAGATTTCCGATATCTTTACGGCATTTCTTTAAGCTTTTATACTCTCTCTAGCAGGTGTAACAAGCATAAGATGATCGGACAGACTTTAAGCTTTCTAAGCGGTGAGCTTTATATCCTGCCGGTAAAGCTATATCAGCGCTGTCACTAAGTAGCAGTTCGGCAATTTCGTCACTGCTTCCTGCCAGATACTAAGTGCATTTCAGGATATTTTGTTTCTTTAAAACACAATGATTTCCGGCAACAAGATAGCCTGAAGGTATGGAGAAGCACCATATGTAACATACTTGTTGATGACTGCTGCAAGTGAGAGTACAGCCTGATCCTTGGTCTCCACTATCTTTTTCTGGCATAGAGAGAAATGTCTCACCTTCAGGTGTGAGTGATGGATTTTGTGGTTCTTACAAAGCAGCTTTCTTCCCAAATCATCCCTCTAAGTTTTTGAACATGTGAACTTATAGTTGACTGTGACAGATATAGATAGTCGACAGCCTGTGAAAACTCTTTTAATTCGGCTGTGGCTACAAAAGCCTCCAGTGTCTGAGATTCCATAAATTATCTCACTTTAATATAATTATAGAGTTTGTTATAGATAAAGTCAATAAATAGTTCTGTGCCAAGATTAGTTAACTGTATAAAAAGAAAAATGGAAAATAATTTTTAATACATTTTCACTATATGAGAAGTGTTCAGAATCAAAAATAAAAAGCGCCTTTAAGCTCAGTTGGTAGAGCAGTAGACTCTTAATCTATTTGTCCAGGGTTCGAGTCCCTGAAGGCGCATGAAGGTCCCTACTTGATAGACAGTGAGCTATTGGGAAGGGGCTTTTTGTTGATAATAGAATAAAATTAGGTTATAATTAAAGACAATGCTTAAATGCAAAAAGCAGTGAATTTGTTTCGACTTTGTGCAAAAGGAGTTTAATATGCTGAGAGTTGGTATGCTAACGAGTGGAGGGTGTCAGGCCTTAAACTGCAACAATGCGACGGTGTGTAGAGAGTCTTTACAAATCTGATAAAGAGGTGGAAATAATAGGTTTTCTTGAGAGGCTACAAGGGGCTTATGTATGAGGAATACAGAGTAATGAAACCTTCAGATTTTTCGGGTATAATGACAACGGGCGGAACTATGCTTGGGAACCAGCCGTCAGCCTTTCAAACTTATAGAGAGCGCGATGCAAACGGTATGGATAAAGTGGAGCAATGAAATCAACTTATAAGAAGTTAAAACTTGGTTGCCTTATGGTGCTATGGTGAAACAGTTTCACACCGCAAATCTCTTAAGTGAAGAGGATTAAATGTCATGAGGTCTGCCAAAGACCATAGATAATGATCTTTACGGTACGGATATGACATTCAGTTTCAAAAGTGCAGTGGAAAGGTAGCTACAAATGCTATTGATTGCAGTCATACTACAACAGCATCTCACAGCAGAGTCTTTATTGTAGTAATGGGGCATAAGGTTGGCTGGCTTACACTGTACATGCAGGTCTTGCAGGCGGTGCGGACATCATTTTGTTACACAGAGATACCTTATGATATATATAGCCGAGGCTATAAAGACAAAAGAGAGGAAGGCAAAGAGTTTACCATACTTGCAGTGGCAGAGGTGCAATATCAAGGAAGATGCGGCCCTTTCAGATTAAAAAGAAGAAGTTAAAAGATGCAGGCAGATATCCTTCCATAAGAGTTGTGAAATAGGAGATATGCTAAGTGCCGAGACAGATGTGGATGTGAGAGTTGCAGTTCCGGGACATACTCAAAGGAGGAGGCCGAATCCTTATGACAGAGCTCTTTCTAGGAGCTTGGGTGCACATGGAGCCAGAACTTATACTTGGGAGTTTGGTCAGCCTTGTGGTATTAAAGGAACAGAGGTTACAGATATTGCTTTAAATGAGTCTGCACGGCAAATTGAAAATAGTGGATCCCGAGTCTTCACTTGTAAGAGGCAAGACTTGTGGGAATAAAGCTTTGGCGACAAATAGAAAGGAAACAAATGGCTTATACGGCATTATATGGGAAGTTTCGACCTTCAGAGTTTTGATGAGGTGTGGGTCAGGAAGCTATAACAAGAACTTTAAAAATCAGTGAAGACGGAAGAATATCACATGCATATCTTTTTGCGGAACAAGAGGGTACAGGAAAAACAAGTATATGCAAGATAATGGCAAGGCACTCAATTGTGAAAATCCTACAGATGCGGACCGTGTAATGAATGCCCTACCTGTAAATCGATACTCAGTGAGGCTTCTATAAAATGTAGTGGAAATAGATGCGGCTGCAATAACGGTGTGGACAATATAAGAGATATAAAGGAACAGGTGACAATATCCGCCAACTTTCAGAAAGTACAAAGTGTTTATTATAGATAGAGGTGCATATGCTTTCTACAGGGAGCATTCAAATGCACTTTTAAAAACTCTTGAAGAACCGCCGCAATAGTTATATTTATTCTGGCAACCACAGAGGTACATAAGCTGCGGTTACAGTGCTGTCAGATGCCAAGATATGATTTTTAAAAAGACATGCGTCGACACCATATCGGAAAAGGTTAAAGAGCCTGTGTAAGGTGAAGGTGTTGATATAGAAGACAGAGGCGCTTGAGTATATTGCAAAAGTCTGCAGACGGATGCTATGAGAGATGCACTCAGCCTTTTTGGATGAATGTATTTCGTTTTACAAAAATGAAAAAGATAAGCTATGAAGCAGTACTGGATATGCTCGGAGCTTCAGATATAAGTGTATTTAATGAGCTTTTTGGACGGAGTACTTGAGGGCAATACTATAAAAGTGTTGAATCTTTTGAATAATTCCATAATAGACGGAAAAGAGATAGGGCAGTTTGTGACAGGATTTTCTATGGTATCTAGAAATATTCTGATACTTAAGTCCACACAAAATGACAGTTCGCTGTTGACATGTCCGGAACAGAACTTACAAAATTTAGAAAGAAAAGCAAATACTGTTTCCAAAAGAAACGCTTATGCGGTATATTAAGAAATTTGTCAGACTTTCAATAAATTAAAGACAGCCACACAAAAGAGTTGTAGCGGAACTTGGATTTTATACGACTTATGACTCTGAGATGGAGGATAATCTGGACAGTGTGCTTGAGAGACTCTCAAGACTTGAGTCAGGAGTAAGGCCTGTTAATACAGTACAAAAGAAGTCCGGAAAAAAGGCGGATATTCCGATGAGAGGATGAAGTCGATGAGCTTCCGAAGGCGACCTATGATGATTTTCATGGCAATAAAGAAAAGTGGAACAGCATAGTGGAACATCTCTGGCAGCAAGGCGGGCGGTGTATATAAGGAAGCTGAGATAGAGGCCGTAAACAGAGGGCGGTATCGATGTTATTTTCTTTAACAAGATGTTTTTACGATATGGGAAATAAGGAGACGACAATCTTGATTTGCAGTACATTAAGTGAAAAATACGGAAAAAGATATTTGCAATCGGATTTCTTTAAGAGAAAATAAGGTTGTAGAAACACAAGATATGTTTCGATAGACGAAGATAAAATCTGTTATAAACACCAGACATTATTATAGAACAGTAAGGAGATATTTATGGCAAAGCGTGGCGGTTTCGATTGGAGCATGATGCCCGGTAGTACTACGTCAGTTGATGAAGCAGGCTCAGAAGATGCAAAAGCAGATGGAAGAGCAAAGTGCGGCCTCAAGAGTAGGAGTTTGGCGCAAAGTGCGGAGGCGGTGCGGTAAGTATTACCGTTTCAGGTAAAAAGGAAATCACAAAGGTATCTATAGATAAAGAAGTGGTAGATCCTGACGATGTGGAAATGTTAGAAGATTTGATAATGGCGGCTACAAATGAGGCTCTCAGAAAGATGGAAGAAGAGCATTCCGCACTGATGGGCGGCATTGCAGAGTGGAGCAGGAAAAGTTGCCATTCTAATGGATTATTACCAGCGATCATATCAGCAAAGCTTATAGAGGAACTTTCAAAGCTGCGGAGGTGGAGCAAAGTCCGCACAAGGCTTGCTACATAATTGGAATGTCAAGTGAACAGGTAGAGTCATTGTCAAGGGCAATAAAAGATGCCAAGGGCAATGTGAATTATTGCAAAGAATGCTATACCTTGACAGACGGAGAAGTCTGTCCTATATGTGCCAGTGAAAAAAGAGATCATAAGACCATAATGGTAGTGGAGAACACAAAGAGATCTGGCGGCATATGAAAAAGAGCCGGGAAAGTATAATGGAGTATATCATGTTTTACACAGACAATTTTCACCTATGCTTGGAATAGGTCCGGCGGATATTAAGCTGAAGGAACTGATAAAAAGACTCGAGGGTGATGTAGATGAGTTATAATTGCCACAAACTCCACATGAGGGTGAGACTACGGCAATGTATATAGCAAAACGACTAAAACCCACAGGTATGAGAGGTGAACAGGATGTAAGCGAGTCCTGGGCGGGATTTGGAATATTGACGAAGTGGCTCTGTTGAGACATGAGGAAGAGCACTTTAGGTGCAAAGTAAAAATCTTGAGGTTTTGGTGCAGAGTATGGATAAATATGAATTTAATTTAAAGTTGAACAACTGAATAGAATTGGTGAAAGCAAATTATTCTAAGGCTATGAGAATCACATTTAATCGACTGGAGTAGAGTTCATAATGCAGGCTTAATGACAACCACGTTCAGAAGTCTATGAAAAAACGATAGTATAAGGTAAGAGAGGTACCTTTTGGCTATGACAGGCACGGTCGGTGAGAGCTGTACAGGCTTACCATGCTTGCGATAAAGAGGAGATATAGCGGAGGCTGAAGCACTACAGAGAATATGTCAGGATATCACCTCAAGACCTTGAAAATATCTTATGGAATATCATATTGCTGTTGCAAAGTTGAAGACATAAATAGAATTAGAATTCTTGAGAAGTACAGTGATATCGGAAGATGGACGAGCGGTGGAAATATGAACTCGCACGGCTTTATGCTCAAACAGGAAGAATAGATGATTGTATAAAGACCTGTGATGGAAATAATGCTTTATTCAGGTCGGTGGTATGTGAAGGCCATGACTTTGAAGGTCAACAGGCTGTCCTCTAAGCTCAAAGCAGCAGGAGCAGGTTGATAACAAGGAGTTCTATGAGACAGGTTAAACTCAACACCAAAGCAGTATGAAGTGAGTATCTAATGTAATCTGGATGATATGAGTGCATAAGCAGAGGAAAGAACACCATAAGTCTGATCGATGAGGAAAGAGTCCGATGAGGATGCTTCCATAAATACAGAGCTTTCAAAGCCTGTCGGTGTAAAACGAAATAAGGATTCTCAAACAACATTTAGGAAAATGTGAACCAGATTTGAAATAGAACTCAAAGAGCCATAGCAATCTGAGAATGAAAATCTGGACAGATGAGAGGCGGAGAGGCGATCATGCATCTATCGAGGAGAGATAGATGAAGAGGGTCAGAGCACATATGGAAGGTGGAAGAAGTCAAACAGGAAGATTTAATGCTCCACGGTGATGACTGAAGAAAGAAAAAAGCAGAATAAGTAATCATTTGACAGTATGGGACTTCAAAACTCACGGAAGCTAGAGATGAACGTGAGGGCATGGATAAGTACAAAACACATGGATAAGCGATGAAGAGGAAGAAAGTCTTCAGACAATGATGATACATCTGAAGTTCACACTTGCGGAGCCTGTTTTAGAAGATACGGTTTCTAAAGCAGACAGACCGAAGACAGTGAAAATATAATGACGAGCCAGTGAAGTAGTGAAAGCTGATGCAGACGAAGCGGATAGAGTCGGATATCAGAAAGCGATAAGATTGATTTGATAGATATAAGTGCAAATAAGGCGATGTAATTCAAAAGTAATACGGCTCAAAGTGATGAGGATGATGATTTCATGGGAGATACCTGATGAACTGCCTGTGAGAATATCACAGTTACAGAAACAGCCTCAACAAAAGGTATTGGAAAACTATGTACGCGAGAAAGAAGATCCTATATTTGATAAGGATGATTTAATAAACATAGCTATTTTGATGGAAATAGACATGGATTGTACCTACAGTTTCATCTGTTATGGCCAAAGAAGAACAAAGGATGTAGTCCAAAGCAGTATAAAAAGTGAAACAACAATGGAAGTGGTAGATGATGAAGAAATCTATTACACAAAGGAAGAAGAACTTTTGTAACAAAAGGTAAAGAAGATTGTGAAGAACCTGAGGAAATCTTTATAGAGCCTGAGTATAAAGAGTGGAAGCCGAGGATGAAGGTACCGTTATGATAAAGAAAACGATATTCAAGAGGATACAACAGAAGAAACAGATATTCAAGGAAGCGGAAAAAGGAAAATGAAGAGTGCAGAATCGGATTCATCCATAGATGAAGAAGAGGGCGATACCAGTTTGTTATTGAAGAGAGTGTGGAAGAGGCTGCAAATGATGAAAGTAGGGAGGTTGATTTACCTGTGCACGGAAAGATAATGAAAGCAAAAGCGCAAAATCAAAGAGCCAGAAGGAATATTTGATGAGAAGACCCGAGCTCCATAATGGTGGAGGGTATAACAGGACAAAAAGGCTCTTGAAAATGCTATGGGGTGTTGAGAGAGTAAATGAACTACAAAGATAAAGCATACAGTGTTAAAATCAAGGCAAAGAGCCTTAATGCAAAAGGAGTGATGAACTCTATTGATGAGATTAAGGGCAAAAGATCTTATTATAAGTTGAAGCAGGATACCTTGATGATAATACTATTGGAACATCATAGAGTTTATCAGAGGCAATGAGAGAGACTGTAGTATTTGCGGATACAATCAGAGGCATTACAAAACCTTATAAAAAGCAAACGATCTTTTGCATGGAATGAGTCTTGTTATGAGAGAGGAAGAGGTTCCTGTAAAGAGAAAGAATATTGTGGCAAATATTGAGCTGAAGGATAAAAGCAAGGAGCCAGAGAAGGAAGAAGGTAGGGAGGCAGAGGAAAGCTGTCGAGGAAAGCCGACACGGAGTCGCATAGTGCTGAGATTATCGGACCTTGAAATCATAGCGAATATTTTAAAGAAGGAATATGGCGAGGATTTTTCAGTTTGAAATGCAGAAATCAGGAAGCTCGGACAGCATTACCGTACATACAGGCAACAAACGAGTCTGATGTGAAAAGGAAGAAAAGAGGCCATTAAGATTGAGCCTGTTATATCACAGCCTGTAAAAGGAAGAAGATAAAAGTAGAAAAAGCCAAGACAACTAATGAAGAGACTGCTCAGATTGAAGAAGGGAAGATGAAGATATCTATATAGCGGATGAGGAAGCAGACGGTGAAGATAACGCTCCTATGGATGTGGACGATTTTATTAACTATGCACTCAGTTATGCAAAGGAGATAGAATGTGTGCTTTACAACAAGGCAAAAGTGTGCTGTTGAAGAAAGAGCGGATTATATGAAGGAGGATAAAACTCCATTGACCAGAAAGAATGCCAGAAATCTTATAGATCATGCAGCAGACCTTGCTGAAGGCGGGAGTATGAAGGCTATATTCAGACTATGAATCGAAGTATGATAAAGAGGCAGACTGATTCTAAGGAGGAGCATTTTAGGATATAATGTGTTTTAATGTTCTGGAGTCGGCATATTACTGTTTTTCATAGGAATGATGGCGCGAGGGTATAGGAAGAGACCTTTTAAAATATCCATTACAATGCTTGCGCTCATATCAAAGTGTGGTGGCTTGAATTTATAAATCCATATCTCAGAAATGAGTTGCAACAAATACCAAGATAAATCAATTTGTTTTAACTACGATTTATGAAAAATAGGGATACAATAGGATGCATGAGGACTCATCAAATGCCGATGGAAGAAGAGGCAATTGATAAAACTGAATATGCTTACAAGGTCAAAAGATGTTTTTGAGAGAAAAGTGACGACAAGGTATATGATAAGCTTGGGTATATGCTTTTCAGGATTATATTGCAACTATGTCACCCAGATGACTATCAATTCTATAAGTTTTATAGGGTTCATTTGTACTCGTTTGGCTGGTGCTTGGAATACTGTTTAGGGTAACAAGATTCTAGCAAAGATACGGTTTTAGGCGGAGTCAATCAGTTGCTCAGAGCTTTTACAGGTTTTATTTTTGCATTGATAATATTCTGGGTCGGATGTATTTTCATCATTGCTCTTTCAACAACCAAGACAGGGCAAATCTCACAGAAATGCTGGAATACCAGTCCGATTTTGGTATTTTTATCAGAATGAACCTATAGCGGTATTTTTAGGACTGTGGGTATGGAGGTTATATGAAATCTAAAAAGAAAGCTGATGAATGCATCAAATGTGATAGTCGGACTTTGGGTTTATGGCTATGTTACCATCTTCCCTTTGATCTACAATGATTTTACTTTGACATCTTGCAGACAAAAATATTATGCAGTGTAGACTCTTTCAATAATAATGATTTTGAGCTTTGATTGATTATATGCGGTTTTGCAGGCGGATTCAAAAACTTCTTTGATAAACTTAAAAAGCAAGGGGTTTTGCATTATGGTTTTAAAGAAAGAAATTCAGCATATAGGATATATGCATAATGATATTCTGGCGATGAGTGCACTCACAGCATTTGCGGGAAGATTTATAGTGAGGCCATTACAGGAGATAAGGAAGATGTTCCGGGACTCTTACTTATTTCTATCTATGTGATACTTTTACTTTGTAGTAAGTCGCATGTTTTCATTCGCAGGGGTTTACTTTACAGTCTTCCTTGCAGTAGAGTATACCTACTGTGTTTATTTGGATATACCGATTATTTCAATATGGACATATTGGGATTTAAGGAGAAAATAAGCCCTGAGCAGTGGCCGATATTTACTTCGACAATCGGTAATATAAATACATATACCGCGGTATTGGCGTTTTATATCGCCATTGCAGGAACTCTGTTTATTACACCTTTTTAAAAGTGACGACGGCAGAGGTGAAACGTGGAAAAATAGTTTCTACTATGTGATAATGCTATGAACTTTATTGCACTTGCAATGGGTACTTCGATAACGGTTATCTTACGCTTGCCCGCGATTCTTCGGTCTTGTACCTTTTGTGGCATTCAGAACCATGGAAGGTGTAAGAAGATTTATACTCACGATTTTTACTTATCTTCTCGGAATAAAAGATAATACAGCTGATAAATATAAGCTGTGCAGACGAAGTGCTCGTATTTCAGGTCTGTACGATTTTATAAGTGATTTTTAAATATCTGGATTTAATAATTGTTGCTGGCAATCGTAGTTATTATCATGTATGTACTTGAATACAGAAGAGAAAGAGACAACGAAGCGCTTTTAGAAGCTTAAAGATATATCTGAAAACACAATACTTGTTATAATATTTTGCAGCAATAGTATATGGAATGAAGATAAACTCGGATGTAACTGCTACTAAAAGAAAAGTAGCGGTGCTCTTGCAGATTATTTCGTATTTAACGATTCATGGGGTACTTTCAGAGGTTATATATGGAAGCCGCCAAGTGGAAAGTATATGAAATTCCGTTGCTTCTAAGATTTTCGGGAAGCGGCGGATACTTTCGGCTTATATATCAGTTTTACTAGAAACGAAGAAATGACAAGTGTAACGGTCAGTTCTTTTGATGCGACACATAATGAGTATATACAGTTTTTATTTACTCTGGGGCCTATAGCTACAATAGCTTATATTCTGGCACTTATACTTCCAAGTGTTGAAGCTCTCAGAACAAGACTGTTTTATCTTAGAGACAATACAATGCTGCCATATTGTATGCATGTGCTATTGCAGTAATTTGCTATGCCACTCAGGCTGTTGTAAATTTGAACTTACCTGTAGTAACACCATTTTTATGGATATTCCTAAGTATCATGGTGGCAATACTTAGAGACAAAGGAGAAGTTATAAATGGATAAGATAATACTTACAGGAGACCGTCCTACGGGAAAGTTACATGTGGGACATTATATCGGCTCTTTAAAAAGAAGAGTTGAATTGCAAAATTCAGGAGAATTTAAAAAGATTTTCATCATGGTTGCGGATGCTCAGGCACTCACCGACAATATGGAAAATCCTGAAAAAGTAAGACAAAATATTATAGAGGTAGTACTTGACTATCTGGCATGCGGTATCGACCCTAAGAAGTCCAATATATTTATACAATCCATGGTGCAGACTTACAGAGCTGCATTTTATTATATGAATCTTGTTACAGTTCAAGACTTCAAAAGAAACCCTACAGTAAAGGCTGAGATAGGACTTAGAATAGAAAACAAGTATTCAGTGGGATTTTCACATATCTATATCCACAGGCATCGGATATTACAGCGTTTAAAGCGACTACAGTACCTGTAGGGTGGGGACCAACTTCCTATGATCGAGCAGACCAGGAGATAGTAAGAAAAGTTCAATTCTGTGAGCAGGTGAGACTTTGGTAGAGCCTGGAGCCTTATACCACAGGAAGATGCAGCTAAGAGACTTCGGGTACGGACGGTGAGGCAAAGATGAGTAAGTCGCTTGGAGAAGTGTGTTATCTTTCAGATGATGCAGATACTGTTGCATCAGCTATCAAGACTATGTATACAGATCCTCTGCATATAAAGGTAAGTGATCCACGGACATCTTGAAGGAAATACAGTATTTACATATCTGGATGCTTTCTCAAGGCCTGAACATTTCGCAGAGTACCTTCGGATTATAATTCATGATGAGCTCAAAGAGCAGTACACACGTGGCGGATTAGGAGATGAAGGTAAAGGTTCCTTGCAAGCATAATGGAAGAAACCTTGGCACCGATTAGAGCAAGAAGAGCGGAATTTGAAAGATATTCCGGCCATCTATGAGATGTAAGGAAAGCTGTGAGTGGCAGAAATGAAGCCGCAAATACATTTCAGAAGTAAAGAACGCTATGAGGAATAAATTGCTTTGATGATATCGAGCTTATAAAGTCACAGGCGGAGAGATTTTCACAATAAATAATAGATTTTTAAATCAGAGCTTGCTTTTATGATCCTATATGAGATTGTAAAATTTAGGATCGGATTTACTGATTAAATTTTCTATATAAATTTAAAAATCAGCACTTGACAGTTGAATAAGTATTCAACTATAATACAACTATAACAGTTGAATAAATGTTCAACTAAAGGAGGTGTATTAGTAGAGAGTTTAAGCAGAGACAAAGGCACTGGAAAAGAGCAAAAGACAAATATGCGAAGCTGAAACAATAGATTCACTAGTCAAAAGCTTTTTTAAAGTAGTTGGAGATCCGACAAGGATAAAAGATACTTTGGGCAGTAAATGTACATGAGTTATGTGTGCTTGATATTTGTGATGTGCTGGGAATGACAAAGTCCGGCGGTATCACTCAGCTTGGTACACTAAGGAAGCCCGGCTTGTTAAAGCAGAAGGGAAGGAGGAAGTATATTATTCACTTGATGATGAACATGTAAAGGAGATATTTGAAACAGGTATCGTGCATGTCTCTCATAGATGTAAAAAGCAGATTTTTAAAGGAGAAAAGAAATGAAGAGTTTATAAATTAGAAGGTTTGGATTGTGCAGATTGTGCTGCAAAGCTTGAGAAAAAGCTTTGCCGCCATTGACGAGTATTACAAGTGCAAATATCAACTTTATGACATTAAAATGCACTCTTGAGGCTGAGGCTGAGAAGATGAATGAGATTATTGAAAAAGGCTATGGAAATTATAAAGGTTGAAGAGCCTGATGTAGAGGTAAAGAGAGCATAATTTAATTAAATGCAGTGTATTCGATTAGAAGGGATAATATGAACGATAAGCAAAAAGAAGATGTTAAGAAAAATAATTATGGGGCAAAGACCTTTATATAATTGCCGTCATAGTTTCAAAAATAAACTTTTCCATGTCAAATATAATCAGTTTCGGACTGTTCATGGCGGCATATAATGGTGGGAAAGGAGGTATTACTTAAAGCCTTCTCAAATATAAAAAGAGGTAAAGGTATTTGATGAAAACTTCCTTATGACTATTACTACCGTAAGGTGCGGTTATAATAGGTGAATATCCGGGAAGCTGTCGAGTTATGCTCTTTTTATATGGTGGGCGAGTTCTTGCAATCTCTGGCAGTAAATAAATCCAGAAAATCCATATCGGATATGATGAATATAAGACCTGATTATGCAAATCTTGTAAAAGAAGACGGCAGTGTGGAAACTGTGGATCCTTATGATGTGGAAGTGGGAAATATCATACTGGTAAAAGCCGGAGAGATTATTCCTTTAGACGGAATCGTAGTTTCAGGTAAGGCAATGCTTGATACTTCGGCACTTACAGGAGGTCAGTTCAAGAAAGTGTAAATGAGGGGTGCCAATGTATATAGCGGAAGTATAAATAAGGACGGTCTTTTAAAAGCTTGAGGTTACAAAAGAATTTAGTGAGTCTACAGCAAGTAAAATTCTTGACCTCGTGGAAAATGCCGCAGCAAAGAAATCGAAGACAGAAAACTTTATCTCAAAGTTTGCAGGAATATATACTCCTATAGTTGTTTTTGCAGCTATAGCACTGGCAGTGATTCCTCCTTTTATATTTCCGGGAACAGGATTTGCCACATGGATTTACAGGGCACTTACATTCTTAGTTGTATCATGTCCTTGTGCATTTGTTATAGCGATTCCTTTAAGCTTTTTCAGCGGTATAGGTGCATCGTCAAAAATAGATTGTACTCATAAAGAGGGAAGCAATTATCTTGAACTTTTAGCGGAGTAAAGACTTTTGTGTTTGATAAAACCGGTACCTTAACAAAGGGAGTTTTTGAGGTGGTAAGCTTACATCCAAATAATGTAAGTGAAGAAGAATTGTTAAGTAAGGCAGCAATGGCGGAAGAGTATTCTTCATCCTATAGCAATATCTATTAAAAAGGCATATGAAGAACTGAAAACCGAATCGGAAGAAAATACAAATATTTCCGACAGATTAAGTGACTTAAAAGAGATTGCAGGACATGGTATCAGTATAAAAGTTGACGGCAAAGAGGTTCTTGTAGGTAATGACAAGCTTATGAGTTCAAACAGTATAGATTTTTGAAAAAAGTGAAGAATTCGGAAGTGTTGTCTATGTGGCTGAGAAGGCAAATTCTTAGGATCGATTGTAATAAATGATCGAATAAAGGAAGATGCAGGTGAAAGCCTGATTGCACTAAAGAGTGTCGGAGTTGAAAAGTCTGTAATGCTTACAGGCGATATAAAAGAGGTCGCGGATGTAGTGGCAAATGAGCTGGGAATTGACTATGCATACTCTGAACTTTTACCACAGGATAAGGTAGAGAAGGTGGAAGAGGTGCTTGATGACAATAAAATACTGGCATTTGTAGGTGACGGATTAAACGATGCTCCGGTTTTGGCAAAAGAGCCGATATAGGTATTGCAATGGGAGGTATAGGTTCCGACGCAGCTATTGAAGCGGCGGATGTGGTTATAATGGATGATAAGCTTCACAATATAGTAAGAGGTATCAAACTTGCAAAAAGAACTATGAGCATTGCAAAGCAAAATATTATATTTGCTTTGGGTGTTAAAGCTTATTTTCTGCTTGGCATGCCATAGGTTTTTGGTACTATGTGGGAAGCGGTATTCGCTGATGTAGGTGTAACTGTACTTTGTGTAATCAATGCTATGAGAAACCTGCAGACAAAAACATATAATGGAGATTTTATGGAAAGATAACAAAGCTTTACAATAGACCATCTAAAAGCTTTTGCGGGAGTTTATGTGTCAAGAAAAGATAATGTCGGTGAAGAGATTGTTACCATTTGATATAAGAATGACCAGGCCGAATTTTGAGCGATGTCAAATACTGCGGAGCTTCATGCCATATGAGCATCTGGGAGCAACATTTTTAAGAAACCACAAAAGATTACGGAGAGAGTATTCTATATTTCGGACCTATGGGATGTAGAACAGAGTTTTACCTGCTTTTAAAGAGCAATCATAGAGTCAAATGAGATTATACCTTTGCTTAAGGAGATGTTCGAGTTTATAAAGGACTTTGAGGAGAGGTTCCCGGAGCCTGTGCAAGGACTGTGCAACTACTCTGGATATAGATTTCGCCTATGGCAAAATATATTTCAGCAAAGTATCTTGATGAAGTGTTGAAAATATTTCAGAAGATCGACTGGTGTATCCGAATAAAGTATATATAAAACACGAGGTATGTGGTATTCTTGCATACCTTTTTCAATAAATAATTTAGAAATTTAAAATATACAGACAAATATATTGATATATATTTTGTATTATAATTTTATTATGAAGAAAAATTCTGAGGTGAGCGATAACTTTTGCCAATTTTGAACCTACATTTTGATTTATGGGATTCCAAATAACCTTCGATGGATGTCAAGCTTCTATGGGTAGAAAGCGCAGATATCAAGGTGAGGTACCTACCTAGCTTCGCTAGGCGTCAATAAACAGAGCCGTCACTTTGAGGGTTTAAAAAGAGTAGTTTTTACTACTCTTTTGTTTTATATAAAAAGTATATGGATGGTTTTATGGCAGAGCGCAACACAGAGATGATATTAAAAAGATAGAGGCGGAGATAGAAGAAAGAAAACTTGTGCTTAGACCGAAGCTTATAGAGGCGGTAAAGGAAGCCAGAGCACATGGAGATCTATCTGAAAATTTTGAATATTATGCAGCAAAAAGAGAGAAAAACAAGAATGAGAGCAGAATAAACTATTTAGAGAGATGCTTAGATTCTGTAATGTATATGAAGATAAGACAAAAGAAGATCAGGTCGGAATCGACAAGGTTGTAGAACTCTATTTTGAAGATGATGACGAGAGTGAAAAGTTCAAGATAGTTACTTCAATCAGAGGAGATTCACTGGAAGGCAGAGCTCAGTATAGAGTCACCGATAGGTAAGGCCATAAAAGGTAAGAAAAAAGGTGACAGAGTGCTTGTACCTGTGGTGACGGAGGATATTATGTAAAATGAATAGTCCATAGAAATAAGCAATGAAGAAGACGAGATAAGATCGTTTTGGGAGGAAATATGGAAAGCTTGTGATACAAAGAGTAAATCATGCAAAATGTAAAAAATAGACGGTGAAGAAGTAGGAAAGATAAATAAAGGTCTTTTGGTTTTGGTAGGTGTGGCGGCAGATGATGATGAAAGAATCGTTGAAAAGTATTTTAATAAGCTTATCAAACTTAGAATATTTGAAGATGAAAACGGAAAAACAAACCTTTCATTAAAAAGATGTGGGCAGTGAGCTTTTACTTGTATCACAGTTTACATGCTGGCAAAGTGCAAAGAGGAAACAGACCGAGCTTTATAGGTGCAGGCTCACCGGATGAGGCAAAGAGACTTTATGAGTATAGTGGTGGAACTTGGCAAGAAGTCGGATATTCATACAGAATGCGGAGTATTCGGTGCGGATATAAGGTGAAAGTCTTGAAAATGACGGACCTTTCACTATGATATTGGAACTTTAATATGAAAGAACTTTACAAAATTTTACTTGTGGATGACGAAGAAGAAGTCAGAAAAAAGTATTATATTAACTGGGAAGAAGAAGGTTTTTAGTTGTTGGAGATGCCGAAAACGGTGTTGAAAGCACTGGAGAAAAATAGAAAATTTAAATCCGGACCTGGTATTTACCGATATCAGAATGCCATATATGGACGGACTGAGTTGATAAATGAAATAAATATAAGATATCCTCTTATAAAGTCCATTATTTTTCAGGGTTTGATGATTTTGATTATGCAAAAAGAAGCCATTAAGATGGGCGTAATAGAGTATAGTAGCAAGCCTGTTTCCGCCGTTGAGCTTACGGAGATCCTCAGAAAAGTACATAAAAGTATGGATGAGGAACTTGATAAAAAGAGATATTGAAAGACTCAGAAGAGGATACCAAGCCAGTATTCCTATACTCAGGAGCAGTTTTAAACGGTATTATACATGGAAGTATAAGTGCTTCGGAGATAGATTATGCTATGTCCGAATATGATATAAATTCTAAACAATGCAGACAGATATATAGTTGCCGCCGTTCACATAGATGATATGGACAGCAGTATAGTGGATAAAGAACTTATACCTATATCTGTAAAGGTCAACCTCCTTGAAAACCTGAAATATAAATTACAGGCGGAGGTCTTTTCCATGTATTCGGAAACCAGTATAGTTATATTGACAGGACTTCCTGAGAAGATGTCAAAAACTATATAATGTCCATACTGCAGAGGCAATAAGAGATGTAAACAGAGCCATAGGGTGTAAACCTTACCATGGGTCTGGGTATCAGTGTAAAGGATATCACAGATCTCCACAGGTCATATACTCTTGCAAAGGAGGCTCTCGGATACAGAGGTATCGTAGGAAGCGGCGAAGTTATTTATATAAAGATATGGAGCCTGTAAAGTCGGATAAGCTGAAGTTTGAAGATATTGAAGCAAAGGAATATATCAATATATTAAAGTTCGGAGTGATGAAAGTATAGCAGAATATGTGGAAAAGATAGCATCAAAGCAAGGAATCAAAAGGTACATTCAAGTCAGTATCAGTCCTATATGATAAATGTTATAAATATTATTATAAGTCTGGTACAGGACTACGGACTTGAGCTTTCGAGTACTTACAAAGACGGCTACAGATTATATAGATCTTTTGGACAAGATAAAGGATACAGGCGGTTTCAGAGAGTGGCTGCTTGAAGCAAGTATAAATATCGCTCATAAGATAAGAGAGGATCGAGCTTTCACATCAAAAAGGTACTTGAAGAGGCTAAGTCCTATGTAAGAGAGAACTTTGCGGATATGGATTTGTCACTTGGAAAAACTTTGTAAACATTTACATGTTTCCGTTGCCAGAGTTTTCCCGAACTTTAAAAAGGATATGGGGATATCCTATGTAAATTTCCTTACCAATGTGAGATTACAAAAGGCTGTGGAGCTTTTTAAAGACTACAGATGAAAAGACATATATTATAGCGGAAATGGTGGGTTATGCGGATCAAATTATTTCAGCTATGTGTTTAAGAAAAAGTATGAGGTTTCTCCTTCAAAGTACAAGACAGCAAGGTTAGTATATGGAAAAAGGAAATTCAGTTTAAAAACTTGAGTATAAAAATTTGAGCATACAAAGCTCTATTTTCATGTACTTTACAGTTACAGCGATTATAGCCACTAGCACTTATAAGCCTTATAATATTTCAAAGATTTACAAACAGCTTAAATGCCACCATTATTGAGGAAAACTCAGGTATTGTATGGGACAGCTTGGTGAGTCTGTGGATTCATATCTTAGAAATGCCATGAGAGGTATCCGATTCCATTTATTATAATGTTATCAAAAATACGGATATATCAAATGATGATATAAAAAGGGGTATGAACCTTATCTATGTCAACAATGACAATATGATAGATGATATAGCTTTGATATCGAAAGGGGCGACTTATAGAGTCCATGCCTGCATTACGACTTAAAGATAACAGCAATGTTTTGGAAAAGGATTTTTAAAAGAGTATGGCGGAAAGTGAATATATCAACTTTTTCCATGCCGCATATCAGAGATCTCTTTGACAGGAATGAAAGCAGCTATTCATGGGTGATTTCTCTTTCAAGAGCGGTGGAGGTGACTGATGAGGGTAAGGCCACACAGGCACTTCTTCTTATCAACTTAAACTATATGTATTTTGAGGAGATATTTTCAAATGTAAATTTGGGAAACGGAGGCTATGTGTATCTGACCAATGATAGTGGTGATATCATATGGCATCCGAAACAAAATGAGATATATTCGGGACGATTTAAGGAAGACAATAAATATGCCGCCACTTTAAAAGACGGAATCACAGTTGAAAATCTTGGCGGAAAAAATATTACACTCAATGTAAGGACAATAGGATATACAGGTTGGAAGCTTGTTGGAGTGACACCAAGTGCGGCACTTGGAGTAGACGGAATAAAATTCAGATTCTTTGTACTCTTCGTTGCCGATCTTTTCTTATTTTTACTGGCTATGATAAATGCCTTTATTTCCGATAAGATATCAAATCCTATAAAGAGGCTTGACGGCAGTGTAAGAGAGATTGAGAGCGGAAATCTGGATGTGGAGATAGTACCTAGCGGTTCTTATGAGGTGGAACATCTCGGCAAGTCAATTAAAAACATGCTTGGCAGGATAAAGGTATTGATGTCGGATCTCGTGGATGAGCACACTGCCAAAGAAGAGCAGTTTTGATACATTGCAGTCTCAGATAAATCCGCATTTCTTATACAATACTTTGGACATTATCGTTTGGATGATTGAAAACGAGAACTCCGACAAGGCTGTAAATATTGTGACGGCACTTGCAAAGTTTTTCAGGATTTCATTAAGCAAGGGAAAGAATATAATCACTGTAAAAGATGAGGTGGAGCATGTAAGAAACTATCTGATGATACAGAATATGCGTTTCAAAAACAGGTTTGAATATAGCATAGATGTGGATGAGGAAGTGCTTTCTTATTCATCTTTAAAAGCTAATGCTTCAGCCATTGGTGGAAAATGCGATATATCACGGAATGGAGTTTATGGACGGTGACGGTGAGATAGACGTAAAAGTATTTAAAGAGGATGACAGTCTTTATTTTACGATAACGGACAACGGACTTGGAATGAGTGAAGATATGGTTGAAACTTTACTGAGTAAAGACTTTAGTTCCAAGTAAAAAAGGATCCGGTATCGGTGTAAAAAAATGTAAATGAAAGAATAAAGCTGTATTTTGAAGTGAATACGGGTTGAAAAGTTGAATCGGAACCTGATGAAGGTACAAAGATTACAATTCATTTGCCTGCTGTGGTATATGGAGAGATGATGAAGACAGATAAAATATATATATGGATATTATGGTTTTGTATCAATTATCTTACTCTTTGTAATTTCGCATGACAAATTTGATATTAAAAGAAGAAGAAACACCGAGAGTTTATCAGGTATCTTTGATACTTGACGGTGAGGATGAAAGTAAATACGCCAATCTTAAAAAGGGTGTGGATGATGCCGCAAAGAAATACAATATAGATATAAACTGAGTTACATTAAATAATATAAACTCGAGAAGACGCTTATAGAATCCGAGGAGGAAAACGAGTGCCGACAGTAATATTGTGCTGGCAATGATTTAAAAATCAATCTTATAAAGTCACCGTGGTTGTATTAAAGTCAAAGAGGATGCGGATGTATTTGATACAGCTAAGATAGGAAGTGCAAATCCAAAGTATAAATATCTCAAAAGAGGACTATAAATATTGACTATACAGATATGATTGAAAGGCTTTATACGGCATTTGAAGAAAAGTATGACGGAAGTTCACCGGTTTATGTATTTGTAAATGATTTGAATCTTGCAGGTGTGTCAAAGGAAAACAGATTTCTTGAAATCAAAAACAATCTTCTAATATAATTCTTGTAGAGGGAGATGAAAAGGAGTTTCGGACGGCAATAGAAGATTTGGTGCACAGTAAGAAAAGCGCTTTTATATTCTCACTTGATAAGAAAAGCACTGAGAATATATGTAAGATACTTGGAGGCAGCAGCGTTTATAAGGAACATATACACGGGTTTTATTGCATAGGAGCAACTACATTCTTTTTAAATAAATTAAGTGAGGGCAGTATAGATGCGATAGCTACTCTAAATGAGTATGACGAGGGATATTCGGCAGTGGAAATGCTTATGGCGGACTTAAAAAGACGAACTATATGACAAATATCGATATGGAAAATATGCTTGTGGATAAGGAAAGTCTGGAAAATGAGGATATAATAAAACGGCTGTTCCCGATTGACTAGCACTGTGGGAGGAAGATGACAAGGTTTTATAATAAAGCATGGCGATTTTAGTAATTGTTCTTGTCGTCGGCTGTATATCTATGATGAGTAGAGTTGCATCGCCTAAGAAAAATGTCATCAAGATAGGTCTTTGTCTGTATAGATTTGACGATACATTTATTTCAAATGTCAGACAGGAAATTGAAGAGTATGTAAAGGAATATGAAAAAGAACATGATATCAAGATAAATCTTGAGGTGGTGGATGCCAGAGACAATCAAAATACTCAAAAATCATCAGGTGGATAGATTTGTATCTCTTGACTATGATGTACTTCTTATAAATGTCGTTGACAGATTTGCCGCTTCAAAATATGATTGAAACGGCGGTCGGCACAAAAATACCGATAGTATTTTTCAACAGAAAACCGGTGGATGATGCTTAAACAGAGCGGACAATATTTATTATGAGGTGCAGGACCGAAGTCCGCAGGAATCGAAACGAGCCAAGATAATAATAAGTGCCTACAATGAAAATCCTCACAGCATGAGATATAGACGGTGACAGTGTGATAAATTATGTGCTTTTAGAGGGTGAACCGAGTCATCAGGATTCTCTTGTAAGGACAGAATGGGTTATAAAAAAACTTTGCAGGAGAACAATATTCCGATAAATAAAGCTAAACGGTGCTATCGGAAACTGGGAGAAAACACAGGGTTCCGCGCTTATGGAAGACTGGATTAATAATTACGACAATATAGACCTTGTCATATCAAATAATGATGATATGGGACTTGGTGCCATAGATGCGATTGAAAAGAAAAGCAATAATATAAAAAGGTATAAAGGTTGTCGGTATAGACGGAACGAAAGGAGGCCCTTGAAGCAATCAATGAAGGTAGCTTTGGGTACTATCGAAAGTGATAAAAGGAATATGCCAAGGCGGTAGTGGAAATAGCGATGCACAGCATAGGGAAATCAGATTTGCCTGATGATGTAAATGCCAAATTAATGGAGAATAGAACCCATGATGTTAGGCAGATTCCCAGGATAAAAATAAATTTTTGTATAAAATTCACATTTATTTTCATATATAAATTGTATGAAATATTGAAAAGAGCATTGACTTTTATGCTCTTTTATTATGATAAAAGTCTAGAAAGATTAGAACACCTTTCTAACAGGGTGTTATGGGGACCTATCTTTAAATAATTCTATAGGAGTTTTATGAGGCATATTATAGCAGTGATTGATACGGATATACGCTTTGCCTTAAAATTATCTGATTTTCTTTCTAGGAGGATAGGAGTTCCTTTCAAAGCGGTCGCTTATACTTCATTCCAAATGTACAGTAATGAAAGCTCTTCTATGGAGACAGTGGCATTTATCACGGATATTGACAATGTGGATGAATATATAGATACGGGACTTCGGTCGTTCTCCTGTCAGATGATGCGATGGTAGAGTCTAAATATACCGGTTCTTCAGAACTTTCTGTTCAATATTCAAATTTTGCGGTGTACATATAATAGTTGATGAACTGCTGGGATTTTTCGGGCTAATAATTCTTTCGGACTTACGGCGGTAATAAAAATACAAAGTCTACAGTGTTTATTCTCCGATAAACAGATGTGGCAGAACAAGTCTTTCGGTGGCATTTCATTCTTACTTCTGCTCACAGGAAAACAGTTCTTTGCTTATTTCCTTTGATGAATATGATTCATTGTTCTCTGTTTTGGAGAAAGAAAAGCAGTAGAGACCTGTCTGATGTTTTCTATGGTTATAAAACCGGAATTTAAACTTTGCTAAACTGGGAGAATGTATCAGCAGAGTTGAGGATTTGAATATTGTTCTACCTGCAAGGTACAATGAAGACTTGTTTTGTTATCCGATAATGAGCTTACACAAAATTTATGAATGATATTCTTTCGGCAAATCTGTTTGAAGTTATTGTAATCGACTTTGGAAGTATAGGCCGCAGATCAATGCAGATTTTGGATAATGTTGAAAAGATATTCTGCCCGGTGATTGGGAGAATAACAGTCCGGAGATGACAAGATAAGTGAATTTAAATCACTTCTGGGGCGAAACGGATGATGCTGAGATCATTCACAAAAATATATGGATGAGATTGCCGGAAGGAGGATATTTCCGCAGATATATTTAATTTTACAAGATTAAAAGCGGCGTGAATATTTTTCACAGGTTTCAAAAGACAGCTGAGGGCCTATGATTTTATTATATAGTGGGCGTATGTTATTTGCTGCGGCAATGACGGATATACTTTGGAAGAAGGTTCGAATATTATTACTTTTCGGATATTTTTCTTATAGGAGTATATATATTACATGTAGAGTTTGTATTCAGAGTTTTTGCTTCAATTATATTATTTTTCAATCTTTACAGGCTGAGATTTTTGGAGCCGGAGATATAAAGTTGTTTTTCTTTGGTTATAGGATTTTTAGGTACATATGACGGGGTGAATGTGACTGTTATAGCATTGGTGCTGGCAGGAGCAGGGCGCATTACTTTTATATGATTTTCACTAATCAGTTAGCAATCAGGATTACAATGCTTATAAACTATTGTATGAGAGTGCTTTGCTGCGGAAGAATTGAAAAAATATTGATGAATACAGAAAAAGTGACAAGCATTTGATACCTGTTTCTCCATATTTTTTTGGCAGGCTTTATATTATGGAGGTGCTTTTGTTAAACAGAAAAATAACAGATGATGAGATTTTTAGAATACAGGTGGTTAAACGTGAAGATGAGAGCGCAAATCAGGGTGAAAGTATTTATGAACAGCTGAAAAAGAGAAATAAGAGATGAGCTCTCGGATCTCGAGAAATATAGAGGATGAAGAATTATATGAAATAATAGATCGTGAAATAGTACATAAGGAACATTCTTTTTATATTCCTCTTAGAAGAAAATAAATATAGAAATTCTCTTTTGATTCGTTCAGAAGGCTGGATATACTGCAGGAGTTATTGATTCAAAAGACATTACAGAGATAATGGTAAACGGGAAAAGATGATATATTTGAGGAAAAATGTGGAAAAGTCATGAAATGGGATAAGAGCTTTGTGAGTAATGAGGGTTTTGGAAGATATGATTCAGCAGATTGCAGTAAGGTGAACAGAGTTGTAAATGTGTCTCTCACCTATTGCAGATGCCAGACTCTCAGACGGTTCAAGAGTACATATTGTATTGCCGCCAATATCTCTTGACGGTCCGATTATTACAATAAAAGAAAGTTTCCTGAAGTATCAGTATGGAGAGAATGATATCATACGGAACAACATCTGAAGAATGTGCAAATTTTTGGAGATGCTGGTTTGCTCAGGATATAATATTTTTATTTCAGGGGTACAAACTCGGGAAAAACCACTTTTTTAAATGCACTCTCAAAGCTATATACCTAGGTGAAGAGTTATTACAATAGAGGATTCTGCGAATTACAGCTGATGGCTATAAAAATATAGTAAGGCTTGAGACAAAAATGCGACTTTTTAAGCGGTGACGGGAAAGTATCGGCATAGGAGATCTTATAAGGGCATCACTTAGAATGAATCCCGACAGGATAATAGTCGGAGAAGTCAGAGGAAGAGAAGCGCTTGATATGTTGCAGGCTATGAATACCGGACATGACGGTTCGCTCAGTACAGGACATGGTAACAGTGCAAAGGATATGCTCTCAAGACTTGAAACAATGGTGCTAAGCGGTGCGGATCTGCCGCTGGCAGCCATCAGATCGCAGATAGCAAGTGCATTGGATATTTTGATACATCTTGGAAGACTCAGAGAGGGAGAAAGAAGAATGCTTGAGATTTTGGAGGTTTTGCCCTATGAAAATGGGGAGATTGAGGCTTAATAAGCTCTATGAGTTCGATATGGAAGAAAAGGTACATAAAAAAGTCGGAGAACTTAAAAACAAACAAAAATTGTTCGCAGCAGGCTATAGACTATAACAGCTACAGATTTAGCGTTTCGGAGTGGCTAAAATACAGCTTTTTAGCCGTATCGGCAGCAACTATAGGCTCTTATATATTCTATAAAAAGTATAATCATATTTTTCTGTCTTTTTCCATTCTGTTTTTATACCCCAATTTAAAAAGAAAAGAATTGATTGCAGCACGCAGACTCGTAGTTGAGTTTAAGGAAGCGATAATGATACTTTCATCACTTTTGAATGCCGGATATTCATTGGAAAAACTCCGTAAAAGAAGCTCTGGTGGAGTTAAGACTTTTATATACTAAAGATAATCTGATAATAAAAGAATTTGAATATATAAATCAGCTTATTTTACATGAATATCAGTGTTGAAAGGGCATTTGACGATCTGACTTACAGAAGTCACAGCGAAGATATAAGAAGCTTTGCAAAGGTTTTAGGATCGCAAAAAAAGAGCGGAGGTGAACTTGAAAAACATTATCGCTCATACGGTCGGTAGTTATAGGTGATAAGGTGAGAATAAAGGAAGAGATATAACCATGACGACTGCAAAGAGGTTTGAACGAGACCGTTATGAATATATTTCCGCTTTTTATAGTTCTATATATTGATATAAAGCTCACCGGGGTTTTTCTAATATTATGTATACAACCGCTATCGGAAGAGCTCTATGAGTATAGGGCTTATAGTCTATCTGTCTGCTATTTATATCTCTAAGAGACTTTTAAATATAGAGGTATAGCATATGAAAAAGTATTTGAGAGTAATCTTTTAAATAATTTAAAGTGTTGGCTGATTGTAATAGCGGGCTTTGTGATTTTCGGTATCTGCAATTCTTTTTAAAGAGTAAATACGGTGAAAATCAATTACATAAACAGAACCGGATGTGGATGAATATGATACTGAGATGGAAAATAGAGGTTGAAGGTTTACTTTGATAAGCCGCAAAGAATAGAGATACCTGTAACAAAAAGAGAACTTATTCAAAAGATGAGGCAAATGAGGCTATAAAGAATGGTCTGGAAGAGATACTTTTAACACTTCCGGGACGAAAATTCTTCACTGCAAAATATCACTCACAGATTTGAATTTGACAAATGAAATAAGCGATTTGGGACTCAGGTAAGATGGGATTTCGGAGAGAGCGAACTTTATAGACATTTTGGGAATGTACATAATGAAAATCCTCAAAGAAAAACAGAAATATTGATATAGAGTGTGAGCTTAAGTTATGAAACCTACGAGGAAAGCTATCATCATTCCCATAACAGTATGTCCGGAAAATACTATCGGATGACGAAAGGCTTTTAAAGGGCTGATTGATAAAATAGCAAATGTCGATAAGGAATCAGCACAGAAAGACGGTTATATTCTGCCGCGATACTTATGAAGGAAAAAGGCTTATATACCACTACGGTGAAGCGTTTAACTTTAATATTATACCTATAATGGGAACAGTTATAGCGATACTTTTATATTTGCAGGATAAGGAAAAGAAAGGCGGAGCACAGAAAGAGAAAAAGGGAGCTTATGAAAGATTATCCTGATATAGTTTCAAAGCTGATAGTATTTATAGGTGCGGACTTTCTGTCAGACAGTCATGGGAAAGCATGAGTTATAGATTATGAGAATGAATGTAAAGAGAACAATGAAAGAAGATATGCCTATGAGGAAATGGTAAAGGCTCTGGCAAAACTGAAAACCGGAATATGTGAGAATACGGTATACAAGGATTTCGGCAGGAGCTGTGGCCTTTAGGCAATATATGAAGCTGGCATCACTTTTAGAACAAAACAGAAGGAACGGACTTGCAAATCTGCACAGTCTCCTAAGTATGGAGTCTCAAAGTGCATGGGATGAGAGGATAAATTTGGCAAGAAGAGAAGGCGAGGAGTTAAATACAAAGCTGCTTTTACCGCTTTTTATGATGTTACTTATAGTGATGATGATAATAATTGTACCTGCATTGTTGATATTTTATTGATTTGATAAAAAGCAATGTGGATTTATAAAAAATAGAGAGGAGTAAGTATGTTGGAGTTTGGAAAGATTTTATGGAAAAATGAAGACGGTGTCGGTGTAGTGGAGATTGTTTTGGTTTTAGTTGTTTTGATAGGGACTGGTGCTTATATTTAAAGGAAATATCAGTAAGCTTATGAATAATATCTTCAAGGAAATCAATAAGAAATCAAAAAGAGGTATATAATTGAGAAAAAGCGGTTCCGTTACCGTCTTTATATGTCTGATATTTGTCTGTATCAGTGCTTTAATATGTGGACTTTTAGGTCTGCAAGGACATCGGGAGCAAGGTTTTATTTACAGGTGGCGGGAGACTCTGCAATTGATTCGGTCTTTAGCAGATATCATAGAAAGCTTTGGGAGAATTACAGGATATTCGGTCTGGAAAGTTACAGTGATGAGAATATAAAAGATATGATGCTTTTATATATGGATCCTTATATAAAAACAGCGGAATGTACAGGATTCAAAATCCACATGTGAACTTTAAATAAGAAAAATATATTTAAATGACAATGGTGGAATGTATCTTGAGCAGGAGATTATTGATTATATGGGTCTTGGAACTTTTTGAATCTATATTTGACAGTTCTCCCTGATAAGCTTTGGAAAGATATAGAAGATGCAAGAGTATGGAAAAGGTTACTTCTGATTATGGTCTGAGTTCAAGGGAAGCAATTGAAGTTGAAAAAGGTTTTAAAAAGGCTTTTCTGAAAATATTTCGGAGCAGGAGAAAATAAGATCCGAAATGAATCCTCACTTGGGCAAGAAATCTCACAGAGATAAAAAGCTTTGTAAGAATCTGAAGAAGGTATTAAAAAGTTCCGGATCTTATAAAAAGTATGAAAAGAAAGCTGATAAATTGTCGGTGAAAATCAGAGAGATAAAGGAAAAAAATGCCGAAAGTATTTCAAAACTTTCAGAAAACAATAAGGCGTATATCGAAGGAGAGACGGCAAGGTTTAAAGACTACGCAGATAAGGACGGGAGAAAGAAGACTTGAGGTGGCAACTTGGCGGACTTTTCTGAAAGTATGGTAAGGAGATCGAGCATCTGGAAGCCGATATTGAAATCCTGCAGGAAAGAATAGCGGAAGCATCAGATGATGAAGAAGATGAACATGGAAATGAAATAAGCGAAGGCTGGGATAATGTGAGTGATGATATAAATTCACTTACAGAAATGAGAATGAACTTTAGACATGGAATATCTGATGAAGTTAAAGAAGATCAGCTAAAGCAACTAAAAGAACTGATTTCCGACGGTATATTCTCTCTCGTGATTCCTGAAAACAGAGAGGTTTTCAAATAAAAAGTATAAACAGACTCGCTCTTCCTTCAAATGCCGTCACAGGAGGATATACAGGCAGAAATCTTGCAGAAAAGACTTCTTATAAATGAGTATATCAGAACATATTTTGCCGACTTTACAGATGATATAAAGACTCCGCTTTCATATGAGCTTGAGTATATATTAAACGGAAAAAGACTCGGACAGGGAAAATCTTGAAAATACGGTGGCGGCTCTTCTTGCAATAAGAGAGGATTAAACTATATGCATATCATATCCGATGCCGATAAGATGCAAAAGAGCCGGAGAGCTTGCAGAGGTAATCAGCGGTGTGATATGTCTGCCTGAAATAACATTTCTTGTCAAGTTTTTGATAATAGCGGTATGGGCTTTGGTGGAATCGGCTATAGATATCAAATGTCTTTTATCAGGGGGCAAGGTGCTCATAATAAAGACGAAGGACGATTGGAAGGCGGATCTTGACACGATATTTGAAGTTTTTGGAAAAACAGGGCTTTGGGGCAATAAGGATTCCGAACGTGGGTATCAACTATGAGGGATATTTGAAAATGCTTTTATATATAGAAGATCCTGTAAAAAGAAAATTTCAGAATGATGGATATAATGCAGCTTGATATAGGTGGAGCCAAAACGACTTTTTAATGAAGGATATGATATACGGTATTGATGCAAATATAAGCTGTGGAGCAAGAAAGAGTGTTCAGTGAGATATCGTATTTTTCCAAAAGAGTTTGCAGGTCTTCTATATCAGGCTAGGAGATGCAGGTTAAAGTGGAGAAAAATATTGAAGGGAGGTTTTGTATGTCCTCTTATAATGAAAATTTTAAAAAATAAAAATGAAAGCTCTCAAGCATGCAGGTAAGAGGGCGCACAAAGCCTCTCTCAGTGTAAGAGTCGGCCATGTGCTTTAGCCTGTTTATTATAGCTATGGCGGTACTTATAATGCCTTTTGATATGATGAACACCAATAGAAAAATCAGAGGAATTGCAGAAGCCGTATGTAAGAGTTCCTGCCAGTATGCATATACATACAGGATTACAGGTGATTCACAGGGAGGAACAAGACGAAAAATTATGACCGTGAAGCTATGGAAAATGTAAAGGGAGTATTTGCAGGTGGAGCAATAGGGAAGCTTTTAGTGGTTGCAAAAATAAATACCGAGGTGAAAGATAAGAATATAAGTAATATTCACGGACTTTTATCAACCTGTGTCCGACGGTGAGACTATATGTATAAGAATAGATTATAAGTATTCACTGCCGATAGGGATATTTAAAAATACAATCAATCAGACTGTTGCAGCTTCCAGAAGAGCGTGGATAGGGGCAGATGGCGGGAAAAGGATTCGGAAGTTCGGATGATGAAGAATATGTTTATATGAGGCAGGAACTCGACCAGGTATCATTTAGATCCAAGATGCCACTATCTTTATAATGATTTGCGCTGTGTATCTTTTGTCTGAAATAGCAGGTATAAGAAAGTGATAACGGAGCGAGGTATCAGCCATGTGAAAGATGTGGAAACAGAGCAGGAACAAGTGTTTATATAATGCCTTCAGGCACGAGGTATCACAGTGATCCTGAATGCAGTGCAATCATAGCTTATGTACAAAGAGTAAAAGCTCTCGGATGTGGAGCATTTGGGAGTATGTTCTTACTGTGGAGGTAGACATTGAGTATTGAACTTGTGGAAAAGATGATTTTTAATAATATTTTTGCTGATTTTTGACATTTCAGGATATCAGAAAAGAGATATACACCTTCGGTGTGGTTTTTATTTATATAATGATTATAGATATTCAGATATAAGTTTATTATCGGTAACAGCATAGATATTAAGAATACGGTACTTGGAATACTCAGCGGTTTTTATTATTGCCACTTTCAAAGTTTAATATCTTGGGAGAGGGAGATGCACTTGTATTTATAGGTTGCGGAGCGATACTGGGGACTTAAAGGGAAATATACTTTTATTTTTGTATCGGTTTTTATAGTTTCAATATATGCTCTTTTATGAGCCTATATTACATGATAAAAAGCGTAGAATAAAAAGGAGTCAGAGTGGCAATGCTTCCTTTTTATAACTATGGCAAATTGCATTATATGAGTTATGTGTATGAAGAAGAGTTTGAGAGCAAGTTTTACAGTGGAGATAACTATATTATATTTTTATATTTATGGGTATCGCTTTTATAATAGGATACAGCATAGATAAAACATACTGAAACAGTTGACAGTGTCGAGATGCATTTTACTGCTTGAGAGATTGGCACATGATGAGAAAAATATGGGATATGATACGGAAAGGTTAAGGTCTTTTAGTTGAGTTAAAGGGCAATAAAGCTGTAAAAATAAAGGAACATAAGTTTTCCGTGGAAGGAGAGCAGGGAAATCAGAGTATCAGAGTGGCTGTCTATGATCCCGAGGGCTATATAAGAGCGACTACAGCATTGGAGGGGATATATGAAAGACTTAAAGGTCAGTTATCAGAGGAATCTGAAGAGTAATCAGCTTATATTTTGAGCCGGAGGAAAGATTTTGCTTTGAGTTAAAAAGGTAAATATGCCTTTGAACTGGGTATGATAGAGACATAACAATATTAAAAATTTCTTGAAGCCTTTTATAAAAAGGCTGAACTCTAAAAATAGAGATTTGTTATGATATAAGCTCACTACAGCCGGTATCAAGAATTTTTGAAGTAAAAACATTGAATGCAGAAGAAATAAAATCATTTTATTATCGAAAATAATAACAGCCACAAAATCATTGGAAGAATTTTTTACTTGAAGCATCATCAATAGTACTGGATCCGGAATATATTTTTCAGATTTGGACCTTAAGAGATTCTCATTTCTATATATTCCAAGAAACGAAGATAATAAGGATGAGATGCAAGTATTATTGGAAAATATTTTAAATAATATCAATAAAGAAGATAAAGACTGTTTGATAACGGTATACGGGATGCTGAAGGAATGTCAAAAAGAGATTTCACTGTCAATGATTTGGAGGAATACTTTGACTGCAATTTAAAGAAGGCGGATAAGGAGCAGGTTGTTTGCGAAGAGATAGTTCCTGAGAATGTTGACGAAAAAGAGAGGAATAAAAATAAATTCAATATCTTCGGAGGCATTTTTAAGAATCAAAAAGTGAAGTCTCAGGATGAGGAATCAAAAATTCTTTGAAAAAGGTATTTGAGGGTTATGAGTCAAATGTGAATGCCGCATATATAAATGAAGATAAGGCTTTGTTTACAGTACCTGATGAAGAAATAGGAAGTACCGTACTGCTCACTGATATAAAGATAAAAAGTTCGGGAAGATTTTTAAGAACGGTAAACGGAAAGGAAGATATAGAGCTTTCATATTTACCGTTTATTATAGGAAAACAGGAAAGAGTATGTGATTATGTTCTTGATACGGACGGAGTAAAGCAGAATGCATCTCAAATTCTTTGAAAAAGATAATGAAATTTATGCAAGAGATCTAAACTCAAGAAACGGAACATATGTCAACGGAAGGAAACTTGAAAATGAAGAAAAATATAAGGCTGTATAATGGTGATTCCGTCAATATATGCGTCATAAGTTATATATTGGAGATATAATTATTCTTGATAGTTTTCGTATCTATGTTATACTTTATAAAATCATTAAGAAAGTTGTTATGGCTTTTTATTTGTAAAGGGAATAATATTGTAAAAAGGCTGTATAGTGATGATTAGGAGAAGAAAGTGAAGAACAAGATACGAATAGTGCTATGCTGTATATTTTTATCAATAGCGGTATATGCAGGATATAATATTATTAAGATACAAAGTGAATATAAAAAGGTGTGGATACCTATAAAGAAAATAGATAAGTATACCATAGAGCAGACAGAGGCCGGTCAAGTGATAATACGGAAGAGACTGTAGAGAAACCAAAGAAGAAAAAGCCTTATCCGCAGGTTGATTTTGCAGGATTAAAAGTCTATAAACAGTGATGTTATAGGTTGGATTTATGTGCCTGATACGGAAATAAATTATCCGATAGTACATACAACAGATAATGAATATTATCTGGATCATATGGTGGACAGAACCGAGAATCCGGCAGGTGCCATATTCTTAGATACCAGAAACCCAAGTGATTTGAGTGATCTGCACAGCATAATATACGGACATCATATGAAAAACGGAAGTATGTTTGCGGCATTAAAGGGCTATAAAAAGCAGAATTTCTTTGATGAACATAAGAACGGATATTTGATAACCGAAGATGCGGTATATAGAATTGATTTCTTTGCCGGACATGTGGCAAATGTGGAAGAGAACGCATGGCAGCTTGATTTTAGCGATGGTACGGAATTTGATAACTGGATAAAGTCATTAAAGGAAGTATCTGCATTTAAATCGGATGTGAATCCGAATATGGTGATAAAGGTATTTACCCTGTCAACCTGTAGTTATGAGTTTGATGATGCAAGATTTGTACTAAGCGGTAAGCTTTACAAAAATTGAATAGCTTAAAAATCAATATAAAAGGGTTAAGAGCATAAACTGTTCTTGACCCTTTTTTAAAAGTGGTAGTATAAATTAAAATCCTACTAATAGAAGTAGGGATAAAGGGATAAAATGAAAAGAGGACTTTATGGATATATTAAATGAAGTAAAAAGATACATGAAACTTTGGTGGAGCTTAGAAGAGATTTCCATTTACATCCGGAACTCAGTATGAAGGAGTATCGAACAGCTAAAAGAATAGAAGAAGAGCTTGATAAGCTGGGTATAGATCATTACAGAAGTGCCGAAACAGGAGTTATAGGAATTATTAAAGGGAACAGGAAAGTCAGAGCCTGCAAAGATACAGGAGTAGATGAATCTGAGAGCAATATAGGACATCAGGGCAGTACCAGAGAAGGTAAGGACAGAGTTGTGGCACTCAGAGCCGATATAGATGCCCTTCCAATACTTGAAAGAGATGACAGAGTTTATTGCTCAAAAACAGAAGGTGTTATGCATGCCTGCGGACATGATGTTCATAATGCGTCTTTGCTGGGTGCGGCTATAATACTTGCCAATAACAGAGAAAAGTTTGCAGGAACAGTAAAACTTATCTTCCAGCCGGGTGAAGAAATAGGTGCAGGTGCACAAGCTATGATTGCAAACGGTGAAGTAAAAAGGAGTTGAAAAGAATTTTCGGACTTCATGTAGCTCCCGATTTAAGATGTGGAGAGGTCGGAGTGACTACAGGCATAAACAATGCGTCTGTGGATCATTTCAGGATAGAGATAGAGGGAAAGGCTACTCATGTATCAACTCCTCAGATGGGTATAGACGCACTTTATATAGCAGCACAGACTGTTGTGGCATTACAGGCATTGGTTACAAGGACCACATCACCGATAGACCCTGTGGTTATAGGTGTGGGATATTAAACTCGGGAACATCTTACAATATGGTGTCAGAGCAGCGGAGTTATAGAGGTACAACAAGAACACCTCTGCAAAAACCAGACAGGAAGTAAGGATAAGGTGCAAGAGACTGACTGAAAATATTGCAAAGATTTACGGTGGAAGCGCAAAAGGTTATCTGGACAGATTATACCATCGCACTTATAAATGATGAGAGGGTTTCAGAAGAAGTCAGAGGCATTGTAAAGGATATTTTTGGAGAAAAGGCGGAAAAGGTAAGACCGATATCTTTAGGCGGTGATAATTTTGCGGAATTTATTATGGAAATTCGGGGCATATGCTATCTCGGAACTTCAAATGAGCATTCCAAACAGTTTGATTCAGCTTCATAAAGTGAAGGTTTTGACGTAGATGAGGACGCTTTTGGACATAGAGACAACACTTTATGCGGAGTATGCGCTAAGGTGGTTGAATGATAAATTTTAAACGAAGATGTGCTTATTTAGGGCGTTTTTAAACTTTTTTTAACAGCGATATTATATTATTATTAAAGATTACTTACAAATAGATAACTTCTGTAATAAATCGTTGACATTTAGTCGCTCAATTAATATAATTCAAAAAATTAACAATTGTGTTAAAAAGGAGAGACTTTATGCCAAGAATAACATCGCTTTTTAAGTCCATTTGTGGAAGATTATGTCAATACCTATGAGGCTCACAAGAAAATGTACAGACAGATGGCTCTGCTCACAATAGGGTGGTGCAGTGATCAGTGTGGTTGCATTTTCAAGCAATGGATTTGCCGGAAGCGGAAAAAATGCTGTCAGTGCTAATGTCATAAATTCCGGAGAAAGTGAAAACTTTGAGGATGATATGGAAGACGAGGCAGACGATATTTTGGATAACGCCGGATTAGATAATACAACTGTTGATGAAGATATTGCAAATTTGCCCCGAATAGAGCAAAAGGAGACCGGAAATGAAAAGATGGAAAGACTTCTTGAGGAACGTAGGGTAGCACTTGGATTATCTTCACTTACAGTAGAGGATTATAATAATCTGCTAGGATTGTTGAAGCTGAGGTGGGTGACAATGATGTCTATGGTAGAACGATAGTAGCCAGTGGTTTTAAACAGGGTTCGTTCAAGCCATTTTGAAAACACTATAACAGAAGTTATATTCAGCAAGGGACAGTTTTCACCTATAAGGGATAAGAGATTTTTAAGAGTTAAGGTGAGCGAAGCCACTATCAAAGGTGTAAATAATGCACTGATGGGAGAGGATTATTCAAGAGTTGCACTTTTACTTTATGGACAGAGCTTATTCTTCAAGCCATGCGGTAGGATGGTTTGATTCATCTTTAACTTGTTGTTTTTCTTATGGAGGTCACGAATATTTTAAATAAATTATAGTTGAGCAGGTGGGTTTATGGGATTTGAGTTTTACAGTTCCCGATGGTAATAAAAGAGTTACCGGGATTGCCAAATTAAACCTATATACTGCTGTTTGAGCTTTAGACTTTGAAACGATTTTTATTTGAAAAATCAAAAATGCTTGACATTGCAATGCCGCTCATATATAATGCTGTATGTGTCTGAGAGAGACATGTAAATAATCATCGGGGTGTGGCTCAGTTTGGCTGAGAGTACCTGGTTTTGGGACCAGGGGGTCGCAGGTTCGAATCCTGTCACCCCGATTTGTTTTCTAAAAACATAATATATGAGTCTGTCAGCTCAGCTGGATAGAGCATCGGCCTTCTAAGCCGAGGGTCAGGGGTTCGAATCCCTTCAGGCTCACTGATATGCAGGTGTGGTTCAATGGTAGAACATCAGCCTTCCAAGCTGAATACGTGGGTTCGATTCCCATCACCTGCTTTTTATCATAATATATGATATATTATGGTGGGTATAGCGCAGTTGGTTAGCGCGCCAGATTGTGGCTCTGGAGGCCGTGGGTTCGAATCCCATTACCCACCCTTTAATGGGTCATCGCCAAGCGGTAAGGCACAGGACTTTGACTCCTGCATTCGCTGGTTCAAATCCAGCTGGCCCAGTTATATGGAATTGTTACGTAACACCTAAAGGGTGTTATTTTTAGAATAAGCGGTTATGCTTTGGGAGGTGCTTATGGACATTATGCCGATTTTTGCAGGTATTGTAGGACTTGTTATAGTAGTGGCGGTTGCGGTATCGGCCGGTACGATGGGGGCTGTATTCGGTGTTATAGCGGAAGAAGATGAAGACGATGAGTTTTAAAAAGTGGGGCAGAGATAAAAATCTCTGCTCTTTTTGATTTCCCTTAACTAAATGTTATGGCAAGTATAGAAAATATATATGCATAAAATAAAGAATAGTTAACAGTAAAGTTGAAAAAGTTTTATTTTAAAAGTATTATGATAGAAAAATCTTTTAAAAATAAGGAAAGATGGAATATGAAAGCAAATATAACATTGATAAACGGTGACGGTATCGGACCTGAGATAGTAAGAGAAGCAAAAAGGTTTTTGGAGGCTGTATCACAAAAATATAATCATGAATTTATATATACAGATATAGATGTGGGAGGATGCTCCATAGATAAATATGGAGTGCCTTTGACAGATGAAGCAATAGAGATTGCAAGAGCGGTGATGCGGTACTTTTTGGGAGCAGTCGGCGGCAATGTAGGAAATTCGAAATGGTATGACGTTGCACCTAATCTAAGACCTGAGGTCGGACTTTTAAAGGTAAGAAAAAGAGCTTGGACTTTTTGCAAACTTAAGACCTGCACTTTTTATATAAGGAACTTGCCGATGCCTGTCCTTTAAAGACAGAGATAAGCAAAGCAGGTTTTTGATATGGTAATAGTCAGAGAGCTTACAGGAGGACTATATTTCGGAGAGAGATATACCAAAGAGACGGATGGTGTAAGAACTGCGGTGGATACTCTTGTTTATAATGAAAATGAGATAAGAAGAGTGGCTAAGGTTGCCTTTTGATATCGCTTCAAAAAGAAGAAAGAAAGTGATAAGCGTAGACAAGGCAAATGTACTTGACAGCTCAAGGCTTTGGAGAAATGTGGTCGAAGAGGTGGCAAAGGATTATAAGGACATTACTTTAGAACATATGCTTGTAGATAATGCGGCTATGCAGCTTGTAATGAATCCGGGACAGTTTGATGTGGTGCTTACAGAAAATATGTTCGGTGATATTTTATCGGATGAAGCCAGCATGATAACAGGCTCCATAGGAATGCTGCCAAGTGCAAGCTTAAATGAGAGTAAGCTTGGACTTTATGAACCGAGTCACGGTTCAGCACCTGATATTGCAGGAAAGAATATTGCAAATCCTATAGCAACTATACTTTCGGCGGCAATGCTTTTAAGGTATTCACTCGGTCTTGATAAAGAAGCGGGTGATATTGAAAATGCGGTGGAGAAGGTTTTAAAGGACGGATTCAGAACTGTAGATATTTATACTGAAGGAATGAATAAGCTTAGCACCTCTCAGATGGGTGACAAGATAGTTGAATATATAAAATGATTTCACAAAAGCAGATTGTGATAGAAAGAGGAAATATGGAAAATTTACGCTCAAATAATATGAAGTCGGGTATGCAGCAGGCACCGAGCAGATCGCTTTTCAAAATGCTGTAGGTATGACACCTGAGGAAATGAGAAAAACCTATAATAGGTATTGTAAGTTCATTTAATGAGATAGTACCGGGACATATAAACTTAGATAAAATATCGGATGCCGTAAAGCTCGGCGTAGCAGAGGCCGGTGGAATGCCTGTGGTTTTCCCGGCTATTGCGGTATGTGACGGTATAGCAATGGGACATATAGGAATGAAGTACTCACTCTGTTCAAGAGATTTGATAGCCGACTCTACAGAGACGGTAGCAGTAGCACATCAGTTTGATGCTCTTGTAATGATTCCCAACTGTGACAAGACAGATACCGGGAATGCTGATGGCGGCGGCCAGACTCAATATACCGACAGTATTTGTATCGGGAGGCCCAATGCTTTCAGGAAGAGTTAAGGGAAAGAATACATCACTTTCAAGTATGTTTGAAGCGGTTTGGAGCATACGCGGCAGGTAAGATAAGTGAAGATGATGTAATGGAATACGAGAATAAGACCTGTCCCACCTGCGGTCTCATGTTCAGGTATGTACACAGCAAATTCAATGAACTGCCTTACAGAAGTTCTTGGAATGGGACTTAGAGGAAACGGTACAATCCCTGCGGTATATTCGGAGAGAATACGTCTTGCAAAAAGAGCGGGATATGCCGTAATGGAAATGTTAAAGAGAGATATCCGCCCAAGAGATATTATGACAAAAGAAGCATTTATAAATGCACTTACAATGGATATGGCACTTGGATGTTCCACAAACTCCATGCTTCACCTTCCTGCAATTGCTTATGAGGCCGGAGTTGAGCTGAATGTGGACATTGCAAATGAAATAAGTGCAAAGACACCGAACCTTTGTCACCTTGCGCCTGCAGGACATACTTATATAGAAGAGTTAGATGAGGCCGGCGGTATCTATGCGGTTATGAAGGAGATATCAAAGCTTGGACTTTTAAACCTTGACTGTATGACGGTTACAGGTAAAACAGTCGGTGAGAATATAAAGAATGCAGTAAATCTGGATACAGATGTTATAAGACCTGCCGAGAACCCATATTCAAAGGTTGGAGGAATTGCAGTACTTAAAGGTAATATAGCACCTGATTCATGTGTGGTAAAAAGAAGTGCTGTACTTCCTGAAATGCTTAAGCACTCAGGACCTGCAAGAGTATTTGATTGTGAGGAGGATGCAATTGCGGCAATCAAAGGCGGAAAGATAGTACCGGGAGATGTTGTGGTTATCAGATACGAGGGACCAAAGGGAGGTCCGGGTATGAGAGAAATGTTAAATCCTACATCTGCAATCGCCGGAATGGGACTTGATACTACTGTAGCACTTATAACTGACGGTAGATTTTCAGGCGCATCCAGAGGAGCATCAATCGGACATGCTTCACCTGAGGCGGCTGTAGGCGGACCGATAGGACTTTTACAAGACGGTGATATTATTGATATTGATATCAATGCAAATACAATAAATGCCAGAGTAAGTGAAGAAGAGTTTGCAAAGAGAAGAGAAAACTGGAAGCCAAGAATTAATGAGGTAACAGGTTACCTGGCAAGATACAGAAAGCTTGTTTCAGGTGCTCCAAGGGGTGCGGTTTTTAACAGTGGACGAGTTATAGGAGGATAGATGGCAAAATTAAGCGGATCACAAATAATAGTTGAATGTCTTTTTAGAGCAGGGTGTTGATACCGTATTCGGATATCCGGGCGGCGCAATACTTAATCTATATGACGAATTATATAAAAATCAGGACAGAATAAGACATATACTTACCAGTCATGAGCAGGGAGCCTCACATGCCGCTGACGGATATGCAAGAGCAAGCGGTAAAGTAGGTGTTTGTCTGGCAACAAGCGGACCGGAGCTACAAATCTGGTAACAGATATTGCAAGTGCACTATGGATTCAATACCGGTAGTTGCCATCACCTGTAATGTAGGCAATAATCTTCTTGGAAAAGACTCTTTCCAGGAGGTGGATATATCAGGTATTGTAATGCCTGTAACCAAGTGCACAGCTTTATTGCAGAGAGATGGAAACAAGCTTTGCGGAGACTATAAGAAGAGCCTTTAAAAATAGCTGTAAGCGGCAGACCGGGGACCTGTACTTATAGATATTACAAAGGATGTTACCGGAGACAGCTTTGAATACGAATATCAAAAAGCCTGAAAAAGGTAATGCCGACTACAAGTGTAAGTGAAGAAGAAATATTAAATGCCGTTTCACTTATAAGAGCTTCAAAGAAGCCATATGTTTTGGTAGGTGGCGGAGCAATCCTTTCAGGAGCAAGCGAAGAACTTAGAACCTTCGTTTCAAAGATAGATGCACATGTAGCCGACACACTTATGGGTAAGGGAGCATTTGACGGCTCAGACCCGAAATATACCGGAATGGTGGGGATGCACGGAACAAAGACAAGTAATCTCGAATAACCGAGTGCGACCTGCTTTATTGTAATCGAGCGAGATTCTCAGACCGAGTAATCGGTAATGCTAAGAATTTGCAAAAAATGCAAAAGATTTTTGCATATAGATGTGGATGCAGCTGAAATAAGCAAAAATATCAAGGCACATTACAGTCTTATCGGTGATGCAAGATTGATCTTAAGAAAGCTTAACTCAAGACTTGATCCTATGCATCATGATGAATGGGTAGCACATATTGAAAGATTAAATGATATGTATCCTGTAAGAACAAATAAGACCGGACTTACAGGTGAGTACATAATAGAGACCATAGATGAAAAGACTGCAGATGATACAATAATCAGTACTGAAGTAGGACAGCATCAGATGTGGGCGGCACAGTTTTATAAGTTTAAGAATCCGAGAACATTCCTTACATCAGGCGGACTTGGAACTATGGGATACGGACTTGGTGCGGCTATCGGTGCAAAGATGGCAGAGCCTGATAAGACTGTAATAAATATAGCCGGTGACGGATGCTTCAGAATGAATATGAATGAAATAGCTACAGCCACAAGATATGATATTCCGCTTATTCAGGTTATTATAAATAACCATGTACTTGGAATGGTTAGACAGTGGCAGAATTTATTCTATGGAAAAAGATACTCACAAACAGTGTTAAGAGATAAGGTAGACTTTGTAAAATTGGCAGAGGCCATGGGAGCCAAGGCCAAAAGAGTTACTACAAAAGAGGAGTTTGATGCCGCTTTTGAAGAGGCATTAAAATCGAATACAACTTTTGTTATTGAGTGTGAAATTGATTCTGATGAAAAAGGGTATTTCGATGGTATCGCCGGGAGCGGCTATATCAGATGCATTTGATGAAAAGGATTTGAAATTAAATCCGGTTAAGTAAACAAAACGGTATTTTGCGAAAAGCAGATTGAAAATATTGTATTATAAGGAGATTATCATGGGTAGAGTATATAATTTTAGTGCGGGTCCCGCAGTACTTCCTGAAGAGGTTTTAAGAGATGCAGCTGCAGAAATGCTTGATTACAACGGTAGCGGAATGTCCGTTATGGAAATGAGCCATCGTTCCAAGGTATATGAAGAGATAATAGAGGAAGCCGAGAAGGATATAAGAGACCTTTTAAATATCCCTGATAATTATAAAGTGCTTTTCTTACAGGGCGGCGGACATACACAGTTTGCAATGGTTCCTATGAACCTTATGAAGAATAAAAAAGCGGATTACATAATCACAGGACAGTGGGCAAAAAAAGCCTTCCAGGAAGCAAAGATGTACGGCGATGTAGTAGCGGTGGCATCAAGCGAGGATGAGACCTACTCATACATTCCGGATTGCTCAGATTTACCTATAAGAGAAGATGCGGATTATGTATATATTTGCGAGAATAATACAATCTACGGAACAAAGTTTAAAACATTGCCGAACACCAAAGGCAAGGATTTGGTTGCAGATGTATCATCATGCTTTTTATCAGAGCCTATGGATATCAGTAAGTATGCTTTGGTTTGGGGAGGAGTTCAAAAGAATATCGGACCTGCAGGAGTGGTTATTGCAATTATAAGAGATGACCTTGTTACAGATGATGTACTTGAAGGCACACCTTCAATGCTCAGATATAAGATTCATGCGGACAACAAGTCACTTTATAATACACCTCCGACATACAATATTTATATTTGCTGCAAGGTATTTAAATGGATTAAATCTCTTGGCGGACTGGCCGCAATGAAGGAAAGAAATGAAGAGAAGGCAAAAGATTCTTTATGATTTTCTTGATTCATCAAAGCTCTTTAAAGGAACTGTAAGAAAAAGAGGACCGTTCACTTATGAATGTACCTTTTATTACAGGAGACAAAGAACTTGATGCGAAGTTTATCAAAGAGGCTGAGGCAAACGGATTTGTAAACTTAAAAGGCCACAGAAGTGTCGGCGGAATGAGAGCAAGCATCTACAATGCCATGCCGAAGGAAGGCGTAGAAAAAGCTGGTAGAGTTTATGAAAAATTCGAGAAGGAAAAATGCATAAGGAGATATTATGAGAAAAAATACATTGCTTAAAATGCTATTGCAAAATGTCGGAACGGATATATTTGACGAAAATTATAAGCTTACAGACAATATTGAAGAAGCGGATGCTATTATGGTAAGATCTGCCGCAATGGGTGACATGGACTTCTCAGAAAATCTTCTTGCTATAGCCAGAGCAGGTGCAGGTAAACAATATACCAGCTTGAGCGATGTGCAGATGCCGGAATCGTGGTATTTAATACACGGGAGCAAATGCAAACGGTGTAAAGGAACTTGTAATCTGCGGTATGCTTTTGGCTGCAAGAGATGTAGTCGGAGGCATTGAGTGGACAAGAAGCATCAAAGATTCTGATACTATCGCAAAGGATGTTGAAAAGGGAAAAGAAAAAACTTTGCAGGTGGTGAGATAAAAAGGAAAAACTCGGAGTAATAGGACTCGGTGCGATAGGTGCCGAAGTTGCAAATGCCGCAGCCTCACTGGGGCTTGAAGTTTTGGGATACGACCCGTTTATTTCCGTAAATGCCGCATGGAGACTTTCAAGAAAGATAAAGCCTATAACAGATATAAATGAAATATTCAGAGAGTGCGATTATATTACATTGCATGTTCCGCTCACAGATGATAACAAGGGTATGATAGGAAAAAATTCAATTCCTCAGATGAAGGACGGAGTTGTGATTTTAAACTTTGCAAAGAGACCTGCTTGTAGATGATGATGAGATGGAAAAAAGCGCTTGAGAGCGGTAAGGTTGCAGGTATGTTACAGACTTCCCTGAACACAAAAGTCTGCAAAGATGGAAAAGGCGATAGTTATACCTCATCTGGGTGCTTCAACACAGGAGAGTGAGGACAATTGTGCGGTTATGGCTGCAAATGAACTTGTAGACTATCTTGAGAACGGTAATATAAAAAATTCCGTAAACTTCCCAAGCTGTGATATGGGAGTATGTCAGGTAGAGGGAAGAGTCGCTCTTTGCATCAGAATATTCCAAATATGATAGGTCAGATTACTTCAGCATTTGCAAAGAACGGATATAATATTTCTGATCTTACAAATAAATCAAGGGCTCAAAGGCATATACCCTATAGACATAGAAAAACAAGGCAAGCGAAAGCCTTATAAATGAGTTAAATGCTATTGAAGGTATTTTTAAAGGTGAGAGTTATAAAGTAGTATTTTTAACCCAAAAATGGAGTATGCTCCTTTTGATATTTTTGATAGCGAATGGGCGGTAATAACAGTAGGCAACAAGGAAAAAGTTTGACAAGAACAGTTTTATACAGGAAGTAAGAGACTACTATGAACAGTATCCTGATGTCTATACTGACGGTCACGGCGGCTGGGAGCCCTCATTTTATTCTGCTGGGCGAGATAGAAGAAATTATAGAGTAATATGTGCCTTTTAGGGCATCAAAGGGATAAGCTCTTTATGTGAAGATCTTATCCCTTTTGTGTGCAATAAAAATATTAAAAATCTGAAGCTGAGAATACATTTATATATCCAATTTTTCAACGATCTCCATTTTCCTCTTTTTGCATAATTTTTAATAATTTCTTCGCTAAGATACTGTGAAAATGAAGTCAGGTCCTTTTGATACTTCAAATACAATATTATGTTTTTATACTATCTGTATCAAAAACTTAAGTCATAGTTTATCTTTACTATTCCAATAATTCCAATTTACATCCGTTCTCTCATAGTAAACATAATTTCTCTTTTTGTAATATAAAGTCTCTTATTGGTCAGTGCTTTTTATCATCAGATATAAAGGTATCTGAATATATCTTTATTCCTTCAAAAAGCTTATATTCTTTAATATTATCATTTGAAATATTTAATCTAATCTCGCTGTATTCCATATTACCGCCTTTCTTTTATAACTCTGTATTGCATATATTATACTATTTGCAATTTGACTTTTTCTATATAAATCAAAGTGAGAATAAAAGAATATGAGAATAGAATACTGAGTTTTACTCATATGTCATTTATCATATAATATTGCTTGTTGTAATTACATTTGATAAAAATGATTTGAAGAAACTTAAGTAGTAACATTGATGGAGGGTAAGATGGCGGTAGTAAAAATCTTTCAAATGTGTCAGACCGGTTAAAGAACTTGCAGAGCAGGGTGGCATCTTTGCCATATGATGTATATGACAGAAAAGAAGCAAAAGGCTGCGGTATCAGGCAAGCCTTATGCATTTTAAATATTGACAGACCTGAGACGGCTTTTTGACGGCAGCTTTGACATGTATTCAAAGGAAGCTTATGAAAAGGCAAAAATCTCTATGAGGAATTTAAAAACGAGGGAATATATGAGAAGGACAACGAAGACAGTTATTATCTGTATGAGCTGACTATGAAAGGCAGAAGCCAAATAGGTATAGTGGGACTTGCGAGTGTAGAAGATTATTTAAACGATATTATAAAGAAACATGAAAATACCAGAGAAGAAAAAGAAATCGACAGGATAAAAACATGTGGATACTGTAAATGCGCAGACCGGACCTATATTTTTGGCATATAAGAAAAATGACGATTTGAAAAAAATAATCTCAGATAATATTTCGGCCGCCCCTATATATGATTTTGTATCGGATGACGGAATAGGCCATAGAGTATGGAAGGTGGATAAAGCTTATAATGAGCAGATAAGAGAATGCTTTGAAAATATAGAGTCTCTTTATATAGCTGACGGACATCACAGAGCCGCTTCCGCCGTAAAAGTGGCTCTAAAGAGAAGGCAAAATGAAAACAATCCGAATGCTGAGTACAATTATTTTCTGTCTGTAATATTTGATGAGAGACAGCTGCATATTTTGCCTTATAACAGAATAGTACTTGATCTTAACAAAAAAAGCGTGGAAGAAGTTATAAGCCTTATAGCTGAAAATTTTGATATAACAGAGAGTCCCGTACTTGAAGAGATAGGCGACAGAGGTGAGTTCGGAATGCTTGTTAAGGATAAATTCTATATTTTAAGTGCAAAGAAAAAAGTACTTGATTCGGTATCGGGTGACGTTATAAAGAGTCTTGACGTGTCAATATTGCAGGATTTGGTACTTGAACCCATATTCGGAATTAAAGACCCGAGAACAGATGAAAGAATAAAATTTGCAGGCGGAATAAGAGGGGTAGGATATTTAAAGTCCGAGATAGACAATGACAGAGGCAAGGTTGCATTTTTGATGTATCCTACATCAATGGAGGAGTTATTTGCTGTAGCTGATGAAAATAAAGCTTATGCCTCCGAAATCCACATGGTTTGAGCCTAAGCTTAGAAGCGAATTTTTATACATGAAATTTGATGAAAATTATCATATCATTTTGCCGACAGATAAATATGAGGATATGGTAAGGCTTTGGATGCATTCTGACGGAAATAAAATATTTAAAGAGAGTTGAATGATTTTGCAAAACAGATGAATGTTCATTTTAATATGGTTAGGATAAAAAATGTAAAAGACCATATGGGGGAGCTGTTCCTCAAAGAAGAATCTTAATTTTAATTTTAGGTTATTCTTTTTACCTGAGGCATTGATAGACTACGTATTTGTACATGAACTTGCACATCTAAAACATATGAATCATTCCAAAAGCTTTTTGGAGTGAGGTGGAAAAAGCAGATACCTGATTACAAGAAAAGAAGAGAAGAACTGAAAAGATATATTTGATATGGAGTAAGATATGACAAAAAGAGGAATTTTTGGACGGACTGATGAAAGCTCTGGCTTCCACAGGTTCACAATCTCTTATAACGGAAAATATAAGATTTTATTCGTCATATATTGATGATGAGCTTTCAAAGGGAAGAAGCATAGGGTGAAATAATGGAAGAACTGGGGTGAACCCAGACTTATTGCCAATTCTATAAAGGTTGCTGCCGGATATGCCGATGTATTTGTAGGCATTGATAATGAGACGTATGAAAATACAGCCGGAAAAACGTGAAGTTATGAAGAGAATGAAAACTATAGTGACAGAAAAGATAACAGCTTTAAAAACATATAACTTTTCAGGCAACAGCCTGATAATACCTACAATTATTGCGATAGCGGTTTTAGTAGTGATTGTAGCTGTGGTTGCTGCGGTATTTTCATTTTTTGGCACCGGTATTGTTACCCGTGATAGGAGTACTGCTTTTGGTGGCTATAATAAAGGGATTTTCGGAAAAGGAATTATAAATTTTAAGTTGTTACAAAAGTGTTACAAAAATTAACTTTTGAAATAAAAATCAAAACGTAAAAAAGTCACTTTTACAAAAATCTGCATTATCTTTGTTATAGCAGAAAAAAACAAAAATATAAATATTTATTTCAAGTGAATAATTACTTCTTAACAACTTTGAGAGATTTTAAAAACTTCAAAATGGACTTTTATAGGATAAAACTTGTAAAGAGATTAACAAATAAAGGTTATAAATACGATATTTACATGGTATTTATAACCTTTTGCCATTATAAAAAGGTATGGGAAAAAGATATTAAAGCTTGAATAAAAAGCTTGACATATTCTCTTAGTGAGTTTATACTAAGTTTCGTAACATTTACTTAACAAACATAAATCGTTTGTAATTATTAAAGATTTAAATGCCGGATCGGACCGGGTTTAGCATAGAAGAGATTTAAGGAGCCGAAAATGAAGAACACAAAAAGAATTATAATTGGAATATTATCAGCATTGACTATCAGCACAATTTCACCTGTTACATCTTTTGCAACAACATCAGTCAGAAAAAGTTGCAAACTTTCATGAGGAAGTGTTGAGAGGACCTGCTCTTAAAAAGCGGTACATATATAGTTACAGTACAGGCAAATACACTTGATATATATAAGAGCATGACATCAAACGATACAATCGGTAAGGCAAATAAGGGTGACGTATTCCAGATACTCGAAGATATGGGTGGCGGATACGCAAAAGTTTCATACAATGATGTAGAAGGATATATTTCTATAAAGGATGGAGATACTTCTATAGATGAGATGGATTCAGCGGAAGAGGCTGCCGCTTCAGCAACAAAGAGCATAGTTCAGGCTACAGCTTCAAATAAGAGAGAAGAGATCGCAAACTTTGCAAAGACTTTTGTAGGCGGTAGATATATCTACGGAGGAACAAATCCTTATATAGGCGCAGATTGCTCAGGATTTGTAAAATACATTCTTGCAAACGCTGCCGGTGTTTCACTTCCAAGAACATCTTCAGAGCAGTCAACAAGAGGTACTACAGTTGCAAGTGCAGACCAGCTTCAGCCGGGTGACCTTCTTTTCTACGGTTCAGGCAGATCTGTAAGTCATGTTGCTATGTATATCGGAGACGGTAAGGTGGTACATGCTTCATCATCAAGAACAGGAATAATTATTTCAAACTATAACTACAGACCTGTAATTCGTATGGCTAATGTTATAGGATAATGTTTGTATAATAAGAATCGGCTATCCATTGTAAAAGGCTTTTGGGTAGCTTTTTCGTCTAAATTTAAGAAAGAGATTCATATTTTTACTAATGTTATTGTAGTATTAACCAATTCTTTTGTGTTAAACTATGCTTATGAAAGATAAAAAGAAAAGAGTAGGCGAGGAAAGGTTATGATTGAACTTGGTTTAAAATGAGAGGGAAGGTCTGTCTGAATTGGCCACAGATGATATATTGGTCAGGCTTGCACTTGCCGGCAAATGCGGAAAAAGTATGGATACCGCCACAGGCACAGCTTCATACTGTGTTATAAAGGTATATCACTATATGTATATAGTAGGAGTTACTCCAAAGAAGGACAGAGCGGTTTCTTTGTGGGGAACTATTGCAAGCATGGAGACGGGGCTTATATAATTCCAACTTCAGAGTCATGGATAGACTGGCTTTGTAGAAAATATAGATTGCAGATATAGAAATTTCTCAAGATATCTTTTAGCTTTTTAAAAGGTGTTGAGAACAGAGCACTGTTGGAAGAGTTAAACGGGGCGCTTGAGGAAGGTTTGAATATTGATAATGTCAGACCGGATGATTATGATGCCTTGTTAAAGGATATGTGGAGCGAAGATTTCGCCGCATGTTTTGATAACAGAGATGAATTTGCCAAAGATGCGACAGGATATATGGTATATAAAGACGGAGTCGCATTAAGCGGTTGTGCGGGTAGAGCATACGGCGACGAATTTATGGAGCTTGTTTTTGCTACAAATCCTGACTACAGGAGAAGAAACCTTGCGCTCACGGCAGCATCAAATGTGTCACTTTTATCTGGAAGATAAAAAATAAATCCTATATAGATGTTAGAAATCAGCACTCTGTGGAGTTGGCCTCAAGACTTGGATTTGAATTTATAAAAGAATATCAGGTATACCAAATTTATAATACAGAGGATGAAATTTAAGTAAAAATACTTAGAATATAGGGGTGTGAAAGTCACCCCTATATTTATGTCAAAAGGTGGTAGTATGGATAAGATAAGCCTTGCAAAACGTCTTAATAATAATAAGAGAGGCTATTTGATAATTAATGCAAATCAGGGAAAGCATAAGATTGCATTGATTGGGGATGTGAAAAATGAGTATGACACTCTTTATGAATTTATCAAGTGAAATTTTAAAGAATTCACTTGTAATAGGATTTGCGGAGACTGCAATAGCGATAGGAGCTACTCTTGCAAGCAGTGCGGGAGCTTTTTTCATGCAGACAACCAGAGAAAATATATGTGCACAAAATGAGTATATACATTTTACAGAGGCACACAGTCATGCTATGGAACAAAGACTGGTACTTGAAGATATGGAAAAGATATATAATCAAGTAGACAGAATAGTATTTGTTGAAGATGAGATCACCACAGGAAATACTATATGGCATTGTATAGAGGAGATTGAGAGCATATTTAAAGGTGGAAAAAAATATGCCATAGCACCTCTTACAAATACATTGTCAGAAGAAAGAAGAAAATTCTTTAAAGAAAAAGAATGTGATATAGTTTATATAAGAGATATAGATAAAGAAGGCTTTTGAAGACGATGTGGTTGATACTTTGACCAATGGCGATGTGTACAGAATCAACGCTACATTAAGCAGTCGATGATGTAAAAACAATTAATTTTTAAGACGGATATCAGAACAAGAAGGCTTTTAAATATAAAGGATCTGGATGCGAGACAGACAGGCTTGGAGAGTTCTTGGAAGAAAAGAATTAATCTAAAGACTCTGTTGAAGGATAAAAAGACTGTAACGGTACTTGGAACTGAAGAATTTATCTATGTCCCGATAAAACTGGCAGAGTATATAGATACGTTTCAGATGCAGATGTATATGTGCACTCATCTACAAGAAGTCCTATTGAGGTATCAAAGTTAGAGGATTATCCCTCTTCATACCAGATATGAGGTAAGAAGTATATATGATAAAAACAGACAGACCTATATATATGATTTGAAGGAGTCTGATATATTCTTCCTTGTTACGGACGGAAAAGAAATTGAAGGAGAAGCCGATATACTGGAGGCAATCAGACTTTCAGGAAATAAAAAATATATTTGATCAGGTGGGATAATGAAGAGTAGTTACAAAGAAAGCGATGTCGTTTTTCTCTTAAAGGATGTTACGGGACTGGTAGAGCCTCTGCCAAGTGTGGAAAGGGAAAAAGCTTATACAATCGGGAATGCATTACAGTGAAATGCTGTTGATAGAGTATATACCCACAGAGGAATATATGAAAAATATACTTTGATTCATTCAAGGGTTTTTCGACAGAAATGGCGGATTCTCTTGCATCTTTGGCAGATAAAGTAATAGAAAAAGAGGAAAAATGTGTTTTGGTCTCTCTGGCAAGAGCAGGTACTCCGATAGGAGTGCTGCTTAAAAGATATATAAAGTGGAAGTATGAAACCGATGTGGCACATTATTCCGTTTCTATAATAAGAGACAGGGCATTGATGATAATGCTATGAAGTATATACTTGCACGTCACAAGGCCAAAAGATATTCTTTTTGTAGACGGTTGGATAGGTAAGGGTGCAATACTTAAGGAATTAAAATCGGCCTGTGAAAAATTATGAAGGGGTATCTGAGGAACTGGCAGTGGTATCGGATCCTGCAGGTGAGACGGAACTGGCAGGTACTTATGACGATATTTTTATTCCAAGCTCCGCACTTAATGCTACGGTATGGGACCTGGTAAGCAGGGACCTTTCTTAGATACGATATAATAGGTAAAGACGATTTTCACGGTGCGGTCTACTATAAAAGAATATGAAGAAAAATGATTTGAGTTATCACTCATTGAAAAATATAGAAAAGCTTTTTAAAAATATGTAAAGGATGAGAGTATCAGAGGAGCAAGGGGAATTATTGAAGTAAAAAGCAGGCGGATAAATACGGTATAAAGGATATAAATCTTATAAAGCCCGGCATAGGAGAGACTACAAGAGTACTGCTTAGGAGAGTTCCTTGAAGATACTTATAGATGAAAGATATAAGGATGATAAAGAACTTAGGCATATCATAAAGCTTGCCGTGAAAGAGAAAGCGAAATAGAATATACATGCTTAAATAATTATAAATGCATGGGAATAATAAAGAAAAATGAGTGATATTTAAAAATGTGTGAGTGGGAAAGACTCACACATTTTTAATATTTTTAACGCCGAAAATACTGCGCAAGTAAGATAACTTCCATTGCCCAACTGTAATGAATCTTCGGTTCATTTATTCTGGTATTGTTAACATTGGGACAGGAACGATATATCTTCTTGTCATCAAGTACACTTAGAGCATCATCATAGTCAATACTTGGAACTTTATAGGCATCGTTTACCACAAGTATCTGTTTCGGATGCACAACCGTTTTACCTACAAAACCGTTTAATTTATCAAGCTCAATTTCCTTTCCCAGACCTTCCTGCCAGCCGATACCTGCATAGTATTCATAGGCAGGTGCCGATATTATATAATCACTTGAAAGAGTTGCAATAATGTCGGACAACAGTCCGGCAACCGGGCCGCTTTGATATATGCTTTCATCAACTCTGTGCCTGACGCAGAGTATATTGAGTATACTGCCTGCCGCAACCAAAATATTTAAAACATAGTCCTCATATGCGGCAAGTTTTTCCTTAATTGCATACAGATAATTATATCTGTTTCGAAGGTCAAGAAGTGATACACAATCAAGTTCAGGTAATATATACACAGGAGTGGAAAGTACCGAATTTATTCTTTGCATTTCATAAATATATATATCGGCATTTGATACGGAAAAGTCGGGTAATATAAAGCCGGTAATCATATCCAGTAAGCTGCCGAATTTTTTATACAAGTGGGCTATATGTGAGGTGGAAAGCACTTTTTATAAACAGTTTAGGTATATAGAACTCTCTCTCTTTTTTTGAAACAAACAGTTTATCCAAGGTCTTTATAAGTATTCTCAGCTTTATCCGCTTCGGCATCATTACTTGCCATGTCAAATGAAAAAGCTAAAGAAAATGGAATATTAAATCTTTCAAGCATTATATCGTCTATAATACCCGTGTTATTTGCATCGGTATAAAGCAGTGCACCCACGCTATAGTAAATACTGGAATCTTTCATGACCAACCCCTGTCAAAAATATTGAATATAGGCTTATATTTTTCGCTAATATTGATATAATTATACCATATAATATATAATAAAAAGAAAGACAGATTTTAATGGAGCAAGTATGCTGAAATATAGATTGAATCCTATAAATATAAAACAGTATTACAGAGTTTGAAGAGTAAGGGTAACAAAGCAGGGTGAAATAAGAAACACCTACATGGTAAAGTTTACAGGTGCAAACGCAAACGTAAATACAAATAAGGAAATAAATGAACTTAGAAAATATCTGAAATCTGAGATGAAGCAGGGAAGGATATACTATAAATATCTTGACTCATTGAAATAAAGAGTGATTGTATGAGCAAAAAGAGGGCTTATGAAGTTTTTATATCCACAGGTCATTTTTGATACGGCTTTAGTAAGACAAAATAATATAATCGAAAATGAGCTTATAGAAGCAGTAAAGGAATGCAAAAACTCCTGCAAAAGTACAAGAAGAATATTTCGGATACAATAGAAAAATATAATGGTAAAGCTCTTATATTGGCTTGAAGATAATTTTTCGGATAAAAAATAAACGGAGATAAGAATATAAAGGTCGAAGGAGAATATACAAAAGGAATCGGAAATCTATTTTTGTTTTTCTTAATTTACTCGGTATGGATGTATGCTCGCAGTATGCAAAGATATCTCCGTACCGGATGAATATTTTTACACAAAAAGCTCGGTGATTTTTATGACGGCAAGATGATATATGAGCCGGATGAGCCTACCCAAAATCATCAGATACAACAGCCTACCGATACCGGAGCGAACGGAATGAATGCCGCACCGGTAAATACGGGGGGTGAGAGAAAAACGGTTACCATAAGCCTGGCATCCACCAGAAGAAAAGACAGAGACTCTAAAAACTAAGGCGGTTAGTGTTTCACCTGCAGCCGCACCGGTTAACAATCATCCGAATACAGGGGCAAGTACTTCCGCCAGCACTCAGATACCTGCGGTAAATGTGAGCAGAGATAGAGAGTTAAGCTATGTGGAACTTGCAAGACTGTCAACATCAATTGTAATGATAGCGGTATTTGACAACCGTAAGAAGCTTCTTGGAACAGGTTCGGGTATAATGATCGGTAGAGACGGTTTTTATACTCACCAATAATCATGTTATAAGAGGCGGATATTATTTTTGAGGTAAGAATAGAAGATGATGAGAGATATATGAGACAAATGAGGTTATAAAATATCATCATCATCTGGACTTGGCAATAATAAGAATTTCAAGAGTGTTAAATCCGTTGAGGCTGTATAGCGGAAAGAAAGCCTTGTAAGAGGGCAAAAGGTAGTGGCGATAGGAAGCCCTCTGGGGCTTTTTAATTCGGTTTCAGACGGTATTATATCAGGTTTTAGAAATATAGATAATGTGGATATGATACAGTTCAGCGCTCCGACATCACCCGGTTCATCAGGAGGAGCGGTACTGAACATGTACGGAGAGTGATCGGCATAAGCACTTCAGGTTTCAGTGAGGGGCAAAATATAAATCTGGCTGTACCGTATGATGCAGTATATATTTTACGAAGAGCTTTTATAAGATAAGAAAAGTTTTGACTTGAAAGGGATGAATACATGTTATTGCATCAGAAGATAAAAAGGGCTTGAAGACTTTTTAAGGCAAAGTGAAAGAAAGCCGAAGGGAGTATATTTTTACAGAGTAAATTCCTATGATGAAACAATACTTGAATTTATCAGAAAATACTATGAATTGGCCAAGAGAGAAGGGCAATCAGATAAAAATATAGAAAATCCTACTGCGGACAATATAGCATATTTTAATGAAATAATCGGAGATAAATATGTTCACGGGCCGGGATTTATGGTTGAGGCTTTAAAAATGGCTTCCGAGAATTAAAGATTATCAGAGGGCATCCATAGCCGACGGAATCTATGATACCTTGGAAGTTTTAGCGTCAGGGCAAGAATATAGATATCTTAAAGAATAATTTTATTAGGATAATGTGCTGGCTCTACTATAATTTTTACAATATTATGGAAAAACTCGGAAACGACGATGTACCTAAGATTATATTCTGGGGGAATGTAAATTTTTCAGAGCTGTCAACTTTAAAAATACTTTCAAATGCCGGTGCGGATATTATTCTTGTTCAACCGGGCGGGTGATTCAAAGTATATGGCAATAGATCCGAAGTCCGAATACTCTATAGATTTGGGAATGGGAAGTGAGAGCTCGCAGGATTTGATTCGTGGTGGCTTTTAAAAGCAGTATGAAGAAGACAAGAGTAAAAAGCTTTGTACAGCAATAAATCAAATGCTTGCCAATACAAAATGCATGGCTTAGCGGAGATCTATTTGAAGATTTAAAGAATACAAGAAGAGGCGAAAATACAAGGTTTTTCTACAATATGTTTGCAAGAATAAACGGTTGTGACAATAGAAACACCTATGTCAAAACAATCTGTATTTGTTGTATCAGGATTTGAAAAAGCAAACAGAAGCATAAAGGTGATAAACAATAAAATCACAAACCGAGTGTGGACGAGATTTCAAAAATAAAAAGAGGCAATTATGCCAATGAAAATCAGCTTATAACGGATCTGAAGAAAATATCAATCTAAAGAGCAATACCTTTTGTGGATGTGGCAAAGAGATGCCTTTGTGGATACCATGATAGAGACAGGTAAACTGATGAATATGGATCTCAATAAATGATGAATAAGGGAATATATATTTTATGCTGGTTCCAAAGATATATACCGGATCTGCTTGGAAATACCGATATTCATTCACCTGCCCTCTATACTTATATACTTCGGAAATGTGGAAACCGATACAGAGAGTCTGTTCTTAAAATATGGCGGCAAAGCTGCCGATAGATGTGATTATCTTTAATCCGGAAAAGAAAGAGGATAAACTTACCGGAGAAAGATTATAAGAGGTACATTTTTGAAGAGACTTTTGAAAGTAAATGAATATCCTACAGACGGAAACAATCTATCCATGGGTACAATGGCATATAATGCCGAAAGAGATCTGGATACTATGATGTATTCGGATACCGGAATGTAAGAGATATGCAATTTTCCAGGCCAATATTATAAAACTTTCAACTCACTTTATGAAGAAATAGGTATTTATTGGAAGCAGGGAGGCGAGGTTTAGACCGAATTTTTCCACAGTCGATGATGTTAAAATATTCCTGTAATGTTTGCCAAGATATCAGGTGTGTGCAAACTCGGATACGGATACATATTTTCAAAAATATCAAAGACCTTAGTAACAGATACAACATTGATATATAAGAATGAGAGTATATAGGAAGAAACTGCACCGTGGCAGCAGGTGTACTGTCTTTTTAAGAACGGAAGACTTGACAGAGAGGGAATAAAGCACCTCAGATTTATAAATATGACTATTTAAGAGCTGAGACTCAGGATTATATTCTTGAGTAAATTGTCGGAGCTTTTAAGAAGAAAGACTATAGCTGGAACAGGACAAAACGGTACGGAATCAAGATAATTACAATTGTTTTAGATTTACCTAAGGAAATTTTAGATTTATACAAAGCTTTGATTTTACACAAAATGTCCGCCAAAGCTTATAATAGTAAACTACAACGGAAACTGTTATTTCGTTGGAAGACAGCATAATTGTTGCTTTTTGAATCTGATAGGATTTGATAGTACTATACCTACAGGATATGATAATGTAAGCAAATACTACAACTCTCAGATAATGGAAGAGCATATAATCGGCAATTATCTTTATGATATAGCCATGCCGGATTTCAATAGACTGAGGTCTGTGAAGGAAAAGAAAAAATCATTTTTTTCAAGACTTTTTGGTTAATGAAAACTAATATTTAGCCTTTGTAACATTTTGGAACGAGGCATAGGAGGAAAGATGGGACTTGATTTTTCAAAAGCAAAAACCGTAGAAGCTGAAGCGGTAACAAGCGACGTTGCAGAGAATGAAGCATTACCTACCGTTCAAACCTTTGATATTGCAGTAGAGTCTGCAAAAATCAAGAATGAACTGGCAGGATTCGGCAGAGGTTGATGCACTCGTAAGCAAGATAGAACTTGACAATCTTTGACAGTATTGTTATACTCGGTGGCGAGGTTGCTACAGAGATATCAAAATCTTCAGATTTGGTACTCAACAGTATGAATATCGCTCAGATTGAGAAGAAACTTCAAAGATGTTGGGGTGTTCTACCAATATCATGGAAAAGCAAATTTGATATTGAAGAGATCAGACAGGAACCGGGTCTTTTTGACAAGCTCTTTGGCGGTATAAAAAGCAGCTGATAAGATAATGACAAAGTATCAGACCATGGGCGGTGAAATGAGACAAAGTATATGTAGAGCTTAAGGGCTATGAAGGTGAGATCAAAGAGACCAATAAAAGCTCAATGCCATGTTTGAATCAAATGTAAATTATTATCATGATTTGTTAAAATATATCATGGCAGGTGAGCAGGGATCTAAGGAACTGGAAGGTGCTATAGCAGAGAGAACTGCAGAGATGGAGCCACAGGTGATAAGTCAATGCAATTTGAGCTTACAACTAAACAATGCACTTATGATGCTTGGAGCAAAGAACACAGGATTTAAGAGTTGCCGAGAATGTTTGCTATGCAGACTATTCCGATGTTAAAGACTATGGAGTTCAGTAATATAAACCTTATAGAAAGATAAATTGGTTTTCATTATTACATTGCCTATTTTCAAGCAGAGTCTTGCACGGCTGATGTGCTCAAACGTCAGAGATACGGCTGAGGCATTATCCGAGCTTGATAAAAAGACCAATGAAATGATATTAAAGAATGCTACAAATACTGTTGAGCAGGCAGCTTACAGCTCAGATGGCTTCAGGAAGTTCTATAAAGGTGGATACTTTGAGAAGTCTTGGAGAACTATTGTAAACGGTATCGAAGAAACACAAAGAGAATTCAGGACGATGCCAGAAGACAAAGAGTTGAAGATAAAGCCAAACTTGAAAATATTAAAAACGAATTTTATAAGAAATTCGGTGGATAATAAAGGAGAGATTTTATGCCAATAAATTTATCTAAAGGACAAAAAGTAGATCTTACGAAAGACAAACCGGACTTAAGAAGGTTATCAGGTCTTGGATGGGATCTAAATGCATTTGATTCAGGTGCCGACTTTGACTTGGATGCTGCGGCATTCATGGTAGATGCAAGCGGAAAATGCCCTACAGAAAAGGATTTCATTTTCTATGGCAACTTGGCTCATCCGTCAGAGAGTGTTACTCATATGGGAGATAACCTGACAGGAGAAGGTGACGGTGATGATGAGCAGATCAAGATCGATCTTTCAAAGGTACCTGCAAATATTGAGAAGATTGCATTTACAGTTACTATATATGATGCGGATTCCAGAAGACAGAACTTCGGTCAGGTTTCAAATGCTTATATCAGAATTTTAGATGAAGTGACAGGCGCTGAAATCATCAGATATGACCTTGGTGAGGATTTCTCTATCGAAACAGCGGTAGTAGTAGGTGAGCTTTACAAGCATGCGGGCGAGTGGAAGTTTAATGCTATTGGAAGCGGATTCGGTGGCGGACTTGCCGCACTTTGCAATCATTACGGTATAGCGGTAGCTTAAGCCCTATACGCAGACATTAGGAGGATATATGTCTATCAGTTTACAAAAAGGACAAAAGGTAAGCCTGTCAAAGGAGAATGCAGGTTTAAAGAGAATCGTAGTCGGACTCGGATGGGATGAGGCTCCAAAGGGAGGCGGCGGATTTTTATCATCACTCTTTGGTAGCGGTCAAAGCCAGGAAGGCAATATAGACTGTGACGCATCAGCTTTTTCTTTTACAGGGAGGCAAGATAGTAAATAAAGGTGATGTGGTTTATTACGGAAACCTTCGCCACTCTTCAGGCACTGTAATGCATATGGGTGATAACCTTACAGGTGCAGGTGACGGAGACGACGAGCAGATTACTATCGATCTTGAAAACATACCTGCAGTTTATGACAGAATCGTTATTGTTGTAAATATTTATCAGGCGGTACAGAGACGCCAAGAGTTCGGAATGATCAGAAATGCATTTATAAGACTTGTAGATGCTTCAACCAATAAAGAGATTCTTAAGTATAATCTAGAGAAAATTATTCGGGAATCACTGCAATGATCTTCGGTGAGGTATACAGACATAACGGAGAGTGGAAGTTCTCGGCTGTGGGACAGGAACCACAGATCCGGTCTTGGAGAATTGGCAAGTAGATATATGTAATAAATACTGGGAGAGGGCGCTGCTTTTCCCCAAAATTTCTGAAAAGAGGAGTATATGAAATTTACCGTTTGACTGAAAAAGAAGTTGAAAAGTCAAGGCAGGAATATGGCTCCAAAATGTGATACCTGGATTCGGAACCTACCACCTTTTGGCAGGAGTTCAAGGAGACATTTAACGATCCCTATGATCAGGATATTGCTGCTATCGCAGTACTTATGATAGTAATGTTTTTCTTTGGCTATGCTGAAATTTATGAACCGCTTGGTACTATTATTGCTGGTAATAATAGTAGCCTTTGTATCTGCAAAGACAGGTGTTGCAAGTGACTACCAAGTATCGTGAGTTAAAGGACAATACAAAAGAAGACACATGTAAGGTCTACAGAAACGGTCTTGTAACCGTTATAGATGTGGATGATGTAGTAGTAGGAGACTTTGTACTTTTACAATCGGGAGATAAGATACCGGCAGACGGTATTTTAATAGACGGAGATTTAAGAGTTGACACCTCAGCCCTAAAACGGAGAGGCTGAGGAGTGAAAAACAGCTGCTAAAAAGACGCGATTTGAGTTAAAAGAAGATATCACAGGTGACACATTCGTAGATGCTCATTCACTCTTTAGAGGTGCTGTAGTATTTGACGGAGAAGGTGTTTTAGAGGTTAAGAGAGTCGGACTTAAGTCCATGATGGGTAAGATGACTCTTGAAATGAATGAAGACGATCCTGATTCACCACTTAAGGTGAAGCTTGGAAAGCTGGCGCATCAGATATCAATTTTCGGATATGTAGGGTGCTACAGTAATAGCAATACTTTATTTTGCCACTTTATAGTAAGAGCAGGCGGCTTTGGAAACTATTTTGCTATGGGACCACAGACAATAGTGCAGGACCTGATAAAGGCTGTTACTCTTGCAATAGTTATTATCGTATGTGCCGTTCCTGAAGGATTGCCTTTAATGATATCCTTGGTACTTATGCAAAACACCAGCAGAATGCTTGATCATAACGTACTTGTAAGAAAGGCGGAAGGTATCGAGACTGCAGGTTCACTGAGATATACTTTCAGTGATAAGACAGGAACTATTACAAAGGAAGCCTTGAAGTAGTGGACTCTTCCTTGCAAACGGAAACTCCATTGCGATACCGGATCTTGATGCATCACAGGCAAAAGGTCTTATAGATATTGCATGGTAAGAATACTCAGTCATTGTTTGATGACAGGGGGTGACGGTAGGCGTAATGCAACAGACCAGGCATTGATGAAGTTTATCGGACATGCCACTTTTGATGCATTACAAAATGAGAAGAGCCTTGTGGTGGAGACACATCAGGATTCAACTCAACAAATAGTCAGCCAAGCAAGAATAGATTCTCTCGAGGTAAGACATTCTATGAGGGTGCACCTGGGAGACTGCTTGCAAAAGCGAAGAAGTTCTTGGATGAGAACGGTGAAGCAAAGACAATTGATGCAGGCTGTGCTTTGACAGAAAGATTGATGAGCTTCAGCAAGAGCTATGAGAGTTTTGGCATTCGGATGTTTCAGAGAAGGCTCTTGCTGAAAACAGTGCACATGTAGAAGTATAGTTATCATGAGCTGGTAGGTATCAGAGATGATGTAGGACTTGAGGCTAAGGACCTGCTAGTGCAGAGGTTATGGGAGCAGGAATCCAGGTAGTAATGATTACAGGTGACAGACTTGAAACAGCTATCGCTATTGCAAAAGATGCAGGCCTTATACAGTCTGCTTCGGACAGAGCGCTTTCATCAGCAGAACTCAATGAAATGAGTGATGATGAAGTAAAGAAACTTATACCTCATATCAGAGTTATCGCAAGAGCTCTTCCTACAGATAACATCAAGAATGGTAAGACTTTGCCAGGAGATGAATCTTCTGTATGGGTATGACGGGAGACGGTGTAAACGACTCACCTGCACTTAAGAGAGCAGATGTGGATTGCTATGGGTAACGGTACAGAGGCTGCCAAGGAAGCCGGTGAGATAGTAATTCTTGATGATAATTTCAGATCTATAAAGGATGCTATACTTTATGGTAGAACTATCTATCACAATATACTTAAGTTCTGTAAGTTCCAGTTGGTTATAAATGTTACTACGGTTGATAGTAAGTGCCATCGCTCCTTTTCTTCGAGTGGAAGAGCCGCTTAGGTAACTCACCTTCTGTTTGTAAAACCCCTTAATGGACTGGACTCGGTGCGATAATGCTTTGCGAAATGAGCCTGCTAAAGAAAGCTACATGATGGAAAAGCCAAGAAGAAGAGATGAGAATATCATCAGCAAAAATATGGCTATTCAAATTTTAAGCATGGGACTCTGGCTTACAGCACTCAGCTTTATATATCTTAAGGTTCCGTTCTTTGCAAATTTATTTGACGGCAATGAGGAAGAACTTCTTTGCAGATATTTTGTACTCTTTTATTGCAAGTGCACTCTTTAACTGGATTTAATGTAGAGAGATGAAGGCTTCGGAGATATTTAAGGATTTAATGAAATACAGGTTTCCTTAAAGTGTTCTTTTGCAATAATCATAGTACAGGCGCTTATAGTAAATGCAGGTGCTATACCTTTTGCACCTTTCCAATTTATCGGAAAGATGTTTAGCTGTGTACCGTTTAGTGTACAGGGATGGATAGTAATATTCATACTTGCATTCACAATGATGCCGGGTAGATATAGCTCAGAAAGTTGTAATGAAAACATATAAGAATGTTTTGAATAAGTAATATGCGCTGTCGCTTGCGATAGTCCTTTTTACTATAATATAAATATATACGTTATTGTATTTTGGACATATATACGGTAAAATGATTAGTATATACAATCTAAATTCTAAAAGTTCTAAATTTCAAAAATAATCAAAGAATAATCCAACAGTAAAAATTTTTGGTATAATATGAGGAGATATGCAAGATAAGGATGTGTAACGAGAGATGCTGAAAGTACAATGACGTTTTTGCGGATATTCTAAATGTACTTTTATTTGGCGGTAGAAACGTGGTAGATGAAGCCACGCTTAGCGATGCATTGCCGATGAGTATGCTGAAGATAGACGGAGAGTAAGATCACAGGAAAGAGATATAGCAAAAGTATTGGCGTAAAAACCAAATAAACGTAGCATTATTCGGACTTGAAAATCAGACAACAGCGAATAAAATTATGCCGCTTAGAGTATTTGGATATGATGGGGCAGAATATGTAAAAGCAAAGCAGAAAAGAAAACATTGACAAAGGCAAAAGTATCCGTGATAACTTTGGTGCTGTATTTGGGATAGAAAAGAGGTGGAACTATCCAAAAACACTTTTTGAAATACTGGATATAGATGAAGAAATAAAAGCCATATGTAAATGATTTTAAGATAAACTTATTTGAGATAGCTTATTTGGATAGAGACAGACTTATTTAAGAGTGATTTTTAGGATACTGGCTGATTACCTGTATCAGATGAGAAAAAACAGAGATTATCTAGCTGATGAAACTGCCATCGCCCATGTGGAAGAACTTCTGACATTAATGTCTGCAATGACCGGTGATAACAGATTTGAAGAAACTATAAACGAATTGAAAGGGAAGGAGAAAGTTAATATGTGTGAAGTGCTGGATGGAGTAGAGGCCAGAGGAATAGAAAAAGGAATGGAAAAAGGGTATAGAAAAGGCACAGAAAAAGGAATGGAAAAAGGTGGGGCGGTAGGAGACAGGAAGGTGTTATAAGCATACTGCATCTTTGGTCAATGACGGAATACTAGTATTGATGAGGCTGCTGTCAGAGCAAATATGAGCGCCGAAGATTTTGAGAAGTTTATAAAGTGATATTTCTAAACACAATCTGTATACAATCCTTAGCGACTGTCAAGCATAAATGATTATGTCCCAAAATAATTAATTTATAAGCCCCCACAAAGGGCTTTTATCATGCGCTTTTTAAGTCGTCTTCACCTGTGTGGCTGTGAATGCAAATTTATTAAAGGCCTCTAATCTCCAAGGATGGTTCATTGGAGGAATATAAGGCTTTCTAGGTTTAGGTTGTTTGTAGTCAGCGTCCAAGTCCTTAGATTTGTGTTCATGAGCCGGTAGTTTCTTCCAGTGCATAAATATCCTTGTCATTTACGCACGCAAAACATAGACCCATCAAATGCCTTGATAAGCATAACCTGGTACCTTTTCGATAATGGATTTGGACTCCATTATGATCTATCATCTTATAAAATTTCTTCTTAAATTGAATCGCATGTCCGGCATCAACAGTTCTCTCAGTCAAAACTGCTAAAGTAAGATTTATTTTTTCTTTAGACGGTTGCGTTTCAAAAGACAGATTTGATACTCACGAAGTGGAAGTGAGAACTCTCATTGAATTCCTTTATGTAGGAGTGAAGGAATTCATTGGCATTATTGATGTCGGTTACGCCTCGCGAGTCTAAACTCACAGGCAGGCGTGACTGTAAGGTTTGATTCAATCGTTCTATGCGTCCTTTAGCCTGTGGTACGCTGCTTGATTCAAGTTGTGTACCAAGTTGCTTGCAGGCGTAAGCGAACTGTGTATAGGTGTCGTTGTCGTCAGATAAGGCACCTTTTTTCTTGTAAGTAAATACAGTACGTTTATCGGTAAGAAATTTATAGGGGATACCATAATCGGTAAGAATCTGTTCAAACACATGGTAGTAGCCGTTAAGGGTCTCCTGAGTATCAAACCATGCACCGGTAACAGCACCTGAGGCATCATCAATAGCTAAATGTAGATGCCATATCTGTCCCGGCACCCATTCATAAGGGGTTGCATCCATCTGAAGCAATTCACCGAAATAAGCACATCTTGGACGACGACTGTGAGCATCTTCAACTGCTACTAAGTTAGCCTGTATCTGTGATAATTCTTTTTTTGACGTTGCAGCTTCCTTCTTGGCTCTGAGTGCTTGCCTAATGCGTCTACGTTTGGCTTTTGTAGCCTTTGGAGATAGAATGTATTCCGACTCCAAAATACTCATTACAGAGGAAGAAGAGATGCTTATGCCCTCATGCTTTTTTAGAAGCTCTGTATAGTGTTCAAAGTTAGCCTCGTAGTATTTAGTTCTGTATAGATCAAGAACCTGACTTCTGATATCAGGGTGGATGGTAGTAGCCGGCTTCTTACCTCTGTTACCATGAATAAAGAATGCTTTACCATCTTTAATATAGCCTTGTATCATACGGTTTATATGCCTCTTGCTGCATCCTAGGATAAGAGCAGCTCTATCCTTATTAGCTGTATCTGGGTGATCTACCAGACCTTTAATAACCTCGTACTTTCTTTGTTCATCCATTGATAAAATAACCTTTCTGATAAGTCAGTCCCTCCTAGTGTTAGAATATACAAAATAGTATTCTACCATAAGTGGGACATTTTTATTTGTGGTATAATGGGACTTTATCATATATGGCTTATACACAATCTGTATACAATCCTTAGCGACTTTACTTTTTGTCTCATGTTAAAATTAAAATGTTGTTTTGAACAATGAAAGTGAATAAGGAGGTGCTTTTATGTCACAACTGGGAAGTATAATAGCGGTAATACTCTCAATAGTTGTTGTGGCGCCTCTAAGTTGGAGTTTAGTGATTGCTCATCGTAAGAAGTCATATGAAGATAAGATCGGATCATGGGCAGAGATTAAATCCAGAGAAATAATAGAGGCCAGTTTTAAAACAGCCGAGACAAAGAAACGTGAAGCTCTCTTGGAAGCAAAAAGAAGAGTCTATAAAGACCAAAAATGAGCTTGATAGAGAGGTGAAAAGAAAGAAGGGCAGAGTTAGCCACATGAGAAAAAGAGCACTAGTAAAGAAGAGAACTTGGACAAGAAGCAGGATCTACTTGAAAAGAAAGAAGAGGTGTTCTTTGCAAGAGAGGAGAAGATATCTGGCATAGAGCAAGGAAGTTGCAGATCCCTGTATGATAAGGGAATCGCCGAGCTTGAGAAAAATATCCGGACTCACAATGTGATCAGGCTAAGGAATTTTTAGTTTACAATCAGTTGAAGATGAAGTAAAAACATGACAAGCGCAAAAGCTTATTGAAAGAGCTTGAGAATGACCGCAAAGGATGAAGCCGAGAAAAAGGCAAGGAATATGTGGTCACTGCAATTCAAAAGATGTGCGGCAGACCATGCAGCGGAAACAACAGTTTCGATGAGTTGCTTTTACCTAACGACGATATGAAGGGTAGAATCATGGGTCGTGAGGGTAGAAACATACGCACACTGGAACAGCTTACAGGAGTAGAGCTTATCATTGACGATACCCCTGAGGCAGTAGTTTTATCCTGTTTTGATCCAAAGAAGAGAAGTGGCAGAGTAGCGCACTTGAAAAGGTTGATTGTCGACGGTCAGTATTCACCCTGCAAAGAATTGGAAGAGATGGTGGATAGGGGCAAAGAAAAGGTTGACGGTATTATGAGAGAGGAAGGCGAGAATGCGGCACTTGAGGTTGGTGTGCACGGTATACATCCTGAACTCGCATAAAATTACTTGGAATGAAATTTAGGACCAGTTATGGTCGGGAATGCTAAAACATTCTATTGAGTGGCACAGTTGTCAGGACTTTTAGCAGCAAGTTGGAGTGGATATTAGATTGGCGAAGAGCGTTTACGCATACATGATATTGGAAAAAGCCATCGACCAGCGAGGTGGAAGGTTCACATGTACAGATTGGTGTGGAACTTTGTAAGAAGTACAAGAACATCCGGGTTGTAATCAATTCTGTAGAATCACATCATGGAGATGTTGATCCGGATTCACTTATTGCATGTTTGGTACAGGCGGCAGATACTATTTCCGCAGCAAGACCGGTGCAAGAAGAGAAACACTGGAGACATATACTAACAGACTGAGTCAGCTTGAGAAATCACTACATCATTTGACGGAGTTGAGAAGTCATTTGCTATCCAAGCAGGACGTGAAGTAAGAATCATGGTATTGCCTGGAGAAAGAGGTGATGACGTATATGGTTATTTTAGCCAGAAACATCTCAAAGAGAATAGAAGAAGAGATGCAACACCGGTAAATAAAAGTAAATGTGATCAGAGAATCAAGAGTGGCAGATAAGTTGTAAGATAATAGGAGGCGTGAGTAGCTGTCGCCTTTTTAGTGTAAAATTATAAATTTTGATTGTAACCTTTTTGCAAGTATTTTAAAAAGAAAAAATATCATATAATAGTAATTGACTGAAACTCTAATATGGTATTTAATAGTATGGAGAGAATATTATATAAACATATAGATATGGAGGAAAGGAAATATATGAAAATTTCGATTGCTGTAGCGGCAATAAGTGGAATAATAAGTTTGGCGGCTCCTATGACTGCACGCAGCATCGGGAATCAAGTCTAAAGATAAATATCAAATCAGATGCTATTACAGTGGGTAAAGACAGAGATATCAATGATATTACAGTAAATGTATCAGGAAGCAATTACTACATTGACGGTGTCGATTTTATGGATATAGGGTACTACATGGGAGATTACAGATACTCCTAAGATCACAGTACATTTGTCTGCAAATGACAATTATTACTCAGTGTTTATAAGGCTGAGGATTTAGAAATAACAGGTAGAGCTTTATAGAGGCAAGAAGAGAGAACAGTTCAAATGATTTTATACGTAGATATACAGTTACCTGCATTGATAAATCAGGTATCACCTAGAAACGGTAAATTTAAGTTTAGTAACGGTCAGGCTGCATGGAGCATATCACAGGGAGCTTCAGGTTATCAGGTAAAAGCTTATAAGAGATAATGCATCCCACAGTCGGCGGAGTGCAGAATTTTACTACAAACAGTGCAAACTTTAAGTCACTCATGACAAAGTCAGGTACATACACATTGAAGGTTAGAGCTGTAAACGGTGACGGTACAAAGAGCAGTGCATGGGTATCATCAAGCACAGTAACAATAAGTCAGGTTGAGGCTGCAAACAATTACAATGAGAGTAAGAATGTTACAACACTTCAAGGCACATGGCAGAGAAATGCTACAGGTTGGTGGTATGCATTCTCTGACGTGTAGATGTAACTTCACCATGGAAAGCAGATAGCGGTGAGTGGTACTACTTCAATGCTGACGGGTATATGCTTGTAGGCTGGCAGAACATTGCTGGCAACTGGTACTATATGGATCTTAACAGAGGAAACATGCTTTCAAATACCACAACACCTGACGGATACTTTGTAAATGAGTCAGGCGCATATGTTGCAAGATAATAAATAATATAGTAGAGTATAAAAAGAAACTCAAAGCTGTAAGACAGTTTTAGAGTTTCTTTTTAGTTAATGTAAATTTACTTTTTAATATTGACAAATCCCTTTTGAGGTATTTAGATCTCCTTTTATAACAAAGCTGAATTTCAAAGTACCTTCACCTTTTATTAAATACTCGTCAAGAGTGGGTGCCCCAGGCATCATCACCTCCGATACCCATCTGTGCAAGATTTACACGAAGTACAGTCTTTGTAACAGGCGGCAATTCAAAGTCATGTCTTGCCTCTTCAATCTCACTCGGAGTATAGGCAAGAGCTGAAACATTAATACAATTTCCTGCAACTATAAGGCCTCGTCCCTTCTTATCGGTAATCTTTGCACATCTTACATGAGATTTATGCCACTCTCCTGTGGTGAGAGATATTTAGCGAGCTGATCCGCTCACCTTGCCTTCTGAAAAGGTCGATCTTTGCGCCCGGAAGTCTGTCGGAGTAAGTTTCCATAGGACCTGCACCATACCATGAAATATTTTCATATTCAGGCTTTAACTTAAACATTGTACCGAACTCAGGTAAATCATATTGACCTGTTTCACTCTTATAGTCCATATTTATCTTGATGCTGCCGTCACCAAACACCTCATATTCCACAGTGAGCTCATCAGCACAAGCAGGAAGAGCATATTTATATGTTACAGACACATGAGTTTCATATTCCTTTATAACAGGTCTGAACGCAGGCCAGTAAGTACTGTTTTCATTTGGCACTTTTGTAGTGGCATAAAGTGAAGCCACTTTCCATTTAGAGTATCTAAAAGGCATATTATTGCCGTAATCATTGTCTGTAGGCGGTCTCCAGAAATGAGGTCTGGGTATAGCTTTAAGCAGCTCCTTTCCGGCATATCTGTATGACACAAGTCCGCCGAAATTCTGTGAGAACAGAGCTTCAAAATTATCACCTTTTATTCCGAAGTTTACAACTCCCATTGTGAGCTTAAACGGTTTTATCTCACAAAGCGGTGTATCACAAATAATATTATCATCAAATTTTGAGAAAAGAGCCTCATATGCCTTACTACCTTCTCTAAAACAAGCTCTGTAAATGAAACTTCACAAGATCATAGATCGTTTCAATATTAAGAACAGCTTTTACCCCTACAACAAGCTCATCACCATATACACCAAAAAGCTCTGTTGCCTTTTTCTTTGCATTTAATACATGCTCAGTTTTTGATAATCCTCGGCTTTTTAGTAAAGCTGCTTTTCATACAATGTCTTTCCGAATTTCTTTAGATAACAACAAATTTATAGTCATTCAAATCTCTGAAAAGATTTCTGTTGTGTACATATAATAAGTCTTTGTCAAAGTCTATCTTTTAAATCAACAGGTCTGTAATTATATCTTACCGCCTGAATTTTAGGAGACATATCCTGTCGCCTCCGTATACTATACTGTTTCCGCTGAAGTTATAGTCGGTAGGAGAGTCGTCAAAAATCTCCACCGTAGTACTGAGTATCATTGCCGAAAGGATCCTTACCGGTAATGCTTTTGATCGATATAGTCCCAGATAAATCCGCCCTGAAAAAGCTCCTCTTCCCATGCAAGCTCGGTATAAAGTTGCATACCTCCACATGAGTTACCCATTGCATGAGTATATTCACATTCAATAAAAGGTTTATCCCTATGAGTTTTTCAAAAATTCCTTTACATCAGCTACCTTGGCATCATTCTGCTTTTCGATATCTGAGGTATCATTGCAACGACGGTCGTTGAAAACACCCTCATAATGAACAAGTCTGCTTGAATCTTTTCTGAAGAATTCGCTCATCTCATAGATATCGCTTCCTCCATAGCTTTCATTTCCACATGACCAGATAAGTATGGAAGAGTGGTTTCTGTCTCTCACTATACATGGAGTTTGCTCTGTCAAGTAAAAGCGGCATCCACTCTTTCTTATCACCGGGAACTACCATATCATAGTCGGAAACACCGCTAAGAAGTCCGTCCCAGCTGCCGTGAGACTCAAGATTACATTCATCCATAAGATAGATGCCGTAGATATCACATAGCTCATAGAGTGCAGAGCAGTTTGGATAATGGCTTGTTCTTATGGCATTGATATTGTTTTCCTTCATGGTAACTATATCTTTTTGACTTCCGCATAGCTGATTGCACGACCGGATTTAGAACTGAAATCATGTCTGTCCACACCTGCGAAACACGATTCTTTTACCGTTGACAGTCATTATATTAGATGAATCAAATAATCTAATACCGATTTTTACAGAAGTTACTTCAAGTAAATTATCACCGTCATATATTCTCGATATACAGAGTATAAAGATTTGGTATTTTCCGCACCCAAAGTTTTGGCTCATTTATCTCAAATAAAACATTATTTTTCACGGAAACATGATCATTATCAAGCTCTGATACAAGAGTTTCATCAAAGAAACATTTAAACTCATTAGACTTTAAAGTCATATCAAAAGCGTCATATAATCTGAGTTTGACTTTGCACTTTGACTTAGAGTCAATGATATATTAAGTTTGACTTTATCAAGATTCTTATTTTCAAATATCTGGTTTACACTCTATATCTTCTAAATGACATTTCGGTTTTGCATAGAGACAGATATCTCTAAAAATTCCTGAGAATCTGAAGAAACTCTGATCTTCAAAGCCAGCTGCCTGAACACCATTTTGTAACCTGTATTGCAAGTTTGTTCTCACCTTTACTATATATTTACTTAAATCAAACTCGGAAGGAGTAAAACTGTCTTCACAGTAGCCTATATAATAACCGTTTAGCCATACGGCGGCCGCACTCTCAACACCTTCCATTCTTAAAACAATATCCTTGTCTGTAAAACTTTCAGGTAATGTAAAGTATTTTACATAGCTTGCAACAGGATTAAAGTCAATAGGAGACTGCCCTGATTTAAGCTCCTGTCTACCGTCCCAAGGGTATGCAACATTGGCGTAATGAGGTCTGTCATAGCCCTCCATTTGTATATGTGCCGGAACTCTGATATCCTCCCAGTTTCTGCAATCAAAGCTTAAAAGCTCAAATCCGTCAGGAGTGGAAGCAGGATTGATTGAGTAGTCAAATTTCCATACACCGTTCAGATTGTAGTATAGGGAAGACTCACCCTTTTTATAAGTTCATTTCTGTTTGCAACAACTTATGGTCTGAATGTGCCGGAAGTCTGTTTTCCTCAAAAACAGTAGGTTCTAAAAATGTTTTTAAGATATCTTTTATTCATTTTTACCTCTCTTAAAATTATATTTTATCAATAAAGGTATGAAATCTTACCACAGTTTATCCTGTGTCAGGTTTCACACCTTTTAGAATACGTATATTACTTTACTGCACCTGTAATTCCTTCAGCAAATTGCTTTTGGAGCACGAAGAATATGATAACTGTAGGTATACTGCAAAGAAGTACCGCAAGCATAAGTACACCGTAGTCGGTTACATAGCCTTCCTTTAAGTTGGCTACCAACATAGGCATTGTAATGGATGTTTTTTTCAGTCATGATGTACTTTGGCCAAAGATATGAGTTCCATGCACCCATAAATGTAATGATGGCTGCTGAAGCTATGTAGACTTCATAGTCGGAATAAAGATTCTAAGGAATATATTAAATTCATTTAATCCGTCAAGTCTTGCAGCTTCAAGTATATCATGTGGGAATGATCTGGCACTCTGTCTAAAGAGCATTATCAAAAACGGGGTGGACAGTGTGGGAAGTAAAAATCCTAAAGTTGAGTTTAAAAGTCCCCATTTTGAAAACATCTGAAAGAGCGGAATCATAATAGCCACAAAAGGAACCATCATAGCCAACAAAAGTATAGCTATAATAGCGTCCTTGCCTTATCATGATAGATTTCAAAACCGTATCCGGCAAGTGAGCAAATAAATAGTGCCAATACAGTCATCATTATAGAGTATTTAAATGAGTTTATCATAGCACCGCTGACATCACTTGCACCAAGCAGGTTTGAAAGGTTTTTAAAGAGATAATTACCCGGAAGGAGAGCACCTCTTATTACATCTATGCTGGTATGAGTAGCACTGACCGCCATCCAATATAGCGGGAAAACCGATATAAGTGAAACAATGGTCAAAAATACATATTTTGCAATATTTCTTATCTTAGTCACGCTTATCACCTACTTTCATCTGTATTGTGGCAAGTACTGCCACCAAAATCAAAATAAAGAATGACATGGCGGCTGAATAGCCGAAGTTTGGTACATACTTAAATGAAGAGTTATAAATATAATGAGACATTGTGATAGTTGCATTTGCCGGACCGCCACTTGTAAGATTGACAGACTCATCAAACAACTGCAATGTACCGTTTGTTGACATGATAGCTGTAAGTAAAATCATCGGCTTTAAAAGCGGGATGGTTATTTTTCTGAGTATCTGGAAATATGTTGCTCCGTCGATCTTTGCCGCTTCATATATGGAGTACTCTATATTTTGAAGTCCTGCAAGATAGAAAACCATATTGTAGCCCGTCCATCTCCAAAGCAGAGCAATTATAATAACAATTCTTGCCGCAAAAGGATTTGAAAGGAAATTATAGCCTGTGTGCAAAATTCCAAGATTTACAAGTGCGGTATTTATATATCCGTCAACGGCAAAGAGTGATCTGAATATAATGGCATATGATACAAGAGATGTAGCACATGGTAGGAAAATACAGGTTCTGAAAAGCCCTTTAAACCTTAAATGCTTATCATTTAATAAAGATGCCAAAAGCAGGGCAAATAAAAGCATTATAGGTACCTGAACGATCAGGTATATAAAGGTGTTTTTCAAAGACTGCATAAAGATTGCATCAGCAAACATTCTCTTATAATTTGTCAATCCGGCAAAAGAAATTTTTGCACCCACACCGCTTTGCATAGACAAAATTATGGCTCTTATCATCGGATAGAAACTCATAACAGCTATAAGCACGGTGGCAGGGTCAAAAATATCAACCTGATATATTTTTGTTTTTGTGAGAGTGAAAGTTTTTCTTATTCCCCATAAATTTCTCCTTCGATTAAACAAGGGGCAGACTTGACCATGGCCAAACCTACCCTGACAAAATCTTAAAAATTATTTACCCATTGCGAAATTAACAGTGTCCTGTACAGTTTTAAGCTCGCTGTCAACATCAGCACCGGCAATGATATTTGTTGCCGCAGCAGCTACGGCATCTCTTGCTTCATAGTAGTAAACACCTGTATTATTCTTTGGTGTCTTAGAGGCAAAGTCTGTAAGTAAGCTGTAAACTTGTTGTCCGCCAAAGAACTCTACCTTTTCTGCATAAGCTTCTGTACCGCCTGCAGGTAACCATGTAGCCAATGCACCGCTTGGAAGAATATTGTCATAAAGCTCTGTGCTTCCTGCAAATGTCTTTGCAAGGAAATCAACTGCCAAATCTTTCTTCTTTGAGCCGGCATTTACAGCCCAGCTTGAACCACCGTTATTTGAATAGTTTGTCTGCTCGCCTACACCTGCAAGTTTTTGGAAGATTTGTTACAGCCCACTTTCCTGACTGATCCTTGGCAGCTCTTATAGAACCCATAATCCAGCATCCGTTGATAGTTCCGGCTACGGTCTCGGTATTCATTGTAGTGATATACTGATCCCAGTCGTTTACAAGGATCATAACACCTGATTCCTTAAGCTTTTTATATGTCTCAAGAGCCTTCTTTAATGTTTCGTTTCCTACGATATTCGGGTCACCCTTGTCATCAAAGAGTGAAGCACCTGTAGATTGAAGGATAATCATTATAATATCTGCTTCATTTGCCTGACATGAGAGCAAAGGCTTTCCGGTCTTAGCAAGTACATCCTTACCGATCTCTATATATTTGTCCCAGTCGATATCTGTAAGATCGGCTACAGTATAGCCTGCCTGCTCAAGGATATCTGTTCTGTAAGCAGCGATAACTGTACCGTTATCAAAAGGAACACCGTAGTTTACATTATTTACGGTTGAGTAAGCCAATTTACCCGGTGCAAACTGTGTAAAGTCAAAAGCCTTTGTTTCAGTCAAGTTTGCAAAAACATCAGGGAATGAAATCTGATTCTTCCAGAAAGCATTATCCTGCATAAGGAAAATATCAGGTAATGTAGATAAATCGCCTGCAACACCTGCAGTGTTGATCTTTGTCTGTAAATCAGCCCATGGAGTTTCAACTACATTGAGTTTGAAATCAGGGTGATCTTTTTGATAAACCTTAGCTGCCTCATTCATCGCATTGATATTGAATGCAGGATCCCAACACCATACTGTAAGAGTATTGTCATCTGCAGCAGTTGCCGCATTATCTGCAGCCTGTGAACCGCTTGTGGAAGCTTCTTTTCCACCGCCACATCCTGCAAGTAAGCCGATGCACAATGCACCTGCTATAAGAACACTTAAAAATTTTCTTTTTCACAAAAAGTCCTCCTTATCGTTACAATCAGTTGAGCCAGCTATATATAAAGTGGGTTGGAAAAGCCTGTAAAACTCAACCTGAATTGTCATCATTTTCAGAAATTATACAATATTGTGAAAAATAATTGTCTATGGTAGTTTTATACTATTATAAAAGATATAATTGTTTATATTGTATATCAAAAAGTAAAAAACAATAGAATGAGCTAAAAATAATTAAGTAAATAAAAATATGTATTTAATACTAGAAAAGCTCTTTGAAAATTGAAAAACTTTCAAAAGAGCTTCAGTATTTGATAATTATAGAATATTAAGTAGATGCTTTTGTCGAGTTTTGCATAAAATTTCTAACTGAACTGTTTTTATCAAATTAATGATATTATCAACACCGTTTGTGGCATCGAGTTTGACATAGCATCTATATACTTTTGTCTGTTTTTATAAAGCTCTGATATTTCACGGCAAGTGAAATATTTGCAAGTGCCTCTTCATCTATTACTTTAGAATAACCGCATTTTTCAAAAAGATTCGGCATTTAATATTTGATCGCCTCTTGAAGCGGCACCTGAGAGCGGTATCAAAAGATTCGGTTTTTCTGAGTGCCAAAAGCTCGCATATTGTATTTGCACCTGCTCTTGAAACGACCACATCGGCAGAGCAAAGAAATCCTTCAGCTCCTTATCCACATATTCATGTTGAAGATAACCGGATCTTCCATAAGCTTTTTCGTCTACATTACCCTTACCGCAGATATGTATTACATTAAACTCTTTTAATATATCATCAAGAGATTTTCTGATTGCCGTATTTACTATAACGGAGCCTAGACTCTCCTATGATAAGAAGAGTCGGTTTCTTATCAAATCCTGTCAGTTTGAGAGCCTCTTCCCTGTTACCGCTTAAAAGCTCTTTCCTGATAGGCGAACCTGTAAGTACAGCTTTTCCCTTTGGAAGATACTGTAGAGTCTCCGGGAAATTGGTACAGACTTTCGTAGCAAACTTGGTTGCTATTTTATTGGCAAGTCCCGGTGTAATATCAGATTCATGTATGATAACAGGAATCTTTAAAAAAGCCGCAGCCATAACCACAGGAACGACTGACAAAGCCTCCTTTTGAGAAGACTATATCGGGTGCATACATTTTTATGATTTTCTTTGCTTCAAAAAGTCCTTTTACCACTCTGAAAGGGTCACTGAAGTTTTTCAGGTCAAAGTATCTTCTGAGCTTTCCTGAAGATATACCTTCATATGGAATATTTTGAGCCTTTATAAGACCTTCTTCCATACCGTTTTTACTGCCTATGTATTTGATATCAAATCCGAGCTACTTTTAATGCAGGCAAGAGAGCAGATGTTCGGTGTGATATGTCCTGCAGTACCGCCACCCTGTTAATATTATTTTTTATCATTATTTCCATTCTTTATGTTATAATTGAAAGCCTATATATTAAGTATAATTTAACAAGTATAAATATTCAAGTGAGGAGAATGCAATGATTGAAAGTAATAAATTGCTATGGAAGAGGAAATTTTCAAAGTTGAAAGAAATTATGGAAAATAAAGAGACAAAAAGTCATGCATGTATGGAGTTTGTACAGGGAAAGATAAGTGGAAAAGCTTTCGTTACCGTAGTACGCTCAGGTATAGATGTGAAGTTAATGCGAGCATGTGCCTCAGATACTGGCGGACAGATTCGGAGGGAACGGTGATAAATAACGGAATTGCCGGTTCACTGAAGAATGAGATAAATATAGGAGATATAGTGCTCTCCACAGATGCCGTAATTCATGATATGAATGTTGAAGGCTTCGGATATCCGAGGGGACAGGTACCGAGAATGGATGTATTTGCATTCCCTACAGATGACGGTTTAAGTACTTGCAAAGAAAAATCTGTGAAGAAGAGCTGAAAGATATTTCTGTTTTTGAGGGCAGAGTCTGCGACGGTGATATTTGTGTCCAGATAAAGAAACCAAGGAAGATTTGAAAAACACTTTTTGGCGGATGCTGTACTGAAATGGAGGGTGCCGCAATAGCACAGGTTGCATATTTGAACGGAATGAAAGCACTTATAGTCAGAGCCATATCCGATAAGGCGGATGACAGTGCAAGTATGGACTATGCCGAGTTTGAAAGAAAGGCAATAGAAATTGTGTGAAGCTTACACAAGATTGATAGAAACTATTGATACTTCCTACTATTGCCAATAGTATATAGTTGTTATAAAATAAAAACAATATATTGTTTTAGAACATGCTATGGTTATATGACTGTAACAAAATTATAAAACACAGAAAGGCGTATAATATGAACAAGACATAAGTTTGATTATTCAAAAGCAATATGGCATTTTTGGGGGAGGATGAGCTTCAAAATTTTTAAAACAACCACATTGAATGCCAGAGATACATTATTATCAAAGTCGGGAGCAGGATCAGATTTTCTTGGTTGGACTCGATCTTCCTATATACTATGATAAGGAAGAGTTTGAGAGAATAAAGACTACAGCAAAGAAGATAGCAAAAATGATTCCGATGTACTTTTGCGAGTGGGAATCGGAGGCTCATACCTTGGTGCCAGAGCTGCGATAGAGTTTTTGAGTCACAGTTTCTATAACTGCTTGGATAAATCACAGAGAAAAACACCACAGATAATATTCTGCGGAAATTCAATATCATCAAAGTATATAGCAGATTTGAAGGATGTTTTGAAAGATAAGGATTTTTCTATAAATATAATATCAAAGTCGGGAACTACATGACAGAACCTGCTATCAGTTTTTAGAGTATTTAAAGAACTCTTATAGAAAAAGTATGGAAGAGGAAGAAGCAACAAAAGAATTTATGCAACTACAGATAAGGCAAGGGGTGCATCAAATCACTTGCCAACGAAGAAGGATATGAGAGCTTCGTAGTACCTGATGATATAGGTGGAGATTCTCGGTACTTACAGCTGTAGGTCTGCTTCCGATAGCTGTTGCGGGAATAGATATTGATGAGCTTATGGCAGGTGCCGCAGCTATGAGAGAAGAAGTAATCGGAAAGCCTTTTGAGGAAAATCCTTCACTTTTATATGCAGCAATCAGAAATATATTCCTTAGAAAAGGAAAGAATGTGGAAGTTACGGCAAATTATGAGCCGAGTCTCACTATGTATCGGAATGGGTGAAAACAGCTCTTTGGTGAGAGTGAAGGTAAGGACAGCAGAGTATTTTTCCCTGCAGCAGTTGATCTGACAACAGACTTACACTCTATGGGACAGTATATTCAAGATGGTGGAAGAAATGTTGTTTTGAAACCGTACTTGATATAGAAGAATCACCTGCAGAGATTTTATTGAAGGAAGAAGAGACGGATACAGACGGTATGAACTATTTGGCCGGAAAGAGTGTGGATTTTGTAAATAAGTCAGCAATGAACGGTACAATACTCGCACATACAGACGGTGATGTTCCGAATCTTAAAATAAATATACCTAATGAGAGTCCTTTCTCACTTGGAAGTCTTTTCTATTTCTATGAGTTTGCATGTGGTGTGAGCGGATACATACTCGGTGTAAATCCGTTCAATCAGCCGGGCGTTGAAAGTTATAAGAGCAATATGTTTGCACTGCTTGGTAAGCCGGGATATGAAAGTCAGAGAGAAGAACTTCTAAAGAGGCTTAACTAAAGATGTTTCGAGCTTTGGGGAAAGATATTTAAAGACAATCGATTGTTAAAAGACCATGTTGCAACAGATGTCGATTACAGTAAAGACAGAAAAACAATGATATTTGATGCGATAAGAGAGATATGTCATGAATTTGATATAGCAGAACCTATATGGCTTTTGCCTAATATAGATGACTTTGCTTATAGAGGTAAAGTAAGATTTAATGCTGACAACTTTTATAGAACAAATAGATTTTGACTATCTGGAAATACAAATAATAGAAGAATAATAAAATGGAGAGTGTGTTATGGCAGAACCTATTTTTAGACTATGACAGTTTTTGAAGGTGCAAAAAGGGTGCCTGCTGAGCTTGACACATTGAGTACAGAGAGGAAAGACTCAGAGCTGAAGGCGACAGAGTAACCAAAGCTATAGAAGCTGAAAAAAGCCACGGAGGCAGAATAGCCGAGACACATCTAAAAGATTAAAGAGATAACATCCACATATGATGCCGAGATTAAAAAGGCTGAAGATATCCCGAAAATCTTTGGAGGCAAAAGAAGGGTAAGGCAAAAGAGTAAAAAGGTAGAGTGAAAGAATTGCCGATGGAGCTAAAGAATGTGCACACGATCGTATAGCAAATACAAAATCTGAAAATAAAAAGCGAGATAAAAGAAAAAATTGCCGAGATTTTGCGAGGAAGATTAGTATCACACATTTTATTTCCACACAAATTCTTTGATTTTTGTAAAGATAGTTTTAGCTGTACTTGTAATATTCCTTGCAATACCTATGAGTAATTTATAAGCTGATACCGAATCACAGAACTATATATTTACCTTTATTTGCTTTGCGGTTATTATTTTTGATAGGCGGATTGTATGTATTGATAGGAAATCTACAAAAGCAAGACATAGAGACAGCCTGCTTAAGATAAGAGCTATGAGAGATACTATTGACAATGATTTTAAGAGAATCAAACTGATAACAAAAGAGATAAATAACGACTCGTCAGAGGAAAAGTATGATTTGGAGAGCTTTTGATGCCGAGATGAAGAAAGCAAAGATTGAATGTACAGAGTATAAAGGATAAAGAAAACTGCAGCTGCAAGCGAGTTTGAAAACAGTACAAAGAAAATTATTGCAGATGAGATAACGGATAATTCAAGAGAAAAACTTGAGAGTCTGAACAATGAGCTGGAGGTGACAAAAGCAAAAGCCTCGGAAGTATAGCTTCAAGAAGATCGGAGATAAACTTAGATATATCCGATAAGTATGAGATCATATCTTGAAGAGACTTTTACAGCCGTCAAAGATAGAGGCTTTACAAAAACTTATAAGTGACAAGGAAGCGTCCAATCTGATTGAGGCTATAGATCTGTACAAAAGAAGACAAAACGGATAGAGATGATAGAAGATAGGAAATAAAGAAGCGGGAGCTTAAAGACAGAATAATAGTAACTGCCGATCTTGATGAGAAAAATGCTCCAAGATCCAGAAGAAGACTAAAATGTCAACTTTTTTGTAGAAAGGGGGAGGTTTATCCTCCCTCCTGCTTGCTAATAACTGCTTTAACAGTTGTATTTACATTAATAAAGCCGGTATAAGAGTTATGATAAATTTAAACTCAGAATGGATTCATGAACTCAGTGAGGGCAGCCTTGTAGGTTATGAAAAAGCTTGGTAACGGTTTTTAAAGTATTCAAAAGACGGTGCATTGTATTTAAAGCCCGGCGGAAAAGAAGTGTGGATAGAAAGCTATGAGATGTCAAATCCAAAGACTGACAATAACGGAAAATATAATAATATTTGATGTCGGAGGAAAATGATCTTGAAAGCTATACAAAAGACGGCAGGGTGCTGACGATAGGTACCGATTTACCGATACTTAAGGCTGTCGTATCAAAAACCGGTATAATTACCATATTGAGAGATTCAGAATTCACATATATATTTTTCTATAACAAAGAGGAGACAGCTTAACATAAGTATAAAGTCAGCCACTTGCAGACGGCTTTCCTACAGATATAGCATTGTCACCTGACGGAACCGCACTTATGGCAACGTTCCAGTACTTAAAGGGCAGTTCAATGATGGGAAGAGTGGTTTTTTATGATTTCTCGGATATCGGACAAAATATGCCGAATAGAGTCGTAGGCGGCTGATGAAGAGTTTGTTTCTTCAATGGTGGCAAGAGTAAGGTATTTTGATAAAATAAATTCGGTAGCAATTGCATCTGACGGACTTTATTTCTTCTCGTCAAAGAATGTTGCTTCTCCGAAGCTTATTAAGACAATAAAGGCCGAAGAAGATATTGAAGCTGTGGACTTTGAGGGAAATAAACTTTTGTGTAGTATATAAAACACATCGGAAAAATTTAATCACACATTATATATATACTCGAAAACACGACGATGTTATCTCTGAAAAAAGAGTTTTTGGGAGATTTTTCAAATCTGATATGCAAAAGGCTATATTTATCTGACGAGGATTGTAAGGCGATAATAATGAACACGGCAGGTGTAATAAAAATACAGCAGTAGTACTGATTCAAATATACATAAGATTGTAAAAAGAGGGTTGTTATCAGGTTTACAATACTTGGAGATAATGACTTTAGAGGAATAGTACTTAAGTAATATAGAGGAGAAAATATGGAACAGGTATGCTAGGAGTTGACATTGGAGGAACAAGTGTAAAGTTGGGTATATTCACACTTAACGGAGATCTTTTAAAAAAGTGGGAAATACCTACGGAGCCTAAAAACGATCCGAAGGCACTTATTGAGAAAAATCGGAAAGTCTATAAAAAGAAACCTTGAAAGAGGCAAGACTTACTCTTACAGATTGTGTAGGTGTAGGAATGGGAGTTCCCGGACCTGTAATGCCGAACGGATTTATAGAGGTGGTGGTAAATATAGGATGGCGAGAAGTTTTTCCTGCCAGAATACTCTCAGACTTACTTGCAGGTATGCCTGTGGCTCTCGGTAACGATGCAAATGTGGCAGCACTTGGAGAAGCATGGGATGGGAGGTGACAGCATCAGCAGGATTCCGTAATGGTAACTCTTGGAACCAGAGTAGGCGGAGGAATTATAATAGACAGGAAAAATTGTTCGGGAAAGCACGGTCTTGGCGGAGAGATAGGGCATAGTCCATGTCAGAGAGTCTGAGACTGAAAATGCAATTGCGGCGGAAAGGGTTGTCTTGAACAGATATCAAGCGCTACAGGAATAGTAAGGAGGCAAAGACTTCTTGCACAGCAAAGAAAGTTGCATCAAGACTTGCCTGCTGGAGGATATAACTGCAAAAGGACGTACTTGATGCGGCCAAGGCAGGTGATGCTATAGCGCTTGGAAGTTGTGGATACAGTTTCAAAAATATCTGGGAATAGCGCTCACACTTGGCAATGACTGTAGATCCGGAAATATTTGTTATAGGTGGTGAGTATCAAAAAGTCGGAGATTTCTTATAGATAAAATAAGAGAAAAATTTGAATATTATCACCTATAACAAAGAATAAGGCGGATATAGTTCTTGCAAAGCTTGGAAACGACGCCGGAATATACGTGATGCGGCAAAGTTGGTATGGATAAAAGGAATATAAATCATTTCTTAAAATACTTTTCATATTGACTTCTTTTTATAAGTTTCAAGTGATATAGTGTCGATATCAGAAAATGATGTTTGAATAGCATAAAGTCATTTGATTTTAGGAGGAATTAAATATGAAGAAAAGATTTTTGATAACAGTTTTAGGATTGACAATGGGAAGTGCATTATTATTCAGTGCATGCGGTTCAGAAACTGCAGAGACAACACAGTCAGCCGCAGAAACCACTACAAAGGTCTGAGGAAAAGCACCACTGCAGAGACAACAATGGCTGCAAGTGTGAAAGTGGATATAAACTATGAGATAGCAAATCACCTTGATGAGTCATTTGATGATGTAGGAAGTGCATTCGGAACAGCCGCATCTGATGGAGAAGGCTGAAGCAGGTGAGAGAATTAAAGCATGCAGATCCTGAGAGAGTCATTACTACGATGACAAGTCGGAGCGGATATGTACTGAAGCTGTAAGTGCCAAGGCCGGTGATCTTTTAAGCTTTACACAGACAGCGTTAAGCTTGATGACATTTTGGAACAGATGGATAGGACACGGGACTTGAGTCAAAAGCGATACGCTTAGCAGTAGGTGTAAGGGAGACAGCAATATCGTATTCTGTAGTCCGAAGGATATTACTATAGTATCTGTAGGTAAGGACAATGTGGTTTCAAAGCGACAGCGCAACTAATAGTAACAGAGGACAGGCAGGAGTTGATACTGCAGGTGAAACAACAAAGGCACCTTTCAGAAATCAAGACACCGGAAACAACAGCGGCAAAGAAATAATTTCTTTCAAGAAAAATATAAATAACAAACAAAAAGTCAGAAGGAATATTACGAGATATGTCAGGAAAGTATCGTATATTCTTTTCGGCTGCTGCAAAAAGTAATAACCCAAAACTCAAAAAATACAATGATAATAAATGAAAATTATCATTGATAAACAATAAAAATATGATAAAATATTAATAAATATATATAATATAACTACTAATCTATGACTACTTGTCGGACTCATATATAAAAATAATAAAAATATCTTCCATTCATCGTATTGACTTATTTGACAAAGACACTATTCAATATATATTATATTGTTATAGTATACCAATTAAAATAGTATAATTAACGACTTAAGTGTAGGGACTTGTTTTATTACGCAAAAATCGTATATAATACGACTACAGACGAGAAATTGATACGAGTTTTTACTATTAAATACGATATAAATTTCTTTAATGATAATAAAGACTTACGAAAATATAATGGGCAAAATATTTTTGTGGGTTATTTTGTTTGCATTGAAGAAATATATATAAATATTCTGACTGGATATAATAGAGTGACTGATTTAATGACAATACATTAAGCAGTGATATGGGAGTATGCATGTTGAACATAGTATAGGACCTTATATTCCGGCAGACAAACAATCAAGGAGGTAGTTTGATGAACAAAAAGAGCATAGTAAGTCAAGCAGGCTTGCTGGCGGTTTCCGCTCTGTTACTTTGGGCAAACCCTTCTACTGCACATGCAGAAGGATGGGATAACTCAAACGGTGAGTGGAGATATCTGGACAATGCCAATAACGCAGTGTCTGAGGCTTGGAGAAAGTCGGGTGACGCATGGTATTATCTGGGTGATGACGGCAACATGGTAAAAGATTCAATTGTTACCGTAGGTGACGGCATTTATTATTTGAATGCCGACGGTGTAATGGCGGCTAATCGCTGGGTTCTTGCAAAGGATATCGACGATAATGATGCATGGTATTACTTCGGTACCGACGGAAAAGCGTACAAGGGCGAGACGGAAGAGTATACACTCGTGAAATTAACGGAAAGAGATATCTTTTTGATGAAGAGGGAGTAATGCTTTACAGGATTCTTTCGATGCAGAGGCGCAATGCGGTGAGAAGATAGACAATCCGTTTAAGAGTGCAATATACTACTCCGGTGATGACGGAGCAGTGATATGCCGATCAGTGGCTGCTTTTATTTCACAGGTAGGAGAGAATCCGGGGATATTCAGAGCTCGGACAGAGAAACTACAGTGAGTATGATGAGATGTGGCTGTACTTCGGGGCTAACGGAAGAAAGTACGCTGCACGCAGTACAGATCAGTCTAAGCAAAGAGAGATAAACGGTAAGGCTTATCTCTTTGATGAGAACGGTGTATGACACCTCAGCTTTCTGTAACTAATGCAACATAAGAGCAACAGCAAAGCAATGCTAAGGTAAAAATATGGTTCATGATATAGACGGTGAGCTAAAAAGATGACATTGGACATTTACAGTGCCAAATGAGGAGATGAGCCGGGAAGACTACGATACGGGCGAGCGTAGCTGGTTCAGAACAAGGAAAGACGGCAGTGTAATAAAGGATAGAATAGCTACAGTACTTGGAAGAAGATACGCTTTTGACGAAATAGGCCGTATGCAGACAGGTTTTGTAATTATGTTGGAAGATGATACTTTCGGTATCAAATATGATGTAGATGAGTGGACAAAGGAAGACTTCCTTACAGACGCAGTTAACTCACCTATAGCTGCAATCGACGGAGGTGGCTTATATCTCTTCGGTACAGATGAACTTAACGACGGTTCAATGATTGCGTGAGGTTACAGTATCTCTTAGAGATCAAAATGCGGTATTCGGTTTCAAAGACAACGGTAAGGCTATCGGAGCAAGATGCACACTTGCAAAGAGTGATGGCAAGTTCTACTTCAACGGTTTAAGACTTGATGCAGATGCAGATCTAAATATGGTATCCTAAAGATACATAGAACAGGTCATGGCGAATATGTAGTAGTCGGAACTACGGAAAAAGTAGTAAAACACGAAAGATTTTTAAGAGGGCAGGCAACTGGATAATAGTTGAAAACTCAAAGTTTTGTAGCTAGAGTTGATGATGGATAGACCAAGAAAGAAGCGAAGATTCTATCACTATGATTCAACAGCTGAGAAACATGAGAGATGGGAGCAGAAATCACATATGCTAGCAGATGGAGCATACAACTTAGATAGTGATTTTGTACTTCTGATAGATAGTTAGAGGAGAGATATGAAGAAAAACAATTTTAATATGAAGGTAAAACAAAACAACTGCCGGGGTTGCTTGCAGGAGTGATGGTCTCACTGGAGCTCTCTAGGTGGATTGATTTGCTTGGGCTCTCAAGTATCGCAGGTCGAACAACAAACTCCTCACAAGTTTGGAGAATGATACCATGTTTATGGACGGCCGTCCAAATGATCGATTGAAACACCATACCCACTATTATCTAGGGGAGGTAGTGCATAATGAAAAAGGCGGCATCATTTGGTCAATAGTTCTCATCAATATACTAAACTATGGTTGACAAATGTCGGGTCTGATGGGTTCATATGCGGTTGAAATGGATATCAATGGTTTGATTGATGAGTGACTTTCAGAGCCTGCGGGTGAGACAGATGAGCTGTAAAGTCTTATCCGAGGACCACTTTCAGTTACATCCATCATCTATGCCACAGGGATTTAATACAGCTATTCATTTGGGACCGGATGTTATAACGGATTCTAACAGAATGAGACAGTGAACGACCTGGATTAAATGGATCGACAAGTCCATTCTATCCAAACTGCGATGGTGAGATAAAGAATGGTGATGGTTATCAAGGTTTTGATCAAATAATGGATATGCAGATATGAAGCTTGAGATTAGATTCTCTGTAAAAGCCTACCACTGATGGTAAGTATATATTAACAGAATATACGACTTTAAAACATGAACCGCAGAAACTAACACTAAGATAGTGGATGCAGGTAGACATGATGGTGGTAGAACAGTATGGTTTGCGCAGGTTCTGATATAATGATTGCACAGCATGATCGTGCACCGTGTGGTCAACACCGAAGACTTTCTATACAGGTAATAAGAATGAAGGTATACATGGTCAGTCTGATGATGATAGTGTAGATTATACCTGGTTCATTTGATATGCTTACCTATAGTCCACAGTATCCAAATCTTGGTATACGAAAGAGAGACTCTTCAGACCCAAGTGCTATTACTACATGGGTAGGATATTACACACAATTCCCAGCAAACTATGGAAATGACTTGCTAGATACCTCTCATATGCCGGCGGTACAAATGGACAAAGTTGACTCCGGTCTTGCATATTCACTTAAGTTTGACCTTCTTCCCGTGAAGAGAAGACAGGTGTTATAGCATGGTCTATGAGAGGACCTACATACTATGTAGACCCGGTAAATGGTAATGACTCCAATAATGGATTTATGTCAAAAACCGTTTAAGACCATTAAGGCGGCAGTAGCTAAGATTCAAAGTAGAACTCCTGTAAAGACATATATCTATATAATGGATGATACAGAGATTGACTCTACTATTACTATTCCAGCAGGAAAAGTCAATAACCTTGGTACTACTGACTAGCGTACTTGATCCAACTACAAACTCAAGGGTAGCGGCATATCCGATAACAGTCGGTGCTGACGGTCAAAAGAACCAATCAAAGGTTATAAGAGAGCAAATAATTTTACGGGTCCACTATTTAAGGTGGAAGATCCAAACTCATCTATTTCATTTACAGATATAAAAGTAGATGGTAGAGGGATGGTGAAATAATATAACAGGCCCTTTAGTACTTGCAAAAATGGCATACAGATACTTACAGGTACTTATAAATAATAAAATAACACCGGTAGAACATGAGCAGTATACAGATAGCAATGGTAATGGTCAGCATGATCCGAGTGAGCCATTTATGATGCTACTGTGAATGGTACTTGGGATGGTCCGGAGACATTTACAGATGCTAATGGAAATGGCAAGTATGATATCGGTGAAGCATTTTGTGATGCCAATGGAAACGGGTATCTATGACAAGTCGGCAAATGCTACTGTAGCAAGTGCTATACATTTGCTATCCGGATTCTAAGCTAAATATGAATTATGGTACCACAACAGGCAGCACCTATACATGGTGCTGTACAATGAATTCAGGTTCAAATGTAAGTCTTACAGGTGCCATAAATATTACAGGAAATGTTTTCCAGGTGCCGTGAGCGTCTAACTTGATGATCGATACTAACGGAAATAAGGCTAAAGTTTCTTCAAAACCTTACATCTGCTTCAAGAATAGGTCTTTCACTCACTTCCCAGGCTGTACCTCTTACAGGTGTAACTGTGCTTGAAGCGGATAATGGGGTCGGAGCTCCACTCTCCATAATTTAACCAACTTTAGTGCAGATAAGGATGGACAGGGTTCGCTGTATGGAAATGCAGGTGGTGAGCTGGTAAATCTTAATGCAAGTGCAGTTACATATGTTGTAAGCGCATGTTATGATGGATGGTTCCACAGTACCTGGTACATCTACAACTAGTGTACTTAGCAACAGCAGGTGCTCCTGTGGCTATAGCACCTATAACTGACAATGCATATTTGCATACAGTTTCATATACAGTACCGGAAGTAGTCCGGCACAGATTCTTACAAGTCCTGAGGTTACACCTCACCGGACATAGCCTTTCTGTAGGAGCGGATGAGGTTTTGCGATACCTTCCCGGAAATGAATATCAGTCATCTTTTAGATATGTAAGAAATGAATCAGTAGCAAAGTTTGATCCGCAGGAGGAGCACTGCTACTATACCTGATATAGTTTCACCGGCAGGAGGAGCACCAACAGCTTCATTGCCATTAGTTTCAAGAACAGGTTATGATTTTGTTGGATGGTTCAAATATACAGATGCAAATAATAATAATAAATATGATACAGGTGAGACAGGAAACTTATAGCAAGTGCTACAGGGAGAAAACAGGATTAGATAACCGAAATAGTGACAGGAACTGTCAACTATTTCTACAGTGGACACCGTCAACTCACACCTTATAACTTTGATGTAACTCATAAGAATTCATCAACTACAGTTCCTATTAGTTTTGCGACTAGTACAACACCACATACATTCCTATCTCCTATAGCAGCTTCACCGCTAACTATACCGGGATATGTATTACTTTCAGCAGTTCAAACACCGGCTTCACCAAATGGCTTTGATCCGTAACAACTCAGTAGTACTATGTCAATAGGTGGTCATCTGTAAATATACCCTATAGAGTTGATCCAAGTAAGAAAAGGCTTTTCAAAAGTTGAGCATATAGATACATCAACAGGTGCTGTAATGCAGACAACTCAGGTCTATAGGGCTGCAGAGGCAGCTATATCAGCTGCTCCGCTTACAACTTTAGGATACAGTTTGACAAATGCACAAATTACAACAGGAAATACATCAACAGGTGCAAATGTGCTTACAGTAGCAGATATGCAGACAGCAGCCGGAGGAACAGTCGGCTTTAATGCAGATCAGAGCTTTACAGCACATATGCCAAACCAGGATGTAACTATCCGTTATGAATATGCATACAACAGGATATTTTGCAGTTCAAAAGTTTGTAGATTCTACTACAAAATGAAAGAATAGAAACTTAAACCTATATCATTTATAAATGCGGCAGCAATGAATATTCCATACACAGGTGTTTACGGATACCTTTATGGTTCAGCTACAGCAACACCGGCTGCAGGAACATTTGACGGGGCAGGAAACTTTACAGGAGTAATGCCATCAGCAAATGTAAATCTTGATTATATGTTGAATAGAGATCCGCTTATTGGAAGACAATGAGCTTTGTGCAGTTGCAAATGCACCATATAACTATGGTGTGGTACCGTCAACTACATTCAGCTAACTGAAGGATGATCATCACAGCAGCAAGTGAGAAATGCTTTACACATTCCAAAAGATTACAGACCTTGGTGGAGTTCCAACTCCGGCAGCAAATCCAACACCATATTATAAGTTTGAAGGATGGTATTTGGATGCAGCAGCAACAACACCTGTAACACCGGGAATGACATTTGATAATGATGTTACATTATATGCTAAGTTTGTTAGAAGATCCGGCATATTGGATAGATATAAACTTTGCGGCAGGAGACCATGGAAGCATATCAGCACCATCAAGTCTTCGCTACTATTATGATAATAATGGGGTAATATATTAGGATCTATCCCAACACCAACACCTGAGCTTAACTATTTGTTCTTAGGTTGGAAGAATGGTTCAAATGTGATAACAAATGGATCATCACTAACAAATGGGGCAACATATACAGCTAACTTTGGAAAAGACCCTAACACATGGGGAACAAATATGGGTTCAATCTCACCGGTAGGAAGAATTGGATCAAATGGTAGTGGTGAAATAGTAATAGAAGGTACTACACCTGGGAAATGTATATGTAATAAGTGATCCGAATGGAAATATTATTGCGGTAGTTCCCGGAGATGCAAATGGAAACAGAACAACAGTTCCAAATCTTACACCGGGTGCACATTACAATGTACAGGAGGGAACACCTGATACTCAGGCTACAGTAGGACAACCTATTTCAAGTATTACAGGTACATCTGTATCAACTCCACAGGATGTGTATATTCCAACAGTAGATAACAACTACAATATTGGATATGATCCTGAAAATGATGGAATGGCACAGATAGTTGTAAATCCGGCAGATCCGGATGCAGACTATGCACTTATAGATGAGAATGGAAATGTAGTACAATATCCCGGAAGTGACAATGGATGGATGACTCCGGTAGGAAGCAATCCTTCAACAGTGACTTTCAACAACTTAAATCCAAATGCAACATACACAGTAGTGGCAAGAAAGAAGGTGATCACAGCTATTCCAAACCACTTACAAAGCTTCCTGATGGAAATCAGATCATTACATCCTGGTGATATGGCAGAGGCTGCAGAAGTATGGTAGAAACAAAGAGAAGATATAGTATCTAGTTGGTACAACAACTGTAGGAAGTGATACATATACAGATGCTAAGGCAGGTGAGGCTGTAGTTATACATGCAGATCCTGTAAATTCAAATGGTAAGAACTTCCTATATTGGAAGGTATTAGCAGGAAGAGCAGCTGGGGTTAGTGGAAAGATAACTCAGGCTGACTATACATTCAACCTTTCTAATTCAAATATTGTTCTTAAGGCAGTATATGAGCCTACAAAGATAGCAGGAGATGATGCTAATGTAGAGGAAGATTTGAGAGGAAAAGCAGGAGTAGGAGAGTTTGGTCTTGAGCCATCTCAAATACCGGCACTTGCAAATCAACTTACAACTCCAGCTGATAGAGCACTCAATACAGTCAATGGAGCAACAGTAGATTATAAAGTTATCTTTGATAAGAGAGATACAACAAGTGCAGAGTCAAATCTTGTAAAACCTGTTTCATACTCAGGTTCAACTCATCCGGGAGCGTATACAGCAGCGTACTCACTTGATATTAAGCTTGAGAGATATGTAGATGGGAAGAAGAGTTGATGCAGGAACAATGGCTACAGCATCAAATGCTAGCAGTAGATGTTATTGCACAGTTGCCGCATCAGATGTAGATCGTTAGACTATCAGTTGTTTGACAGTACACATCAGGACACCTGTTGAGGCGCAATTAGCAGATGTAGCACAACAATGCCGGTCTTGTGAAGTTCACAGGAAATCTAGTACATACATATGTAATGGTTTACTCAGCATTCAAGGTTACATTCATAGATCACAAACCCGTACTGATCACCTATACTTAAATGATAGCAAGTAGAAACTTCTACAAACAGTTTAAAGTTAGGAAGAAAGACTCCAGTTGAGGATAGTGCTTACACAACAGATTATACTGTAGTAACTAATCATGCTCAAAATGATGTAGTAATGGACTGTGTAACACCATTGAAGATATCTATGGTGTACAGTATGATTATGTTAACTGTCAAAGAAGGAAGATAAGCTTTCTGTATTTGATACTACAAAAGAGTTGACAAAGAAGACTACTGTTTTATGCATTCTACACTACAATAAGAAGGAAGTATCTGAGGCAAGAGATCTTGATAAGACAATTGACGAGGCAAGAATACATACAGGTGATCTTACTTTAAGCGTTGCTGAGGTTGCTGAAACTAAATGAGTGCTACTGCAAATGCAGTTGAGACACTTAGACAGGCTAGAGATCGTGCATTCTGACGGTACTTCCATATATCTCAGACAGGCAAACTATGCAGAACTTCAGCAGGTCATAGATGCACTTAGTGACTACTGAAAGTATTCCAAAGATAGCAGCCGACAGAGCCGGAGACAGAAACAGAGGAACGGCGCCAGTGGTGGTGGTAACTCTTCAAGTGGTAGAGGAAGTAGACTCTTTGACACCTGGAGAGAAATCAACACAGAACACAGTTTACTCAATGAGAAATAGTAACATGAAGAGCATTCGTACTTGGTGTGGATGGTAACTGGGAAAGAAACAGCGTCACAGGTGGATGGTCATTCATGCTTAACGGAGGAACACCTAGTTACATGATATGTATGATTTATCCTCAATGATGAAACCGAAAGAAAGTATACCGCTGGTATTACTTTGTGATGCTCCAACTATGGCAACAGGTTGGGTATATGACTCAAAGAATGGTAACTGTATTATATGAATACTACAGAAGGTCCTGATCTTGGACAGATGGTAAAGGGCTTGCAAAAGATACCAATACAAATAAAATGGCTATTACATGAATGATAATACAGGTATTTTGAAGACAGGATGCATGAGATAAGCAGGATGGAAGATGGTGACACCTCAACCAGAATGGTGAAATGTTTCAGGATGGCATGAATATTGATGGAAAGTGGTATTACTTTAACACCAATACTCCACAAAAATACCCATACATGGGGATGCCAATGCTTTCAAGTGGAACTACTTGAACAATAGTGCCAGACCATATGGATCTATGTATGTCTGGAGAGAAGACTCTGGATGGTATAGTAGATGCAAATGGTGCTTGGAACTAAGTGACATAGGAGAAGAAATGAAAAAGAAAAGACAATAAAGCAAAATTGGCTGCTACATTGTCTGCGGGTATGGTTTTTGCTGTACTCGCACGCAATGTCCGGGCGTATGCAGCAAATGGCATTATTTCACTATGGGAAAACCTATAATAAGCTTGGGTGGAGCCCTTGTGCACTATTAACGGTACTCAGCGTGGATCTATGCCTGGCACATATGCAGATGCACTGCTATTACACCTGATACATTGAATAATAATCAGTCACCACAAGTGGTGGTGCCGTTATTATGAGATGCCGTTTTGGATACAGTTTACAGGAAACAAATGGTGCAAATAAAAATAATCCTCCATTCCGGGAGATTATAATTTCCCGGATATTTTTAAAGGGATGGTATAAGGAAGATCCTGAGGTAAACTTTCTCAGACGAGAATGAATTTTTACCAAATACTGTTCCTATAGAAATACATATTATGCAGTATTTGTAGCAGATCCAAGCAAAAAATATGTACATACACAGTATCATAAGAGTGCGACAGTAAGCATGCTCCTGATCACTAATGGTCAGTATCCTATATCTAATACTGTTATTGAGCAGAGATACAACTGCATTTCTCAACAACTGATAATAGTGTAAATAATAAAGAGTCTATGAATACTTTGAAATTGGCCCATCAAGACTCTTTTAAATATTTATGGATGATATAAGTGTACTAAGGAAAATAGTATTCACATACTACGAGCGAGTATGACAGAGACTTCAGATACATCAGGTACTTATGGAGATGGAAGATATATAAATCCAACCACTCTTGTAGATGAAAGAGAATCTTGCAAGTCAATATAGATTTGTATATAATGAAGCCGGTCAGTCATTTACCGGAAATATGGTAAACAGAGATTTGACAACTGTAATGGAGTATGATGATCCTGATCAAAAGTCAAGATTTACAGTATCACATAAAATTCTAGATACCTCCGAGCTAGCAGTCTTCCACAGAGCCAGAGTTTGAAACTACATACTTTTTAAGGCTGGGAGACTATTCAGGTATATCACCAAAGACAGATCTTTATAACTCCACAACCTGAACACAGAGCTAAGATATAAGCCTCAATCTGCAGCTTTTATAAATGAGGGATCTGTAGCAGCATATAAGCATACTTTATTGACTATCAATAAGAATGCAAATGGTGGTATTTTACCTGATACAGCAACTGATGCATCAGGTCTTCTTGATCTTACAACTGAGCCGGGTACAACATATCTTGCTACAGGAGCATTGAATGCAGCAGCAAAGATGCCAAACCAGGGAGTTACCCTAGAGTATACCTATGTACCTAATCCAAAACTATAGATTAAAATGTAAGAACTAAGTAGTGTCAGCCAAGAGGGCGTTGATCTTACATCAATAGTAGCAACAAGAACCTCAACAACAGTTGGTTCAGACGGAATGATTGAGACACTTGGAGCAATCAATTCAACAGTAAATATACCTTATCCTGATTTATCAACTGAGGGCTATAATACACCTACATATAGTATTTCAGGAGGAACTCCTGGAGCAGCCGGTGTAACAGACCACTGCAGGTAATACTGCAACAGCGGATGTAGCTACAGATTCATATGTAGTAACTGTTACATATCCAAGAATACCAAGCTTCTGGTCACAGGTAATGTTCCAGACAGAGGGAAATGGTAGCTTAGAAGATCCGGATCATCCGGTTGGAACAGGTCATACATATACTAATGCAAATACAAACGCTATTAGATTGCCGGTAAATGTAGATAACTCTGTGGATATTCCACTTACAACTGTTCTTCCACCATGTAGCTGCAGCAGGATATGAGTTTAAGGGATATTATGATGTAGATACAGGAGCACAGGTAACAGATGGAAATGGTGCATTTATTTCATCAACACCATATCATCTTGCAGATCCCGGACAGGGATTGGTAGCGAAGTTTGAACATAATAGTAGTTGGTTGACTTTCACATTCAAATTTGCCGGAAGCCATGGTGATATAACACCCGCAGGACCTGTAACAGGTTCAGTATATCCACTTGATGGTACCGGAGCACCAAGAGCGATAAGGTGGGCAGAGCTTGATCCGGATGATCGCGGTATAGCAGCTGAATTTGTAGGTGTAAGACCTTCAGCAAGTGCAGACACAGGATATATGATCAAGTGGGTATGATGCAAGTGGTGCAGAGATAAAGATGCAGGAACAGATATTGGAGCGTATCCAATGGTAGTGTATTTACAGCAAGAGCTGCAATAACAGCACCATTAACACTTAATCAGCCAACAGCTACAACGGGAATCAATACATCTACAGGTGCAGCTTGAGATAACAGTATCCAAATTTCTCAAAATGGAGATCCCATACGGTACAGTATGTAGTAACAACTCCTGACGGAACAATTTTGCTGAAGCACTGTCAAATATGAACTTACAGGCATTAGGTGGAGTTATTTCAGGACCTAGAATCTTAGCTGATACAGAGTATCACAAGAGAGGCTACACGGATGCGACAGATAACAATTGGAAGCTAATATTGCAGTGTAACATCATCAACAACATACCTCTGCCAGCAACTATAGAGATGTTTACAACACCAATAGCATAGCACCACAGCGTTGTAGCGATCCATCAGATCCAAATAGAAGACAGATGGTATTATCATAACACCGACAGAGCTATGCTGTTGTGGATGATCAGGGTAATGTAGTAGCTGATTGGGACAACACCAACAGGAAATAGATTGACAGTACCAAATCTTACACCGGAAGAAATTATTCATTAGTTACAAGACCGTAACAGATGAGACAACATCTGCACCTAATTCAATGCCTAGAAGATTGGATTTTTGTGAAAGGGCAAATATGAAGAATGTCATTACATCTAAATCCATCAGATATAGCAGTGGTATCACCGGCAGGACTTGATCTTAATGATGTTCCGGCAGGTACAGTTGTTGAGCTTAGAGCAAATCCTGCAAGTGGATCAAATGTATTTACAAGCAATTGGGAGTTCACTTTAGGACAACCGATAAATCTTTTCAAATGATGGAAGTACTACAATAAGGTTTACAATGCCAACAGGTAGAATAGTTGTAGAGTAGTTTATGATACAGACTAAGCAACTGGGGATCCATATCAGGAAATGATGCTTTTAAGATCAGAATCGATAGTTGGTCCTGGAGGAAGTATAGAGTGCTAGTAATCCGTTGTTAAATATTCCGAGATTTAGTAGATTATAAATAGAACAAGAGTAAAGCAAACTCTGACAAATTAGCTATTCAAGATCACTTTAACAGATGATAGATTTACAGGAGTATGGAGAATGTAGCTAAGGTTCAGCAAAAGATAAGTGGATCATGGCAGGATTATGTAGATCTAACTTGTTACTTTAATCCCTTTTAGAAACATGGGAGCACATGAGACAGTGGTCGCACATATATGCTTCATCATATGGCTACATCAAGTAATGCGGATAGACTTACAGATGCAGACAGTCAGTGGAATCCTGTTTCAAGCTTTGATGGACTCCTTTACATAGTTTCCTTAATGGAGAAAGATATGTATTTGGATATACAACATCTGATAGTTACCGTAAATATTTTGTAGATACCATCACAGGAAGTACAGTGACAACAGCACGGGTTGCACCCGAAGTACTCTAAAAGTGTATCATCACAATACAGAAGCGATATACCGCCAGCAGGTTCAAAAAGTTGAAGATAGAAAGCACAGGTCTCACATGGACCTATGTGAGGCTTGAAGAAAACGGCAAACCGGAGTGGGAGATGTTGATGAGAATGATATAGTAAATGGAGATATGACAGTGATATCTTTACATACAAATGATCAGACACTTAGAAATCAGCTTGTAGATGGATTAAATGATAGTATCACAAAGGGTGATGCATTAGATCTGAGCAAGTACAAAGCAAGCGATGCATCTGCATTGCAGGCTAAGTTAGCAGAAGCAAAAGCATTGTTAGCCAGAACAGCACCAAGTATGGCTGTTTCATCAGAACTTTCAAAGGTGCTTTCAATGAAATTGAATAGTATTCTTAAGAGTATGAGTTAATACAAAACCTACACCAGGTGGTGGTTCAGATTCAGGCGGCGGTCGTGGTCGTGGCCGTGGCGGTTCAGGCGGTGGTTCAGGTACTGCTGGCAAAAAGTCAACCGGAAATAACTCCGGTATCAGAGCTGGTCTTGACGGTAACTGAGCCATGAATCCTGCAGAAGCTACAGCAAATCCTGACAGCAGCAAGTGGGTATTCAACCTTACAAATGGTGGAAGAGCTAAGGGCTCGGGCATACGCTAAGCTACACCTACGAAGGAAAGACAAAGTCTGAGTGGTATCACTTTGCTGAGGACGGCATCATGGATTCAGGATGGTTCTTAGACGGAAGTACATGGTATTATCTGTCAATGAATCATAACGGATTCTATGGTGAGATGATTAAGGGATGGCATCATGACGGACAGGACGGAAGATGGTACTACCTTTTGATTCTTCAAGCGGTGCTATGCATACAAACTGGAGCAAGATAGGAGGAGAGTATTGACTTCTTAAATCCTACAGCACCTGCGACAGACTTGGTTCTTTGATAATGCAACAGGCAGATGGAATTTTGCTAACATAAATTCAAGACCTCTTGGTTCAATGTATCAGAATGAAACTACACCTGACGGTTATCATGTAAAATGAAAGCGGAGCTTGGAGATAATATATAGTTTATAAAACTTGTAGATATTCTCAGTCCGAATAATAATGGGAGTCACACGAAAGTGTGGCTCCCCTATTATATATATGGAAGAACATGTAATATAGTAATATAAATACAGTACATAGATAGTGTCAGAATACAGTATAGAAAAACAGTATTTTTTTAGACAAAACATTAAAATTTAGGAGGGTTTATCATATGAGTAATTTTGAACTTAAAGATTTTGAACAAAAGATGAATGAATTACTTGACTTTTGACGGCATTGTGCTTGCTGTATGGGGTATGAAGCTGAATCACAATAAAGAAAAGTTTGCTGTAGTTTTGATATCGGTATAGATCTGATTTTTTTGATTTATTATCATTCACAGAGTATGATTTTGAAGAGAAAACTTATGAGCCTAATGTAAGTGATATATTCATAGTAAATACATTCTATGAATGTCTTATGAATTTTTCCGATATGACGGTAGAATATGTGAGGCGAAAAATGAAATAAATATATATGTACCGAGTAGGAGATGCATATGCGCAACTTGAGATAAGGGATATAGAGTATCTTACTGTGACTGTTACAAGTTATAAAAAGTGGCATTTTGTAAAGGTGAAAAAGCCGGTCAAGATAGGAATATATGATTTTGATGCAATGAGATATGAAAAAGTTCCCTGAAAACTTTGTTAAGGGAGATTCTAAATTTTATTGTTTCGGATAGAAACAGAACAGAATAAAAAGGTAGCAAAAAGGCTTTTTCTAAGCCTTTTTGCTACACTGTCTCTGATAATCAAGTTTCCGGTAATTAAAGTTTTTACCGATTTATTCTTTGGGTCTTTTTATTTTTCAAGAGTTGTTCCACAGCAAGTTTTTCCTATTTGCTTTTTTGCACGTGAACTGTAGTAAGAGCAGGCGAAGAAACTGCAGAATACAGTATATCATCAAAAACCTATTATTGAGATATCTTTCGGTATTTTTACCTCCTTTTCTTTTTAAGGCCTTTATAGCGCCGAGAGCAAGAGTATCATTGTCAGCAAAGAAGCAGTCGGGAAGAGTATTTAAATCGCCAAGCTGTTCTAACATATCATTATAAGCTCCGATCATAGTTGGAGAGATCATATGGGTATGCTCTTTTACATAATCCATTTCAAGCCTTTCCACACTTCTGTGAATCCTTTTTTCCTCAGTTGAAAATTTTCAGAATATATATTTCCACCGATGTATCCTATGCTTGTGTGTCCGCATTTTTTTCAGATAATCAAGAGCAATATAGACATTCTCTTCATTATTCATACAAACACTGTTGCAGGTGGTATATGGGCAAACATTGTCTCACGACCACATAGGGAATGGAGATGGAATCAAATAGTGGATATCAGTTCGGAGTAAACTCGGTACCTATCAGTATAATACCTTCGTATTGACTAAGATCCGTTTCTGACAGAAATTTTTCAAAGCTTTCTTATGTACTCTCAGAACCATATTTAAATTTTCTTTTTGAAGTCTGCTCTCTATTGCGTCCAGTATTCCGGCTATAAAACCTTGATTTTCTTCAACAAAAAACACCACTTCTGTAATATTTGAGAACCAGTACATTTTTATTTTTCTGTAATTCTTTTTCTTTGTTGAGGGTAATAATTATATTCCTTCATTGCCGCCAACACCTTTTCTCTTGTTTCCTCACTGGACCTCATTTATTACTATGGAAATAGTGGCAGGAGAAACATTTATCAGATTTTGATAACTCTCTAATGGTCATAGTATTCTCCAAAGAAATATTGTTCACTAAACAATAATTGTTTTCAGTAATCATAATACTATTTCATATTGTCAAATCGGAATATATAAAAACTGAACATGAGATGTAGAACAGTGCATGAAAAATTTATCTTTGTGATTATATACTATAAAAACATTATGTTTATAAAAACACATGTTAAAACAGTTTGAGTTTAAGTTTATTAAACGATAAAATGAGATTAAAAACAGTTGCTATACAATATATATAAAAATATTATAATAATATACGCATAAGATAGAAATAATCAGATTGTATTGACATTTAAACATAATAATATTATTGTTTATATAAACGATAGTTCTTGATTTGTTAAATATTTAGTAAACAAGGGATGATATGAGAAAGGTCAAGAAATTAGTTAGTGCGTTGTTAATCGGTGCAATGGTTAGTGCTCCACTGATCGGATGTGGTGGAGGAGCTACAAAAGAGTGCAGATACTACTACTGCAACTGTAGCGGACTCTAAGGCTGAGGAGAGCAAGACAACTGACGGAAGCAATCCTGTAGCGGGCAAGAAGGTAGCATATATTATGATTATGCCTTCAGCTACTATCTTCCAGATGTGGAAGGATTCATGTAAGAAGCTTTGTGATGAGCTTGGAGTACAGTTTGATTTCTTCTTCTGTGACGGTGACTTTAATAAGTGGCAGGATACTATAAGAACATGTGCATCTGCAGGCTATGACGGACTTATTGTAAGTCATGGAAACCAGGACGGTTCATATGTATTCTTAAAGGGCATCTTGGATGAATACAAGGATTTAAGATTGTTACATCTCGATACACAGTTCTATGCGGACGGTGAATACAAGAAGCTTGACGGTGTGACTCAGATGTTCCAGCAGGATAAATCTTTGGTAACCGTTCTTCTTGATGAGATGGTAGCTAAGTACGGTGAAGGTGTAAGACTTGTAAAGGTATGGAGAGGTCCTAACTACAACAGCCCGTTTGACAGAAGAGAAGAAGGTTGGCAGGAGTATGAGAAGGCGGGAAAAATCGTAACTGTAGGTGAGGTACAGCCTTTACAGGATTCCGTAGACTCTGCAAACACTGTAACGGCAGCATATCTTCAGAGCTTAAAGAGAGAAGATGTTGACGGTGTTATTGCATACTATGATATGTACGGACAGGGTGTATATAATGCGCTTATTGAAAACGACAATATGAACGGTAAGAACGGTGATGCACTTCCTATGGCATCGGTAGATATCGATCCTGTTGATATTACAAATATGCAGACAAGACCTGATATATGGACAGCGGCAGGAACAACAGACTGGACATTAAACGGTGAGATCGCTAGAGACTTCTTTTACTTGAGATGGCAGGAGAGTATGACAAGATCTATGATCCGACAGACAGGCGAAATGGGAGTTGATGTTGTAGAGGTTCCGGGTACAGCTATTAAGGCATCAGACTTAAAGACAGATTCAAATGTAGAGAATCTTGGAAATGTGCAGGAGAAACTTATGGTAATCTTAACTATCTCTCAGAAGCAGATTGGATGCCGAAGGATCTTTTACACAAAATAATAGGGATGTAAATATAAGGCTGCTAAACAGTAGCGACTTATAAAATTAATGAATGAGGTGAGTTTATCAGATACATTTACTTTTTATTTTTAAAAAGTCATTGAAATTTTGATGACTCACCCGTTTTAGATGGATAATTATGGACAGAGCAAAGTTAAGCACAAAAATGTGTCGATAGAATTCCGGAGTAAAGGCCTTAGAGGATATAAACTGAGGTAAGTACGGAGAGATAAGGGCTGTTGTAGGAGCAAATGGTGCCGGAAAGTCCACACTTATGAAGGTATTATCAGGTGCCAATCCTACATACACCGGAGAAGTATTATTAAATGATAAAGATGTGGAGCTTAGAACTCCTGTAGATGCAAAAAAATGCGGTGTTCAGATAGTGTATCAGGAAGTAGATACTGCGCTGTTTCCAAACCTCACCGTAGCTGAGAATATCATTCAGGGTGATTTGGTCATGGATAAGGGAAATGCTATCTTAAACTGGAGTGAGGTTTATAAAGAGGGCAGAAAAGCTCTTGACAGACTTCATATCAGCAAGGAAAGGATAAATGAAAGGGATCTGGTTTCGAAGCTGTCACTTGCAGATAAGCAGATGGTACTTATAGCAAAGGCAATCAGAAGAAAGTGTAATTTCCTGATACTTGATGAGCCGACAGCTCCGCTTAGTAATCAGGAGACAAAAAGAGCTTTTTGAAGTTGTTGAGCATTTACACAAAACGGAGAATATAGTAATACTGTTTATTTCACATAGATTAAAACGAGATACTTGAGATATGTGAAAGCTATACAGTAATGAGAAACGGAAAGTTGATCGGTACATATCCTATAGTCGAGTCAACTACTACAAAGGAAATAGTAGAACTTATAGTTTGGAAGAACCTTTGAAGAAGCATACAAAAAGAGAAGAGATTCCGATAGGTGACACTATTTTTAAAAACAGAGAATTTGAGTGAAATAAACGGAAGAATAAACGATATAAACTTACATGTAAGAAAAAGGTGAAATACTTGGTATAGCAGGGCTTGTCGGAGCGGGTAAGTCCGAACTTTGTAAAACTCTTTTCGGAGCATATAAGAGTACCGGAAAAATTATTTTAAACGGTAAAGAACTGAATCTAAAAAATCCTGCACGTGCAGTTAAAATAAAATATACATTGGTACCTGAGGAGAGAAGAAAAGAAGGTGTACTTGTAGAGAGAGAGTGTAAAGCTTTTATTTATCTGCGGCATCTTTGGAAAAGTTTTGTAAATTGTCTTTCATAGATAAGAAAAAGGTAACAGATAATGCAAAGAGTTATATCCGGAGCCTTAATGTATCAACACCGAGTCCAAGACAGCTTGTCAAGAAACTTTCAGGTGGAAATCAGCAAAAGGTTGCTGTAGGAAAATGGCTGGCAGCAGATTGCAAGCTTTATATATTTGATGAACCTACAAAGGGAGTTGACGTAGGTGCAAAGCAGGATATTTTTGATCTTATCCATGAGATAGCAGAAATGCAGTTATATATGCAACTTGTGAGAACCAGGAGCTTTTGGCCCTCACAGACAGAATTTATGTAATGTACAATGGCAGTATAAGTGCGGAACTTATTACAAAGAATACAAATGAAGATGAAATAATGTTTTACAGCGTAGGTGGTAGGCAAAGTCAAGAGGAGGTAGTTTGATGGAACGCAAAAAATTAATAAAATTTGGTATAGATTGGGCTGCTATCCTGGCACTTGCTCTATGTTTTATAGCATTTACAGCAATTAAAGGCAGTGCATTCATGTCACAGAGCAATATGGTAAATATTCTAAGAGCAATGGCAATAACAACGGTATTCGGTATTGCAAAGCTACAATTACCATGGCACCTGACTTGATTTGATATGTCGGCGTGCACTTTGGGGAAGCTGTTCAGCTTACGCATTTGTATCATCATACCTTTGGTTTGGACAGTCACTGTTTATGTCGGTAGTAATAACTATAGTGACAACTTTGGTTTTTATATCAGCACCATGTTTCTTATTCTGGTATGTCAAGATACCTGATATGCTTGCGACTCCATGCTTTTGATGTTTGTTCATCAGGGACTTGGACAGTGGTATATAGGAGGTGGTGCAGTATCCACAGGTATGAGAACACCATGGAATGCAGAACCTCTCAGAATAGCTCTTTCAGATTCTTTCTCAGCAATAGGAAGAGCACCTTGGATCATTATAATTATGCTTGGATGTGTGCTTGCCGCATATATCTTCCTTGATTTTTACAAAGTTTGGCAGATATTTGTATGCAATGGGTGGAAATAAAGGAAGCTGCAAAACTTTCCAGGTATTGATATTAAGAAATACAGATATGTAGCAGGTATGATAACTGCTGTATTTATAGCTATCGGTGGTATTTTGGTTTCATCAAGAGGAAGTTCTGCACAGGTTATGTGCTGTGACAACTATTTGATGCCTTCACTTGCAGCAGTTTTTGTTGGAAGAACTGTTGGAGGTGCTGAAAAACCTAATGCTCTTGGAACAATGATAGGCTCAATGCTTGTATCTACACTTGAAAACGGACTTACTATCTGTGCGGTACCTTTCTTTGTATTGCCGCAGTAAAGGGTGCGGTACTTGCTTTGGCACTTATAGCGGCATATGCATATAAGAGAGAATAATATAAAAGGGAGTCAGTATGAGCAGATTTGACACATATTTCCAAATGGAAGAAAAAGATATAGTTGAGTATACTTTATTAAAAGCTACATCTATAGATTGGGATAAGGACAGCATGAAGGTAATTATACCAAAGGAGCATGGTAATCTTAATTATGTTTATAGAGTAACGGATGATAAGGGACATTCAATTTATATAAAAGCAGGCAGGTACCGAAACAAGAATCTCAAAGGACATGAAGCCTTCAAGAGACAGAAACAGGCTGGAATCGGAGATTTTGATGTTACAGGAAAGATTTGCAAAAAGGGATGGTGCCGTATATTTATTTTTATGACACTGTTATGTGTGCCTGCGGTATGGAGGATTGTTCAGACTTTTTCGGTAATGAGACAGGCTAAATGCTTGAGCATAAAACATATCCTCATTTTGCTGAAAAAGATAACGGATTTTTGATAGAGACATTATTAAAAAGCAGTGATGTGGTAATAGAACCATAAAGAGAAGAAGGTAATCGGAGGAAGCTCGTTTCACCTGGATCTTTGTGATATTACGGAAAAAGCTGGTTTTATGGAGCCATACAATGACCTCAATCATAGAAATAATGTTTTTCCTCCAAATGCAGACTTTGTAAAGAAGGAGCTTTATGAGGATAAGGCATTACATTTTGAAGTTGCAAAGCTGAAATTCAATTTTATGACAAATGCACAGAGCATTGATACATGGTGATTTGCATACAGGTTCTATCTTTATAAAAGAGGACGGTTTAAAAAGTATTTGATCCTGAGTTCGGTATACTTGGACCTTGCGGATATGATATCGGAAATGTTATAGCAAATCTTATTTTTGCCTATGACAACGGACTTGCTTACGGAAAAGAAAGAGTTCACTGATTGGATTCTTAAATCGGTGGAAGAGGTCATAGATTTATTCATAGAAAAGTATAATAAATTTTATGATGAGTGGGTAAGTGAGCCGATGGCAATAGGTAGAAGGTTTTAAGGAATATTATTTAGACGGTATTCTTAGAGATACGGGCAGGATTTTACCGGAACAGAGCTTCACAGAAGAACTGTAGGAATGGCCAATGTTACTGATGTAACTACAATTGCAGATGAGAAAAAGAGACTTATAGCTGAAAGAATAAATATTTTGTCAGGTAAGGAGTTTATACTGGAAAAGCGGACAGCTTCTAAATGTGGTAAGATTATGTAGACACTATACTAAAGTGCAAAGCATTGGCAGAGGAGTTATAAATGGGTATTGAAGAATTTTTTGACAATATAATCTCAGTAAAGATGACAGAAGGTGGAGAACTGAATATTATAGACCAAACCCTTTTGCCGAGAGATAAAGAGAATCAACTTAAATACAAAGGAAGAGATTTGGGAAGCCATAAAAAGAAGCTTAGAGTACGTGGAGCGCCTGCAATAGGAGTGTATGCGGCATATGGTATCGCAAAAGACGGCTTCAAAGATAAAAGGCGGTAAACTATAGTGATTTTTGAAAAAGGAATTTTTGGAATTAAAGGAGTATTTTGCCTCTTCCAGACCTACAGCGGTAAATCTGTTTTGGGCACTTAACAGAATGGAAGATGCCCTGAAAGCAAATAAAGAGCATTGATGAGATAAGGAAGCTTTTATTTAAAGGAGGCCGAAGATATCAGAAATGAGGATGTTGGAAATAAGCCGTGGAATAGGAGCTCTGGATTCAAGCTTTTTGAAAAGCTTAAAAGAAACGGTAAAGAGATCGGTATAATGACTCACTGCAATGCCGGAACATTGGCAACGGCAAAAGTACGGTACGGCGACAACACCGATGTATATGGCACTTGAAAACGGATTTAGCGGTGATGATATGCATGTGTACTGTGATGAGACCAGACCTCTCTTGCAGGGAGCAAGACTTACAGCATTTGAGCTTAGCAATGCCGGAATAAAGACGACACTACAATGTGACAATATGGCATCTATTTTAATGAAATCGGGTAAGATAGATATTATATTTGTGAGGTTGTGACAGAGTGGCAAGAAACGGTGATGCGGCAAACAAAATCGGAACATCCGGACTCGCTATTATAGCAAAAGCATTACATGTATACCTTTCTATGTATGTGCACCTACATCAACTATTGATATGAAGGCTGAAAGTGATAAGGACATCCCTATAGAGATAAGAGACGGGGAAGAGATTACAGATATGTGGTATAAAGAGAGGATGGCACCTGAGAATATAGGTGTATAATCCGAGCATTTGATGTTACAGATCACTCTCTTATAACAGGTATTATTACCGAAAAGGGTATTTGTAAATATCCTTTTGATAAGGCGTTTAAGGAATTGGGACTTTAGGCTACAGATAGGAGAAAATATGAAGAAGATAATCAATGTTCCTGAGAATTATACATGATGATATGCTAAAGGCATTTATAGCACATAAAGCAGGGTTAAGTATGTGGCAGACGATCTCAGATGCTATTGTATAGCAGATGAGAAACCGGGAAAGGTGGCAATAGTTACAGGTGGCGGTACGGGGCATTTACCTCTATTCCTCGGATATGTGGGTGAAAACTTACTTGACGGCTGCGGTGTGGGAAGTGTTTTCCAGTCACCTTCGGCAGAGCAGATATATGAGATATCAAAGGAAGTGGAAGCCGGAAGCGGGATACTCTATCTTTACGGAAATTATACCGGAGATATAATGAACTTTGATATGGCGGCTGAAATGCTTGAGATGGATGATATCAAGACCAGAAGCATTGTAGGTGCCGATGATGTACTGTCAAATAAGCTTCCTGAAACCAGAAGAGGTGTTGCAGGCATATTCTTTATGTATAAGTATGCAGGTGCGGCAGCTGGGCAAATATGGGAAGCCTTGATGAAGTATATGAGGCGGCAAATACAGCTAAACAAAATACAAGAACTGTAGGATTTGCATTGACACCATGTGTTATACCTGAACTTGGACATGCCAATTTCTCTTTGGCAGAGAATGAAATGGCATTCGGTATGGGAATTCACGGTGAACCGGGAGTTTGGAACGGTGATATAAAGAGCGCAAAGAACTTGCAGATGAGGCAGTCGGAGAAATCCTTGATGATATAGAAATCGGAAACGACGATGAAGTTGCAGTACTTATAAACGGACTTGGCGCAAGCAGCATTGAGGAGCTTTATATACTTTCGGGAGAGGTGAGTGAAATATTGAGCTTCAAAGAGTATCAAAGATCTATAGAACTTTTGTAGGTGAGTATGCCACAAGTATGGAGATGGCAGGTGCATCCATATCTGTTTGCAAGATAAACAGTGACAAGGAAAAAGGCATGGCTTGATATGGAAGTAAAGACTCCATTTATCAGATTATAAGGAGTAGCTATGACAGAGATTAGAATAGAGGATCTTCCGAGATTATTTGAGTCCATAGCTAAGGTGTTTGTCGAGAAAAAAAGGATGAGCTATGCGCAATGGATGCAAATATGGGCGACGGTGATCTTTAGGCTTACTATGAGCAAGAGGCTATAGTGCAATGCCTGATCTTATCAGAGAAAATACGGTAGAAAATAATGTAGGGAAAAGACATTTATTTAAGGCGAGGCATGAAGATGGTCTTAGTGGTACCGTCCACTATGGGTACATTGATGGCAAGCGGTATAATGGAGGCAGAAAGTCATTTAAATGAAAAGGATAAAAATAGATGCCAAAGATTTGGCAGTGTATTTTGAAAGCTTTTGCAGCAGGAATCAAGAAAAGAGGAAATGACGAAGGTGAGACAGAACAATATATGATGCACTGTCGGTGGCAGGCGAGAGAGCAAAAGAAAGCTAGCGGATGGAAGCTCTGCTTTGATGTAGCAAAGTGCAGCACTAAAAGGGTGCAAATGAAGGTGTTGAAGCTACAAAAGATATGTTGCCTAAGTTTGGAAAGGCAGCGGTATTTTCGCACAAAGCAAAGGGTATTGCAGACCAGGGAGCTGTGCAGGATACCTAATGGTAAAAGGAGTATGTCTATTTTTAGAAAGTAAGAGTTGATAATGAAGGTATTGAATTTTCGGTTCACTAAATCTGGATTATGTATATGATGTAGACCATTTTGTGAGAGAGGGAGAGACCATATCCTCGACAGACATGAATGTATTTTGTGGCGGAAAAGGCTCAAATCAGTCTGTGGCATTGGCAAAGGCAGGTATAAAAGGTATACCATGCCGAGCAGTTGGGAAGTGCAGACGGAGCTATACTTTTGGAGGCACTTTCTAGTGTAGGAGCCGATATATCATATATAAAAGCGATATGATATGTCATCAGGGACATGCCATTATACAAAAATAAACAGAACAGGTAATAATTGCATACTTTTATATGGTGGAGCAAATCAAAAATATAGGGTTGACTTTATCAAAGAAGGTATTAGACGATTTTGATAGAGGAGATATACTTTTACTTCAAAATGAGATGAGTAATCTTTGCATTTATTATAGATGAGGGAGTATAAAGGAATGATCATTGTATTAAATCCCTTCACCTATAAAATGAAAAAGATATTTGAATGTGATCTGGAAAAGGTGGAATATCTTATACTCAATGAAATAGAGGCTGCGGATATAATTCGGAGCCTCGGACACGGTGAAGATGAGCTGATAGAGAAAGCTGACAAAAAGATTTCCCGGGACATGAAGATAGTGTTGACTTTGGGAGAGAAAGGGCTCTGTATATGTGGACAAGACACAGAAGATAAGACAGGATATATATAAGGCTGATGTAGTTGACACTACGGCAGCAGGTGATACCTTCACAGGTTATTTTATAGCAGGGCTGGTATGCAGGTACAGATGTAGTCGGCAATGAAACAGCAGCTATGCGAAACATCACGCCAGCAAAGGGCTGCATCCCAAGTATTACAGTACAGCGAGGTTTTGTGAGGAAATGCCTCACCAAGTATTCACGATTTGCAGAAAGAGGTTTGCGAAAATATAGTAGGAATAAACGGGTGATAAAATCGTTAAGACAAAATGATTTTATCACCCGTTTACTGAGATTCTGACAGTTTGTATATAAAATTATATACAGAGCTATAAAAATTTATTATATCTGCAGAAATAGTACATCAAAAGTTACTTCAATATATTATACTCCCTTCAACAACTTATACCTGTAATCTTTGTCAGTGTTGGCTCTGCGAAGTTTATCAATATTGCCCTTCGTTTAACAGTAATTCATTAGCTTACTGACCATATCGGCACCTTCCTGTCTGCCTTTTAGCCTTTTTCAGACCTCTTTTCCATACCTTTCTCCAACCTTTTCTGATTCCTTTTTCAATTCCCTCTATTTTCAATAATATCAAGAACTTCACACATATATTTAGCCTCCTTTTTCATTAGCTTCATTTATTGAATCTTCAAATCTTTTTATCCCCTGTCATAACGGACATAAGGGTTAGCAGTTCATCTATATGCTGTATAGTATAATCTTTTGGATTATATGAGTTATTTGTTCGTATCTGATGCAGATAGTCAACCAGAATCCTGAAATCACTTTTAAACAAATGCTATTTTTCTTCATCCAGATATGCTATCTCAAAAAGATTGATTTTTATAATCATTTGACAAAAAGGTTTTAATCTGTCATCAACTTTAACAATATCCAGTATATTAATCGGATAGTTCCATCTCTATATCCCAGATATAGTACCAAGGTAATTACGGGATATTTAGTTTTATATCTGTATCGTTTCTTAGTTTGTCTGCCATACTCTATACCGTCATAGCTGATTACTCTTAAAGGCATCAGCTTATCAGGCGCAGTTTGATTTTCAAAACCGAATAAAGCAATATTTATTCAGCTGTTCTGCCAATATTTGGAAACATCCCTATCTCTGCGAATGTACTTTTCCATCTATCTTCATCATACTCTTGGTGGGAGTATCAATCAGAGAATTTTCATCCACGACATCCTTACCATCAAATAAGAGTACATTTACGATATCGGAAAAAACATCATTAAATTGTTCCAACATCTTTCTGTGTTATATCTTTTTCTTGCATATCTTGCTCCTTTATTATATCAAAAGAAAATATTTTTGAATCCATGTTCAGGTGAAACTTAAGAATATAAAGTATAGAAAAATTTTAGAAAAAGCCATATAGAATCATTAGTTAAATCCACTTTATATCTGTATTATATCAATTATAAAATCTTATTACAATACGGTGATTGTCTAAACATAAATGTCCGTATGTGGAAAATTTGACTTTGAATTATCCCTGCTTTTTGATGAACATTTTATACTGTTACAAGATATTTTCGATAAACTTTATATTATTATATGTTATAATATGGACATGATTCTATATAGAAGGAGGATGATATGGCAAAGTATTTTTCCGCTGTTTATTGATATAAGTAAAAAGACATTTTTGGTGGTAGGGGCCGGAAATATAGCTGCAAGAAGAATTCTAAAACTTAAGGAGTTCGGTTGCAAGATAATAGTCGTAGCAAAGTCTATAGCGGTAACTATAATGGATTTGCAGGACGACAGGCTGATTTTAAAGGAAAGAGCTTTATGACAGTTCGGATGTTGTAGGTGTTGACTATGCGTTATAGCCGCTACCAATGACAAGGAGCTGAATGAAAAGATAGTATGGGATTGTAAAAGCCGGTGTTATAGTAAATGATGCCTCGAATTATAAGAATTGTGATTTCTATTTTCCGGGGATTGTTACAGAGGAAGAGATGGTTATAGGAGTAACATCATCCGGAAGTAACCATAAATTGGCAAGAAGGGTGGCAAGTGCAATCAGATACAATATAAAAGATATAGTTGAGGAATGCAGGAAAGAACAGGAAGAAAATCCGAAGCAGGAAGATTTTGACTGAAGCAGGGAGGACATATGTTTAGGACCAGAAGACTGAGAGCAAATGCGGGTATAAGAAATATGGTCAGAGAAACAAGGATAAGCAAGGATGCTCTGATTTATCCTATGTTTTTGAAGAGGGAGAAAATATATTTGAAGAAATAGAGTCCATGCCGACAGTATAGAATGAGTATAGACCGATGTGACAGTGTAATAGAGGAACTTTTAGATGCAGGAGTCGGTGCCGTAATGCTCTTTGGTATACCGAAGCATAAAGATGAATTAGGAAGTGAGGCATACCATGACCATGGTATTGTTCAGGAGGCAATCAGATATATAAAGAAAAATATCCGAGATTTATTAATAGGTGATGTATGTATGTGTGAGTATACTTCACATGGACATTGCGGATATTAAACGGAAGTGATGTAGATAATGACACAACTATAAAGTATATTGCAAAAGATTGCGCTTTACAGGTAAGCCGGAGCCGACATGGTGGCTCCTTCAGATATGATGGATGGCAGGGTTGAAGAGATAAGAGCGATTTTAGATGATAACGGATATAAAAATATTCCTATAATGGCATACTCGGCAAAGTATGCTTCTGCATTTTACGGTCCTTTCAGAGCGGCGGCAGATTCTGCACCTGCTTTCGGTGACAGGAAGAGCTATCAGATGGATGTGCACAATACAAGAGAAGCGCTACAAAAAGGAAGTGGAAGAGGATATTTTAGAAAGGTGCCGATATTGTAATGGTAAAACCGGCTATGAGCTTTTTGGATATAGTGACAAAAGTCAAAGGAGATTACAGAATGTTCCGGAGCTGTATATTCTGTCAAAGCGGGTGAGTATTCTATGGTGATCATGGCAAAGAACGGCTTTATAGATGAAGAAAAGATGATGTGTGAGATGGCGGTATCGGCATTTAGAGCGGAGCCGATATTTATATTACATATTATGCAAAAAGAACTGGCAAAATGTATTGACAAGGGATAATCGGATGAAAAAGGGAGTTATAGTTGCAAGTTTTGGAACAACACATGAGGACACCAGAGACAATAGATGTGGATAGAAAATGATATAAGAGAAGCCTTTTAATGACAGTATCTTTATCAGAGCTTGGACAAGCGATATTATCAGAGCGAAATTAAAATGTCGTGAGAACTTACATATCAACAATATAGAAGCCTTGGATGAGGCTGCACAAGAAGGTGTGGAAGAATTATTGGTAATAAGTACTCATATTATAAACGGCGTGGAACATAATAAAGTCAAGGATGCAGTGATAAGCTATAAGGACAGATTTATAAAAATCGAGAGCTGCACTTTTGGAAAATGATGATGACTTTAACTGCGTCATAAAGGAACTGGATGGGATATACAATAAAGAAGCTGACAGCGCATATCTTTTGATGGGCCATGGTTCAGACCATGAAGCTAATGAAATATATGAACAGCTTAGGAACAGATTTGTAGATACCGGAAGAGATGATATACATATAGCCTGTGTAGAGGGTTATCCGTATATTGAAGATATTCTGCCACAGCTTCCGGAATACAAGTCCGTTCATCTGTCACCTTTTATGATAGTGGCAGGCGATCACGCAAAGAATGATATGGCAGGTGATGAGGACAGCTTCAAAAACTATTCTTGAAGAAAAGGATGTAAGTTTTGAACTTAAAGGACTTGGAGAATATGATTTTGTAAGAAGTCTTATACTTAAGCACGCAAATGAGGCGGTATATGTTTCATAAAGATACAATAAGAATAGGTACAAGAAAAAGTGCTCTGGCACTGGCGCAGAGCAAATTGGTGGGGGATGCTATAATAAATAGCTTCCCCCATATAAAAATAGAGTATGTTCCTATGAATACGGTAGGTGATAAAAGGCTTGATATTTCATTACAGGAAATAGGTGGAAAAGGTTTATTTACAAAGGAGCTGGAAGAAGCACTGATAGAAATGGAGTATAGATCTGGCGGTGCATTCAGCAAAGGATTTGCCTTTAGAGTTTGACAACAGGCTAAAATTATGCGGTTTTAAAAAGAGCAGCAGTCAATGATATTCTTGTGGTAAATAAAGATTCAAATACAGATATAAGAAACTTACCAAAGGGCTTTAGGAATAGGTACAAGCTCAAAAAGAAGGTCCGAACAGTTGAGGCTTTTAAAACAAGGATATTGAAATACTGACTGTCAGAGGAAATGTAATCACCAGAATAGGAAAAATATTTTTCAGGTGAGGTGGATGGTGTTATCTTGGCAAGTGCAGGAGTTGACAGACTTATTGAAGATAATAAATATGCCGCGGAATACAGCGATATTTTTGATAAGATAAGCATTTTTGTTATAAAAAGAATGTGATATATTGCGGCACCTGCTACAAGGAATATTATGTGCAGAATATGCAAATGATGATATGGCAGAGATACTTGAAAAAATACAGGATAAAGAATGTGAGTCTTTATTTATTGCAGAGAGAAGGTATTTAAGTGTATTGCAGGCCGATTGCCATACAAGTGCAGGTATTTTATATCATCGCTTCAGAAAAATACAGTATAAAAAGCTTACTTTTGACGGTAAATATATGAAGCGCGATAATATAGAAAGACATTAGAAAAATTGCTGGGTGCCATAGAGGAATTGGCGGGCAAATTAAAGAGGTAAAAATGTTTGATATAAATAGTGTATCACTGGTAGGTGTTGGACCCGAGGAATGAAAAACTGCTTACATTAAGGGCATGTGAATGTATCGAAACTGCCGATGTTATAGTATATGACAATCTGGTGAATCCAACTATATTAAACAGGGCAAAGATGAGTGCAAAGTTTATATATGCAGGTAAGATATCGGGAAATCATTATCTTACAGGATAAAATAAATGAGACTATTGCAGAACATGCTCTTACTAGGCGAATATGAGTAAGACTGAAAGGGGTGACCTTATTTTCAGGGCGAGGTGGTGAAGAGGCAGTATCTCTTGAAAGAGGCATTGATTTGAAATAGTATGAATCAGCTCATTCTATGCAGGTCTTGGTTATGCCGGAATACCTGTTATATTCAGAGGGAAGCCGCAGAGTTTCATGTCTTTACCGGCCATAAAAACAGGGAGAAGAACTTGATTTAAATTTTACAAATATAGCAAAGCTTGAGGGAAGTTTGGTATTTTTAATGGGAATATCAAACTTAAGTTTGATAGTACAAGGTCTCATGTCAACGGAATGAATCATGATATCGGAGCCGCTGTTATTGAAAAACGGAAACAAGAGTATAATCAAAAGAGTATTCAGAGGGAAGCTAAATATAGAAGAGATTGCAAAGAGAAAATATTATTCTCGGCTCTTATAGTGGTTGGCAATGTATGTGAAAAGAATCTTGCTTTCTTTCAAAAGATATACTGCCGCTTTCAGGTAAAATATACTCCTTACTGCCACCAAGGGTTTGGTGGAAAAGATGTCACCTGAATTTAAAAAGCTTGGAGCAAATACCTGTGAGATGAGTCTTATCACAAAGAGATGGAAATTGATAAGAAAAAGATTTGTTTCGGAGCTTGAGCTACCACACATGTTTTATTTACAAGCTCAAACGGTGGATATATTTTTGATAAGATAAAAATATGATATAGATATCAGAAGCCTATATAATAAAAATATGCTTATAGCAGTAGCGGAAGCGGTGAAGCTCTGAAAAAGTACGGAGTGAACGCGGACTTTATTCCGAGTAAGTTTGACTCAAAAAGTTTTGTGGAAGAAATTTTGCCAAAGCTTGATAAAAGCAGTAAAGTACTTATGCTAAGAGCTAAGCTTGAATGACAATCTTCCAAAACGGACTTAAAAACAGCAGGTATAGAATTCAGCGATATTCCTATCTATGACACAATTATTGACTACAGAAGAGTTTCGAGCTCAATAAGGAAATAAAGAAATTTGATTATGTGTAGTGGCAAGTGCCAGTGCAAAGGCTTTGTGTGAGATGATAGAGGATAAATCGGCTCTTTTAAACAGAGTGGTATCTATAGGGCCTGTGACCACAGGCTCTTAGGAAATTTGGTATAGAGGAATTGATTACAGCAAAACAATATGATGTAAAGGGATAGTAGATGCAATCAAGGATTATAAAAATCGGAAAAATATTTCGGTATATCTCAAAAGTATATTCGCGGTGTAAACTCACCGTTCGTGGCAAGGGCGGTACACAGAGATCCGGTATTTATAAAAGTCGGGTTTAGGATCAAAGATATTTTGATGTGAGACGGAAATGAATACATAGATTATGTATGCTCATGGGGACCGGCAATACTTGAGCATGCTCATCTGTATGTACTTGAAAAAGGTAAAAAGCATTAAAAAGGCCTCAGCTTCGGTGCTCCTACAAAGAAGGAGTATATACTGATGAAATGATAAATGAAGCAATGCCTGTTATGGAGCAGGTAAGACTGGTAAATTCAGGTACGAAGCTACAATGAGCGCCATTAGACTTGCAAGAGGATATACAAATAAGGATCTTATTTTAAAATTTACAGGTTGTTATCATGGACATTCGGACGGACTTTTGGTAAAAGCCGGAAGCGGTGTGCTTACAGAGGCAATTTCTTCAAGTGGTGGAGTACCTGATGACTATGCAAAAATACTGTCGTAGTGGAGTTTAATGATAAAGAAAGCGTTAAAAGCATTATTTGATAAATATAATGACAAGATTGCTGCAGTTATTGTGAGCCATGAAGTAGCAAATATAGGGTGTTATTCCTCCAAAGGACGGACTCTTGAATTTCTTAGAGAAATCACAAAAAGAATAATGCTCTTTTGATATTTGATGAGGTAATAACAGGTTTCAGACTGGCAAAGGGAGGAGCCTGTGAATACTTTAAAATAAAGCCTGATTTAGTTACTGTAGGCAAGATAGTAGGTGGAGGTATGCCACTGGCGGCGTATGGTGGAAAGAAAGAGATAATGGCTCATATCAGTCCTCTTGGAGATGTGTATCAGGCGGGTACTCTGAGTGGAAATCCTATAGCAACAACAGCCGGTATTGCAACTCTTGAAGTACTTTTTCAAAATCCTGAGATTTATGCAAATATAGATGAAAATGCTAAACTTTTGGCTGAAGGTATTGAAAAGATAATGAATGAGGGAGAGAAAAAAGTACATATAAACAGAGTGGGTTCTTTATTATCGGTATTTTTCACATCAAAGAAAGTTGAGTGCTATGAGGATGATTAAGCTGTGACCTTGACAAATATGCAAGTTATTACAGCTTTTTAAGAGAGAACGGTATTTATGTGGCACCCAGTCAATTTGAGGCGGCATTTATATCCAATGCACATACAGCTGAGGATATAAAGAATACTTTCGGATGTACTAGCCGAGTTTGGGGGAAAAGAATGATTTTACTCCTAAGCTTAAGCTTTCGAAATACACCGCAAAAGATAAGAGAGTATTTTGCATTCGGAACTGAGGACAAAAAGAGACTTTTAAAATCATTATGCAGTGAAGAACTGATAGATGAAGCCGCAGTACTTATCACATGTAACAGAACCGGAAATATATGTAAGTGCGGGAAATGACAAGAGTACCGCAGTATAATAAACATTATTTTAGAAAAATGTGAAGAGATAATAGGTATAAATATAGAAAACCTCAGAGATTATTTGCTTTTCTATACCGGAAAGAGTGCAGTTTCATCATGTCATAAAGGTCAGTGCAGGTCTGGATTCAATGCTATAGGGGAAGACCAGATACTTGGGCAGGTAAAGGATGCTATGAATTTGCAAGAGAGTGCGATACAGCATTTATATCTTTAATACATTGTTCAGAGACGCTGTCACGGGAGGCTACAGAAGATAAAAACAGAAACTTTAATCTCAAAATCAGGAGTATCTACAGCTACATTGGCACTTAGAGCGGCAAAGGATGTACTTAATTCGTTTTCAGGATATACTTGTAGATAGGCATCCGGAAAAATCGGAGATATCGTATTAAAGAATGCGATAAGCTCAGCGATTTTTCACGAGTATAATATGTTACAAGAAGAAGGCATAATATAGATATGTCTCCAAATGTGATGGACAGGGTGAGAATTATAGAATACAACGACAGATATGAGTTATATAAATGATGCGGATATTATTGTTTCGGCTACAAGGACTCATTTCACTCTGACAAAGGAACATATTCAGGAGAATATTGTGCCGGGAAGTAAAAAGTATTCATTGATTTGGCGGTTCCATGTGATATAGATGAAAGAGTAAGAAGCCTTGATAATGCATATTATTACAATATGGATGACATGAAAAAGTTTTGCAGATGAAAACAATGAGAAAAGAAGATAAGTATTGAAAAAGCAAATGCAATGACGGCTAGAAGGTGTGGAGAAATTTTTAAAATGGGCATTGTTTCAGGAAAATTTAAGTGTTTTCAGACGCAACGGAAAATCTTGAAAAAGAGATGGCAAGAATCGGAGAAAAAAAGACTTTGGAACATCTGTTTTATAAGATAAGAGATAACGGAAGTTTGGAAGCATTGCAGTCTATCATTGATGTTCTTTCAATATGATACAGCAGATTGTATAATTGTTTAATAGCTGAACTATAATTTTCCATATTGAACAAATATATCTTATATATATGTTTATATAGTAAAATTACTGAAATCATTTTGTACGCATATATATAAATCAAATAATAAAATATTGAAAAATAGCCTAAAAGTAGTTATAGAGTTGCAGAAGCTTGCAAACTGACATTAGATTGACTTGATATGTAAAGACAGAAAAGAAGGATTGACCGATCCTTATATCAGAGCATTTTAATGGGACGTAGATGATGTTTTGGTATCAAATTCACATTTGGTTGGGTCACACGTTAGAGGCATAGCATCTATATTTTTATCATGCAGCTCCACCGCAGATATGACTAACGGGTATTACTCTCAGTAGGGATATTCATCATATAGACTGTAAAATACACTATAGGTGGCAAGACATATGATGAAAGTATGGGAGAGAGCGTGCCTTTGTCGGAGTTCTACGAAAGAATGAGAAACGGTGAAAGTCCGACAACAAGTCAAATCGACATGGCAGAATACAAGGAATACTTTTTAAGAAATTCTTGGAAGATGGCAAGGATGTATTGCATATTTGCTTATCATCAAGTATATCCGAATCGTATCTATCAGCGATGGCAGCAGTTAAGGAACTTAAAGGGGAGTATCCTGAAAGACAGTTATATGTAGTAGACTCTTTGTCTGCATCAGCCGGTATTGGACTGCTGGTAGACATCCTGGCAGACAAAAGAGATGAGGGAATGCCTATTGACAAGCTGAAAAGTTATGCGGAGAATTCCAAGAAGTATATCAATCACTGGTTCTTTCCACAGACTTAACTACCTACTTGAGAGAAGAAAGTCTTGCCAATTTTACTTTTAAGATTGGAAAGACATTGAATTTCTGTCCGCTTATGTGTGTGGACGGAGAGGGTAAGTTGGTAGTTATTGAAAAGGTAAAGACCAAGAAAAAGACCATGGAGGCTATAGTTTCAAGAATGGAAACACAGGCCGTAGATGGAAAGAGATATACCGGAAAATGTTTTATCAGCCATGCAGATTCAGAAAAAGAAGCAAACAAGTTGGCAAGTATGCTTGAGGCTCGTTTCCCGAATTTAAAGGGAAATGTAGAAGTAAAAGATATAGGCCATGTGAACGGTGCACACACAGGTCCCGGAACAGTTGCAGTATTTTTGTCGGTGACAAAAGATAATTAATTAGAATTTTGATAATTTTAAAGAATGAAAAGATGCTTATGCCACTATTGAAAGATTTCTATTAGTATGTCGGTATAAGCATTTTTGTTTATATTAACACTATTGTTCCATTTGCATTTAAGATATATAATTAGATGAGAAATATTATTGAAAAGGATATATCATGGAGGCATTTGCGCTTATAAGGAGAAACGAAGCAAAAATTATAGATTTGCAAGTCCGAAACTTTCTCAGATCCATATAATGCTATATTGACACCGTAGCGATATCGGTTTGCACATCTGATGTAAATACCGTATACGGATCCGATCAAAGAAACCGGATAATCTTATTTTGGGACATGAAGCAGTTGCAAGGATTGTAAAAGTCGGTGAAAAAGTCAAAGACTTTAAAGAAGGGATAGTTGTTGAGCAATACGTAACTTCC